>WNGL01002766.1_pt1 | contig 21477 bp, 14 predicted proteins | sample 5400591 | NCBI WGS metagenome assembly WNGL01 (sample SAMN13153377, study PRJNA577476) | soil metagenome | isolation source: 80 cm soil or saprolite under Garry oak tree replicate 1 | place: USA:California | collected 2016-06-15 | reverse complement strand
TGGTGATGCCGGGGGACAACACGAAGATGACGATCGAGCTGATCACGCCGATTGCGATGGAGGAGCAGCTGCGGTTCGCGATCCGCGAAGGCGGCCGCACGGTGGGCGCCGGCGTGGTCACGAAAATCCTGAAGTAAGACGCTACGACGCTACGTCGTACGTACAACGTAGCGACGTGGCGACGTACAACGGAATTCTATGCCGCGCGAAAACATCATCATGGAATGCACCGTGTGCAAAGGCCGGAACTACTTCAGCACGAAGAACCGGCGTAAGCACCCGGAGCGGGCGGAGTGGAAGAAGTACTGCCCGCGGTGCAACAAGCACCAGCCGCACAAGGAATCGAAGTAGCGGTGGCGACGGAAGCACTCGAACGCTCGGGCCAGAGCTGGCCGCGGCGCGCGTGGGAATTCATCTGGGTCCAGGTGCCGGCGGAGGTGCGCAAGGTCACCTGGCCGACGTGGGACGAGCTGAAGAAGGCGACGGGCGTGATCGTCGTCTTCGTGCTCGTGCTGGGGATCGCCATCGGGCTGCTGGACTCGCTCCTGCAGGCCGTGTTCGTGACCGCCATCGCGAAGCTGTTCTGATGTCGGAGCATCGCTGGTACGCGATTCAGACGACGGCGGGGCACGAGAACAAGGTGCGCTCCCTGATCGAGCGGCGCATCAAGGACGATCCGCGGCCCGACGAGGAGAAGCCGATCCGGCAGGCCCTGGTCCCCACCCAGGAAGTGGTGGAGATCAAGAACGGCAAGAAGGTGACGGCGGAGCGCAAGATCTACCCGGGCTACGTGCTCGTGGACATGCTCAAGAACCAGGAGACGCTCCATACGATCAACGGCATCCAGGGCGTGATCAAGTTCGTGGGGACCGGGCGTGAGCCGATGCCGCTCCGCCCCGACGAGGTGAACCGCCTGCTCGGCATCGAGGAGGCGGTGAAGGAAGAAGAGCCGCAGGAAACGATCCCGTTCCTGATCGGCCAGGTGGTGGAGATCACCGAAGGGCCGTTCTCGGACTTCTCCGGCACGGTGGAAGAGGTGATCCCCGACAAGGGCAAGGTGCGCGTGGCGGTGTCGCTGTTCGGGCGCCCGACCTCCGTCGAGCTGGACTACTTACAGTTGAAGGCTCATTAGATGGCGAAGCCCATTGCCGCAGTCGTGAAGCTGCAGGTGCCCGCGGGGCAGGCGACACCCGCCCCGCCGGTGGGCACGGCGCTCGGACCCCATGGCGTGAACATCATGGAGTTCGTGAAGCAGTTCAACGCCAAGACGGCGCAGGCGCAGGGGATGATCACGCCGGTCGAAGTCACCATCTTCAAGGACCGGACGTTCACGTTCATTACCAAGACGCCTCCCGCGGCCGTGCTCCTCAAGAAGGAAGCCGGCATCGAGAAGGGGTCCCCCACCTCCAACCGCCAGAAGGTGGGGAAGGTCACCCGCGCCCAGCTGAAAAAGATCGCGGAGATCAAGCTCCCCGACCTGAACGCGACGGACATCGAGGCGGCGATGAAGATGGTGGCGGGGACGGCGCGCTCCATGGGCTTGGAGGTGGTGGACTGATGCGCACGCACGGCAAGCACTATCGCACCGCCGTCGCGACGCTCGAGCCCCGCAAGCTGTACGGTCCGCGCGAGGCGGTGGACAAGGTGAAAGCGGCGGCGTACGCCAAGTTCGACGAGTCGGTCGATATCGCGGTGCGTCTCGGAGTCGATCCCAAGCACGCCGACCAGGTCGTGCGCGGCACCGTGAGCCTCCCCAACGGCACCGGGAAGAAGATCCGGGTGCTGGTGATCGCCCAGGGCGACAAGGCGAAGGAGGCGGAGGCGGTGGGCGCGGACTACGTGGGCGTGGAGTACGTCCAGAAGATCAAGGAGGGCTGGCTCGACACCGACGTGATCGTGGCCACGCCCGACGTGATGGGACAGCTCGGACCGCTCGGCAAGGTGCTCGGCCCCCGGGGGCTGATGCCCAACCCCAAGGCGGGCACCGTGACCATGGACGTGGCTCGGGCGGTCAAGGAATTGAAGGCGGGCAAGATCGAGTTCCGGGTGGACAAGAGCGGCATCGTGCACGCGGCCGTGGGCAAGAAGTCGTTCAGCGCCGAGGCGCTGGAGCAGAACCTGCGGACGTTCATGGAGGCCATCCTGCGGGCCAAGCCGCCGGCGGCCAAGGGACACTACATCCGGTCGGTGACGGTGTCGAGCACGATGGGGCCCGGCGTGCCGCTAGATCCGGCGGTGTTCGCATGATCAGGACCAAGGCGCAGAAGCAGGAGCTGGTCACGACGCTGGCCACGCGGCTGGGCCGCTCCGCCACCATCTACGTGACCGATTTCACCGGGCTGTCCGTCGCCAAGCTCACACAGCTGCGCCGCCGGCTGCGGCAGACGGGGACCGAGTTCGTGGTCGTGAAGAACACGCTCGCCCGCCGCGCGCTGGCCGACGCCCACATGGCGGGCAACGCGGGGGGGGGCCTCGAGCAGCACCTCGCCGGGCCGACGGGGCTGGTGCTCGCCGGAGCGGACCCGGTGGCGGCGGCCAAAGTGTTGGCGGACTTCGCGAAGGAGTTCGAGAAGCCCGCGATCAAGGCGGGACTGGTGGACGGCAAGGCGGTGACGCCCGAGCAGGTGAAGCGGCTCGCCAGCCTGCCGTCGCGGGTGGAGCTGCTGGCGCAGCTGGGGGGGACGCTGCAGGCGCCGATGGCCGGGGTCGTCGGCGCGCTGAACGGCTTGCTGATGAACGTCGTGGGTGCCCTCGAGGCGCTCCGGACCAAGCGCGCTTCCACAGCGGGCGCCGCTTCTCAATAGGGTGGGAGAGACAGCAATGACGACTCAGACGAGTTTGAGCAAGGACGACATCCTCGAAGCCATCGGGAACATGTCGGTGTTTGAATTAGCGGAGCTGATCGAGGCGTTCAAGGAGAAGTTCGGCGTCACGATCACGGCTCCGGCGGCGGCGGCCCCCGCGGCCGGGGGCGCCGCGGCGGGGGGTGGCGCCGCGGCCCCCGCCGCCGAGGAGAAGACCGAGTTCACGGTCATCCTCAAGGCCGGCGGCGAGAAGAAGATCCAGGTCATCAAAGAGATCCGGGCCATCACCAGCCTGGGCCTGAAGGAGGCCAAGGATCTGGTGGAAGGCGCGCCCGGCACCGTGAAGGAAGGCGTGTCCAAGCAGGAAGCCGAAGAGATCAAAAAGAAGCTCGAAGCGCAGGGCGCGGTCGTCGAGCTGAAGTAGACGCGAGGGACGGACGTGGCGGGCCATGGGGGCCCGCTCACGCGACTCTCGGGTCTCCTTTGGTCGACCACATGCGCGGATTTGCCACACTCCTGCTCGCTTGCACGAGCCCCTCGGTCCACTCCCGGTCGACTGATCCGGTCGGGGGCGCGGGCCTTTTCGCATTTGCTTGAGGTTGCGACATGACGACGAAGACGCTGCCGGTACTGTCGTTCGCGAAGCTGGATCAAGGGATGCCGATGCCGCATCTCTTGGACATCCAGACGCGGGCGTTCCAGTCGCTGCTGCAGCCGGACGGGAAGGGTGCTGAGCGCACCGACGTCGGGCTGGAGCGGGTGTTCAAGGACGTGTTCCCGATTCAGGACGTGAACGGGAACTACTCCCTCGAGTTCGTGAAGTACGGGCTGGGCGAGCCCAAGTATGCGGTCGAGGAGTGCATCGAGCGCGACATGACGTACTCGGTGCCGCTCAAGGCCACGCTGCAGCTGGTGGTCATGGAAGAGGTCGGCGAAACGACCAAGACCAAGCGGCCCAAGAATATCATCGAGAAGGAAGTCTATCTCGGCGAGCTGCCGATCCTCACGCCGCTCGGGACGTTCGTGATCAACGGCGCCGAGCGGGTGATCGTGTCGCAGCTGCACCGCTCGCCGGGCGTGGTGTTCGAGGAGAGCATCCACCCCAACGGCCAGCGGCTGTTCTCGGCGCGCATCATCCCGTTCCGGGGATCGTGGGTCGAGTTCACGATCGACATTCACGACGTGATCTACGTCCACATCGACAAGAAGAAGAAGTTCCCCGCGACCGCGCTGCTGCGGGCGTTCGGCTACGGCACCAACGCGGACGTGCTGAAGCTGTTCTACGCGACCAAAGACATCGACATCACCGGCAAGCTCGAGGGCCGGGCGCAGAAGCGTGAGGTGTTGGGCACGCTGCTCGCCACCGACCTGCCGGACCCGGAGAACAAGAAGGGCGAGCCGCTCGGCAAGGTGGGCGACGAGCTCACGCTGGAGAAGTTCAACACGTTCCGCCGGGCCGGCATCAGCAAGGTCACGGTGTTCGCGGGCTACACCTCGCTCGATCTGCGCGACGAGGCGCAACCTACCACCACGCGCGAGCGCCAGGGGGCCTACATCCTCGCGTTCGACGTGGCCGATCCGGGGACGGGCGAAGTCGTGGCCGAGGGCGGGCGCGAGCTGTCGGACGCGCTCAAGAAAAAGCTCCTCAAGGGCGGCGTAACCAAGGTGGACGTGCTGCTGCCGCCGGGGCGGAGCGAGTCGCCGCTCATCAAGAACACGCTGCTCAAGGATCCGACGCACACCGAGGCCGAAGCGCTGGAGCAGATCTACGCGCTGCTCCGGCCCGGCGAGGCGCCCAATCTCGAGACGGCGCGGCAGGCGCTGGAGCGCCTTTTCTTCCACCCCAAGCGCTACGACCTGGGGCGGGTGGGCCGCTACAAGATCAACCAGCGGCTCAAGGTGAACGTCTCGAAGGACCACACGGTCCTCACGGAAGACGACTTCATCGCGATCATCCGCTACCTGATCGAGCTGCGCGAGGGGCGCGGCTACACCGACGATATCGATCACCTCGGCAACCGCCGGGTGCGCTCGGTGGGCGAGCTCATCGCCAACCAGTTCTCGGTGGGACTGTCGCGCATGGCGCGGCTCATCAAGGAGCGGATGAGCATCAACAACGATCCCGAGCGCATCACGCTCGACGACCTGGTCAACGCCCGCACGGTGAGCGCGGTGATCCAGGCGTTCTTCGGCAGCTCGCAGCTGTCGCAGTTCATGGATCAGACGAATCCGCTGGCGGAGCTGACCCACAAGCGCCGGCTCTCGGCCCTCGGGCCGGGCGGGTTGACGCGCGAGCGGGCGGGCTTCGAGGTGCGCGACGTGCACTACAGCCAGTACGGCCGCATGTGCCCGATCGAGACGCCGGAAGGGCCGAACATCGGACTGATCACCAGCCTGTCGTGCTACGCGCGCGTCAACGACCTCGGCTTCATCGAGACGCCGTATCGGGCGGTGAAGAACGGCAAGGTGACCGACGAGATCCGGTGGCTGTCGGCCTCCGAGGAGGAGGAATACGCGGTAGCGCAGGCGAACGCCCGCCTCACGGAGGACGGCCGCTTCGCCGACGAGCTGGTGCTGTGCCGCAAGCGCGACGACTACCCGCTGCTGCCGTCGGCGCGGATCGACTTCATGGACGTCGCGCCCGAGCAGCTCGTCTCGATCGCCGCGGCCCTGATCCCGTTCTTGGAGCACGACGACGCGAACCGTGCCCTCATGGGCTCGAACATGCAGCGGCAGTCGGTACCCCTGCTCTTCCCGCAGGCGCCGCTGGTGGGTACGGGGCTCGAGGAGACGGTGGCCCGCGACTCGGGCGCGGTGGTGATCGCGCGCCGCGCCGGCGTGGCCACCCGCGTCACGGCCGACGAGATCATCATCGACGCGGGCGAGGAGGAGGCGCGGGCGGGCGACCATCCGCTGGCGCGCCTCAAGCAGCACGACCGCTACCGCCTCAAGAAGTTCTGGCGCACCAACCAGGACACCGCCATCAACCAGCGGCCCCTGGTGCACGCGGGTCAGAAGGTAAAGGCCGGGCAGATCGTGGCCGACGGCGCGGGCACCGAGCGCGGCGAGCTGGCGCTGGGCGCGAACGTGCTGGTGGCGTTCATGCCCTGGTACGGCCACAACTTCGAGGACGCGATCGTGCTCTCGGAGCGGCTGGTCAAGGACGACGTGTACTCGTCGATCCATATCCAGGAGCTCGAGCTGCACGTCCGCGACACCAAGCGCGGCCGTGAGGAGATCACCCGCGAGATCCCGAACGTGGCCGAGGAGTCGCTCGTCGACTTGGACGAGCGGGGCATCGTTCGCATCGGGGCACACGTCAAGGCCGGCGACATCCTGGTTGGCAAGATCACGCCCAAGGGTGAGACGGAACTGAGCCCCGAAGAGAAGCTCTTGACGGCGATCTTCGGCGAGAAGGCGAAGGACGTGAAGGACTCGTCGCTCAAGGTGCCGCCCGGCATGGAGGGCGTGGTCATCGACGTGAAGATCTTCTCGCGCATCGAGGACCAGGTGGTGGAGAAAGACCGCGGCGAGCGGATCGGCGAGGTGCGCCGGCTCGAGGCCGAGGAGAAGGCCCGCATTTCCGACGCGATGTTCGCGGAGCTGGCGGAGCTGCTCGCGGGGCAGGAGGTGGGTCTCATGCTCAAGGCGGGGACGGTCGAAGAGTACCTGCCCCAGGGCACCAAGCTCACGAAGCAGCAGCTCGACGGCGTGCAGTTCGCCGACGTCGACCTGAAGACGCTGCGTGTGACCAACAAGACGGTCAACGAGCGGATCCGCGCGGTGCTCGACGCCGCGACCGCCGAGCGCGCCAAGATCGAGGAGAAGTCCGAGGATCAGATCGACAAGATCCTGCAGCCGGACGAGCTCCCGCCGGGCGTGATCCAGCTCGTGAAGGTGTACGTCGCCGAGAAGCGAAAGATCTCCGTGGGCGACAAGATGGCGGGTCGCCACGGGAACAAGGGCATCATCGCGCGCATCGTGCCGGAGGAGGACATGCCGTTCCTCCCGGATGGCACGCCGGTGGACATCGTGCTCAATCCGCTGGGGGTGCCCTCCCGCATGAACGTGGGTCAGATCCTCGAGACCCACCTCGGCTGGGCGGCCACGATCCTCGGCTTCGAGGCGAAGACGCCCGTGTTCCAGGGGGCGGACGAGACCGAGATCGGCGTGCTGCTGCGGCTCGCCGGGCTCACCTGGGCGGCGGACGCGCTGCGGCTGGTGGTGCGCCCCCCCGAGGTCGACTCGGAGACGGTGCGCCGCATCGCGGACGACCTGGGACGCCTGCCCCAGGGCAACGGCGGCCGCCCCGATCTCGCCAAGGCGGGGATCGGGCTGCTCGCGGGCCGGGCGCTCACCCAGGAGACCCGGGACGTGCACCACAAGTTCGTGGATTTCCTGCGCGCCGCGGCCAAGCAGCTCGCCGAGCGGGAGCTCGACCAGCGCAAGGTCGAGCGCGAGTTCCATCAGGTCCGCCTGGAGAGCGAGGCCAAGGGGCTGTCCAAGCCCGAGCAGGCGGCGCTCAAGGCGGGACTGAAGGAGAGCGAGAAGTTCGTGGAGCACGACAAGCCCCAGGAGGTGCTGGAAGCCGTGGGGCTGCCGGCGCTCGCGGCGCTGCTCGGGCCCAAGTCGGAGGCGGACCTGGACCAGGCGGTGAACGACCTGCTCAAGGTGGCCGGCCTCACCCCGACGGGGAAGGCGCGGCTGCGCGACGGACGGTCGGGCGAGTTCTTCGCGTCCGACGTGACCGTCGGCTCGATCTACATGATGAAGCTGTCGCACCTGGTGGACGACAAGATTCACGCCCGCTCCATCGGGCCGTACTCGCTGGTCACCCAGCAACCGCTCGCCGGCAAGGCGCAGTTCGGCGGCCAGCGGTTCGGCGAGATGGAGGTGTGGGCGTTGGAAGCGTACGGCGCCGCGCACACGCTGCAAGAGATCCTCACGGTCAAGTCGGACGACGTGAACGGCCGCAGCCGCGTGTACGAGGCGATCGTCAAGGGGCAGAACCTGCCGAAACCCGGCATCCCCGAGTCCTTCAACGTGTTGGTGAAGGAACTCCAGGCCCTGGGGCTGAAGGTCACCCTGGGCACCACCGAAGACGTTGAAGAGTAAGGGGAGGGAGCGTCGATGATCGATTTCCGGAGCGGGCGCGAGCCGAAGAGCTCGAGCTTCGATTACATCCAGATCCGGATCGCCTCCCCGGAGGAGATCCGGGGCCCGCGCGACTCGAAGGAGCGTGAGCGCCTCGAGCTGCAGGGCCAGCGGACCTGGTGGTCGTGGGGCGAGGTGACCAAGCCCGAGACCATCAACTACCGGTCCTTCAAGCCGGAGCGGGACGGGCTGTTCTGCGAGCGCATTTTCGGCCCCGTGAAGGACTGGGAGTGCCACTGCGGCAAGTACAAGCGCATCCGCTACCGCGGCGTCATCTGCGACCGCTGCGGGGTGGAGGTCACACTGTCCAAGGTGCGGCGCGAGCGCATGGGCCACATCGAGCTCGCGGTGCCGGTGGCGCACATCTGGTTCTTCAAGACGCTGCCGTCACCCATGGGCAACCTGCTCGACATGACCCTCCGGGACCTCGAGCGGGTCATCTACTACACGAATTACGTCGTGATCGAGCCGGGCGAGCAGGAGGTGCAGGAAAAGGAGCTGCTCGACGAGGACCGCTTCCTCGAGCTCCGGGCCAAGGCCAAGGCCGAAGGCGACTCCGCCTTCAAGGCCGACATCGGCGCGCCGGCGGTGCGGTCGCTGCTCGAGCGGCTCAACGTCGACAAGCTCGCCGACGAGCTGCGCGAGGCAGTCGCGGGCGAGACCAGCCAGCACCGCAAGAAGCAGCAGCTCAAGCGGCTGAAGATCGTCGACGCGTTCCGGAACTCCGGCAACGCGGGTGAGGGCCGCAACGACCCGCGCTGGATGATCCTCGACGTGGTGCCGGTGATTCCGCCCGACCTGCGGCCGCTCGTGCCGCTCGACGGCGGGCGCTTCGCCACGAGCGACCTGAACGACCTGTACCGCCGCGTCATCAACCGCAACAACCGGCTGCAGAAGCTGATCCTGCACCGGGCGCCGGAGGTCATCCTCCGCAACGAGAAGCGCATGCTGCAGGAGGCGGTGGACGCGCTGTTCGACAACGGCCGCCGCTCCAAGGCGATCCGCGGGCGCGGCAAGCGGCCGCTCAAGTCGCTCTCCGACATGCTCAAGGGCAAACAGGGCCGGTTCCGCCAGAACCTGCTCGGCAAGCGGGTGGACTATTCGGGTCGCTCGGTGATCGTAGTCGGCCCGGAGCTGCGGCTGCACCAGTGCGGGCTTCCCAAGGCGATGGCCGTGGAGCTGTTCAAGCCTTTCATCATCCACAAGCTGGTGGAGAAGGGCATCGCCGAGACGGTGAAGCGGGCCAAGAAGATCGTGGAGAAGGAGAGCACGGAGGTATTCGAGATCCTGGAAGAGATCATCCAGGACCATCCCGTGCTCCTGAACCGCGCGCCCACGCTGCACCGCCTCGGCATCCAGGCGTTCGAGCCGGTGCTGGTGGAGGGCAAGGCGATCCGCATCCATCCGCTGGTGTGCGCGGCGTTCAACGCCGACTTCGACGGCGACCAGATGGCCGTACACGTGCCGCTCTCGTTCGAGAGCCAGCTCGAGGCGCGGCTGCTCATGATCTCGTCCAACAACGTGCTCAAGCCGTCGGACGGGCGGCCCGTGGCCGAGCCGTCGCAGGACATGGTGCTGGGGTGCTACTTCCTCACCAAGGAGCCCGCCGAGTTCGAGCAGGCGGAAGTGAAGGCCAAGGCGGAGCGGCTCGGCTCGCTCGCCGAGCTCGACATGGGACTCGCCACCAAGCGCCTGGCGTACCACTCGCCGTTGCACTTCTGGAGTGGGGAGGACACGCGCTGGGTGTACACGACGGTCGGGCGCGTGATCTTCAACTCGATTCTTCCTGAGGGCATCCGGCGCGAAGGGTTCCGCAACCAGGTGATGCGCAAGCGTGACCTGTCGGAGCTCGTGTTCGAGAGCTACCGCTTCGCCGGCCTCGCGAGCACGGTGCAGTTTCTCGACAACCTCAAGGAATTCGGCTTCCGCTACGCCACCATGGGCGGCGTGTCGATCGGGGTGGAGGATCTGGAGATTCCGGCCGAGAAGTCGAGCCTGCTGCACGACGCCGAGGGGCGGGTGGAGCGGTTCCAGCGCGCCTACGCGACCGGTCAGATCACGTTCGGCGAGCGGTACAACAAGGTGATCGACGCCTGGACGCACGCGAACAACGACATCGCGGACGCCATGGTGAAGACCATGCAGCGCTCCAAGGGCGGATTCAACCCGGTGTTCATGATGTTCGACTCCGGGAGCCGCGGCTCGCGCGACCAGATCCGCCAGCTGGCGGGGATGCGCGGCCTGATGGCCAAGCCGCAGAAGAAGCTCACCGGCGGCATCGGCGAGATCATCGAGAGCCCGATCAAGTCGAATTTCCGTGAGGGGCTCTCGGTGCTCGAGTACTTCATCTCGACGCACGGCGCGCGCAAGGGTCTCGCCGACACCGCGTTGAAGACGGCGGACGCGGGCTACCTGACGCGCCGCCTGGTGGACGTGGCACAGGACGTCACGATCACCGAGGAAGACTGCGGTACCATCCTCGGCCTCGAGATGTCGGCGCTGAAGGAAGGCGAGGACATCATCGAGCCGCTGCGCGAGCGGCTCGTGGGGTGCGTGGCCCTGGACGAAGTCACCGATCCGCACGAGCTGGACGAGGACGAGCGGCCCAAGGTGCTGGTCGAGGCCGGCAAGCTGATCGACGAGGAGACGGCGCAGGCCATCGAGGACGCCGGGATCGAGTCGGTCCGCATCCGCTCGGTGCTCACCTGCGAGGCGAAGCGCGGCGTGTGTCGCATGTGCTACGGCCGCAACCTCGCCACCATGGACATGGTGGATCTGGGGGAAGCCGTCGGCATCCTGGCGGCACAGTCCATCGGCGAGCCGGGCACCCAGCTCACGCTGCGCACCTTCCACATCGGCGGCACGGCGGCCCGCATCGCCGAGCAGACCGTGCGCAAGACCAAGGTCGAAGGCGTGATCGAGTTCGGCGACCGGCTCACGTTCGTCGAGACGCCCGAGAAGCAGAAGATCGTGACGAGCTACGAAGGCGAGCTGGTGCTCAAGGCCCAGGCGCACGGCGAGGGCGGGGGCGGGAAGCTCTCCGTGCACTCGCGCTTCCACGTGCCGCTCGGCGCCACGCTGATGGTGCAGGACGGCGCCAAGGTGGCGCGTGACACGGTGCTATTCACCTGGGACCCCTACACCAACCCCATCATGACGGACGTGGGGGGCGTGGTGCGGTTCGTGGACATCGTCGACGACGAGACGGTGCGCGAGGAGCTGGACGAGCTCACGGGGCGGCGCCAGCGGGTGATCATCGAGGACCGGGACAAGAAGCTCCACCCGCACATCGAGATCATCCAAAAGAAGGGCGAGAAGGAGAAGCGGCTGCGCGACTTCGTGATTCCGGAGGGGGCGCAGCTCACCGTGGAGGACGGCCAGGAGGTGTACGCCGGGTTGGTGCTGGCCAAGGTGTCGCGCGAGGCGTACAAGACGCGCGACATCACGGGCGGCCTGCCGCGGGTGGCGGAGCTGTTCGAAGCCCGGCGGCCCAAGGATCCGGCCACGATCTCCGAGGTCGACGGCACCGTGCGGTTCGGCGAGATCAAGCGCGGCAAGCGCGAGATCTACGTCCACCCCGAGGAGGGGGAGCCGCAGCTGTACGAAGTGCCGGCCGGCAAGCACTTGCGCGTGCACGAGGGCGACCGCGTGCGCGCCGGCGACCGCCTCACCGAAGGGCCGGTGAACCCGCACGATATTTTGAGAATCAAGGGCCCGCGGGCGGTGCAGGAGTACCTCCTGAACGAAGTGCAGGAGGTGTACCGGCTGCAGGGCGTGAAGATCAACGACAAGCACATCGGCGTGATCGTGCGCCAGATGCTGCAGAAGGTGAAGATCGTCGAGCCCGGTGACACGGAGTTCCTGGAGGGGGAGAACGTGGACAAGCAGACCTTCTCCGACGCCAAGGACCGGGTCGTGAAGAAGGGCGGCAAGCCTCCGACCAACGAGCCGCTGCTCCTGGGGATCACCAAGGCGAGCCTGACGACGCAGTCGTTCATTTCGGCGGCGTCGTTCCAGGAGACCACGCGCGTGTTGACCGACGCGGCGATCCGCGGCGCGCGGGACGACTTGCTGGGGTTGAAGGAGAACATCATCATCGGCCATCTCATCCCGGCGGGCACGGGCATTTACCGCTACCACGAGATCGAGATCGAGCCGCCGGAGGGCTTCCAGCCGCCGCCCCCGCCGCCCGAGCCTTCACCGGGTGCGGTGCCGAGTCCGTTCCCGGAGGAAGTGGAGGCGGACTGACAGTCGGACGGTCGGACAGTCTTGTGTAGGGGCGCAGCATGTTGCGCCCCTACATTTTTATGCCATGGCCGAGCTCGAGGCGCACACGGCGATCATGGATGAGAAGCCACTCAGCCCGGCGGCGAGAGCCGGGCTCGTGGCGAACGCGGCCGCTACGATTCTCCTGTTCTACGCCACCGCGATCCTGTGGATGGGGGGTCTCGGTGCGCTCGCGCTCGTTCTCCTGGCCGCAACCGCGTTTGCGGCGCGGTTCGGCATGGCCGCGCTCGTCGCCCGAATGCTGCGGATCCCGGTTCGCGTGCTCGGCATCTTTGGGCGGAAGCTGTGGCTGCCGTCGGGGCCTACGTATCACATCGCGCTGACACCGCTGGACGCGCCGGGCCTGTTCGAGATCGCCCGCGACTTGTCTCGGCGCGCAGCCGTAGCGTCCCCGGAATCAATCTCCATCGAGATGCACGCGAACGCCTGGGTCCTGATGCGCGGCTACCGGCGCGGCACGGGTCGCACGAGCGTCGGCATCGGCTTCGACCTGCTGGCGGGACTCACCGTCAGCGAGGTCGAGGGCGTGCTGGCACATGAGCTGGCGCACGCGCGCCTCGTGCAGCGGGGGTTCAGCCGGTGGTTGAAGAAGGGGCTTGCCCGGCTGAGCCAGGTCACGACGGAGCTGTCGGCCTGCGCCGCCGCCTACCGGCAAGCCAACGCGAGGTCCGACCTCACGGAAACCACCCTGGAGGTGTTCGACGCCCTGACCCGTCGTGCCGCGCGACTGGTGGCGACCTACTCGCGGCAGGACGAGTTCGCGGCGGATCGCGGCGCCGTCGAGCTGTGCGGCGCCGCCGCCATCAGATCGGCGCTGGCGCGCCTCGAGGTCCTGGACGACGTCGTCGGCCGGCTGCCGTGGAGTGAACGATTGGCCCGCCTCCAGCCGGGAGAAGCCTTCACGGCGTGGCTCATGAGCGAGCTCACCGGTTCAACACCCGGCCCCCACGGGGAGTCGCTCCGTCACGCGGTCGATCCCTATTCGACCCACCCCGCGATGCGCGACCGGCTGGCCGCACTGCCGGCCGATGACGCGCCGCTGCGCGACCGGCGGCCCGGCGTCGCTCTCCTCGCCGACCCGGATGGCCTTGCGAGCCGCCTGGTGGCGGAGATTCAACGCGTGATCGCCGCTGAGGAGGCGAGGGACACGAAACGCCTGGCGCGCGACACCCGCAGGTTGTGCCGCGCGGAGGGCATCGGCGTCGTGTCGTTCCTGGGTGCGATCGCACTCATCGTGGGGCTGGTCGTCGGGGTGATCGGCGCTACCAGTGGATTTCCACTCGACATGATGGGAGCCGCGGCCGTGACACTCGCCGTCGGCGTGGTGCTCGTCCGTCAACCGCGCCACCGCGATCGCCGGCCGCTCCCGGTGCCCGCCTACGGCACGTTGTCGAATCCGCGTCCGCCGGAGACGCAAGAGCAGCTCGCTTCCGCGGAGGCGGCCATCGTCGCGGAGCTGCGGGCGGCCGCCGCGCGGGAAGGGACCCGGCGGGCCCGCCTCGCCATGCTGGTGGGCGCGAGCTACGCGGCTCTGCAGGATCGCGATTACCTGCGCGCACACGTCGCGGCGCGTCTGGCGCTTGAAAGCCGGGCGACATCGGTCGAGGCTGGGCTCGGGTACGCCATCGCTGCCGCTGGTCTCGGGATCGCTCAGCAGGCGCGGAAGAGACTCGGGGTGATCAAGCGGAAGGTGGGGTTTCAGACCCTCGCGACCAAATGGGGCGCTGCGTGGGCGCTGAGCCTGCTCGAGGACTGGGACGGCGAGGGCCTCCTGCAGCAGCTGCATGACCTCCGGCCGGACGTCGCCACGTTCGCGTCGCTGCTCGCGCTCGCGCAGCTCCACCGCCACAAGCTGCAGAGCGCCATCGAGAACGCCGCTCTGGGCGTGGCGCTTGAGCCGGCCAATCGGGCGGCTGGGTTGCTCCTCGCCCACCTCCTGCTGCTGGCCGGGCGAACGGCCGACGCCGCCGCGCGGCTCCAGCCGCTGCAGGACTATGCAAAGAGCGACGCGAGTACGGCGCTCTTGATGGTGCGGCTGCGCTTGATGCAGCGTGACACCGCGGGGGCGTTGGATTGGGCCGGCGTGGCGCGGGGCCTCGATTCCGAGGGAGCGCATTTGATCGGCCTAGGCCAGGCATTCGCGGCCGCCCGGCTCGCCGAGCCCGCGGCCACGTTTTTCGCCGCGGCAGCCGACGCGCGCTTCACCCCGGAGGCGAATATCGGCTTCGCCGTGCTGGACTCATGGCGCGGCGATCGGGCGGAGGCGCGGCGCCATCTGCTGGCCGCGCTGAAATTCGAAGGCGCGAAATTCACCAGGGGGGAAATCGTCAGCACGCTGTTCCACGAGATCCTGGGGCGGCTCAATGGTCTCGCTGAGCAGTGGCTCGAGTGTACCGCGTGGATCGCGACCGTCCCGGCCGGGTCGCTGGCGTTGGCCGGGCGATCGATCTTGGTGTGCGCGCCGAGCGAGGCCGTCGCACGAGCCTGTCTCGAGACGATCGTGACGGCGATGCAGGCAAGTGAGCCGGCCGCTGATCTGTCGGGGGTGACGTGGCGCCTGGCACCGAAAGCGCAGCAGCCCGACCGGCCGGTACCGCCCGGGGTGCATTCGGTGGTTGGCTAGACACCGCAGACCGAAGCGTCATCCACCTCGGCGTAGGGATCGGGATCCCGCCGCTTGGCCTAGTCTCCTAGCGCGGCACCGGCGTCGGGCCGAGCGGCTGCACCACCTGCGCGTTGAGGGCCTGCTCGATGCGCTGGCGCGAGTCGGCGTAGTGTGCCTGCGTGTATCCGTCCAGCTCGTTCGCGGGCGCGAGCGCCCGACTCAGGGCACCGCTCAAGCTCACGAGCGTGGCCCGCGTCACCGTGCGCGCGTCCTCCGGCGTGCCGGGCTCGGGCGTCACCACCATGCGCAGCAGCCGGGCAAGATACATCCGCTGCAGATCGCGGCGGATGGAGGTGGTGTTCCGGGCGCGCTGCCCTTGCACCCCGGCCTCCGCCCAGATGCTGGCCGTGAGCGTCGTCAGAATATCCGGGATCGTCACCATCTGGTTACGCGTTTCCGCTCGCAGCTCGGCGTCGCGCACCCGGGACAGCACCTCGGGGTCCGTCAACAGCCGCACCAGCGTCCCCTGGAACGCCAGCGCCCAGTCGTGTAGCGGGAAGTCGATCCGCCCCTCGCTGAAGGGGTTCACGCCCCAGTGCCACCAACGCTCGGGGGCGAGCTTGTTGAGCAGCGCCGGCCGGAACTGATAGACATTCTCGCCCAACCCCGCATCGGCGATGAACGCCAGCGCTTCCCGCTGCCGCGCCGCCGACACGGCGACGAACGGCGGCCGGCTGTTGGGATCGCCGCGGTGATCGCGCGAGGTGTAGGCGCCCGCCAGGTACTTGGTGGTGACGAGCGTGGCGAACCAGCGCTCGAACAGCAGGTCGCGGAAGCCGCGCCGCAGCTTGGGGTAGCCGTCGCCCGCGCCGACGAGCCGCGTCTCGAGCGAGTCGAACAACCGGTTCACGAGCGTCGCGCGGTCCTTGGCCCAGGCGAGCGGGTCGGACGTCTGGTCGTACCGCGTCACGGTGGGATCGAGACCGTAGGCCGCGAACCCGGCGTCCTCGTCCGTTCCATAGACGTGCTCGGGATTGGACGCCTGGAGGGCGATGCCCTGGAGACCCGCACGCTCGCCGTCGGGTGACTCCCCGGGAACCGCCGCGTACCCGTACTTGATCGCCCAGCGGTCGTACGTGCCGATGGTGCGCGAGTAGTAGTCGCCCTGCTTGCTGCGATCCAGCGCGATAGCCGGCGGGTTGTAGTCCATCACCGACGCCGACGTGCCGTGGGTCGCCGTGTACGCGCGGTCGAACAGTTTCTCCATGGGGATGGCGGCGGTGCCGCGGAAGTTGTGCCGCAGGCCGAGGGTATGCCCCACCTCGTGCATCACGAGCTCCTTCAAGGCCTGGCCGACATACTCGCGGGGAACGGAGCCGCCCGGAGCGATCGCGCCGCTGGCGGCGAGCGTCGCCCGCAGCAGGGTCCCCTGGTGCGCCATGCTCGTGCCGTAGGAGCACAGCCGCTGGAAGCGCCGGCCGCTGGGGTCGGCCCGGAGCAACGAGTCCTCGAGGAACACCTCACGGATCATCGCCTGCGGCCCGGCGTAGTCGCGGTACTCGCCCTGCCACGCCTGGATCCAGGAGGCGGCGACGAGGATGTCGGCGTTGAGGATTTCCCCCGTGCGCGGGTCGACGTCGGAGGGCCCGATCGCGTAGGTGAAGGCATTGTTGGCCATCCACCGCACGGTGCTGTAGCGTGCGTCCTCGGCGCTCCACAGCGTGTCGTCCGGGGCGTCGAGTACCTCAATCGCGTTGCGGATACCGGCTGCTTCGAACGCCCGGTTCCACTCGAGAATCCCGTCCCGCACGTAGGGTCGCCACTCGAGGGGAATCGTGCGGTCGAGGTAATAGGTGATCGGCTTCACCGGATCACTCACGGCGGCGCCCGGGTCCTTCTTCTCGAGCCGCCAGCGGTTCACGTAGCGCACGAAGAAAGTCTCGGCCGTGTCGCGCGAGAAGTTCTTCATCGCGGAGACGAAGTAGCCCACCCGATCGTCGGCGTACCGCGGGCGCATCGGCGTGGCGGGCAGCTCGAGGATCGAGTAGTGGACGCCGACCGGAATCCAGCGGTAGTCCGGGACCATGTCCATCCCCAGGCTGCGGCTCGTGCGGAACGTCAACCGGGCCTCGGCCTCCGTGTTGGTCGGGAACATGTGCAGCGACTGGAAGCTGGAGCGTTCCTTGTCGAACATCGGTCCCGGGCCCTGCATCGGCGTCGCCTGCGACAAGAACTGGAAGTACGCTCCGAGATCGACCCAGTCGGACGCCAGGAACGGGACGAGATCGACGAGCACCTCGTTCGTGGTATCGCGGATGCTGGCGATGGCAAACGACTGGGCCACCGAGTGCCCGAACGAGTAGGCGACGGTGCGCGCCATGGGCGTGTTCGGCGTCGCCGTGGCGTAGGGGTTCACGACCCACAGCTCGACGTGGTCGCCGCTCCGATGGAACCGGATCAGGTCGGAGCGGACGTCGCTGCCGCCGTCGATGCCCAGCTCGCCGATCCCCTGCGACAGCTCCGTCACCATCAGGTAGTCGTGGTCGAGCTGCTCCGGCTTGAGGGCCAGGTACGCGCTTTCCCGCTTGAGATAGGCGGTGAACAGCCCGGTCTGCACTCGGGCATCCTTGGTGACCTCGGCGAAGGGCTTCCAGGGCAGGTCTTTCTTGGCGCTGTCCGGCTTGGGGCCCCCTCCGCCCGCAGGGCCGGCCAGGGGCGCCGGCTGAATCACGCGGATGGTGCAGGCGACGGCCACCACCAGGAGCGAGACGAGGAGCGAAGTGCGGAAACGGGTTGCGAGGCGCATAGCGGGCTCCGGAGGGGCGGACGAGTGCATATAGCCCGGGAGACGGGAGGCTGCAAGGACGGCGCGTCCGCCTTCCGTGCGGCTTGGCGTCGGGTAACTGGCAACGGGGCGGGGTCGTGGGGGGGGGCCAGGGGTTGCTCTAACCCCAATTCCCCGTCTATTTTGCAAGTCTATTTGGCAACTTTTTGCCGGAGCGTATGCCGACCATCAATCAGCTCGTCCGCCACGGTCGCCGCGAAGTCGAGGGCAAGGAAAAGGCGCCCGCGCTGCGCGGGAACCCGCAGAAGCGCGGGGTCTGCACCCGCGTCTACACGACGACGCCCAAGAAGCCGAACTCCGCGTTGCGTAAGGTCGCTCGTGTACGGCTGACCAACGGATTCGAGGTGACGGCGTACATCCCCGGCGAAGGGCACAACCTGCAGGAGCACTCGATCGTGATGATCCGCGGCGGCCGGGTGAAAGATCTGCCGGGCGTGCGCTACCACATCATCCGCGGCACGCTCGACGCCGCGGGCGTGAACGAGCGCAAGCAGTCGCGCTCCAAGTACGGCGCCAAGCGGCCCAAGGCGGCGGCGTCATGAGCCGCAGAAAGAAAGCGGTCCGCCGGCCCGTCCCGGCCGATCCGCGCTACGACAGCCAGACCGTCTCCAAGTTTTTGAACAACCTGATGGAGCGGGGCAAGAAGTCGCTGGCGGAGCGGGTGTTCTACTCGGCGATGGACCTGATCGAGCAGCGCACGGGGCAGCCGGGGGTGAACGTGTTCAAGCAGGCGCTTTCAAATGTGAAGCCTGCGTTGGAAGTGAAATCACGGCGAGTCGGTGGCGCGACGTACCAGGTGCCGGTGGAAGTGCGGCCCGAGCGGCGCACGGCGCTCGGCATGCGCTGGCTGATCTCGTTCAGTCGCGCCCGGCGCGAAAAGAACATGGCGGAGCGGCTGGCCGCCGAGCTGATCCTCGCCTCGAAGGGCGAGGGTGAGACCATAAAGAAGAAAGAAGACACGCACCGGATGGCCGAGGCTAACCGGGCATTCGCGCACTATAGGTGGTAAGGGTAGGCTAACCCCGGGGCCATGCCCCGGGGCGAGCAGAGACATGCACGTCGCAGGGGGGTCGCACCCCCGGACGACAGCGGAGCGAGACCGGCCCCAGTGACGGGCGTCACGGTCGCCCCGCGTTTTTGCTGAGTAAGGGAGCGCAATGCCTCGCACCACGCCGCTCGACAAGATTCGCAACATCGGCATCATGGCCCACATCGATGCCGGGAAGACGACTACGACCGAGCGGATCCTGTACTACACCGGCCGCACGTACAAGCTGGGCGAGGTGCACGACGGCACCGCCACGATGGACTGGATGGAGCAGGAGCAGGAGCGCGGCATCACCATCACGTCCGCGGCCACCACGGCCTTCTGGCCGCGCCGCGGCCAGCCGTACCGCATCAACATCATCGACACGCCCGGGCACGTGGACTTCACCGTCGAGGTGGAGCGGAGCTTGCGCGTCCTGGACGGCGCCATCACCGTGCTCGATGCGGTGGGCGGCGTCGAGCCGCAGACCGAGACCGTGTGGCGCCAGGCCGATCGCTACCACGTCCCCCGCATCGTGTTCGTCAACAAGATGGACCGCGTGGGCGCGGACTTCGAGATGTGCGTCAAGATGGTGCGCGAGCGTCTGGGAGCCAACGTCGTGCCGATTCACCTGCCGCTCGGCGCGGGCGAGCTCTTCACCGGCATCGTCGACCTCGTCCGTCAGGTCGAGATCGTGTACGACGACGACTCGCTCGGCAAGAAGTACGTCGAAGGGCCGGTCCCGGCCGCCTTGAAGGCCAAAGTGAAGGAGATGCGCCACCACCTGCTCGAGTCGATCGTCGAGCAGGACGACGCCATCCTTCATAAGTATCTCGAAGAGCACGAGCTGTCCGAAGACGAGATCCGCGCGGTGCTGCGCAAGGCGACGATCTCCGGCAAGGTGGTGCCGGTGCTCGCGGGCGCCGCGTTCAAAAACAAGGGCGTCCAGGCGCTGCTCGACGCCGTCGTGGATTACCTGCCGGCGCCGGTCGACGTCCCGGCGATCCAGGGTCATCTGCCACACCACGACGCCACCCACGCCCTGCGCCACGCCTCGGACGACGAGCCGTTCTCGGCATTGGCGTTCAAGATCATGACCGATCCGTACGTGGGGAAACTGACGTTCTTCCGGGTGTACTCGGGCGTGCTCGCCGCCGGCTCCTACATCTATAACAGCACGAAGGACAAGAAGGAGCGCATCGGCCGGCTGCTGCAGATGCACGCCAACAAGCGCGAGGAGATCGAAGAGGTCCGCGCCGGCGACATCGCGGCGGCGATCGGGCTCAAGGACACGAAGACCGGCGACACCCTGTCGGACGAAGGGCACCCGATCATTCTCGAGGCGATGAAATTCCCCGAGCCGGTCATCTCGGTCGCCATCGAGCCCAAGACCAAGGCCGACCAGGACAAGCTGTCGATCTCGCTCCAGAAGCTGTCCGAAGAAGACCCCACGTTCCGCGTGCATTCGGACGCCGAGACGGCGCAGACGATCATTTCCGGCATGGGCGAGTTGCACCTGGAGGTCCTCGTCGAGCGCATGCGGCGGGAGTTCAAGGTCGACGCCAACGTCGGCCGGCCGCAGGTGGCCTACCGCGAGACGGTCCGGAAGCGCGTCGAAGAAGTCGAGGGGAAGTTCATCCGCCAGACGGGCGGCCGCGGCCAGTACGGTCACGTGGTCATCAACATGGAGCCCGGCCAGCCGGGCACCGGCTTCGTGTTCGAGGACAACATCGTCGGCGGCGTGATTCCACGGGAATACATCGGGCCGGTGGAGCAGGGGGTGAAGGAAGCGCTCGAGAACGGGGTGCTCGCGGGCTACCCGATGGTGGACGTGAAGGTCGAGCTGGTGGACGGGTCGTATCACGACGTCGACTCGAGCGAGATGGCCTTCAAGATCGCGGGCTCGATGGCCGTGAAAGAGGCGGCCCGTCAGGCGCATCCGGTGTTGCTCGAGCCAATGATGGATGTGGAGGTGGTCACCCCGTCCGACTATATGGGCGACGTCATCGGGGATCTCTCCGCCCGACGGGGAAAGATCGGCGGCATGACGCAGCGCGCGGACGCGCAGGTCGTGGCCGCGACGGTGCCGTTGTCGGAGATGTTCGGCTACTCGACCACGCTGCGCTCCATGAGCCAGGGCCGCGCGATCTACAGCATGCAGTTCAGTCACTATCAGGAAGTGCCGAAATCGAAGGCGGAAGAGATTGTCAGCAAGGTGAAGGGCTAGTGGAGACGGCGTCGCGAAGGGACGTCGCGGAAAGACGTCACGAGAGAGACGTTTCTGTAACGGTTCTTCGCGACGATGTTTCGTGACGTTCTTGACCTAGAACGAGGATCGCATGGCTAAGGCCAAGTTTGAACGGACCAAGCCCCACGTGAACGTCGGGACGATCGGGCACGTGGATCACGGGAAGACGACCCTGACCGCGGCCCTGACCAAGGTGGCGGCGGACAAGGGGCTGGCGACGTACGTGACGTACGACCAGGTGGCGAAGGCGTCCGAGAGCCAGGGGCGGCGGGATGCGACGAAGATCCTGACGATCGCGACCTCCCACGTGGAGTACGCCACGGCGAACCGGCACTACGCCCACGTGGACTGCCCGGGGCACGCCGACTACGTGAAGAACATGATCACGGGGGCGGCGCAGATGGACGGGGCCATTCTGGTGGTCTCGGCCGTCGATGGGCCGATGCCGCAGACGCGGGAGCACATTCTGTTGGCGCGGCAGGTGAACGTGCCGGCGATCGTCGTGTT
>WNGL01009631.1_pt1 | contig 21479 bp, 15 predicted proteins | sample 5400591 | NCBI WGS metagenome assembly WNGL01 (sample SAMN13153377, study PRJNA577476) | soil metagenome | isolation source: 80 cm soil or saprolite under Garry oak tree replicate 1 | place: USA:California | collected 2016-06-15 | reverse complement strand
ATACCCGTGTTGCAGCTTTTTTTCCGCTACGCGGTGGCCGAGCGCATGGGAACGATCATCCTTTCCGCGATTGTGGCGCACACGGCCTGGCACTGGATGCTCGACCGCGGCAGCGTGCTGCGGCAGTTCCGATTCGAATGGCCAGGCTTCGATGCCACCCTGCTCGCGCTGGTCCTGCGCTGGCTGATTCTGTTCATGATCCTCGGCGGGCTGCTCTGGCTCGTTCGAATGGCGTCCCGCTGGTGGACTGCGCGAACCAAGTCCGTCCCGCGCGCCCCTGCCCAACCGATTGTGCAGCCGACTTTTGTGTCAACGAGTTCGGACGTCTCACTGGATCGCCCCAATTAGCGTTGCTCTTTGACTGATTTTGTGCCTGCCCTCCGGTGTGCTAACGTTTTTCGTTTATGAAGAAGCGCATTGGCGTGCTCTTGAGCGGACGCGGGTCGAACTTCGAGGCTTTGGCGGAATCGGTTGCGGCGGGACGCGTCCCCAACGCGGAAATCGCCATGGTTATCAGCAATCGCGAAGGCGCTCCGGGAATCGACCGCGCGAAGGCGCGCGGCATCGCTACGCGCGTGATTCCTTCGAAAGGCCTGGAACGCGAAATTTATGATCGTCAAGTCGCCGCTGTGCTCGACGAGCACAAAGTCGATCTCATCTGCCTTGCGGGGTACATGCGGTTGCTCTCGCCGTACTTCGTCGCGAAATTTCCGAATCGCATCTTGAATATTCACCCTTCGCTGCTGCCGTCATTTCCCGGACTGGAATCGCAGCGGCAGGCGCTGGAATACGGCGTGAAATTCGCAGGCTGCACCGTGCACTTCGTGGACGAAAATCTCGACGCCGGACCGATCATCGTGCAGGCTGTGGTTCCGGTGAAAGATGACGACACGGAAGCGACGCTTTCGGAAAGGATTCTGAAAGAAGAGCACCGCATTTATTCCGAAGCGGTTCGCATCGTTCTTGAGGGAAAATATAAGATTGCAGGCCGCAGCGTCCTGAAGTTGTAGCGGCCGCCTTCCGAGGCGGGCGTCTAGTCGTTCAAGGGGCGGCTTGTCATCCTGAAGGCATCCGACGAGGATGCCTGAAGGATCTCAACATAAGATAAAGTACAGAGCTATGACCCAAGGCGCGAAACAAAAAGTTGAGATGAGCGAATCTAAATTCAAACCTGCGGAAGAGCAGCTCGCCTATATTAAGAAAGGCGTCGCGGAAATTATTCCTGAAAACGAACTGGCCGCGAAACTCGAAAACTCCCGCAAAACCCGGAAGCCACTCCGTGTTTATCTCGGCGTGGACCCAACCGCGCCGGACCTGCATCTCGGCCACACGGTCGTGCTACGCAAGCTGAAGCATTTTCAGGATTTGGGGCACACCGCAATTTTCCTGATCGGCGATTTCTCGGCGATGATTGGCGACCCCACGGGAGTATCCGAGACGCGTCCGCCGCTCACGCGCGAGCAAGTGGATGCCAACGCCGAAACCTACCTCGCGCAAGTCTTCAAAATCCTTGACCGCCAGAAAACCGAAGTCCGTTACAACGGCGAATGGCTCAGCAAAATGAACGCTGAGGACGTCGTGCGGCTCTGCTCTCACTACAGGCTGGCGCGCATGCTGGAGCGCGAAGATTTCCATTCACGCCTGGACAAAGGGCAGCCGATTTCCGTGCACGAACTCCTTTATCCACTGCTGACGGCTCGCGATGCAGTAGAGCTCAGATCGGACGTCGAACTAGGAGCGACCGAACAGAAGTTTAACTTGCTGGTGCACCGCGAGATCCAGCGCGAGTACGGCTTGCCGGGGCAAGCGATTCTCACGATGCCGATTCTCGTGGGGTTGGACGGCCAGCGCAAAATGTCCAAGAGCCTCGGCAACTACGTCGGCATTACCGAGCCGCCCACGGAAATGTTCGGCAAGATTATGAGAATCTCTGACGACCTCATGTGGTCTTACTGGGAGCTCCTCACGGACAAGACAGAGGCCGAGATCCAGGCAATGCGCCAATCCTTGCTTGAACCTCCGCCGCCCACACTTCCACCCGTTACCACCCCCACAGACCGTAGATCGCTCCTGCATGCACGACGAGCAACGAACCCTATGGACATCAAGAGGGAATTGGCAGGCGAAGTGGTTGCGACGTTCCACGGAAAGAAAGCAGCAGATAGTGCCGCTGAGCATTTCCGTCGTGTCGTTCGCGAACGTTTGGCACCGCAAGAAATGCCCCAATTCAGAATAGTCCGGGCCACCGAAACAACTTTTTTTCTATCGGAAAAGCGAGGCGATGTCGAAGAATTCAAACCGCCTTTCACCGTTCCAGGTGGTAAGGCAGAAAAATGGTCCAAGATTCTTCTCTTACTCGGGCAAGTGTCCTCCGTCGCCGAAGCAGAACGCCTCATGAAGCCAGGAGGCTTTGAGGTTAACGAGCAGAAGATTCAAGACCCCTCGGCAAAGTTGGACTTAACTCGCCCAGGTAGTTATACGTTACGGCTAGGGAAAAAAGGAAAATTTGCGCGCGTAGTCGTCGAATAGTTTCCCCGTTGCTCATCCAAGGATTTCTCCAACCATTTGAGATACATGCTCCGCAATCGACGGTGCGGCCGTCAGCCCGGGCGACTCCATGCCCACCAGGTGAATCGCTTGCGGCACCTTAGTATCTCGCGTGATCACAAAATCGACGATGCCTTTGTGATGGGGAGGTGCGAGCTTGGGGCGGAGGCCGGTGTAGCCAAGCTGCAAGTCGCGCTCTTCGATTTCGGGCAACAACGTTTTGGCGCTCTCCGCAAAGTCCGCGATGGGCAGTCGGTTCTTCTCGTAATTGTCTTTTCCTTCCACGTACGTTGCCGTAGGACCAAGGAGAAACGTACCCCACAATGTTTTGGTGAAATGCACACCCAAACTCAGCCCGTCGCTGTGCGGCAGCGGATACACAAGATTGTTGATCAGCGACGAGCGCGGGCCGCGCACTTCGCAGTATTCGCCGCGCACGGGATAAATCTTCCACGAAGGATTGCCCAGCATCGCAGCGACTTCGTCTGCATAAAGTCCGGCCGCGTTGATGACGCAGCGCGCCTCGATCTTTTCTTCCTGCGAATCTTCTTCATCCCCGATGCGCAACCCGACGCGGATGGTCTTGCCGGAGGGCTCGAGTGAAACCACTTGCGCGCGCGTGACTAGGTTCGCGCCTTGATTCGCGGCGACGCGAGCGTAGGCGTGAACAAGTTCCTCGGCGGATACAATGCCGGTCGAAGGCACGTGGAGCGCGGCGACGCCGCGAATGTGCGGCTCGCGCTTGCGGATTTCGCCCGCGTCAACGAGTTGCAGGCCCTCGACGCCGTTGTCTTCCCCGCGTTTCTTCAGCGCGAGAAGCTCAGGCTCCTCGTGCGCATCGGCGGCAACGACCAGTTTGCCGCAATGGCGAAACGGAACGTTGTGCTGGGCGCAGAATTCGTAAGTAAGGCGGTTGCCTTCGACACAAAGGCGCGCCTTCAGCGAATCCTTCGGATAATAGATGCCGGAGTGATTGACGCCGCTGTTGCGCGTGCTGGTGGCCATGCCGAGCTTTGGAAATTGCTCGACAAGGAAAACGTCTTGCCAGCGCGCGGAGACGGCGCGCGCGATGGCGCATCCGACCACGCCGCCGCCGATGATTAAGATATTCGCTTGATCCATGAAACTAGCATGACGGATAGAAGTTGACAGTCAACAGTTTACAGTCGACAAGAAAGAAAAGAATTAACACAGAGAGCACAGAGGGCCACAGAGTTCACAGAGTGCAGAGATAGTTTCACGTGAAACATTTCTTGGCCGGGTAAAGTCCCCTCACGCGGCGCTCGCTCTATTGATCGCCGCCAATTTCGTCGAAAAACGGCTTGCAGGGAATGAGTCGCGCTTCCGTCCCGTCATGAACGGCATAAGACGCCTGTTTGCTGGCTTCGTAGCCGTTGCGCCACAGCGAAGCGGCGCCGTGCACGCCGTCCTTGTTGATTGCGTAAAAATAAATGTGGAACGTGCCAAGCTTTTTCTTGTCGTTTTTATAGTTGCGTGCGACACGCGCCATCGCTTCGAGACACGCGTCAATTGGCGACTTTCCCTGACGCATCATTTCAACGATCGTGTGGCCGCCGCAGACCTTGATGTTTTCCTCGCCCTTTCCGGTGGAGCCTGCAGCTCCTACCTCGTTATCCACGCAGCAGCCCGCGCCGATGATGGGCGAATCTCCAACGCGCCCGGGTATTTTCCAGGAAAGCCCGGAAGTCGTTGTCGTTGCAGAGATGTCGCCTTTGGCGTCCACGGCCATGCAGGGGATCGTGCCGGTGGGCGGGTGCGCAATGACGCGTTCGGCGTAGGCGATTTGCTTTTCGTCGTCGTCAAAAAGCGCGGCCATGTGCTCTTTCCACTCCGGGGAATCAATTCCCGGCCTCCAATTGAACGAAGACTTGGCTTTCCAGGCGAGCCAGATTTTCCGCGAATGCTCGGTGAGGAGATTCATTTCTTCAAAGCCTTCGGCAACGGCGAAGCGGCGGGCCCCATCGCCCACGATCATGACGTGATTCGTGTTTTCCATCACGGTTTTGGCTAGGCGCGAAACATTTTTGATGCGGCGCACCGCAGCGACCGCACCCGCTCGGTGCGTGGGGCCGTGCATGACGCTGGCATCGAGTTCCACTTCGCCCTCTTCGTTAGGCAACCCGCCGTAGCCCACGGAGTCGTCATTGGGATCGTCCTCTACGACGGTAACCGTTGCCACGACGGCATCGAGCGTGTCTCCGCCTTTTTTGAGGATGTCCATGCCCTTATCGAGGGCGTGAAGGCCGTTGACGCTGGAGATGATGAGTGGGCGCTTGCCTTGGGCAGCTGGCAGGCGCGGGCGAGAGGGATATCCTGGTTGAGGGAGAGGATCTTGCTCGTTCTGCGGCGTGCGGCCAAAGAGCTTGCTGGTACCAGCGATGGCGCTGCCAGCCAGAGAAGTCAAAAAGAATTTACGTCGCGACCACAATTCCATGTTCAAAGCCTCCTGGAAAGTTCGCAGGCAATATACATCAGCCAGGGGTTTCAAGTTAGAGGTCGGAGTTAGATAAGAAACCGGAAGTGCTTTCCTGCGTCGTCTTGGAGGAATACGTTAAAACGCAGGGCTCACCCCTCGAGGTATGCCGGCACGGCCGACCAGATCCTGAAACCTGGGATCGCTCCGGAGCGGGTTGAGTCGGGGATCCACCCCGATCCAAGGTATTCAAGTGGATCGTTGAAGAAAGGCCTGCTCGAGAGAATCGAACGCCTTCTCTTTTTCGCCGAGCTCCGTATAGGTAGCCGCCACAAGGAACCGGCAAACGTAGCGCTCTTTTGCCATTTCCAAAGCCTTGCCGAGAAACTGTTTGGCTAGGCCGCTTTCGCCGACGCGCGCCAGCCCGGAGGCTGCCGCGGAAATTACACTCGGGCTGTCCGCAAAGCGCATGGCGTTCTCAGCGGCGCGAACCGTTGCCTCCCGCTGTCCCAATTGGGCGTACGCCATCGCGAGTACTGCATAAGGGAGACCCGCAGCCGGCTGAATCTCAATGGTTTTCTGGCACTGTTGGATCGTTTCGGGCATGTGGCCGGAGAAGTAGAAAATCCAAAGCGCTTCGTTACGGCTTTCAAGGGCAAGCGGGTCAAAAAGGTAGGCTTGTTGCACCCGGGAAAGCGCCTCATCGAAATGCCCAAGCGTCGCCAGATAAGTGGCATAACCCAACTGAGCTTCCGGCGAGTTGGGGTTGATGTCGAGGGCGCGGTGATATTCCTTTTCTGCTGCAGCCCAGTCCAAATCGAAAAGCAAGAGTACGTTTCCAAGCGTGACGTGCGCGCCGGCCAGGTTAGGGTCAAGCTCCAAGGCATGGAGCGCCGCTTCCTTTGCCCGGGGCATGACCTCAGCCGGAGAACTGTAGTAAGTCAGAGAAGCATTGTAGGTTTGGGCCAAAGCGGCGTAGAGGCGGGCGTCGCCGGGATCCTTGGCAATGCCTTCCTGAAAGTATTGAATGGCTCTGTTCTCGCTCTCGCGCGTGCCTTGCCCGGCTTCATGCAAGCCTAGAAGGTATTTGTCGTGGCTCTCCAGATTAATGTGCGAACTTGCGGATGATGTCTTCTCAGCGGACAGCAACTGAATGGAAAGCGAATGCGTGATTTTCTCAGCGAGTTCTCGCTGGATGTTTAGCACGTCTGTAAGCGGTCGTTCGTAGGACTCGGCCCACAGATGAGTTTGTTCCCCTACTTGAATCAACTGCGCTGTGACGCGAACGCGCTCTCCTCCGCGGCGAACGCTTCCCTCGAGCAAATAACCGACCCCGAGCTCCTTGCCGATTTGCGCCGCGCTCTCTTTGGTGTCTTTGTAGCGCACCGTTGAGGTTCGCGCGATGACGCCAAGCCTGGAGGGCTGGAACTGGCCGAGCTGGGCAGTCATCTCCTCGGTGAGGCCGTCGGCGAAATAATCCTCGTGAGTGTCTCCGCTCAAATTCACAAAAGGAAGCACCGCCAGCATGACTTTTTGAGGAGAGGGGTTCTTGCGGGGCCAGATACGCCGCGATGCGAAATACCCAGTGACAACCAGCGCGAACACCGCCAGGGCCCATACCCACTGGATTCTCTTCTGCCCCGACTGCACCGCGGTCCCGGGCTGCTCAGAGGGGGGCGCAGCCGAAGGAGGCGCAATCGCTTCCCCGTCTTCCTGCACATCGGAAATAAAGCGGTAGCCCCGTCTCGGAATGGTTTCGATATACGGGCGCCCGTCCTGGGTATCCCCCAATACCTGTCGCAGATTAAAGACATGCCGTGCGAGATTGCCTTCCTCAACGAACACACCGGACCACACCTTCTCCAGCAGCTCTTCTTTCTCGACGATGTGTCCGGCGTTCTCGACTAAAACGAGAAGGGTTTCCAGATCCTTGGGCGGGAGTGTGACGGGCTGCCCGTCGCGGAGCAAAACCTGCTCGTCCGCGTCGAGGCGGTAAGCGCCAAACACGTATAAGTGCTTTGGTTTCAATCGTTCACCCGCCAGAAGAACTTCGCAAGAAATCTTTCAGAACTCCTCAAAGACATTTCAAACCTGCAACTGGCACTCTCCGCTCAACGCAAGCAATCCTAGTGCCCGCTTTTCAGTCCCGGGGAATGCCAGTGATTCTAGCGCATCCGGGGCTGGATGAGGAGAGAGGCGCCGTGGATCGGCTTAGTCACATTTTTCAGTTTGGGAGGCTGCTAGTATGAAAATCGAAAAAGTCGCAAGACAATTCCAACATTCCATGATGGCGCTGGTGCTGGCGGGTGTATGCCCCGCAAGCGTGCCGGCGCAAAACGGACACTCGCACCCGACGACGGCGCAACCTCAACAATTGACGCCCGCCCAGGGCGCGCTTCTGAAAATGGTTCGCGATAACACCGAGCGGTTCAAGGATGTGTCGGTGGCGGAGGCGGAGGGGTACTCGCTTCTATTCGGGTGCGTGAGTGGACCAGACGCGGGAGCAATGGGACTCCATTACGTGAACTTGTCCCTTGTGGCTGCTGGCGTAATAGACGCGACACGCCCTCAGATCGTTATCTACGAGCCGATGCCCGACGGCCACCTGCAATTGATTGGCGCCGACTTTTTGGTGATTGCAAGCGACTGGGACAAAGCTCATCCCGGACAGGGCGCGCCACAACTCATGGGACAGCTCTTTCATTATTTCGAGAGCCCCAATCGCTTTGGCCTGCCGGCGTTCTACACGCTTCACGTGTGGGCATGGAAAGAGAATCCCAACGGCGCGTTCGTGAATTGGCACCCCAACGTTTCCTGCCAGGCCTTCGCCGGCCAATAGCCAGGCGATCACAAGGTCTGCTCGGGAACGAAAAGAATGAAATGACCGCGCTCGCTGGAGGAAGACATGTTCGCACTTACAGGCAAACTCACGAAAAAGATTGTTGGCAGAAGAGAAATGGCGATCCTGGTAACTGCGCTTCTTCTTGGAGCCGGAGGATTAATCGCGACGGCGGATAATCCCAACCGGATTCTGCCGCCGTTTCAGATATTCCCGGATCCTGGCGGTGCTTTCGCCACGGTGAACCTGGGTAGGCCGACGGACACGGCCACCAATCCCTTTTTCCAGGACTTGGGAAGCAACGGCCGCCGCTGCGTGACGTGTCACGAACCCAGTGACGCGTGGTCGGTCACGCCGCCGCATATTCAGCAGCGCTTCGCGGCCAAGTCTGGGATGGACGCGATTTTCCGCCCGGTGGACGGCGCGACGTGCCCGTCTGCGGACGTGTCATCGGTCGAGGAACGGCGCAGGGCCTACAGCTTGCTTCTTAGCCGGGGCCTGATTCGCGTGGGAATCGCAGTTCCCGCAAATGCGGACTATCAAGTGATCGGTGTCTACAACCAATACGGCTGCAACGCGACGGATGTTATTTCGACTTACCGGCGGCCGTTGCCGACTACAAACCTTCCCTTCTTGAGCGCGGTCATGTTTGATGGGCGGGAATCTTCGCCCACTACCGGCACAACCAAAATCGTATACGGGAACTATCCGACTTCACTGCTAAGCGATCTGGCGCACCAGTCCTTGGATGCAACCGTCGGCCATGCGCAAGGAGACGGGACGCGGCCAACCCCCGAGGAACAGCAACAAATCGTGGACTTTGAAACCAAGCTGTTTACGGCGCAAGTTTATGACCGCCTCGCCGGCGACTTGCGCGACGACGGCGCGCAGGGAGGACCTGCGGTTCTCTCCAAGCAACCCTTCTTCATCAGCGTCAATTCCAGCGTCCATTTCCTGCTTCCCGCTTTCGAACAGCCGGGCGGCTTGCTGACAGCGGGCGACAGCCAATTTACATCCAACATCTTCAATCTCTATGGCCAGTGGGCGCAGAGCAGTGGTGACGATCAAAGCGCTGCTCGGAGTTCCATTGCTCGTGGTGAGCAGCTCTTCAACACTCTGCAAATCCCCATTAGCGGCGTAGCGGGAATCAACGACGACGTGAAGGCCGGCGGCCTGGTTGCGGGCGGCATCCCGACGCTTCAGGGAACCTGCGGCACTTGCCACGACACGCCAAACGTCGGCAATCACTCCTTTCCCACGCCGTTGGACATCGGGACGGGCGACCCTAGCCCGACAAACCGCTTCGTAAACCTAGGGGGCCTGGACGTAAGTTACCTGCCAGAAATCACCGTTTGCCGAAAAGACGCCGCCACAGGTCAACCGACCAATCAATGCAAAACCACCACAGATCTCGGTCAGGCGTTGATTGATGGAAAGTTCAATCATGTCGGCAAGATCAAAGGCCCGATTCTTCGCGGGCTTGCCGGTCGTGCGCCGTATTTCCACAATGGCTCGGCAGCAACCCTGATGGACATCGTGGATTTCTACGATGTACGCTTCCATCTCGGTCTTTCTCAGCAGGACAAGAACGACCTCACCGCTTTCTTGGAAACACTGTAGGAAGATGATAAGAAGGGAGAGGATTTCCTCCGGGGACACCAGGGATCTGAATGTATCTCGAGTAGAAAAGGAGAAGAAATGAAAGCCATACCTTCGGTTGTTTTGGTCCTGGTGCTGGCGGTGACACTCGCTGCGGCTCCAGGCGAATCTTGGCGCATGAAGGCCGACTACGTGGAAGCCTGCAGTTGCCATCTATTTTGCCCATGTTATTTCAACAAACATGCGGAACACCCCATGTGCGAATTCAACATGGCAGTGACGGTCCGCGAGGGGCATTCGGGAAACGTGGACCTCGCCAACGCCAAGTACTGGTTGACCGGCGACCTCGGCGACAACTGGGGAACGGAGAAGAAGGGATCGTGGGTAACGGTTTCCTTCGATCCAAAGACGACGCAAGCCCAGCGTGATGCTTTGGCTCCCATCATTCTTAAGACCTATGGTTTGGAATGGCCAGAGCTAAAAGTGCAGGAAGCGGCCGTCGAAGTTCACCAGTCAGGCGACATTGTGGAGGCCAAGCTGGCGGACGGAAAGCAGGCCTACATGAAACTAAAGCGCGAGCCCGGGGCCGATGGAAAAGGCGTGGTGCTGAAGAACGTCGACTACTTCCATGCCGTACAGAACGACGGTTTTCAACTGTACAAGTCCATCGAGCATCGCGCCGACCTGAATGGACATCAGTTCTCCTATTCCGATCGGAATGCGTTTCTCATCACCATCGTTTCGCAGGAACCGAAGGCACACTAGACAGAGCCAATCCTTCGCGGTGAACTGCGGCGCAGGCAGCCAGCGCAGACGCAGAACCGCTCCATTCACTGGTGCCCCTCGGCAGCAAGGCCCGCCTTTTCCTGGCGGGCCCTTTTTTGCGTCCGCGTACTACCATTCCATCGACCTACTCAAGTTGGCCCTGGCGAACGGGGAACAATTCCTCAATAGAACTCGTCTATTGGGCAGGGAACTATTGACCGCGCGAGCCACCCGGGGGAGAATCGCGCGCAGACCCATCATGATTCATCTCGAAAGCGTAACCAAAGAATACGACCTGCCCACGGGCAAGGCAGGACAGCTTGTGGCTGCGGACCGCTTGACGCTCGAAGTGCCGGCAGGCGAAGTGTTTGGCTTGGTTGGGCCCAACGGCGCGGGCAAAACGACGACCCTGAAGATGGTTTGCGGTTTGATGCTCCCAACGGCAGGGCGCATCACCGTGAATAATATTGACGTGGAGCGCGATCCCGAAGAAGCGCAACAGTACATCGGATATTTGGCGGATTTTTTCTCAGTTTACGACGACCTGAAAGCCTGGGAGTACGTCGAGCATTTTGCGCTGGCATACAAACTCGAACCGCGCAAAGTTCGTGAGCGAGTAAAAGAAGTCATCGCTCTGATGGGGCTCGAGTCGAAGTACGACGCGATGGTCGGCGGGCTGTCGCGCGGAATGAAGCAGCGGCTGGGAATTGCGCGAGCCATCGTGCACGATCCGCCGTTGCTCGTGCTGGACGAGCCCGCATCCGGTCTTGATCCCAGGGCTCGGCTGGAACTGAAAGAACTGATCTGCACGTCACTGGCGATCATGGAAAAAGGGAAATTGCTGCGCGTAGGTAAGATTGACGATGTGATGCGCGGAGCCGGTCGCACGAAACGCGTGCGCATCAAACTGGCAGCCGCTGGTTTTGCGCTGGGGACTTGGCAATCACTGGGATTTGCCATGTTTCTAAATTTAGTGTTCGCGGCGTTTTACTGGTGGGGCAACCGCATACCCATAGAAAGCCAGGCAACACCGCTAGTGCTAAACATTGTGGTTTTCTTCTGCTTCGGTCTGGCAGCGATTCGCAACCGGGAGCCTGTGCGAAGGATTTTACGGACTCGCGAGGGCGTAGGGCCAGGCTGGCTGGATCTAACGTGGCCCGCGCCGCTGATACTAGCTGGGACGGTGGCCGCAAGTGTGATCGTTGTTTCCGGAGTGGCCTGGGGACATTCCGCCAACCCGGAGTGGGACTTGAATTTTGCCATATTTCGAGCGCTGTTCTTTGTGGCATGGCTCGCGCGCGACATCCAGTTCCTGCAATGGATGAACCTCCAGCGCGGCAAGCATCCCCTGGTGGTTGGTGCGCTGTTCCTGATCATCTTCTACGTTTGCATCATGATCCTGATGGCGCCGCTGGGGATTTTTGCAAGACAGGACCGCACGGCGTTCTCGGCCTTTTTTATTCGTTCCGGCGCATTCGAGCTGGACCATGCGAAATGGATTCTCCGTCCCGCCATCTGGGCCGCCGCGTTTGTGGCGCAGTGGCTTTTGACTGCCGCGTTCATCGGCCTGCAGAAGAAAACGATTGACGAGTTGAATTCGCCGGCAACAACGCCTGCAGCCACACGTGTTCCCGCTCAAATTTAGATTAGATTCTTAGAATTATGTTCACTCTATCGTTTGTTGACGTATGGAATTTAGAAACAAGTGTTGGCGTACAGAGGATGAGTTTAGCGGCAAAGAAACCGCCCACCTCTTTCGCCGCCAGGAAGTAAGTTATCAAGCGCCAGAAGGAACCTGGTTGCGCACTCTATGTGCCCGAGAGCGCCCGCCAAAATAGTCGCCAACTCATTAAATCCAAGGGAGTTAGCTGTATTCCTGCAAGCGCTACCAAAAATGAGTTGATTTAGCCCGCCGGTTGACTTACTTTTGCGCCACTGCGGCGTCTGACAGGCTAGCGGAGTTCGTGGGGAGTCTCGGGGGATCTAATCTTTTAAATTCGTTCTTTCCCGTTGACTTGCCGCCTGTTTGTTGCAACATGCGTTGCCGCAGCATCCTGGGAGCCGCCACGCCCGACGGGGCTTCCTTGCTTGCGAAAGGGCTCTCGCCTCGCGTCAGAAATACCCCGGGAAGTTGCGTATGCAAGCAGTGGAGGAGGGAAAATGAGAAAGCTGAGGCTATTTGTATTCGCTCTCGTCACTCTCACGGTGGGGCTCATGCCGAGCTTGACTCTCGGCCAAGTGGCAATCACCGGGAAAATTGCGGGAGTCGTGACCGATTCCTCGGGAGCGGCAGTCCCAAGCGCCACGGTGACGGTTAAAAGCACGGCCCTGATGGCAGAGCGCACCACAATAACAGGGGCCGATGGTGCGTACCTCTTTGACCTGCTGCCTCTTGGCACCTACGAGGTCACCGTTGCGTCCAAGGGATTCAAGGGTTTCAGTGAAACAGGTGTGGTTCTCACCGCTGGTTTCACCGCGACAGTTAACGCAAAACTACAAGTTGGAGAAGTGACGGACGTTGTGAGGGTCGAGGGACAGAATGTAATTGACCTGCAAAACGTCCAGGCATCTACCACATTCGATCAAACATTGCTGCAGGACATACCCAGTGGGCGTGATCCGTGGTCTACCGTGGCGCAGATGCCGGGCGCCACAGTTGGCACTTTTGACGTGGCCGGGAACAACAGCTACCAGCAGTCTGCCATGCAAGTGCATGGCAGCACGCAGGCCGAGCAAATCTATAGCTTCAATGGTCTGGACTTGAATTGGCCGGGTGCGAACGGCGGTTACACGCAGTTCTACACAAACCACGATTCCTTCGACGAGTTTCAGGTGGTTGCGGACAACGCGCCGGCCTCCGTTCCTATCGGCGGCGTCTACATGAATATGGTGACCAAATCCGGGTCGAACCAGCTCCATGGCCAGGCGGCTGCGTATTATCTAACCGCGGCCTTCCAGGCTGGCGTAAAGCAGCCCAAGAATGCAATCGTGAACACCGGTTCCCCGTTCGACATGACCCTGGATGCGTCGGCTAGCCTCGGCGGACCGGTCATTCGAGACAAGTGGTGGCTGTTTGGTTCTTACCGGCGCTACGACCTTCGCCAGCGAATTCTGGCGGTGACGGACCAAGTCGGCATACCTGTGCATGATGTCAATCATCAGACGAACACGGACCTGCGCAGCGATTGGCAGATCAATCCAAAAAACAAATTCAGTCTTGTCTGGCTTTACAATGAGCAGAACCGCTTCTTCCGGCGCGACACTACTTATCAATTTGTCACTCAGGATGCCAGTTGGCGTCAAATTGAGCCCGCCTACATCCTTCAAGGACTTTGGACCAGCCAGGTCACCAACAACTTCCTGCTGGATTTCCGCATTGGCTGGAACAAAATTGTGTTTCCGCTCAGCTATCAGCCCGGCTCAACCGGCCTTAATAAGCAGGACATTGGCTATTCGCTCGAAAGTGGTGCGGCGCCCAATGCATTCATAAATCCAGCATGGGTGCTCAAATGGTCCGCCGGCGGCTCGTGGTACAAGCCCAATTGGGGCGGAAACCATAATTTCCAATTCGGGTTCGAGTGGGGCGACAGCTACAACTCTTACCTCTATAACGTAAGCGGGGGGATCAACGCTATTTACAAAAGCAACCCCACGGCCAATCCGAAGCAACCGGCCTTCTCACAGCCCTCTGAAGTCGTCGCCTACAATACGCCGACGACGCAAAAGAACTATTTTCGCGACACCAGCTTCTATCTCCAGGACACTTGGAATCTTAAGCGTCGGTTCACTTTGAATCTCGGAATGCGATACGACCGATTCACGACTTACTATCCCGCGCAAACAACGGCCTCCAATCTCACATTTCCCCAGCTTTTCAAGGCTGGTTTTGCGTTCCCAGCCTCCGGAAACATTGCAGACTGGAACACCGTCTCGCCGCGCATCGGAGTGGCTTTCGACCCTACGGGCAAGGGTAACTCCGTCTTTCGTTTTGCCTACGGAATCTACTACATCATGCAGGGAACCGGCCTTGCCGAGTCGTCGAACCCGAATGGCTTAATTACCCTGACCTTTCCATGGGGGCCTTTCAAAGCAGGTTGCACCCAATGTGATGCAAACAACGACGGCATTCCACAACTCAGCGAATGGCTTCCGGCAAACGCGACTCCGGTGGCTTCATCCGGTGGGGCGCAAATCAATCGCAATATGAGCCGCCCCTATTCTGAGGAAATTAGTGCCGGGTATGAAAAACAGTTTTGGCGGGACCTCCGGGTTGGGGCGACTTATTATTACCGCACGAAAAAGAACCTGTTTGGCCTGGAGAACACGGCTGTACAACCTTCAGACTACACTCCCATAACGACACTAAACGACCCCGTCACGGGGCTGCCCACGCCCATCATCAACGGGCTCACTGGCCAGCCGTTGACTCTATACAACCTAAACTCCGCAAGAGTGGGCCAGTTCAACTTCTTGACAACCAATATCCCGAAGCTCGACGACAACGCCTATCATGCAGTGGAATTCACGGCCATTAAGCGCTTGTCCCACAAGTGGCAGATCCTTGGCGGATTCACTATCCAGCGACAGAAGGGCGTTTATGGCCGGGGATTTTCCGATCAAGCTACCGGAGACAACTTCACCGACCCCAACCTGGACATCAACCGCAACAATAACTACCTAAACCTGGACGCGACGTATGTGTTCAAGGTGGACAGCACTTACGAGCTTCCCTGGAAATTCGGCACCAGCGTTAACTTCCAGCACTATACCGGTTTCCCCATTCAGCCCACGGAAACTTTCGGTGGATACCCTAACTCCGGTCTGAACCAATTCAGCGAAACGGTCATCCTTCAGCCCGCGGGGATCCAACGGCTCCCAGGCGTGAACCAACTAAATTTGCGTCTTTCGCGGGAGTTTGTCTTCAATGACCACTGGAGGCTGATGCCAACGGTCGATTTCTTCAATCTGACAAACTCTCAAACCGTTATCGCGGAAGTGACTCAGTGGACCCAACCGAATGGCGGGGCGTATTTGGAGCCTGCCCTTGCAATCAATCCATTCGTGACGCGCTTTGGTCTCCGCTTTACGTTTTAGCTGGAGCCAAACAGGGGCATGAATCGCTATTGAACTTTGGGCGGGTTAGGAAGGTTGATTGCCTCCAACCCGCCGCTTCTTTTTAAGTGGTAGCCAATTCTCGCTTCACAGAAACTGTGTTTCAAAATAGACTCCGTCTCCCAGAACGACTCAAAAGGTTTCGCCGGGGCTCCAGAAAAAGGAGAGGCACTATGTGTATGGGAAAGCATGTTTTGAGTGTGACCATTGCGATTATGGCAGTGCTGGGATGCGCGAGCCATCTTCAGGCGCAGACCCCGGCTCGCAAGTCTCCGCTCACCATCGAGCAGCTCATTGATATCACGCACCCTTCCGATCCCGTGTGGTCGCCGGATAACAAGCGCGTCGTTTTCACTTGGGATCGCGCGGACATTAGAAATTTATATATCGCGAACGCCGACGGCAGCGGCGCGCCCGTCGCGCTCACGTCGTTTCCGGAAGGCGGAGTCGCCGATGCCTTCTGGAGCGAAGACGGCGAAAGCGTCTATTTTGTGCATGAAGCGGATTTGTGGAAGGTTCCGGCCGCGGGGGGCGAATCCAAGCCTGCGTGGAGCAAGCCGGACCGCGGCAATGGCTTTGTGCCTTCGCCGGATTCAAAGCGCGTGGCCTTCGCCCGAAACAATCGCGCCGACGAAAAAACCGGCCCGAAAGGGAGCGACTTGATCGTCCGCTGGCTTTCCGATGGAACTGAATCCACCATCGCGCATGACGACGTGGGCATCCGCGGCGTCATTTGGTCGCCCGATGGGAAATCCATCGCCTACACCGCCGGCTCAAAAATCATCCATCACGATGAATCCCCGGCCTATTCCGGCGCGAAACTCATCTATCGCGTTTCGGAATACGTGCCGGGCCAAATCTACGCTCTGAAATTGAACGGCGGAAAACCCGTACCCGTCAGCACGCCCGGTGAATACGGAGGCCTCGCTTGGATCGACGCCAATCGCGTCGTCTTCGACGGCCAGTCGAAGGATTTCAAAAAGTATTTCATATACGTGGCCGACGCTACGACAGGCGCAGTAAAAACCATTCACGAAGTGGACGAAGAAAGATTCTGGAGCATTCCCGACTGGGGCGAGGCCGGCGCGCAGCCCTGGCCCTCGCCCAACGGCAAGTGGATTGCCTTTCTCAGCGACCAGGACGGTTGGGATCATCTCTACGTGATGCCCTCCACCGGTGGCGATGCCGTGCAAATCACCAAGGGCAAGTTTGAAGCCTGGCGTCCGGCCTGGTCGCACGACAGCACGCGCATCGCGTTCGATGCCAACTTCGAAGATCGTCCCGGTGACCGCGAGGTTGGCATTGCCACCATCGGCGACAATCCCGCGCAGGCGAAGATCGCGTACGTCACCCCGGGAGCAGGAACGAACATTGAGCCCCACTGGTCCGAAGGCGACGGCCATCTCGTTTACCAGCACACGGATACGCACAACAGCGCGGACCTGTATACGGTCGCGGCAAAAGAAGGAGCGCTACCCGTCCGCCTGACCGACTCCATGCCGCAGGAGATCGACCACTCGCGCTTTGTCGAGCCGCAATTTGTGCATTACGCCGGACCCGATGGTCAGCAGGTTCCCGCGTGGCTTTTTGTTCCCAAGAATCTCGACCGCACCAAAAAACATCCCGCGATTCTGTGGATCCACGGCGACGGTGTGAATCAGAACTATGACGGCTGGCACGTCCAGCGAAACTACGCCGTGTACTACAGCATTCATCAATATTTTCTCCAGAAAGGCTACGTCGTCCTGGCGCCAGACTATCGCGGCAGCATTGGCTACGGCCGCGATTGGCGCACCGGCGTGCACATGGATGTCGGTGGAAAAGACGCGAAGGACGCCTGGATGGGCGGAAATTACTTAAAAAGTCTTCCGTACGTCGACGCGAACCGCATCGGCGTGTGGGGCCTGAGTTACGGAGGTTTTTTCACTCTGATCGCGATGACCGATCAGCCAAAACTTTTTCGCGCCGGCGTGGACGTCGCGGGCGTCGTCGATTACGTGATGTATTACTCCGATCCTTACCATGGCGACTGGACGGCCAGCCGCATCGGCACTCCCGAAGAGCATCCCGACGTTTACAAGAATGCTTCGCCCATCTCCCACATTGACCGGCTGGAGCGCCCGCTGCTTGTGCTTCATGGCACCGCCGACGTGAACGTTCCTTTCCTCGAGTCCGTCTGGCTGATGGACGAAGCGCTAAAAAAACACAAAGGCGACCTGGTGTCCTTCATGATCTACCCGGGCGAATTTCATTACTTCAGCCGCGAGCACGTGCTGCGCGACGCCTGGCATCGCGTCGACCAGTTCTTCGACACGTACCTGCGAGCGCCTGCAACCGGCGCGGCCCCTGCAAAGCCTCACTAAGGACAGAATCGACGATGCGCTAGCTGTCCGCGGCGGCCGCGACAGGGAGTTCGCCTTCCCAGCGCGCGATGACCACGCACGCCACGCAATTTCCCAAAACCGTCACGGCGGTGCGACCCATATCCATGAGCTGATCGATGGCAAAGAGAAGAAAAAGCGGTTCCATGGGCAAATGAAACGAAGTGGCCGCGGCAAAGACAATCAAAAAAGAAGCGCGTGCCACGCCGGCCGTCCCTTTGCTGCTCAAGAGCAGCGTCAGAACCATGATCGCCTGCTGCCCAAAAGAAAGATGAATCCCCGCAGCCTGCGCGACGAAAATCAAGCCGAGCGATTGATAAAGGCTCGCGCCGTCCATGTTGAAGCTGTAGCCGGTGGGCAGGACGAACGCCACGATTTGCCGCGGAACGCCAAACGCTTCCAGTTTCTCCATGGCGATGGGCAGAGTAGCTTCCGAGCTGGCCGTAGCAAAGCCGAGAGTCACGGGCTCGGCGGCCACCTGGACGAATTTCTTCAGCGGAATGCGCGCCAAAAGCAAAATCGGAACCAGCACGCAAACAATGAACAACGCGAGCGCGACATACATCGTCGCCAAGAGCTTCAAGAGGGGAAGAAGCACGGTCAAACCCATTTGGCCAACCGTGTAAGCAACAGCGCCGAACACGCCAATGGGCGCGGCGTACATGACGATGCTGGTGAACTTGAACATCGTCTCCGAAAGGCTTTCCGCGAAGGCCAGCATGGGGCGGCGCCGCGCTTCGGGAACCAGACCCAGCGCGAACGCAAACAGAATGCTGAACACTACAATTTGCAGCACCTGGCCTTCGGCGACGGACTTGGCAATATTCTCCGGAAAAATGTCCGTGATGATTTGCACCGCCGAATGCGGCGAGACGTTCAGCGTTTGCGCCGTAGCCGTCGACGAAGGCGGCAAATGAACGCTTTCGCCAGCGCGGCTCAAATTGATGGCCACCAAACCGAACAGCATGGCGATCGTCGAGACCACCTCGAAATAGATGAGCGACTTGATGCCCAGCCGTCCGACTTTCTTGAGGTCCGGATGGCCCGCAATCCCAACTACAAGAACGGCAAAAAGCAGCGGCGCGATGATCACGCGGATTAAGCGCAGAAAAATGGTGCCGAGAAGCTGGAGCTTCGCCGCCACTGTAGGCGCGTCGTGGCCCAATTCCGCTCCTGCCAGCAGCCCGACCAGAATCCAACCCGTCAGCGAGCGCCGCGAAGTGGCGTAAGCCGCGATCAGCGCAATGGCCACCCACCGCAGAAGCGTGCCTGGCAGTGCCTGCGCGCCAACGAAAAGCGTCACGCCAATCGCCACTGTCGCCGCGGCGACAGCCGCCAGCAGCAACCGGTTTTTCATGAAGCCTGCATCCGCGAGCGCATTGGTGCTGCAAGGTATTCTGCTTTCCCCCTGCTGTCAACCATCGCCGTTTGTAGTGGCGGGTCTTCAGACCCGTTCCTTTGCACTTCGCAATCGTGTGATTCATTTTTCGTCACGCAGCCGGTGTTTGTCTCCCCGCTTCGTATAAACTGAAGGACGGGAGACCGGGCCATGAGGGATGAGAGCACCAAGCAGGCGGCGCAAGAATACCTCGCAACAAGACTCACCGAAGAACAGCAGCGCTATGAAGACGAGCAGAATCGCGCCACCGCGATCGCGCGTTCCATCGTCGTTTGGCGCCGCTTGCGGGATTCTCTTCTCGGCCAGTGCCGCGAATGGAACACTATCGTCGGCGAAGAGGCGCTCACCTGCACGGAAACTCCCCTGGGCGATCTGCGCGTGCGCTGCGTCTCTCCCCCCAGGCAGATGACCGTGACCTTCGATTCCCGCAGGCTCTTGGTCACCATCAAGAACGCCGGCCGCCTCGAAAACGAGAAAGATGTTGTCATGCGCATCGAAGGCTACCGCACCGGCCCTGCCCTGGACGCCCGCGACGCCCATCTGGTGAGCGTCTTGAACGACGAGGCCGTCAACCTCAACATGCTCCTCCTCGGCGAGCTTCGCATCCTCACGGGCATGAAACGCCAAAGAGACGCGTGATCCCTCGGTTCTGCTAACGTACACCAAATCCGTGAGAAATGGTGTATGCTTTCGGCATGGGCAGAACCAACATTGAGATCGACGAAAAACTGGTAAGCAAGGCGCGCAAGCTGACGCGGCTAAAAACCAAGCGGGAAATCGTGGACAAAGCGCTGGAGTTGCTGGTGCGCTCGGAGAGCCGCAAGGGTATCCTTCAGCACTATGGATCGGGGATCTGGAAGGGCGATTTGAAGGTGATGCGCAGGAACCGCGCCCGGTCTAAAGATACTCGGTAGATGATCCTCGTGGATAGCTCGGTATGGATTGACTTTTTCAGTTCGGCGCCAGGGCGCGCGGGCGATGAGTTGCGGCGGATGATCACCGACGCTGAACCATTTGCGCTGACCGGCGTGGTGGTGACGGAAATCCTTCAGGGCCTGAAGCGCGACGTCCGCCGGATCGAACAATATCTTTCCCAATGGGAATTGCTCGAGCCCCGCGGCTTCCGAACCTACCGGGAAGCGGCCGCGATTTTCCGGCTGGCCCGCTCCAAGGGCGTGAGCTTGACCACCATTGACGCGCTGATCGCGGCAATTGCTCTCGAGCATCGCGCCAGCGTGTTCACGCTCGACAAGGATTTCTCCCGCATCGCTCGCCTGACGGCTCTGCCGCTCTATCTGCTTCCCGCACCCTGAGTCGGTGCGCGCGTTCTCACATACAAGCGCCGGAAACCCAACATCTGCAAGTCCTCGCAGGACCCGCCAAAGTGGATGTTGCCGCGTCAAAGCCCGCAAGTGCAGAATTCTGCGGGGCGTGGGGAGAAGACAATGGCTCACAGCAATCCGGTAGCGCAAAGCAATGGCATTCGAGATTCAATTTTGCAGGCCATCGGCAATACGCCGCTGGTTCGGCTGCGCAAAGTCGTGACCCCTTCGATGGCCGACGTTCTCGTCAAGCTCGAGTACTACAATCCCACCGGCTCGTACAAGGACCGCATGGCGCTGGCGATGATTGAAGGCGCCGAGGCCCGCGGCGAGTTGCGCCCCGGCATGCGCGTGGTCGAGTGGACGGGAGGCAGCACCGGCTCGTCCCTCGCCATGGTCTGCGCCATCAAGGGCTACCGCTTCACGCCCATTTCCTCGGACGGATTTGCGCGCGAAAAGCTGCAGACCATGCGCCTGTTCGGCGGCGACCTGGAGATTTTTCCCGCCCCGGGCGGCAAGCTTGTCCCGGAGCTTTACCAGACGATGAAGCGCCGCGCGGAAGAATTGGCCAAGGAGCCGGGCACGTTCTACACCGACCAGTTCCATAACGCGGACGCCATCCGCGCGTACATGGGCATCGGCAGGGAGTTGGTCGAACAAGCGGGCGTCGGTTTGGCCGCGTTTTGCGGCGGAGTCGGCACGGCGGGCATGATCGTGGGCGTGTCGCGCGCGCTGAAGCAGGCCGGATGCAAAGCCCGCATCGTGGCACTCGAGCCGGCCTCTTCTCCGGCTCTCACCACGGGAAAAGGAGGCCCGCACCGCGTCGACGGCATCGCCGCCGGCTTCCGGCCGTCGCATCTGCGGGACGGCACGTACGATGAAGCGCGCCCGGTCGAGGAATCCGCGGCGCGCGAAATGGCGCGGCGTCTGGCCAAGGAGGAAGGCATCTTCGCGGGCACCTCCTCCGGCCTGAACGTCACCGCCGCCCTGCAACTGGCGCAGGAACTGGGCCGCGGCCATATCGTCGCCACCGTAGCGGTAGATACAGGCTTCAAGTATCTCGCCGGCGACCTGTATCTGT
>WNGL01002668.1_pt1 | contig 21486 bp, 19 predicted proteins | sample 5400591 | NCBI WGS metagenome assembly WNGL01 (sample SAMN13153377, study PRJNA577476) | soil metagenome | isolation source: 80 cm soil or saprolite under Garry oak tree replicate 1 | place: USA:California | collected 2016-06-15 | reverse complement strand
ATGGCCGAAGCAAGGCTGACGGCAGCTCGCCAGGCGCTGCTCGCGCAATACGAAGAGTGGCAAGGCGCCCTCGGTGCCTGCGAGGACCTCTGGGCCCTCGCGCAGCTCGAGCTGGACGAAACGCCGTCGGGGAGTCTCCGGGCGGCCTAGCTTCCGAAGATCCGCTTGAGCAGCCCGGCCGGGGATGGCGGCGCCGAGAGGCGCGAGGCGGCGTGGGCCGCGCGATGCCCTTCGAATCGCTGCCAGTAGTCGGGCAGCTGCCTCGCGAGAAAGACCTGACCGCGCAGCGCCCGGTCCCGTTCGCCGCCGCCTGAGGCCTCGGCCCGCGCCAAGCCTGGGCGGCTCCCGGCGGGCATCTCCGCGGTGAACGCCTCGCGGAGATATTCCAGCAAGTCCACGCTCAGGGTGTGGAATTCCGCGCGATCGGCCTGGCTATCGCTGGCGGGCGGGGGACGCTGGTGCCGTTTGCGGAGCTCGACCAGCAGCTCCAGCGCCGCCATCTCGACCGCTTCCTCGATTCGCTCGGCAAGCTGCGCCTCGATGCGCTCGAGAAGGCCGCGGGGATCATTCGCCCCGTGGCGAAGACCCTTGGTGTGAAAGGGGTTATCCATTCACGGCGCCGGGAACATGCGCTTGAGCCCGGCCGCGAGCGACTCGGGGGCGATGCCGAAGTCGGTGTAGAAGCGCATGGGATCGGTGACGTTGTCCTCGCCGAGCATGATGAGCTGATCCGTCGTGACGGGAAAGAACGGGAGCCAGCCGAGGGCACGCGTGGCCGCGCTCACGAGCCCCAGCGGGACATGAACCTTGCGCACGCGCGGCCGGCCGATGGCGGCGCCGATGAAGTCGAGCAGCTCGACGAAGCGATAGATTGCGGGCCCGGCGACTTCGTAGGTCTGGCCCACGGACACGGGAGCCCGGAGCGCGCGGACAAAGCCCTCGGCGACGTGCTCGACGGCGATCGGCTGCAGTCGCGTCTCGCCGCTGCCCAGGACAGGCACGACGGGGGCTCGCCGCACGAGGCGGGCAAGCGTCGAGACGAGCTCATCACCCGCCCCGTAAATGATCGACGGGCGGAAGATGGTCCACTCGAGCGCGCTCGCGCGCACGACCTCCTCCGCTTCCCACTTGGTGCGGTGGTACCGCGCGCGCGCGTCCGCCCGGGTGCCGAGCGCGCTCATGTGCACGTAGCGTTTGACGCCCGCTTCATGGGCCACCCCCAGCATGTTGGCGGTGGCCAGCGGATGGAGGCGCTCGAAGGTGATGCCGCGCGCCCTGTGCTCGCGGATGATGCCGACGAGATGGATGACGGCCGCGCATCCTTCGACGGCCTCGGCGAGTCCCTCGGGCTTGAGGACGTCACCGGGCACCCGGTCGATGGATTCGAATCCGCGCAGCTCCGCCTCGGAGCCCCGGCGGACAAGACAGCGGACGAGGAAACCGTGGTGCAGGAGCGCGCGTACCACCGCGTGGCCCACGAAGCCGGTTGCGCCGGTGACAAAAATGCGTTGCATCAGGGACGAATCGTAGCACGCGTCCGTCCGATTTTCTCCTCGGGCGACGCGCCAGGGCCGCTATCATGGTATGTATGGGGCGACGCGCCGCCGTGGTTCTGCTCGTCGTGCTCTTCTGGCCGGGCGGGGCCTCCTCCCAGAGCCTCGACTGGTCCGATCTCGATCGGGCGATCCGCGACACCGTTGCCGCGGGGGATGCTCCGGGCGCTGTCGTCCTCGTCGGACAGGGCGACCGCGTGCTCTATCGCAAGGCCATCGGCTCGCGTGCCCTCGTGCCTGCCGTGGAACCCATGACGCCGGACACCATCTTCGACATCGCGTCCCTGACCAAGCCCGTGGTGACAGCGCCCGCCGTGATGGCGCTCGTGGACGCAGGCAAGATCGATCTCGATGCTCCCCTCGGGCGCTACGTCAAGGAGTTCAAGGCCCCCCGGTATGCCTGGCTCACCGTGCGTCGTGTCCTCACGCACACCGCGGGATTCCCCGACGTGCCGCCGGGCGACGTCGTCGCCAGGGGGTTTCCCGAGGCGATGACCGCGCTGGCCGCCACGGCGTGGGAGCCTTCGCCCACGGCGCCGTTCCGCTACAGCGATACCGGCTTCATCGTGCTGGGCGAGCTCGTGCGCCGGGTCAGCGGCAAGCCGCTCGACCGTTTTGCGCGCGAGCGCATCTTCCAGCCGCTCGGCATGCGCGATACCACCTTCGATCCGGCCGCGGCTTGGCGCGCGCGCATCGCGCCCACCGAGCAGGTCAACGGCGCCATGCTCCGCGGCGTCGTCCATGATCCGAACGCCCGCCTGCTCAAGGGGGTGGCCGGGCACGCGGGCGCCTTCTCGACGGTGGACGACCTCGGCCGCTTCTGCCGCATGCTCCTCAACGGCGGCACCCTCGCGGGGCGACACGTGCTCTCCGCGGCATCCGTCCAGGCCATGTTCGCGCCCACCATCGCCGGTGAGGCCACCCGTGCCCTCGGCTGGGATATGGCCTCGGGCTTCTCGCGTCCCCTCGGCTCGTTCTTTCCCACGGGTTCCGTGGGCCATACCGGATTTACGGGCACCTCCATCTGGATGGATCCCCCGAGCAAGACCTACGTGATCATCCTCTCGAACCGGGTGCACCCCATCGGCAAGGGCTCGGCCATCGAGCTCCGTCGTCGTGTCCACGCCGTCGTGGGCGCCAAGCTCTTCGTGCCGGACGGGGAGCCCGTGACCACGGCCGTGGACGCGCCGGTACTCGGTCAGGCGGCCACCGGAGAGGCCCCGAGCGGACGCACGCGCACGGGACTCGATCGGCTCGTGGCCGCGGGCTGGGCGCCGCTGGCCGGCAGGTCCGTGGGGCTCGCCACCAATCAGACCGGCGTGGATGCGCAGGGGCGGCGCGGCGTGGACTTGATGGCGGCCGCCGGCGTCTTCAAGCTGCGCGCGCTCTTTTCCCCCGAGCACGGCCTGGACGGCACGCTGGATGTCACGGTGCCCAATAGCGTGCACGTGACCACGGGGCTGACCGTGTGGAGCCTCTACGGCAGTGACCGCCGTCCCACGCCGGCCATGCTCAGGGATCTCGACGTCATCGTGTTCGACATCCAGGACGTGGGCGTGCGCTTCTACACCTATCTGACGACGCTGGTCTACATCATGGAGGAAGCTGCGCGCAGGGGCGTCGAGGTCATGGTGCTCGATCGGCCCAATCCCTTGACGGGGCGGATCGTGGAAGGCCCGGTGATGGACGCCGACCTTCGCTCGTTCACGGCCCCCCATACCATCCCCGTACGCACGGGGATGACCATGGGTGAGTTCGCAAGGATGGTGGCGGCGGAGCGCAAGATCCCCGTCAAGCTCACGGTGGTGGAGATGGAAGGCTGGGAGCGCTCCATGTGGTTCGACCAGACGGGGTTGCCGTGGGTCAATCCCTCGCCCAACATCCGCTCTCCGCTCGAGGCGCTCCTCTACTCGGGCGTGGGGCTGCTCGAGGCGACGAATCTTTCGGTGGGGCGGGGCACGGACACGCCCTTCGAGGTCGTGGGAGCGCCCTGGATCACCAATCCCGCCGGCCTCGCGGACGCGCTCAATTCGCTGGGGCTGGCCGGGGTGCTCTTCCAGCCGGTGAATTTCCAGCCCACCGCGAGTGTCTATGCCGGGCAGATGGTGGGCGGGGTGCGCCTCGTCGTGACGGACCGCGAGGCCATCCGGCCCGTCTCCGTGGGCCTGGCCCTGGGTCGGATGCTCCTCGATCGCTATCCGGCCCAGTTCCGGCCGGCCGCCATCCAGAACCTTCTCGTGAACCGTTCGACCATGTGGAGCTTCCTGCGGGGTGATTCCCTGACGCGCTTGCAGAAGTGGGCGGAAGCGGACCGGGCCAGCTTTCTCCAGCGGCGCGCGTCATATCTCATCTACAAGTAATTCCCTCTGTGGCGACTAGGGACGCTCCGCGACCTTGACCGCATCTGATCGCCTCACCTTGTCCCCACTGCCCTTGGGGACGGTGATGAGCGCCGGGTTGCCGTCGCTCACATAGCGCTCCTGAGGATTCCGATCGAAGTAGGAGAGCCAGCGCGCCAGCTCGCTCTCCACGGCCTGGATGCGTGGCAGGTGATAGGGATCGAAGGTCCGCGCGAAGGGCGACGGCGCAGCGCCCCCCGCCACCATGAGGATGGCATCGTGGCGGTAGCTGTTCTGGCCGTCCGCCCCCTCGATCGTCCAGCGAACGTCCGTCGGGTAGGAGCCCATGGGCAAGGCGAGCGTCCGGATGCGATAGGAAGGGACGTGCCGCTGGATCCACTCCTGGGCCGTGGCGATCTGCTGACGCACCACGCGCTCGGGATACTTGGCGAGATTGGCGTGCCAGAGCGTGTGATTGCCGATCTCGTAGCCTCGGCTGGCCAGGTACTGGAGCTTGCGCGTGGCCAGCTCCTTCTGGTTGAAGAGACGGTTGGGCGGATCGGCGCCGGGAAGCACGAAGAAGGTCGCCGCGTGGCCGAACTCCGGGTGTCGTCGCTCGAAGGCCTCGAGGATCCCCACCGCGCAATCCGGATCCACGATCCACTCTCCGTTCTTCTCGATGAGCTTGAACTGTCCCGGAGAGGAATCATCGAAGGTGAGGATGACGGGCGTCGTGCCTCGGGGGAGCGCGATCTTGCGATCGAGGAAGGCGTTCAGCGCCACCAGCCGGTAGCCGCGCTCCCAGAGGCGCTCGAGGTCGCGACGGAAATTGTCCGGCGTGCGGGTCCAGCGCTCTTCGGGCTGGTCGATCTTGTGGTACTCGAGGATCATCACGCGCCCGAGCTCGTTCGGCGGGAGCTCTCCGGCCGCGACGACGGCCGGCCACGTCAGGGCACAGGCGAGCAGGCAGGCGTGGAGAGAGCGGGTCACGGGCTGGGTGTGGCCCTCGCGGTCGACGTCGCCTTGGGCGGCAGGGCCGAGCCCGTGTAGTCGTTCTTCGGATTCCAGAGCATGTAGCCGACGGCCCCGCCGTCCTTGGCCCCGCGGAGCTGGGCCTTGATCTCGGTGACACCGAAGATGCGCTTGTCGAAGGCGTAGTCCTTGAAGTCCTGCAGCCACGGCCGCACCACGGTCGGGGCGGGCGCGGCGCGCTTGCGCGTCAGCCGCACGCTCTCCTTGACGATCTCGTACGGCTGGGCGACCGGGTTGCGGACGCCCGGGATCCCGCGGTGATAGCCCGAGGGATAGACCATGGGGCAGATATAGTCGAGGTGCGCGGCCAGCTCCTCGACCCGCTGGCCGATATCGGTGTCGTTCTCGTTGAACGCGGTATAGCCGAAGACGTCGGCGGCGACGAAGACGCCGAGGGGCGCCAGCTCGCGGCGGGCCCGGGCCAGAAATGCCGCGATGGCGGGCAGCCGCGTCTGCGAATTGTTCGCCTGCGAGTACTTGGCCGCCGAGAGCTTGCCATCGGTGGGGAAGCGGACGTAGTCGAACTGCACCTCGTCGAAGCCCTTGGCGGCCGCTTCCTTGGCCACGGCGATGGCGTAGTCCCACACCTCTTCGCGGAAGGGATCCACCCAGGCGAGCTTCTCGTTATCGATCCAGGGCTTGCCCGTTCGCGTGTCGATGATGGCCAGGTCGGGACGGTGCTGGGCGAGGATGTTGTCCTTGAAGGTGACGATCCGGGCGATGGTGTAGATGCCGCGCGACTTGAGCCCAGCGATCATGCCGTCGAAGTCCTTGATGATGACGGGGCCCTGCGCCCCCGCCTCCAGGGCCAGGGGCACCTCGGTGCGGTACGGGATGAGGCCCCGATCGCCCTTGATGTCGATGACGACGGCGTTGAGCTCGGTGCGCGCCACGAGCTCGAGGACCCGCTCGCGGATGACCTTGTCCCCGATCCCGTAGTACGTCAGATAAGCCGCGCGCACGACCTTGGGGGCGAGCGTGACCGTCATTTCTCCCTCGCCCGCCGGAAGCCGACGGGCCGCGTAGCCCGGTGTCTTGATGATCACGGCGGAGCCCGGCTTGATTGGCTCGGTCGCGAAGCGTCCTTCCTCGTCGGTGAGAGTCTCGGTGCCCGCTGCCCAGACGGAGACGCCCCGCAGCGGAATGCCCGTCTCCCCGTCGCGCACGCGACCTTGCACTCCGCGCGCGGGGGCTTCGGGCGTTGGCGCGGGGCGGAGCTTCGCGGGCTGCACCGGCGCGTCAGACGCGGGCCGCGACATCGACTCCGTGGGCTGGGTGGTCCCGGCGGCGACCTGGCGATGGAGGAGCGGGGAGGGGGAGAGAAGGACCCAGCCCGCGGCCGCGACGGCGGCGAGCGTCCCCGTGACGAGCGCTCCGTAGAGGAGGGGACGCCGTCTGCGCTCGAGGGGCACCGGAGTGGGATCCATTTCCTATCTCCGAATCTAAGGGGCGAAGGCGATCAGCTCAAAGCTTTTTCTGTCTGGCGCGCTACAATGCCCGCCATGGCCTCTCGACCTGGTTACATCTGTGACGCGGCGGTGCAGCGCTCATTCATGGTTAACGGCATCTCCCTTCATGCTCTGGAGTGGGGCCAGCCCGGCCGGCCCGCCCTCTGCTTCCTCCACGGCGGCTCCGCCCACGCTCACTGGTTCGACGCCGTCGTCCCGGCCTTCGTTGACAGGTTTCACGTCATCTCCCTCGACCAGCGGGGACACGGGGAGAGTGGCTGGGCTCCCGACGGCAAGTACGGGACCGAGCAGTTCGCCTCGGATCTGCGGGAAGTGATGGATGCCATGAGGTGGGGGCGCGTGGTCGTGGTCGGCCACTCCATGGGCGGCCACAACGCCATGGGCTTCTCCACGTGGTATCCGGACCGCGTGCGGGGGCTATGCGTAGTGGACAGTCGGCCCTCGCTGCCCGCGGAGCGCCTCGAGGCCATGCACCGGCGAGGACATCGCGGCCCGCGCCGGCACGAGACGCTGGCCGCCGCCCTCGCGAGCTTCAGGCTCCTGCCCTCCGAGACGACCGCCGCGCCCGAGCTCCTGGCGCATCTGGGCCGCCAGGGCATCGCCGAGCGCGATGGGCGATTCCTTTACCGGTTCGATCCCAACGCCAATGGCGCGAGGCGTCCCGTGGATGGCTGGGCCCTACTGCCCAGAATCCAGGCGCCCACCCTGCTCGTGCGCGGTGGGCTCTCGCCCATCATGCCGGCCGAGATGGCCGACCGGATGGTCACGGCCATCCCGAACGCCAAGCTGGTGACCATTCCCGGCGCCTATCATCACCTGGTGCTCGACGCCCCCGAGGCCTTCACCCGCCTCCTCGACGACTTCCTGCGGGGGTTGCCTGATTGACTCGGGAGGTGGACTAGACTTTCTCGAGGCGGACGGCGCAGACCTTGTATTCGGGGATCTTCGACGAGGGGTCGTGAGCGGAGTTGGTCAGGAAGTTCGCGGCGGAATCGGACAGCTTGACGAACGGGACGAAGATGGCGCCGGGCCGCACCGCCTCCGTGACGTGCGCGAAGCCCTGGAGCTCGCCACGACGGGAGACCACACGGAGCGCCCCACCTTCGCCCATGCCCATCCGGCGGGCGTCCGCCGGATTGATCGCGATCTCCAGGCGCGGCGCCAGCTCGAGGAGCCCCTGCACCCGCCGCGTCAGCGTGCCGCCGTGCCAGTGATAGAGGAGCCGGCCCGTGTTCAGCACGAACGGGAACTCTGGATCGGGGAGCTCGGCCGCCGTCGCTCCCTGGCTCACCGGGACGAACCGGGCGCGACCGGTCGGGAAATCCTCCGCGTAGAGAAAGCGTGTCCCGGGATGATCCGGAGTAGGGCAGGGCCACTGGATCCCCCCTGACTCGAGCCGGGGATAGCTGAGGCCGGCGATGGCCGGCCAGAGCCCCGCCATCTCGTCGAAGATCTCCGAGGGATGGGCGAAGTCGAAGCCCGTGACCGGGACACCAAGCCTTCTCGCCACCCGCTTGGCAAGCTCGCAGCTGATCCACCAGTCAGGTCGTGCCTGCCCTGGCGCGTCGATGGCCTTGCGCACCCGCTGCACCCGTCGCTCGGAATTGGTGAAGGTGCCCTCCTTCTCGGCGAAGGCCGCGGCGGGCAGGAAGACGTGGGCGAGCTCGGCCGTCTCGTGCATGAACAGATCCTGGACCACCAGGCAGTCGAGCTGGCGCAGGGCCTTGTCGGTGTGGTGGAGATCGGGCTCGGCCAGCATGGGGTTCTCCCCCACCACGTACATGGCGCGGATGGTGCCGTCGAGGCAGCCTTCGGTCATCTCGGTGACGACGAGCCCGGTCTTGCCCGGCGGCCGGACGCCCCACACGCGCTCGAAGCGCGAGAGGCTCGCCGGCGAGTAGTCGGCATAGCCCGGCAGATTGGTGGGGACGGCGCCCGCGTCGCCGCAGCCCTGGACATTGTTCTGGCCACGCAGCGGCGAGATGCCGGAGCCCGCGAAGCCCATCTGACCGGCGGCCAGCGCGAGATTGAGCAGCGCGTGCGCATTGGCCGTCCCGTTCGTGTGCTGGGTGATGCCCATGCCCCAGATCAGGCACGAGCCCGAGAACGCCGGTCGCGCGTACCAGCGCGCCGCCCGCGCGATATCCTCTCGCGCCACGCCGGTGATCTCTTCGGCGTGCTCGAGCGTGTAGGGAGCGAGGGAGGCGGCCCAGGCCTCGAACCCTTCGGTGCGCGAGCGGATGAAGTCGAGCCGGGCCAGCCCCTCGTCGAGGATGAGCTTGGCCATGGCGTTGAAGAGGGCCACGTCCGTGCCGGGGCGTTCCTGGAGCCAGAGATCGGCCTGGTCGCACAGCTCGATCCGCTTGGGATTGATCACGATGAGCCGCGCGCCCCGGCTGACGGCCTTGCGGAGCCGGATGGCGATGACGGGGTGGTTGGCCGAGGCGTCGGCGCCCACCACCATGAGACAGCCCGCCTCCTCGTAGTCCTGATAGGAGTTGGACGTGGCGCCGGAGCCCATGGAGGTCAGCATGGCCTCGACGGAAGGGGAGTGGCAGAGCCGCGTGCAGTGGTCGACGTTGTTGGTGCCCATCATCACTCGCGCGAGCTTCTGGATGATGTAGCCGTCCTCGTTGGTGGCCTTGGCCGAGGCGAAGGCCCCGAAGCGCCCGTGATTGCGCGCCAGGCCATCGGCGGCAGCCTCGAGGGCCTCGTCCCAGCTGACCTCGCGCCACGAGCCGTCACGCTTGACCATGGGCACGGTGATGCGGTCGCGGGAGTGGACGAAGCCCGTGCCGAAGCGGCCCTTCACGCACAGCGTGCCGAGGCTCGAGTGGTTCCCGGGCACGTCGTCGGTCATCACGGCCAGCCGGCCGTCTTCGCGCACCTTGAGCCGTATCCCGCACCCGACGCCGCAATAGGGGCACGTGGTCTCGATCTCGCGCGTGATGGGCACGGGGATTTCCTTGGGGCGAAGCGCTCCTGTGGGGCAGGTCGCCACGCACTGGCCGCACGACGTGCAGATGGAGGATGACATGAGGCCGTCCGCCGCCACGCCCACTCGCGCGTCGTGTCCGCGACCCACGAGCGAGATGGCGCCGATGTGCTGAACATCGGCACAGGCGGTGGTGCAGCGGCCGCAGAGGATGCAGGCCTCGCGATCCAGCACGAAGAAGCTCTTGGAGTCGTCAACGGCGAATCGATGATGCGCAGCCGCGCTCGGCCGGGCGAGGGCGTGACGTGAGGCGGCCTCGCCAAGCTGGCCGAAGCCGTCCCGGTCTCGGCTCGGTGTCAGCATGGACCAGGTCAGATCGAGAACCGCCCGCCGCGTCTTGACGGCCTCGGGGTGCTGGGTGTCCACGATCATTCCGTCGCGCGCGGGGAGATGGCAGGCGGCGGGCAGGCCACGCTGGCCTTCGACGTGGACGAGGCAGGTGCGGCAGGCGCCCAGGGGCGGCCGATCCGGATCCTTGCAGAGCTGGGGCAAAGCGAGTCCCAGGCGATTCACGGCGTCCAGCACCGTGGCGCCCGTGGGAACTTCGATCGGCGTGCCGTCGATAGTGAGGCGGAGGCTCATGGGGATCCCATCAATCCCGAGTGCGCACTATCATACCGCGCGCTCCGGGCGAAGCCGCGTCAGTCCCTGATCCAGGACTCCGCGAGGGGAATGTCCTCGGGCGATACGCCGACGGAGGCGCGCTCCCCGGAGGACGCGGATAGCCGGAGAAGGTCCTCGACTTCCGCCCGCCGGTAGAGCCGCTGGCGCTTGATGCCCTGGCGATAGCTCTTGAGGTACCCGCGGCTGACATAGGCGTAGAGGGTCTCGCGCTTGATCCCCAGCAGGGACGCCGCCTCTTCGCCCGTCAGGTACTGCTCGCCGTCCAGATCGACCATGACGCCGCCCATCGTAGCAGGCTCGAATCGTCTCCATCTAGTATTGTCCGGTTGAATCAATATAAATCAAGTATAATGCAGTCCAGGCAACCATATGGTTCCTCGACCACAAAGAGCAAGGAGGCCGGACATGGACGCGACCTGGAAGGCGGGACTCGAGGATGTGATCGCCGCGCGCTCGGCCATATGCCGCGTGGACGGGGAAGCCGGCCGGCTCTACTATCGCGGGTACGAGATCGGCGATCTCGCCGCCGGAGTGAGCTTCGACGATGTCACGCATCTTCTCTGGTTCGGCGAGCTGCCCACCGCCTCGCAGCAGGCGGAATTCGCGGCCGGGCTCGAGCAGGCTCGCGGGCTCGGCCCTGACATCGTGGCACTCCTTCGATCGCTGCCCCCCACGTGCCACCCGCTCGATGCCCTCCGCACGGCCGTTTCCCTGGCCGCCGCGCGCGATCCGGACGTCGGCTCGAGTGAGCCGGACGCCAACCTCCGGAAGGCGCGGCGCCTCATGGTGCTGATACCCGAGACCGTGGCGGCCTGGCAGCGCATCCGGACGAAGCGTGAGCCCGTGCCTTCCCGGCGAGGCGGCTCACACGCGGCGTACTTCTACTACCTGCTGGAAGGGCGGGAACCGTCGCCCGAGCTCGCGCGAGTCCTCGACGTCGTCCTGACGCTCCACGCGGACCACGAGTTCAACGCCTCCACCTTCGCCGCCCGCGTCGCGGTGGCGACCTTGGCCGATCTCCACGCCGCGATCGTCTCGGCCATCGCCACCCTCAAGGGGCCTCGCCACGGCGGGGCCAACGAGGACGTTCTGTCCATGCTGCTCGAGATCGAGGACCCGGCCCGGGCGGAAGCCTTCGTCGAGAGTCGCCTGGGCGCTCGGTCCGGACTGTCCAAGCACGAGCGGGCCAATCCCAAGGCGCGCATGCCCGGCTTCGGCCACCGCGTGTACAAGGTGGACGACGCTCGCGCCCGTGTCCTGCGGGGCATGGCCAAGAGCATGGCAGAGGCGACGGGGCGAGAGCGCCTCTTCGAGGTCGCGGAGCGTCTCTACGACGCCATGCGGGCGCGGACCACGCTGCCCGTCAACGTGGATTTCTTCTCGGCCGTGGTCTACGACGCCCTCGGCATCCCGCCCGATCTCTGCACGTCCATCTTCGCCGTGGGACGCGTGGCGGGCTGGTGCGCGCATGCGCTGGAGCAGTACGCGGACAACCGGCTCATCCGGCCCCGCGCAGACTACACGGGCTTGCCGCCGCGCTCGCTCGACGCCGCGCGCGTCTAGGCCAGCTCCGGATAGTCGCGGAGTGCCGCCATGAGGGACAGGGGAGCGGCCTGGCCGAGGCCGCACAGGGAGGCCACGCGCACGACCTCGGAAAGCTCGGCGATGGCGGCGTGATCGAGCGCGCCCGGCCCGTCCAGCATGTCGCGAAGCCGGGCCGTGCCCTCGCGGCAGGGCGTGCACTTGCCGCAGGATTCGCGCGTGTTGAAGTCGAGCAGGGTGCGAATCACGTCGCGGATGGAGACGGTGTCGTCGAGCGCGACCAGTCCTCCCGTGCCCGGATTGACGCGCCCGCCGGGCAGAAGCGGCTCGTCGAGATCGCGCGGCGGCACGATGGTGCCCGAGGGGCCGCCCACCACCACGCCCCGTAGGGCGCGCCCGCCGGGCACGCCGCCGCCGAGGCGCTCCACGAGGTCGCGGAGCGTGCTGCCCATCTCGACCTCGACCACGCCTGGTCGCGCGACGTGACCCGAGAGGCCGAAGCACTTCGTGCCATGGCCTCGACCGAGGCCGGCCCACCACTTCTCGCCGCGGGCCGCGATGAGGGGCACGGCAAAGAGCGTCTCCACGTTGTTGATGACGGTGGGCTTGCCGAAGAGGCCCGCCTCGGTGGGAAAGGGCGGCTTGGGCCGGGGCATGGCGCGGCGGCCCTCGAGTGATTCCATGAGCGCGGTCTCTTCGCCGAGGACGAAACCGCCGGCCCCGCGCCGTATCTCCACCTCGACCGAGAAGTCGCTTCCGAGGACGCGCTCGCCGAGGAGCCCCCAGGCCCGCGCAGACTCGACGGCGTCCTTCATCCGCTCCGCGGAGAGGTGGGCTTCCCCGTGGATATAGAGAATGATCCTGCCGGCTCCCGATGCGTAGGCCGCGAGCAGCGCCCCTTCGAGGAGCCGGTGAGGATCGCCCTCCATGAGGTGGCGGTCCTTGAAGATGCCGGGTTCTCCCTCTTCGGCATTGACGATGAGGTACTTGGGCGAGCCGGGGGCCTGGCGCGCCCCTTCCCACTTGGTCGCGGCCGCGAAGTACGCGCCCCCGCGGCCGCGGAGTCCCGCCGCCTTCACGGTCTGGGTGATGTGCTCGGGGCTCCGTCCGGCGAGCGCCTCGGCCAGGGCGGCGTAGGAGCCGCGGCGTACCGCGTCGGCGATGTCATGGGGGTTCACGGCGCCGCAGCGCGAGGTCAGCTCGCGTCGCTGGCGACGGAGGAAGTCGGTGACGTCGGGATCAGGCTCGACGCGCTTGGCCAGGGCGGCGTCGAGGAGGGCGGGAATCCGGTCAGCGGTGGCGTGGGGCAGGAGCTGCGTGGCCCCGTCTGGATGGATGACGGTCAGCATGGGCGCGGCCCAGCAGAGCCCCGAACATCCCGCGGGGGAGACTGCCGCCTGCAGTCCACGTCGATCCACTTCGTCCTTCAGCGCGTGCAGGGTTTCTCCCGCGCCCACGGAGAGGCTGCACGAGCCCACGGCAACAATGAGAGTCAGACCGCGATGGGCGAGGCTCTGGGCCTGGCCAAGCAGCTCGAAATACGACGAGCCCTCCGCCGTCCGTGGGCCATCGATCGTGGGGAATCTGAGTTCAGGAGCGGAGGAGTTCAACACCTGCTCCAGATCCCGGATACCGACGCGCCCGCGAGGCTGGTGGTCGACCTCGATGACCGGGGCCATCGAGCAGTTGAACGCGCAGTCGAATGGCTCGAGGGTTGTCGAGCCGTCCGTGGTCGTCCCCGGTGCGCTCACTCCAAGTCGCCGCTCGAGCTCCGCGAGGCATTCGAGCCCGCCGCTGATCCGGCATGACACGCCTGTGCAGACCCGTACGACGCGCTTTCCCGGCTCGCTCAGCCGGAACTCCGGATAGTGCGTGGCGACCCCGTAGACTTCGCTCGCCGGGACGCGAAGATGCGCGGCCACGGCGGCGAGGGCATGGGAGGGAATCCAGCGGAGATCGTGCTGGACCGCGTGGAGCGCAGGGAGGAGCCAGGTGCGCTCTCTCGGCAAGGCGTCCAGCACCGCGCGCCAGTCGCTCACGGGGGCGCAATCACCTCGCGGATGGAACGGGGTCGGCGAGGCGCGCCTCGGCAAAACCCTTCTTGCGGAGCAGGCACGAGTCGCAGAGCCCGCAGGCGCGGCCATCGGGCTCGGGCACATAGCACGACCACGTCAGCGAGAGGTCGACGTTCAGCTCGTACGCCCGCGCGACGATCTGGGCCTTGCTGAGCTCGATGAGCGGGGTGTGGACGCGGAAGCGGCTCTTGCCCTCGACGCCGGCCTGGGTCGCGAGATTGGCCAGCTTCTCGAACGCCTCCGTGAACTCCGGCCGGCAGTCGGGATAGCCGGAGTAATCGAGCGCATTGACGCCGATGAAGACATCCTGGGCGCCCAGCACTTCCGCCCAGGCGAGGGCATGAGAGAGGAAGATCGTGTTCCGCGCCGGCACATAGGTCACGGGAATCCCCGTGCTCATGGCCTCGTCACTCCGGCCCTTGGGCACGTCGATATCCGCCGTGAGGGCCGAGCCGCCGATGGTGCGGAGATCGAGACGTAGCGTCAAGTGCTGGACGGCGCCCAGCGCGGCCGCCACTTTCTTCGCCGACTCGAGCTCGCACACATGGCGCTGGCCATAGTCGAACGAGAGCGCGTGGCATTCGTAGCCCTCGGCGCGCGCGATGGCGAGCGTGGTCGCCGAGTCGAGCCCACCCGAGAGGAGGACGACGGCCCTCGCCGCCATCAGACGCCTCGCCTGGCGCCCCAGAGGAGCACGTGCAGGCGCGGGGAGAAGCCGAAGCCGTGGCGCTTGCACGCCTCGACCACCCCCGGGGAGCGCTCGAGGAGATCCTCGCGGCGCACGGCCTCGGGCTGGAGCAGGATGCGCGCCCGCGGCAGGGCGAAGCGCTCGGCCAGCTTCAGGACCTCGGCGACATCGGCATCGTCCGTGACCACGAACTTCCACCAGGCGTCCTGGGCGAGAAAGCCGCGTATGGACGCGGGCTCGATGCGTCGGGATTCGGCGACGCCGGAGCCGGCGAGCTTGACCGAGACATTCCACTGGACGGCGCGGCCGACGCGAGGCGGAGGCAGGATGCCGGAGGTCTCGACCTCGATGGCAAAGCCGCGCTCACCGAGGCTGCGCAGCAGGGGCACGAAGAGGGATGATTCCAGCGGCTCACCTCCGGTGAGCACCGCGCGTCGGCACGGGAAGGCCGCGGCTTCGTCCACGAGTGCGTCCAGATTCACGGCGCGTCCGGCTTCGGGGTCCCACGAGTACTTGGTGTCGCACCAGGCGCATCCGACCGAGCAGCCCTGGAGGCGCACGAAGACCGCCGGCATCCCGGCCGTCGCGCCTTCGCCCTGGATGGAGTAGAAGACCTCGGCGACGCGCCCGGCCGGCGCCCGGCCGCTCACGTGAGCGGCCGCGAGATCGCGCTGCCGCAGCTAGGCGTCTCGCGAATGGCGACACGCTCCAGCGTGATGCCCGCGGGCAGCTGGCGCTCGAGCCGCGTCCAGGCCTCGCGCGTGAGCACCTCGGCCGTGGGCTGGCCCTCGAGAAGGACGACCCGGTCCGGGGCCTGGTGCTGGACCGCGCGGATGGCAGGGCCCAGCGGATCGTCGGCGGCGAGCAGGGTGGCGTGGTCCCACTGATCGAGCACGGCCTTCTTTACGACATCACGCAGATCATCGAAGTCCATGACCATTCCGAGCGGATTGAGACTGGGGGCGCTGACGGTGACCTTGAGGTTGTACGTGTGGCCGTGGAGCCAGGCGCACTTGCCCGGGTGCCCGGCGATCCGGTGCGCCGCGTCAAAGACATACGCCGTCGTCAGGTCCATAAGTCTCTGGAAATCCTAGCATGAGTCTCTCGGGCGAGCGATTCAGCCGTCGTCTTCACCTACTGGATTACCTCATCCGCCCGCCCCAGCACCGACTGCGGGATCGTCAGCCCTAGCGTCTTGGCGGTCTTGAGGTTGATAACCAAGTATATCCTTGTCGGCTCCTCGACCGGCAGATCTCCGGGCTTCGCGCCCTTGAGGATCTTGTCCACGTAGGTCCCGGCCTGACGAAACTGGGCGGCCAAGGTCGGGCCATAAGACATCAGCCCGCCCGCTTCCACGGCTTCGCTCCGCGTGAAGACTGACGGCAGTCGTTTCGTCATGGCGAGGTTCACAATTTGCTTCTGTTGGCTGAGAAACAGGGGGTCTCCCATCACAGTAAAGCCGCCAGCGCGTCCCTTGACCATCGCCGTGAATGCGCTTTCCAACTCCTTGGGATCTCGCACATCGACGAGTTGAATCTCGATGCCTAGCGACCGGGCCGCCGTTTGCGTCTCTCTGAACTGTAGCTCGCCAGCCGGGCTGGTCGGATTCCGGAGCACGGCCACCAGGGAAAGCTTCGGCAAGACCTCCTTGAGTAGCGCCAGGCGCTTCGCGGCCAATTGAACCTCGTTGCTGGACACCCCGGTAATGTTGCCCCCGGGGCGGGCGAGGCTGGCGATGAATCCCGTCCCCACAGGGTCAGCGACAACGACCATGACGATGGGAATCGTGCCTGTCGCCTGCTTGGCGGCGCGGGTCCCTCGAGTTGCGTGCACCACGATGACGTCCACCTTGCTGCGAACCAGCTCGGCCGCGAGACCCGGGAGTCGTTCGTTCTTATCCTCGGCAAATCTGAATTCAAAGACAATGTTCTTGCCTTCGACATAACCGAGTTCGCGCAGGCCGCCGCGGAGGCTCAGGAGCGGATCCGTGTAGATACGTTCGGGAGCGGGCCCGAGAAACCCGACCCGCCACACCTTCTCCCGTTGCTGCCCCTCGGCGGCGAGCGGCGCGGCGAGGAGACCACCACCGAGCATCGCCAGGAACCTGCGGCGCTCCGCGTGTTGCGGGATGCGGCGGGTGAGGCTGGCGGGCTCCATCGCGGGGCTATCGTAGCCGATAATCCAGAGGTTTACGAGGCAACGCCCCCAAAGTCCCGGCGCGAGAAACGTCTTGCGGCCTCCGGGAGCAGGGTGCTATTTAATGATACCGATTCGAAAGGGGGCCCTCATGGCTATGAGCCTGACCGACTCGCTCAAGCACAATCGCTATAGCGTCGTGGCGGTGGACGCGGCTGCGGGCCGCCTGCGGGTCCGGAGCGAAGCCGAGCTGTGCACGGACTTCGCGTGCGGCGAAGCCGAGGTGGTCACGGACGAGGGGCGCTCCCACGCTCTCGCGGACATCAATCCGGGCGACATCGTCACCCTCGAGCACAAGGACGGTCACGCCAGCGAGATCCGCGTGGTGCGCCGGGTCTTCGACGAGTACTCCAGCCCCGAGTGGTGAGTCGCGCCTGATTCCTTAAGGCCTCGGGTATTTGCCCCCGAGGCCTTTCGTTTTCCCCTCACCCTTCCCTCTCCCCAAAGGGGAGAGGGATTCTTTCATGTGATCCCTCTGCCAATCAGGGTGGTCTCTTGTCTAATCCCTCTCCTCTATCCGGGGAGATCTCTTGTTCCATCCCTCTCCCCCATCGGGAGAGAGGGCCGCAGTTCGAGCTGAAGGGCGAAGCCCTGAGGCGAGGGCTGAGTAGACTAGGGGGCGCTCAAGCGACGCCGGTGTGGATGGTCACGGTGCCGAAGCCGAGGCGGCGGTACTTGACGGCGCGCAGGCCCACGTCCGTCATCAGGGCGGCGAGGGCGGGGGGGCCGACAAAGCGATCCACCGATTGCGGCAGGTACGTGTAGGCCTCACGATCTCCGCCCACGAGGGCGCCGACGCGCGGGACGACATGGTGGAAGTACATGCGGAAGAGGGGCGCCCAGCCTGGGATGTCCGCCTGGGTGATCTCGAGCGCCACCACCCGGCCGCCCGGCCGCAGCACGCGTCGCATCTCCGCCAGTCCCTGCTTCAGGTCGGCCAGGTTGCGCAGCAGGAAGGCCGAAGTGACGAACGCGAACGTGCGCGACTCGAAGGGCAGCTCGAGCGCATCGGCCTCGAGGAGGGAGAGGCGGCCCGCGCTCTCGACCTCGCGGCCCTTCGCCTCCGCCACCTGCAGCATGCCGTGGGCGAAGTCGGCGCCCACGATGAGCCGGTGCCGGTGGATCTCGCACAGCTCGAAGGCGAGGTCGCCCGTGCCCGTGGCCAGATCGAGCCCGGGCCCCTCGGGGGAGGCGATGGTTTCGCGCGCCGCCGCCCGGCGCCACGAATGGTGCATGCCGAAGGTCATGAGACCGTTCATGAGATCGTAGCGCTCCGCGATGCGCGTGAACATGCCGCGCACGAAGCGCGCCTTGCCCGGCCCCTCGCCGAGACCGAAGGTGATCATGCGAGCCGCCCACCCACGACCGCGGCGAAGAGAATGATGGCGATGTAGCCGTTGACGTTGAAGAAGGCGATATCGAGGCGCGAGAGGTCGTCGGGCGACACCAGCGAGTGCTCGTAGATGAGCAGCCCCGCCACCACGACCACGCCGACCCAGTAGATCCAGCCGAGCCCCGTCATCACGCCGAGGGCGGCAAACGCGGCGATCGTCAACACGTGGCAGGCCTGGGCCGCGCGGAGGGCGGCCGCGATGCCGAATCGCGCGGGAAAAGACTTGAGGCCCACGCGCCGATCGACCTCCACGTCCTGACAGGCGTAGATGAGATCGAAGCCCGCGATCCAGACCGTCAAGGCGAACCACAGCACGAAGGCCGGAGGATCGAATGCTCCGCGCACGGCGATCCACCCGCCCGCCGCCGCGATGCCGTCCGTGAAGCCGAGGATCCAGTGACTCGCCCAGGTGAAACGCTTCGTGTACGAATAGCCGATCAGGAAGAGCGCGGCCCAGGGCGCCAGCTTGAAGCAGAGCGGGTTGAGCTTCCAGGCCGAGAGAGCGAGAAGCGCCGCCGACAGAATGGCGGCGGCGAGCATGTGCCAGGGCTTGAGGAGCCCCTGCGGCAAGTGTCTGCCCGCCGTCCGCGGATTGTTCGCGTCGATCAGCCGGTCGGCGAAGCGGTTGACGCTCATGGCGAGGGTGCGGGCGCCCGCCATGGCCAGGGTCACCCAGATCGCCACGCGCCAGCCCGGCCAGCCATCGGCCGCCAGCACCATGGCGACATAGGCGAAGGGCAGGGCGAAGACGGTGTGCTCGAACTTGATCGCGTCGAGGAAGTGGCGCAGCGTGCCGGGCACTACAGGCCGTACTCTTGCCACCGCCTCGTCACCAAGGCGCGGATCTCCTCGCTCATCACGATCTCCTCGGGCCAGGGCTGGCCGATGGCGTCCATGTCCGACTTCTCGGTGGCGTCGATGCCCAGCTTGCCCCCGAAGCGGTGGCGGACGGACGCGTGATCGAGATCGTCCGACGGCCCGTCCACGATGAGAAGGTCGCGCGTCGGATCGATATTGCCCGTGGCCCGCCAGGCCACTTCCGAGAGGTTGTGGACGTCGACGTGCTCGGAGACCACGATGATGTTCTTGGCCAGCATCATGAGCCCGAGCCCCCAGAGCGCGTACATGACCTTGCGCGCCTGCCCGGGATAGCGCTTCCTGATCGAGACGATGACCAGGTTGTGGAAGACGCCCTCGGCGGGCATGTTCATGTCGACCACTTCGGGCAGGAGCAGACGGATGATGGGCAGGAAGATGCGCTCCGTCGCCTTGCCCAGCCAGTAATCCTCTTGCGGGGGGCGCCCCACGATCGTCGTCGGATAGATCGGCTGTCGGCGCCGCGTGATCGCCTTGAGGCGGAACACGGGGTAGTCGCGCGCCAGCGAGTAGTAGCCCGTGTGATCACCGAACGGCCCCTCCAGACGCCTCTCGGCGGGATCGACGTGACCCTCGAGCACGATCTCCGCCTCGGCCGGCACCTCGAGATCGACGGTCTTGCAGGCGACCATGGGCACCCCGGAGCCGCGCAGCCAACCCGCGAACACCATCTCGTCGATGCCGGGCGGCAAGGGCGCCGAGCCGGAGTAGATCGAGACAGGATCGCCGCCGAGGGCGATGGCGACCTCCATCGGCTTGCCCTGCTCCTGCGCGACCCGCTCGTGCTCGGCCGAGCCTTTGTGCGTCTGCCAGTGCATCCCGAGGGTCCGTTCGTCGTGGACCTGCAGGCGGTACATGCCGACGTTGCGCGCGCCCGTGACCGGATCGCGCGTGAACACGAGGGGCAGCGTGATGTACCTTCCCGCGTCCCCCGGCCAGCAGCGCAGGACGGGCAGCGAGGCCAGGCTCGGCTGATCCGTCTCGACGACTTCCTGGCAGGGAGCGGAGCGCACGCGCTTGGGCCCGGCCTTGGCAACGTCGAAGAGGTCACCCAGCTTTCGCAGCTTGTCGAAGAAGGATCCGGGCATGCGCAGATCGAGCAGCTTGGCCACACGCGCCGAGAGATCGGACAGGTGCTCGACACCCAGCGCCGCGGCCATCCGCTCGGGCGAGCCGAAGACATTGATGAGCACGGGCACGTCGAAGCCTTCGACTTGCTCGAAGAGCAGAGCCTGATTGCTCTCGCCCCGCCCCTTGGAGACGCGGTCCGTGATCTCCGCGATCTCGAGATCGCGCGAGACGCGCGCCCGCACCCGCCGGAGCTGTCCGTGCTTCTCGAGGTGGGCGACGAACTCGCGGAGATCGTCGAAGGCCACGCGACTACTCGTGGTAGTAGAGCTTGACGAGGTAGCCCGCGAGGATGGGGAAGGCGAGGCTCGACACCGCCCGCACCATGACGAAGTGCCAGCCCATCAACGGCGCCTCCCAGGCAATGATGCGCTGGACGCCAAAGAGCGACCAGGAGGTCATGTAGGCCACGAGCGGTCCCAGGGCCATGCCCGAGTTTGCGAGGACGACGAGGAGAGGCACGCTGACCATGGGCCCGCCCGGGGTGAGGAGGCCCGCCACCGAGGCGAGGATGATGGCGGACATGCCCGACTTCTGTCCGAAGTAGCGGGCCACCGTCTCCTGGGGAATGAGGACCTGGAGCATACCCGCCAGAATCAGGGCAGGGATGAGGCGGGGCAGGATGAACCAGATGAGCTTGAAGCCCGTCTTGGCGCCGAGCGCGGGAAGGCTGGGATCCTTCCAGTACGCGATGCCGGTGGCGGCGACGGCCAAGACGAGAAGAACGACGTTGGAAAGCTCCAGGGGGCTGCGCTGCATGCGGGCATTATACGACACCCCTTGGGCTATACTACTTTCGAGCCAGCTCGCTGCGCTCATTCATGCGCCTGACGATTCGGTCGAAGCTCTCCATTCTCGTGCTGGCGGTGCTGCTGCCGCTTCTCGTGGTGGCCGCGTCGAAGTTCTGGCGCGACCTCGAAGAGGGCCGGCGCTCCGCGCAGCAGGAGCAGGTTGACACCGCCCGGCTCGTCGCCCGTCAGCTCGACGAGGTCATCGCGGGCCAGGTGGAGAATCTCCTCGCCATCGCGGCCGTCCACAGCTTCGAGCGCGTCCAGGATTCCGCGCTCGCGACGCTGGCCGTTCGGGTCCGCGATCGCCATCCCTTCGTGCTCCGCTTCTACACCACCGACCCCGCCGGCCGCCTGCTCGCCTCGAGCGACGGACGCGTGACGGGGCCGACCAGCGCTCCCCTGAATCGGGAAACCATCGAATCAGCGCTGCAGAGTGGGGCGGCCCGCGTTGGCCCGCCCGTGGTCGCGTCGCTCCCGAGCGGAGGCTCAGCCGGGGGCGCGCCCGCAAGCGACAGCTCGGTGGTGCCCATCGTCGTGCCCGTCCACGATCGGCAGGGTGCCCCCGTCGGACTGGTGGCGGCCGAGCTGGACCTCCAGAAGCTGTCCTTCTACCTCAACCTGCTTCCCCTCGGACGTGATCAGATCCTGGCCATCGCCTCGACGGGGGGCGCCATCCTCGCGCGCACGGGAGATCCCGGCAAATTCTTGCGCCGTGATCTGGGCATGATACCGGAGGCGAGCGCGATGCTCCGTCGTGGCGGCGGTATCGCGGAGTGGCAATCGCG
>WNGL01004030.1_pt1 | contig 21488 bp, 20 predicted proteins | sample 5400591 | NCBI WGS metagenome assembly WNGL01 (sample SAMN13153377, study PRJNA577476) | soil metagenome | isolation source: 80 cm soil or saprolite under Garry oak tree replicate 1 | place: USA:California | collected 2016-06-15 | reverse complement strand
AATCGTCATCAGATCAACGATATTGATTACCCGAATCTTGAGATCGGGAAAATGTCGCCGAAGCAAATCCACAGCCGCCAGAGTTTCAAGCGTAGGGACGTCGCCAGCGCACGCCATCACCACGTCCGGCTCGCTTTCATTGTCGTTGCTGGCCCAATCCCAAATGCCAATGCCGTTAGTGCAATGCTCGATCGCTGATTCCATGTCGAGCCACTGCAATTCGGGCTGCTTTCCGGCCACGATCACGTTCACGTAATTCCGGCTGCGCAGGCAATGATCAGCGACTGAGAGCAGGCAATTGGCATCTGGCGGCAGATAGACGCGTACGACATCAGCTTTCTTGTTCACCACATGATCGATGAAGCCCGGATCTTGATGCGTAAATCCATTGTGGTCTTGCCGCCACACGTGAGAAGTCAGCAGGTAATTGAGTGACGCAATCGGCCGCCGCCACTCGATATCGCGAGTTACCTTCAGCCATTTCGCGTGCTGATTGAACATGGAATCGACGATGTGAATGAAGGCTTCGTAGCAGGAAAACAATCCATGGCGCCCGGTCAGCAGATATCCTTCCAGCCAACCCTGGCACATATGCTCGCTCAGGATCTCGAGCACTCGGCCATCGCGGGACAAGTGCTCGTCCACCGGCAGGATTTGTTCCATCCATTGCTTGTCTGTGGCCTCATAGAGCGCTTCCAGGCGATTGGAGGCGTTCTCGTCCGGCCCAAAGACGCGGAAGTTTTTCGACTCGGAATTCAGTTTCATCACATCGCGAAGAAATTTGCCAAGAACGCGCGTGGATTCAGAAAGCACCATTCCCGGTTTTGGCACTTGCACTGTATAGTCACGAAAATCTGGCACGATCAGATCGCGCAACAACACGCCGCCGTTAGCGTGTGGATTGGCGCTCATGCGGCGATTTCCTTGGGGAGCGAGCTCTGCCACTTCCGGAACGAGCTTTCCATCCTTATCAAACAATTCTTCAGGGCGATAGCTGCGCATCCACTCTTCCAGAATTTTTACGTGCTCTGGTTTTTGCTGCAGATCGGCAACTGGTACCTGGTGCGCGCGCCACGTACCCTCGACTGGCTTTCCGTCAACGGTTTTCGGACCGGTCCAGCCTTTTGGGCTTCGCAACACGATCATCGGCCACACCGGTAGTGCCGTATTCTTGTCGCGGCGGAAGTCGTCTTGAATCGAGCGAATCTCTTCGATGATATGGTCCAGTGCCCCTGCCATAAGCTGGTGCATCTGTTCTGGCTCGTGTCCCTCGATAAAGTAGGGCTTCCACCCATAGCCGGTGAACAAGTTCGTAAGCTCCTCGTCTGTCATCCGGCCTAGCACGGTAGGATTCGCGATTTTGTAGCCGTTCAAATGCAGAATCGGCAGCACGGCGCCGTCTCGGGCCGGATTCAGGAACTTATTAATGTGCCAACTGGTGGCCAGCGGACCGGTTTCCGCTTCGCCATCGCCGACCACGCAGCACACCAGGAGATCAGGATTGTCGAAAGCGGCTCCGCACGCATGACTGAGTGAGTAACCAAGCTCGCCCCCTTCATGGATCGAGCCCGGAGTCTCCGGCGCGGCATGGCTGGGAATCCCGCCGGGAAATGAGAACTGCTTGAACAGGCGGCGCATGCCTTCTTCACTTTGGCGAATGTTGGGGTAGAGTTCGCTATAAGTGCCTTCAAGATAAGAGTGGGCCACCATTCCCGGCCCGCCGTGGCCCGGCCCGGCAATGTAAATCACGTTCAGGTCGTATTTCTTGATCACACGATTGAAATGCGCATAAATGAAATTCAGCCCTGGGGTTGTTCCCCAGTGGCCGAGCAATCGCGGCTTGATGTGTTCAAGCTTCAGCGGTTCGCGCAAGAGCGGATTCGCGTACAAATAAATCTGTCCGACGGAGAGGTAATTTGCGGCCCGCCAGTACCCGTGGAGTTTCGAGAGTTCTTCGTTAGATAAGGGCGAGTGCAAAACGCCAGGAATGGAGTTTACGGTAGTCACGGCAGCACCTCATGCAAATGATGACGCATCGGGCAGGCCCGCTGTCTGGCTTTGAAAATAAAAATTTGATGAACAGAGACAGCGGGAACCAATGTGAAGCCGCGGCTTAGGACCGGGCGAAGCAACTAGCGCCTTTAGTGATCGCCCTGGTGGCGTTGCGGCATGGGTAACTCATCAGAACTGTTTTCGTCTTCGGAACCAACCCGGAACAGCGCAGCCTGTGCCTCGGCATGTTCGCGCAATTCGCTCATCTCGTCCACGCTGCCCTCGGGCTTCTCTTGTTTCCGCTGGGTCCTGCGCTCAGCCTTGTCCCGCTGCTTTTGTTGCCGTGCTTGTTCTTTCTGACGCTTATGAAACGTTGATCTGCCTCGTGGCATACCCTATCTCCCATGTCTCTCTGTCTTTGTGGTCAGTACCCGGCGAAAATGCGATCAAGCCGTGCTACCAGCGTGGCTCCCGGGGCTGGCGCGCGTGACCTTGGTAGTCGTCACCGCTTCCGCGCCCACCTCTCCCGCCGCCACCACCACCGCCAAATCTCTGTCCGCCGCTCTTAGGCCGGTCCGTCTTGGGTTTCGCCTCATTGATTTTCAATGTGCGTCCGCCTAATTCACTACCATCCAACGCGGCCACGGCTTTATCAGCTTCAGCCGGATTCGTCATTTCCACGAATCCGAAGCCCCGCGCGCGGCCGGTTTCGCGATCGGTTACGATACTCACTTTTTCCACGGCCCCATGCGCCTCGAAGACGGTTCGGAGGTCGGACTCGGTTGTGCTGTGGGGTAGATTACCAACGTAAAGGTTCTTCATTGCAGTCGCTCTCCTAACAATTCGGGCAAAGTCGGGGATTCCATGGTGCGGCTCGATCGTGGAGTTTCAGGATCGCGTAGTGGCGCGGGTCGCTCGCGGATGGCCTTTGTTCGCGCCTCGGCTGCAGCTCGGACCGCCGAGATTCGCCTGCAGGCTTCCAGAATTCCCCATCGTAACGGAGGCCCCCCAGAAATTTCGCTGGAAAGCGCCGCTCTCACCTTCTCAACCAGGAGATGATCGTCATCTTTCAGTTCTTCTGATGGGACTTCGTCAGGATTCGGAAACGCGGCCAGGTATTCCGGCTTTCCCACCAGGAATGCCAATTGCTGACGTGGGACGGCGCCGCGAACATCATCACAGAATTTGTCACGACGGCCCAGTTCATTTTGCACGTTCACCAGCACTAGATTGTAGAGGTCAGCCCGCCACCAGGAACGCGCTTCGCTGATGTCGGCGGCGCAATCAACGTCCATGCCAAGCCGACGCATTATCTCGGCGCGCAAGTCGCGCTTCGTGGATGACATGTCCACAAGAAGCACTCGCTTTTTCTTGAGAGGATTCGGTATGGAGTCGAACATCGGCAATGCATTAATGGGCGCGGTCATGAAATCACCACCTTCGATTTCACTGTTGACGAGGCCCCTGCCGAATTAGGCGGCTGTTTCAACTCGCTTAGTCGTTCCCGGTTTCGCTTCCGCCGCGCGATTTTTTCTTTGCGGTCCCGATGAAATCGGGCTTTGTCACCGTTAATGCTGGACATGACTACTCCTTAATCTCCGTCAAGAAGTCGTTAACGCCTCTGATCTGATGTCTCAATCGCGAAGGCGCAACTTCCTGACTGTGTGTCTTCGAGGTTAAGAGTCTAGGGTATGCTGCCAAACGGAGCTTTGTGCTCTTCTTACCGCCGCCTGGATGCCTTTTTCTCGGTTTGCGCGAGATCGCGGTCAAGCTGTTCGATCAGGTCGCTGATCTTCTTAGAATCGCGTTCGTCAGCAATTGTTTCGTTGAAGTTCTTCCACGAATGAACTGAATTTTGAGCCATCTGGTTCCGTTTCTTTATCGCTGGCTCTATGTTACTCCGTATGACCGGAAACCCCTAATTTATGGAGCTACGCGCAAGTCGTGTAGCCCACCCCGGACGGGGCGTCCGGGGCTACAGGTTTACTGTCGGGTAGAGCGGACGGTTCATCCTAACGGCTCGTACAAATTCCCTTCGGTCCGGTCAGCGATTTTTGGCAGGTCTTTCTTCGCATATTGCAGAAAATGCGATGCGGAGCGGTGCGCCTCGATGGCCGAATCATCCTGATACTGCTCGTAGATGAGGAACCGGCGCGGCTCGGTGCGATGGCGATGGACTTGATACATAACGCAGCCAGGCTCTTTGCGGGACTCCTCCGTCAGCTTGGAGAACAACGCTGCGACTTCCGTTTCGCGCCCCGCTCTCGCTACCCAGGTTACGACCAAAACGATCATCTGCAAGTTCCTCAACTTTATTCGGATCCCGCTGCGGTGGGAACGGAATCCGCTCTCACCAGGGACTTTAGTTCCTCTGCGAACTCGTCCACAAAGATAGTTTGCTCACGTCCTGGACCAGTTGAGACCACACCGATGCGTGCGCCAGATTCTCTTTCCACAAAGGCAAGATACTCCTGAGCTGCACGAGGGAGTTTTTTCAGTTCGGTAATTCCCTGGGTGGGGGTCTCCCATCCGGGCATCTTCCGGTAAACACACTCGATCTTGTCCCAGCCACATGCTTCGGCGGGAATTTCCTCACTCGGCTTGCCATTCACCCTGTAGCCCACGCAGACCGGAATCTCCGCCAGCTCGTCGAGCACGTCCAGCTTAGTCACCACCAGCCATGAAGTTCCATTGATTGTCCCTGAGTAGCGCAGGAGCGGCAGGTCGAGCCAGCCACAGCGCCGCGGGCGTCCAGTAACGGCGCCGAATTCGTTGCCACGGACGCGAATATTATCTCCCATAGAATCGAACAGTTCAGTCGGAAATGGCCCCTCGCCCACGCGGGTGCAGTATGCCTTGCTCACGCCAATCACTGAGTCAATTGCAGTCGGTGCAACGCCGGTGCCGATGACGGCCCCGCCCGAAGTCGCACTCGATGAAGTGACAAAGGGATAAGTTCCGTGATCAATATCGAGCATCGTGCCCTGTGCTCCTTCGAACATGACCGAATGCCCGTCTGCGATGGCGCGATTCAGCAGGACTGCGGTGTCGCAAACGAAAGGCGCAAGCTTGCTCGAAGCTTCCGCATACTCAGCGTACATTTTGTCAGGATCAAGTGGTTCGGAGTTGAACAACGCGTGCGCGATCATGTTCTTCTCATGACAGGCGTTTTCAATGTGCTTCTTCAGCAAATCAAGATCGAGCAAGTCAATCACCCGCAACCCGCGTCGCCCGGCTTTGTCTTCGTAACTTGGACCAATTCCGCGCGAGGTTGTTCCGATCTTCACCCGCCCAGGCGCATTCTCCGAGGCCAGCTCGATCATGCGATGGTAAGGAAGAATTACGTGTGCGCGGTTGCTAACAAACAGATTGCCATCGACTTTCACTCCGGCTTCCTGTAGTGCCGCAACTTCCTTGAGAAACGCGATCGGATCAAGGACCACTCCATTGCCAATTACGCTTCGGCATCCCTGGCGGAGGACTCCGCACGGGACAAGTTGTAACACAAATCTTTTTCCATTGATGATGACGGTGTGGCCGGCATTGTGCCCGCCGGCATAGCGTGCAACTACAGAGAACTTCTCCGAGAGCACATCAACGATTTTGCCCTTGCCCTCATCGCCCCACTGCGCGCCGATGACAACTGCTGTCTTACCTTTTTTCAATGCAAACTCCCGATCACCGATGCGGTATCCAACGTTGAAAAGGTTGGCCCGCTGGCTCGCACACGCTCGTCGCCCGCAAAACCGCGCCATGAGCAAAAATTAGGGGTTAACCGAGGCAGAAGTGTACTAGAAATCATAACCCGCAGAGGGGAAAGAGGCTAGCTGATTAGTAGGAAGACTTCTTTGAAGATTCTCTCGAACGGCTAGTACTACGGTGAATTGCGAAAGGTGAAAATCGGATCTGTCACTTTCGGTGGACGACTTTCGCACCACGCCAACTGGTACCATAGTAACCAAATACGAGTAAACATTGGGCTTACGGGTACACCTCCTGGTTAGAATAACTCCGACGGTGAAGATGCAGTCTCGCTTGTGAATCATTGGCGGAGACGGAGCCGGCCTAGCGGGCACTCCCATGCGACCTGAAGAAATTTTAGGGCTCCTGCCCCACCTCTATTATGGTTCGGACCACAGTCCCGGCTTTCTCTTGTTCTTTTACGAACTTCTTTTTTGGATTATCGTAGTCCTTCTAACGTTCGGTCTAATCCGCTTCCGGCCTGCGCTGCTGGAAAAAGCTGAACTCAGGCTTAGCAACATCAGCCAGCATACCCGACTGTGGTTGATGGCATTCCCCCTCTCACTTATTGTGCTGCGGGTCTCTTTGCTACCACTAATCCCGGTTCCCATCCCGGTAGTACATGACGAGTTCAGCTATCTTCTGCAGGCGGACACTTTCAGCCACGGCCGGCTAACTAACCCACCCAGTCCAATGGGTATGCATTTTGAATCATTCCATATAAACATCTCGCCGACCTATCAATCCATGTACCCTCCGGCGCACGCGCTGGCGCTCGCCATCGGGCAGAAGCTGACGGCAGTGCCCTGGGTGGGTGTCCTCCTCAGCACTGCCGCCATGTGCGGTGCGATTTATTGGATGTTATTGGGATGGCTGCCACCTGGGTGGGCTTGGCTGGGCGGAGCCTTCGCAGTTCTCCGCTATGGGATCTTTTCCTATTGGATCAATTCCTATTTTGGCGGCTCTGTCACGGCGCTAGGAGGCGCGCTTCTGCTAGGTGCGTTGCCACGCCTGAAGCGGGAGCCTCGTACCTGGACGGCGGTGATTTTTGTGCTTGGATTGCTGACTTTGGCTAACAGTCGTCCTCTGGAAGGCTTGTGTTTCAGCATCCCGATCGCCTTGTCAGCGATCGTATATTCCGTCAAGAACGGCTCGGTAACCTGGACAGTCTCGGCAAAGAAACTCATGCCGGCTTTTGTTTTATTGATCGCTGGACTTGGATGGATGCTCTATTACAACTGGCGAGGAACTGGCAATCCGCTACTGATGCCTTACGTGCTTAACTTTAAGACTTATCACATCAGCAAGCCATTTCTGTTCGCCAAACCTAATCCCATTCCGGAATACCGCCATGAAGCGATGAGGGCTTTTTATGTGTACCACGAATTTCATGACTTGCTGAGGCTCAAGTACGAGGGAGTGGGATATTTCTTGCGCCTCCGAGCTACCGTGTTTTACGGATTTTTTCTCTGGCCCTTCCTTTTGCTGGCCGCGCCTGCGCTGTACGCTATGTCCCGGGATCGAGAGTTCCGAGTGGTTTTGATGGCTGTTGGCCTAATGGCTGCTGACCTTTTTGCACAGATTTGGCCTCCCGAAGGGCATTATGCCGCGCCCGCCGCAGGCGCAATGATTCTGTTGGCGTTGTATGCGCTGCGTCATTTCCGGAAATTCCACCCAGGCTATGGGACTTGGGCGTGCCGCGCGATTGTTATTGTGTTTGCGGTGTGGCTCGTTTCTCCTGTTGTGGACTCCATAGTTGCGCCCTATGTGGCGGAAGCGGATTCCTCAATACCGCTGCCGATGGAAATTCAGCGTGAACGCATCAAGTCGGATATGGAGGCGCGAAATGGGAAGCAGTTGCTGATCGTACATGGCGGGTATCATGAAGTGCCCTGGATGGACTGGATTTACAATGACGCGGATATTGATCATTCCCATGTGATTTGGGCGCGTGATATGGGCTATCTGAAGAACCAGGAACTTCTGGACTACTACCCTGATAGACAGGTGTGGTATGTGGACCGTGGCGACACGGCATTTCGCATCGTGCCGTATGATCAAGCCATGGCCACCTGGCAGTTGGCGTTCAGCCCGGGACTCTTTGAACTTCCGTCGCGCGAGGTGAACCAGCGGGCGCGGAAAAATGTGATGCCTCCGCAGGCTCCCGACTTACGAAGTGTCTCATTATCAAGGGTTGACCAGTCCACTCACTGAGAAGGAGCTTTGTTTGAGCCGCCCAAGAACTGCAATCATTATCGGCGCGGGCCCTGCGGGACTCACCGCCGCTTACGAGTTGCTCACCAGAACTGACATCCGCCCTGTCGTGATCGAGATGAGTGATCACTTAGGCGGCATTTCGCGCACGGTAAATTACAAGGGCAACCGCATTGACATTGGCGGCCACCGCTTTTTCTCTAAAAGCGACCGCGTCATGAACTGGTGGTTTCAACATCTTCCTATACAGCAAATGCAAGCCTCAGCCGTGCGCGTTAGCTACCAAGGAAAATCACACGAGGTTGAAGGCCCGCAAGCGACAAATGCTTTTCAGGAAGATCAGGTGATGCTGATCCGAGAGCGAAAATCGCGCATTTATTTCTTCCGCAAGTTTTTCGACTATCCCATCACCCTAAGCTTAGACACCATCAAGAAACTCGGCTTAATAAGGACTGCCGGAATTGGCCTCAGCTACATGCGCCGCGCGCTTTTTCCGCTTAAAGAGCAGAAGAACCTGGAACAATTCTTTATTAACCGTTTTGGCGAGCGGCTCTATCGAACTTTTTTCAAATCCTATACCGAGAAAGTCTGGGGCGTGCCGTGTACCCAAATTGACGCAGAATGGGGCGCGCAACGGATAAAAGAACTTTCGATATGGAAGACGATCAAGCACGTTGTCAGCAAACAGTTTCGCCGTGGCCCTTCGGACGTTGCGCAGAAAAACACTGACACATCTTTGATCGAGCAGTTTCTGTACCCCAAGTTCGGCCCCGGACAAATGTGGGAGGAAGTAGCCCGCAAAGTAGTCGCGATGGGCGGAACCATCATCATGGAGCAGGCTGTCCAGCAGTTACATACTCGCGGCACCTACATGACTGGTGTGACCACTGCTTCGCAAGATGGTGCGTTCCATCGTTACGACGGTGACTACGTGTTCTCGACCATGCCGGTGCAGGAGCTGATTCGTTCGCTTGACAATGCGGTTCCAGCCAAGGTCAAGGAGGTCAGCGACGGATTGATGTATCGGGATTTCATGACCGTCGGGCTATTGCTGAATGACCTGAAAATCAAAGACGAAACCGACGATGGCATGAAACTGGTCCGGGATAATTGGATCTACATCCAGGAACCTGACGTGCTCGCCGGACGTCTGCAAATTTTCAACAATTGGAGCCCGGCTATGGTCAGCGATCCGGGTAAGGTTTGGATTGGCGTTGAGTATTTCTGTAATGAAGGCGATGGCCTTTGGACCCGGACGGACGAGCAGATGAAGAAACTTGCAGTCGAGGAACTGGTTAGAATCGGCATCATCGAAGAGCGCGCCGTGCTCGATTCGACTGTGTTGCGGATGCCCAAAGCCTACCCCGCTTACTTTGGCACCTACGCACGTTTTGACGAAATCCGCGCCTATCTGGACACGTTCGAAAACCTGTTTCTGGTTGGCCGAAACGGCATGCACCGTTACAACAACCAGGACCACTCCATGCTGACCGCGATGACTGCCGTGGACAACATTATTGCCGGCCAACAAGACAAGGCCAATATCTGGGAACTAAATACGGAAAAGGAATATCACGAGGAGCGCTCCGCGGACGAAAAGCCAGTAACCGCTGAGAAACCCGGGGCCGCCGCCACCGCAGGCAGCCGAGCTTAGGTGGCGTGATTGACGCTCTCCCTATCCGGATGCTATAAAAGCTAGTTTTGTGCGGGTCTGCTGAGGGAGGCTTTTCAACTCCCACCTCATTAGGCAGATCGCATCAAATGTCCGACGCGGCCAAGCTCAGCACTCCTAATCTTTTGGCGGTGGAAGCGTGTTCGGAATGCGGCCAATGCGCTCCTGTGCTCCGGTTCGAGGCTGAACCTGTGCACGAGAAAATCGGCCGTGGAGAATAGACCTGAACGCGTAGTCATCCTTAATACGTCATTGTGGAGGAACTCCCATGCGCATCTGGCTAGCCAGTATTGCGTCACGTCGGATCTCGAAATTTGCTGCAATCTTTTTCTTTTCACTGCTATGCACTTCCGCCGCGTTCGCTCAGCCGGAACAAGTCAGCGGCGAAGCCAACCTGAAATTGCCCGATCTTCGCAGTGTTACTTTCTTCGGAGGCTGGGACGGGCATTTCCTGCTTTCGGTTGGGATACTGTTCTGCATCTTCGGGTTGGGTTTCGGCCTGGCGATCTATTCGCGACTCAAGAACCTGCCTGTCCATCGCGCCATGCGCGAAATCTCCGAGCTGATCTACGAGACTTGCAAGACGTACCTCGTTACCCAGGGAAAGTTTCTGCTGTTTCTGTGGGCGTTCATTGCCGTCATTATGGTGCTCTACTTCGGGGTACTGGCGCCGGTCCATCCAGTTGCCACCACGCTCCCGATTATCCTGGGATTCAGCCTGGTCGGAATCGCAGGCAGCTACGGGGTGGCCTGGTTCGGAATCCGGGTCAACACCTTTGCGAATTCCCGGACCGCCTTCGCTAGCCTGGGCGGCAAGCCTTATCCGATTTATCGAATCCCTTTGGCCGCGGGCATGAGCATTGGAATGATGCTGATCAGCGTAGAGCTGCTCATCATGCTTATTATTCTGCTGTTTGTTCCGCGAGAGTACGCTGGCCCGTGTTTCATCGGCTTTGCCATTGGTGAGTCCCTGGGCGCGGCCGCTCTGCGAATTGCCGGCGGCATCTTCACTAAGATCGCCGACATCGGCTCCGACCTGATGAAGATCGTCTTCAAGATCAAAGAAGACGACGCGCGTAATCCAGGCGTGATCGCCGATTGCACCGGCGACAATGCCGGAGATTCCGTTGGCCCCTCTGCTGACGGGTTCGAGACCTATGGCGTGACTGGAGTCGCGCTCATCACGTTTATCCTGCTGGGCGTAAAAAGTCCGACAACCCAGGTGCAATTGCTGGTTTGGATTTTCGTGATGCGCATCATGATGCTGGTCGCCAGCGCGGTCGCGTATTTCCTGAACGCGGCGATTGCCAAGGCCCGCTATGAGGGCGCGAATGAGATGAACTTTGAGTCGCCGCTGACGTCGCTGGTGTGGATCACCTCGCTGGTCTCAATTGCGATCACCTATTTCATCTCGCATCTTATGATCCCGGATCTTGGCGGCGACGGCTCGCAGTGGTGGAAGCTAGCGACTATCATCTCCTGCGGAACGCTGGCGGGCGCGGTCATTCCTGAGTTGGTCAAAGTGTTTACCTCGGTTGACTCCCGCCATACGAGAGAGGTAGTGACCTCGGCCCAGGAAGGCGGCGCCTCTCTTGGAATCCTTTCCGGATTCGTCGCGGGAAATTTCTCGGGATACTACCTCGGCCTGACCATGGTCATCCTGATGGCGACTGGCTATGGGGTGAGCACGCTAGGTCTGACCGAAGCAGCACACATGATTGCGGCTCCAGTGTTCGCCTTTGGACTAGTAGCTTTCGGGTTTCTGGGAATGGGTCCGGTGACCATTGCCGTAGATTCTTATGGCCCGGTCACGGACAATGCGCAGTCGGTATATGAGTTGTCACAGATTGAGCTGGTGCCGGCAGGCGAAATCAAGAGAGACTTCAATGTGGTTGTGAATTTCGAGCGTGCAAAGCATCTGCTCGAAGCCAACGACGGCGCAGGGAACACCTTTAAAGCGACCGCGAAACCGGTGTTGATTGGAACCGCAGTCGTCGGGGCCACCACCATGATTTTTTCCATCATCATGGCGCTGACTGACGGTCTAACCGTCAACGTAAGCAAGCTCTCACTGCTGCACGCGCCGTTTGTGCTCGGCCTGATCACTGGCGGCGCCATCATTTACTGGTTCACCGGCGCTTCCACGCAGGCGGTCACTACGGGCGCCTATCGCGCGGTGGAGTTCATCAAGGCAAACATCCGGCTCGATAGAGCAGAGAAAGCGTCCGTAGCCGACAGCAAGAAGGTTGTGCAGATTTGCACTCAGTACGCGCAGCGGGGCATGATCAACATCTTCCTGGCTGTCTTCTTTTCCACGCTGGCATTCGCTTTTGTTGAGCCGTTCTACTTCATCGGATATCTGATTTCGATTGCGATATTCGGCTTGTACCAGGCAATCTTTATGGCCAACGCGGGCGCTGCCTGGGACAATGCCAAGAAAATTGTCGAAGTCGAACTGAAGCAGAAGGGAACGCCTTTGCACGACGCAACCGTTGTGGGCGACACGGTCGGCGATCCTTTCAAGGACACGTCTTCTGTAGCCATGAATCCGGTGATCAAGTTCACTACGCTCTTCGGACTGTTGGCGGTCGAACTGGCCGTCTCCCTGGCGAGCAAGAACCCCACGCTTACTCGCGTGCTGGCGCTGGCCTTCTTCCTGGTTTCATTCTTCTTTGTGCATCGCTCGTTCTACGGTATGCGGATCGGGGCCGATGTGAAGAGGCAGGAAGCGCGAGCAGCGGCAGACTGAGGAAAACGGATCCAGGCTCGCGAGCTATTCTCTTCGTGTACTTAGCGCCGTCTTAGTGATCTTTGCGGTTACGTGCTTTTGACCGCAAGGGTCGCAAACGAACTCGCGGCGGCGCCGAGAAAATCCTAAAGCTATTTCAGGGACCGGATGTACAGCACTATCTGCCAGCGCTGAAGCTCCGGCAGTTTGCTGAACGATGGCATCCCGCGGCCGGCATTTCCGTTTGTGATCTTCCAGAAAAGCACGCCGTCGCTCTGCTGCTGAACCAGGGGAAGGTGTAGGTCGGCGGAATGTTTCTTTTCCATCCCTGTTCCGTCCTTGGCGTGGCATTCCACGCAGTTGCGGATGAAGAGCTTGCGGCCTCCTGCGGCAGCTTCGGGTCTTGTAGAAAGCGGATTCGGACGTGAAGCCGCTTCCGCCGGAGCATGCCAGTTGGGATCGGGTTGGTATCCGGGATTCTGCGCCAGCGACACTGAGACCAACACACGAAATGCCAGCATCGCCCAACCAACTGGCCCCTGGGCAAATCGTTTCACGGTTTCCGTCCGAAGAGCCTCGATATTCTGCTCCCGAAACCCTGGATCTCGTAGGAGTAACTGAACCTGAGCAACGCGGGATTGCTCTCATGCGTCAGCCCAAATCCTGGGGAAAAACGTAGCGTCGAGTTGTCACTGACCACCCACGAGACTACCGGCGCAACGTAATGTGCGGTCTGGTGCGGGCCAAAGTCGAGCGTGCTACCCAGACCGCCATACATTTCCGCACCCAAAGCAAAGTTCTCGCGACAAGCCCTGCAAGTCGACGCCGACGCCAAGCGTGCGAGCGGACGGGAAACCCCGACCGAATAGCCGAACTCCACACCCTCCGATTGCGAGAAATTTTTGGCCACAATGAAATTCTCTGAAATGTTCCAGTCGTGGTAATCACTCGAGAGAATTAGTTTGCCTTCCAGTTCATGATTTCGCGTTCTGGTCAGCACCCGATTGGAAGAGCTGAGATCAGGACCGCCGCCTTCCACTTCTTTCTGTATACGGCTGGCCTCGTTCAAGTCTTCGTATTCGAGATAAAGCACCGGGTTGATCCAGTGCTCACGGTTGAGCACCTTATAGCGATTCTCCAGTCGCCAGCCGGTGAAGACCGTGCTGTCACCCCAGGTTGACTGCCCTTCGAGATACAGCTCCGACGTCCAACTGGCCGTCACCCCATATTCGAGTTCCATGTATGGCGCGAAGTAAAATTCCTGTCCCTTGCGCGGAATCCCGGCGGTGCTCGACGTCTCAACATCCAAGTTGCCCGGCTCTTCCATGTGATGAGTGTAAGTAACGAAAAATGGACTCTCCTGGGCGCGCGAACTAATCGCCGAACAGATGAGAGTGACCAACAGGATTAGGCGAATTTTTTTCGACATTAGTTATTGCAACTCAGTTGCATATATGATGGAAAGATCAATCCTAGAGGGCGAGCCTCTCATCGTCAAGGTAGTTGGTGCAGATTTCGTTTCAGCTGGATTGCAACCAGTTGCAACTCTATTCAGCGGCTGCGGTGCGGCAATTGCTGCAATAGCCGCCCACTTCGAGACGGCTTACTACAATGTGAAAGCGGCATTCGCGCTGAATCTGGCCCTTGAGGCGGTCGAAGAGATCGCTTTCGAATTCCGCAATTTTCCCGCAGCGGAGGCAGGCCATGTGGATGTGGTCGCGCTGCGGGCGCCTTTCATAGAAATGTTTCTCGCCTTGCATGTGCATCAGGTCGAGCTCGTCAATCAGCCCGTGACGCTTCAGCAATTTGAGCGTGCGGTAAACCGTGACCTTGTCGATGCCCGGATCAAGGTGGCGCGCGTGGCGCAGAATCTGCGCCGCATCGAGATGCTGCTTTGCGGTTTCTACCACGCTCAGAATCGTGCGGCGCTGATGGGTCAGCCGAAGACCGCGCGAGGTCAGTGCCGCCTGCAAATGTCCGGGAGCTTCAGTTTGTGGCAGCGGCATAGTGAACGTTCCCGATGACACCGGGTTGCAAATAGCTTAACCGAATTCATGAAAGAAGACCAGCCATACGCTCCTGGATTAGGTCAGTTGCTTCCCCTCATCTTGATCTTCACGCTGTGCGCCAGCTTTTCTATTTCTTCCGCTTTCTTGAGCACATCTAGGGAAAGAACATTCTCGTTACTCTTGTCCACATACTCCTTGAGTTCGGTGGAGAGCTTGAGCAGCCTTTCCGTGTCCCGCTTCAGGTCGGCCTGGCGCTGTTCATTGGCCCGCTTCTCCATTTCCTTCTGTATATGTGGAGGCAAAGTGGGTGGCTCCTCGCGACCCGGCACATTCTGTTGCGGGATTGGCAAATCTTGCGGGACTTGCTGCTGGGAAGAAAACCCCGGCAAAGCGCACAAACCTGACACCAAAAGCAGAAGAACGGTTTTCCTGAGCACGGTGGACCTCGGGCGAAATAGAAGCACTTAGATTATATGCGGCGCGCGTCCCGGGGTGCCTGCAGCAGATTGCTATAATCGGCGCTGATATGCCGCAATCGTTTCTGCAAGGAATGTCCCTACCGGGCACGGGCAATCTGGCTTCGTTACTGCGCGACTGGCGCGAGGACACCATGAACTTCCTACGTCATGATGCGCCCAAAATCGCGCTGGTGGTGCTCGCAGCGTACATGCTTACTCGCATTCTCCGCGCAATCGCGCGCAAGACTGCCGACCTGCACATTCGCAAGCTTCCGCCAGGCGTTCGGGTTCAGCAAGTCAGGACGGTGGCTAGCGTTGTCACCGGTATCAGCGTTTTCGTAGTGTTCTTTGTGGCAGCGTTAGAAGTGCTTTCCCTTCTGGGCTTGAATCTCGGCCCTATGCTGGCGAGTGCTGGAATTGCCGGCTTGGCGATCGGCTTTGGCGCTCAGACACTGGTGCACGATTTCATCAATGGTTTTTTTATCTTGCTGGAAAACCAATACGACATTGGTGACACCGTGCGGATTGCTGGTGTGAAGGGCACCGTCGAGCGAATGAACCTCCGGCAAACCGTTCTACGTGACGAAGACGGTACGGTGCACATCGTACCCAACGGCGCTATCCAAATCGTTTCCAACACGACTCGCGACTGGTCACAACTGGCTCTCCGCGTAGTCGTCGCCTACAGCGAGCCAAGCGACAAAGTCGTCAAACTCCTTAAAGAAGTGGGAGAAGAGCTGCGACGCGATCCAGCCTACGCAGAGGACATAGTCAGCGACATTGACGTGCCCGGAATCGATCGCATCGGTAACGGAGAAGCCGAATATTTAATGCTGATTAAGACTCGCCCCAACAAACAGTTTCCGGTAAGCCGTGAGTTGCGCCGTCGTATCAAAGAATGTTTCGAAAAGAACAACGTGCAGGCCGCTGGGCTTGGGCGGGTCTACGTCATGGACCAGGGGACAGGAAAGGGCCAATGAGAGATTTCGGATTGTAGATTTCAGATCGTGGATCAAAACAAACTGCTCGCGCCGGCTTTTCAATCTGCAATCTCAAAGCTGCAATCTAAAATGTCCTTCCGCTCATTTCTGACAGCGCTGACAGTAATGACTGCTGCGTCCGGCGATCACGATTCGCTTGATTGGAGTTTTGCAGACCAGGCACGGCTTGCCGGCGCGTCCATAGACTCGGTGTTTCAACTGGAAAAACCCCTCTTCGCCATCCGCACCCACGTAGTCTGAAATACTGGAGCCCCCGAGGCGAATTGCCTCTCGCAGAACCTTCTTGAGCGCCGTTCGTAGGCGCAGAAGTTCGTCGCGTGTGAGCGAAGATGCGCGCCGTCGAGGCCGAATACAGGCTCGGAACAGGGCCTCATCGGCATAGATATTGCCAACACCGCTCAGCAACTTCTGGTTCAGCAAAGCGCTCTTGATCGGAGTCTTGCGTCCATGAAAAAGGGTCGAAAAATCAGGAAGGTTGATTTCTAGCGGCTCCGCCCCGGCTGCTTGGAATTTCTCGATCACACTCAGACGGCCAAAGCGGCGGGCATCTACGAAACGGAGCTCGCGTCCTGACGCGAGCCTTACCACAGCATGTGTGTGTTTTTCCATTTCCGTCGCCGAAGCGCACACCTGCAGACTCCCCGTCATCCCGAGGTGAACGATCCATTGCGCGGCACTTCCGCTATCTCGGGCCGGTTCCAGATCGAGCACAATATGCTTTCCGACCCGGCGCACATTTAAAATTTTCTTTGATTGGAGTGTCGCCGCGATCTCGGCGGCCGGCGACTTGAGCGGCTCAGGCTTCGATCCCAGCCAAACGGATTCGATCACATCGCCCACAACTCGTTTAGCCAAGCCGCGGGCAATAGTTTCAACTTCGGGAAGTTCAGGCATGTAAGAGGATTCCTCTTGCAGAGTTCAGATTATTGATTTCAGATTGCAGATTGATGAACTGATTTCGACCCACCCCTTGCGCAAAAAAGAAAATCTAACATCTGCAATGTGAAATCTTCGCCTTATTTCACTCTCAACTGCCAAAACAAGAATGAGTAAATATCCGTCAAGTCCTCAATTTGTTTGGCAATCGGCTTTCCGGCGCCATGTCCTGCCTTGGTGTCAATGCGCAGCAGGATAGGACGTTCCCGGCTCTGCCCGTTGGCTGCTTCAGACTGCATCAACGCAGCCATTTTTTTAGCATGCATTGGATCCACCCGCGTGTCAGTGTCGGCTGTCATGAAGAGAATGGCAGGATACTCAGTTCCCTGCTTCACATGGTGACAGGGCGAATACGCATACAGCCAGTCAAACTGCTTGGGGTCTTCCGACGAACCGTATTCCGGAATCCAGAGCTTGGCAATCTGGAAATTCTGATAACGCAACATGTCGAGTAGTGGAACTTGGCACACGACCGCCCGGAACAGATCGGGACGCTGCGTCAGAGCTGCGCCCATCAGTAACCCGCCGTTCGAGCCACCACGAATTGCCAGATGTTCTTTGTCGGTGTATTTCCGCGAGATCAGAAATTCTGCTGCTGCGATGAAGTCATTGAATACATTCTGCTTCTTGTCGAGCATTCCTGCGCGGTGCCAGTCTTCGCCAAACTCCGCACCGCCACGCAAATTAGCGACTGCAAACACACCGCCGCGTTCCAACCACAAATAGCGGTCGCCGACAAAATTCGGCGTCATGCTTAAGTTGAAGCCGCCATAACCAGTCAGCAAGGTGGGATTGTTGCCATTCAGTTCCAGACCTTTCTTGTGAAAGACACCCGGTGCAGCGACCTTGTTCCAGAGCGACGTGCCGCGGGTCCCCAAATCAATCTGGAAAACGGAATCGGGAACCGTGAAAGAATGAAATGCAACGAAGACCTCCTTGCGGTCCCATTTGCCCCCAATTCCAAAGACACTTCCGATTGCGGGTAGCTGATCCGAGCAACTTGCCATCGGCGTTCAACAGCCTGAGCTGCGAACTGGCGTTCTTCTCGTAGCCAGCGAGCAACTGTCCGTTCACGATGCTCACGCCCTGCAGCACGGCATCATTCTGAGGGATGATCTCCTTCCAATTTGCTCTCGCGGGCGAGGCGGCATCGGCTACGAAGGCCCGGTAGCGTGGCGCATCTTCGTTGGTCGTAATAAATATCTTGCCGTTGAAAACCTCTCCCCCGTACAAGAAGTTCTTGCCTTCGGTAATACGAACCGGGGCTGATCCATCCTGCAGGTTCTGCAAGTAGAGTTCGGTTTTGGTCCAGCCCTGCGCGACGGTGATCAGGAGCCAATGTCCATCATTCGCGAGGGACACATCCAGCCAGTCTTCCGGATCGCGGCCTTCGCCAAAAATCAGCCGGTCCTGCGCCGGATCGGCGCCCAGTGCATGATAAAAAATATGGCGGTAATAAACTTCCTGGCCTTCGGCGACATCTCCTTTCTTGGGATATCGCGTGTAATAGAAGCCGGAATTGTCCAGCTTCCAAGCAATACTGGCAGCCCGCGTGCGATCAATGGAATCCGGCAGCAGCTTGCCGGTCGCCGTCTCGATCACGTGCAGCGTGCTCATTTCTGATCCGCTGGGCGACGTGCCATACGCCACATACTTGCCATCCTCGGATGGAGTCCACCAGTCAAGAGCAATTGTCCCGTCGGCGGCAAGCGCATTTACATCCACCAGCGCGCGATCGCTTCCCTTCAGGCCTTCGCGCACGAAAAGCACTGGCTGGTTCTGCGTTCCCTCGCGCTTCGTATAGAAGTAATACTTCCCCCCGAGCTGCGGCGCGGAGATAGTACCGATTGAAAGCAACTCGCCGAGTCTTTTGTGGAGCAGATCACGGCCCGGCAGCGGATCGAGAAGAGTGCGCGTGTACGCCAGTTCGTCGCTCACCCATTTCTGCGTCTCCGAGCTCGATGAGTCTTCTAGCCAACGATAGGGATCGCTAATGGTATGCCCCTGTACCTTATCTTCGAACGGCTTCTTGGCGGCAGCAGGAGGCCTAGATGAGGAAGATGAACTTGCAAGCGTGTCGTCAGCAACCACGGCTATCGCGAAAATGCAGACAAAAAGCAAACCTTGGACCAAGCGAAATGCTCCTGACATCGGCGCCCTCCATTAACTCCTGGTGCGCGAACCGAATGTTAGAGTAGCAAAAAAAAGGGATGCTCTGCCGATCGATGCCGTCACCAGGCGCAAACCCGACGCGTAAATGTTATTATGAATACGACAATTCCCGCGTTTCTACACTCCTCAGTAGCTCAATGGCAGAGCATCCGGCTGTTAACCGGAGGGTTGTAGGTTCGAGTCCTACCTGAGGAGCCATTTCTTTTCTTCCACTTACTGCACCGCGACATTTTGTACCTCCTCTGACTTTGGGGACTTTTTGAGGGAGGGGGGCGGAAATTTCACTGCCCCGAGTCTTGTTTCCCCCAGCACGTCAGCAGCGGCGCGGAGTGCTTGGTTTCCAATGTGCCCGTAGCGCTTCGCCATGCGAATTGCCGTCGCCGCGGACCACCCCATGATGCTCGCCACGACAGGATAGGGGATGCCAGCTTCGAGCAAGCGGGTGACTGCGGTGTGCCTAAGATCGTGGAACCGGCACCGGAGCGACGACTCTTCTTTCTCCGCGTGACCGCCTAGAATCTCGCCCGCTCGCTCCTTGGCTTTTTCCCAAGCCTCCTTCCAGTTGCCAATAGGACGGGACGGGTCGGTATCGTAGACCACCGGGCCTGCGGTGAAGCCGAAGGCGCCCTCCTCTCCTGCGGCGCCATACTTCTCATGCGGGAAAACAAAATGCGCCGGCTGACGGTTTGGGAACTGTGCAGCCCACATCTCCAGCACGCTGTGGATTCGAGCGTTTAGCGGGATTGCGCGCCCAGTTCCGGCTGTCGACTTCGACTTGCCCACCATTAGAATCCTTGCCACAAAGTCCACTTGTCTCCAGCGAAGCAAGCGGATTTCGCCATAACGCATTCCGGTGTTCAGGGACAACATAACCACGACGTAGAGGCAGCGGCAGCGGCTTTGGAGGCAGGCGGCGACCAGGGCGGATTCCTCTTCTGGTGTGATGGAGTGCCCCACGTCATCGGGAGCGGGAAGCATCCGAATGTCTTGCTGTATCTGCGCCCAGACGCGATGCCGCCGCAGGATGGCGCGCAAGGTGCCGACTTCGAGGTTAATGGTCTTGGGTGCTGCACCTTCGGCTAAGCGCGCTTGCTGGTAGCGACTCACATCCCGTGCTTGAATATCAGTAACCAAGCGCTTCTCGAACTTCGGGCGCAGATGCTTGAGATTGTCGCGCTCGATGCGCTGCGAAGATGCGGCAAGAGTGAAGCTCTTGAGAACAAGCCACTCGTCCGCGGCGATTGAAAAGAGCTTGGCGCGATCGCGGCGTTTTATGCCGTTATAGCTCTCCTCTAACTCGCGGCGCCGGGCACGCTCAGCATCTCTTGCCAGGGTCTTCGATCGAGTCTTGGCGCTCTCGCGCACGCGCTGCCCTTCAAAGATGAAGTCGTACCACCAAACTTTGGAGGCCTTCGTCGGTCTGTAAACCGCCATGCTAGTTCTCCCTTCGCTGCATCTCGAGGCCTTTAAGGAACGCTTCGAGATCGCGAGCATACACGCAGTGAACCTCGGCATTTCGCCGCGAGGGCTCCGGATGATCGGCAGGCCAGTTACGATGACCGCAACAGAACACTTCCTTCAAGCCAGCCTGAAAAGCCTTGAACCGGCTCGCACCCAGTTTGTTCTCGACCTCCTCAATGTCGAAGCCAGCATGATCGTTACCGTTCACCGAAACTGGTCTCAGGCCGAGAGCGTAAGAAAGTGGATACATGGACCGAAAAACTCGGATCGGTATTACGCCGCGCGCGGGGAGCGCGAGCACTGGCGCCATCGACCGATCATCGTTGCGTTTCCGTTGCCTCACCATGCTTATCCCCTTCCCAGAGCGAAACTTTGCGCGGCCAAGTTGCGTTTTAGGTTCTCACGATACCTACGCTGGTTGGCTGCCTTACGGCCGTGATAATCGGGTGCTTTCGCATAAAAATCTTCACGGCATCGGTCTGAACAGAATCGATAACTGCGCTTTGCGGCGACGCGCCATCGCTCTTTGCACATCTCGCATAGACGGACCTTTCCAAGCTCTCCAGTTTCGGCCAGTCGTACCAAGGAGAGGGCTGCGTCGGCCTCACTGATCGTTTCCTGGCCGATCGTCATTTGGAACCACCGTTTGTTCTCGTCAGGAACCATTCCAAAAATCCAACTGTGACTAAGAATGACGCAGGTGGCGCGTGGACGAAAAACGTACTTCTTCAACGCTTCATTGAGCGCGACATGGCGCTCGCGAAGCTGCCTCTGCACTCGCAACTTTTCTTTGGGCCATTCCCGACGTTTTTCTGGAGGTGGTTCACCAAGTCGCAAAACCCCGCCGAAACTATGCGCATATGCGTCCGCATGGATCACAAACTCAGATGGCAGCTCCTCTAGCTCTCGGCGGATCGCCACCACTCGTACATATGATGGAGTCCCTTTCGACGCGTTGAGCCACTGTACAACTCTGTCTGCATCGCCAAAAGCGAGATGCCGGCCTTGCTGCGCTCCTGGAGAACCATGCCTCGGGATCGGCTGGGAATCCGCCGCTGTTCGGCCCGGCCTCTTACTTTTGTCCGTTACCGTAGTTGACGTTGC
>WNGL01011282.1_pt1 | contig 21495 bp, 23 predicted proteins | sample 5400591 | NCBI WGS metagenome assembly WNGL01 (sample SAMN13153377, study PRJNA577476) | soil metagenome | isolation source: 80 cm soil or saprolite under Garry oak tree replicate 1 | place: USA:California | collected 2016-06-15 | reverse complement strand
CACGGCGCTGGATCTCGTCGACATTCAGCACCGGGCGGAGCGAGCCGAGAGAGAGCTCGTCCGACTTCGTGGCCAGCCAGGCCATGACGGTGGCGCCGGAGGTCGACATGCTCCGGTAGCGCCCGCTCTTCCCGGCCGCCCCGAATTCCCTCGAAGCGAGGCTGTCGACGACCTGCCACAGATCCCTCGCGCCGTAGGCCGACAGGATCTCCCGGTCGGACAGGACATCCATCATGTCACGGATCTGTCCTTGCAGCTCACGCGCCTCGACGTAGGCCATCCCGTAGCCATGCAGTGAGAGGTTGGCGGCGAGGTCCCGGCCCACCTTGCGGATCTCCTCCTGGCTCTGGGCGGAGAGGTCAGCCGCCCCCGCACGCGCGAAGGACGCCACCGCCGAGAGGAAGCGGAGCCACAGGTCGTTGAAGCCGCGATTCGACGTGTCGTCGCCGGCGGCGTCCGTTCCCAGCACCCGTCGATAGACGGCGCGGCGCTCACGCGCCGACATGCGGAGCGCCGTGGCCTTCGCATACGTGGTGATCTTTTCCGTCGCCAGCCCTCGGCGGATGGGCAGCCGTCCCGACTCGAAGAGCTGGACCAGCCGGTCCACGACCTCGAACATCTTGGCCTGCTCCAGCATGGACGCAACATAGATCAGCTCCGTGGCGCGGATGCTGGGGCTGTCCAGGTCACCGGAAACCGTTCCGGCGAGGGCGTCGACCGTCGCGGGCACGCGCAGGTCGGCGCGCCGCGTGGCAAGCGTCCACAGGAAGCCGGCGAGATCCTGCAGGCCGAAGGCCAGGGCCAGAGGTCCCGGAATCAGGCTCACGTACCAGAGAGTGGCCAGGACCGGAGGCGCGAGCGGCCGATGGAGCAAGGACGCGAACACGAAGCCCTCCGCGCCCAGCCGCCCGCTGACCGCGTAGAGCATCCCCACCGCTCCCACGAAGAGCCCGGTCAGCCGGAAGTAGCCCGCCCCCTGCTCGAGGAGCGGGGGAAGCTGGAGCGCCGAGGCCACATCGTGAGGGACGCACACGATGACGATCGCCTCGAGGGAGAGCAGCCCGCCGAAGATCTCTACCGTCCGGGCCGCGCGGCTCTGGTCCTCGCCCTTCCACAACCGCCCGAGCATGGCCGGCCACGATCTCACTTGAGGATCTTCTTGACGGCACCCACGGCCTCGTCGACCGGGCTCGCCCTGGGGGCCGCGGCCTGGGCGAGCTTCAAGCGCACCTCCGAGATCTGGCCGGCCACGATCTCCACCTGGCGCACCTCGGCGACGAAGCGTGGGTGGGTGACCCGCAGTCGGTAGGTTCCCTCCTTCAGCTTGCCCCGGGCCCGCCCCTCGGTTCCGGGAGTCAGCGTGGTCACCACCGCGTTCTTCAGGGTCAGCACCTCCACGGAGGCGTCCGTCACCGGCCGGCCCGTCCGCGCATCCTGGACGACGGCCACCACCTCGCCCGCCACCGTGGTCGCGGGACGCATGTGGAGATAGGAGTAGAGGCCGACGCTGATCGAGATGAAGCCCGCCGTGATGCCGACGATGGCCTGAAAGCGAGAGAGGGTCAGGTGGGCGCGGACGGAGCGGATCAGCTGCCTGATGGCGCTGGCCGACACCTCCGACTCGCGATCGCGCTCCCCGTCAGGCACGCGCGTAGCCTATCAGGACGGCGGAAGGGAGGGCAATGGCGGAACGGTCAGAGCCGGACCTCGAGGGCAACCGTGAGCGCGTTGCTCTTGCGTCCAGCTTTGTCGGTGACCTGAAGCTCGTAGAGATTCGTGGTTCCGTGCTGCTCGCGCGTGTAGCTGCCCTGGTGTCGCGCGGAAGCCTCGACCACGCCGTCGGGCGAGGAGTCGAGCGCGGCAATGGCGCGGTTGATGGATTCTTCCAGCGCGGACCGGCGCCAGGACGATCCCGCGGGCTTGGCCAGCAAGGTGGCGTCCCGGAGCCCCCCTTGCGCGCTCCGGAACTCGAAGCGAATCCGGGCGGGGCCGTTGGGAGCCGCCACGGGGGGCTCGATGGTGAGCTTAGAAATGACGGGGCCACCGCCGGGCGAGGGCGCGAGGGTGCCGCTGCCCGCGACGAGCGTGGCCGCCACGAGGAGAACGAGCATCTGCCGGATCGTGGGTCGACGCAGGGGCGAGCAGGCGCTCAGTACCCCTTCTCCTTGTCGATGAGGGCGAGGAGCGGCTCGCCCGTCCGCAGGCGCCGGAGGTTCTCGATGAACGTCTCGATCACGCGCCCGGCCCGGCGCGGGGAGCCGCCCGCCGTGTGGGGCGTCACGATCACGCGCGGATGGGTCCAGAGCCGGTGGCCCTTGGGCAGGGGCTCGGGATCGGTGACGTCGAGGCCGGCGCCCCACAGGAGCCCCTCGTCGAGGGCGGCGAGGAGATCGTCGCCGTAGATGATCTCGCCGCGCGTGACGTTGACGAGAATGCCCGTGGGCCGCATGCGCCGGAAGAGATCGCGCGTGAAGAGGTGCCGCGTGGCCTTGGTCAGGGGCAGCGCGATGACCACCACGTCAGAGCGCCCGAGCATCTCGTAGAGCCGGTCGGGCTTCCAGACCGCTTCCACGCCCGGCTCGGGCGGCACGTCCTCGATGTCCACGGCGAGCACGCGCATGCCGAAGGCGAGCGCGCGGCGGGCCACCTCGCGGCCCGTGCCTCCGAACCCCACGATGCCCATGGTCGCCTCGTAGAGCTCGCGCTGCTCGAGGCGGATGGGCTCGCGCAGGGCATAGTCGGGCTGGCGGATCGCCGTGTGCAGGCCGCGGGTGAGGCTCAGGAGGAGGGCGAGGGCGTGCTCGGCGAGGTGGATGCCCACGCCGCCCTTCTCGCTGGCCAGGACGACGTCGCTCTGGACCAGCTCGGGAGTGAGGATGGCGTCCACCCCCGCCCCGATCGAGTGGTAGTAGCGCAGGCGCCGGTTCAGCAGGAAGGTGTCGTTGGAGACGCGCCCGAAGAGCACGTCGGTGTCGACGATCTCCGCGCGCTGGCGGGCCGCGTCCTTGGTCTCCACGAGCGTGGTATCAGGACCGGCCGCCTCCAGAATAGCCGCCCGCTGGGCGGGATCCAGCGACGGCACGATCATGAGCGGCGTGTAGAGGATCTTCATGAGCGTCTAACCTCCGTGAAGACGCGGAATGGATTGTCACCTTGCCCGAGGTCTTCGGTCACGGCGCCGATCCTGCCAGAACGACCCCGCAGGGTCAAACCACGCGTCACCTCCATGGTGGCTCAGTTTGAGCGCTGGCACTGAGGCAAATTGGCCCAGTGCCCGCGTCAGGAAGGCAGCAGGTGCAGGCTCACCAGGGTCAGGAGCTGCGCCGTGAAGAGCGACACATGCGAGCTCTGGGTGTCGTACTGCTTGCAGATCTCATCGGTGACCATGAAGGCCGCCCACAGAGCCAGGGCCGTCGCGAAGGCGGCGTGGATGGGCGCCCACGCGAGGCGACCCGCCTGGACGGACGACACGAACGCCCAGCCGAAGAACAGGACGGCCACGAGCTGCCACACGATCACGCCCGTGAACAGGAGCGCGGGAACCCAGCGGGGGGCGTGATAGATGGCGGTGGCGCCCGCCACGGCGCGAAAGTTTTGAGAGGCGAACTTCCAGGTGTCCGGCAGCACGCCCAGGGCCTTCAGCCCGCTGCACAGGTTGGTGAGGAAGACGATGGCGAGCCAGGTGGTCCAGAAGAAGAGGAGGCCGACCTTCAGGATCAGGGCGTGACCGAGGAGCCCCAAGGTCAGACGGCAGTGACCGACCGCGTAGACGTGGGAGCGGATGTCACGGACGGCGAATAGAACGACGATTCCCCCGCTCCCTCGAGGCAATCCCGGGTGAAGCGGATGAGGTGGTGACTGACCACGGCCAGGTGGATCACCTCTTCGATCTGTCCTCGCCGAAGGGCGGGGCCGGCCATGCGCCAGAAGGTGCGCCGATAGTTGCTGCAAACGCCCACCCGCCAGATCACCCGGCCGAGGATGGCGAAGCCTCTGATCACGTTCCGCCATGAGGCGCGGTGCGGGCTCACGGGGAAATCGCCACGGTGCGGGAAGGTGTGTACGGTCTGGTGAGCGAAACGCCGATAGATCGCCTCCGGGGTATACGCTTCGGCGATGCACCGCTTCCACGCCGCCACCACCGCGTCGTACGGCTGCAGGAACACGACATTGGACTCGCGATGCCCGTCGAAGGACAGCCGCCCTTCCCGCTCGAGCCGCCCCCACAGCGGGGTCTTGGGCAGGGCGTAGAGGATATTGATCGTCAGCACGGGGATCTGGGAGGCGCCGATGAAGTCGAGGATGTGGTCCGCCGTCTCGGGCCCGTCGGTGTCCAGGCCCAGGATGATACCGGCGACCACCTCCAGCCCGTGCGCATTGAGACGCTGCACGGCCTCCAGCATCGGCATGCGGAGATTCTGGTCCTTGGAGATGGCCCGCAGGGCATGGGGCTCGGGCGTCTCGATCCCGCAGAACACCGTGTTGAAGCCCGCCGAGCGCATGAGGGCGAGCACCCGCTCGTTCTTGGCGATGTTGAGGGTCGCCTCGCAGGCGAAACGGAGCGGATAGCGATTGCGGGCCTGCCACTCGATCAGGTGCGGCAGGAGCTCCTGGGCGGCCTTTTGATTCGCGATGAAGTTGTCGTCCACGAAGTAGACGGAGACCGCGCCGGCCGCCACGATCTCGTCCAGCTCGCGCAGAACCTGCTCCGGCGTCTTGAGCCGCGGATTGCGGCCGTACAGCCCGGGAATGTCGCAGAACTCGCACGCGTACGGGCAGCCGCTCGAGAACTGGATGCTCGCGATGAAGTACTGTCGCAGCCAGATGAGGGAGTACGCGGGCACGGGAAAGTCCGCCATGGGCAGCCGCTCCACCGTCTCGAAGCGGATCTGACGCGGCGGGCGGCCGTCGTGGGTATCGAGGTACTCGAGGAGCCGGTCGGTGCCGTCGCCCAGCTCGCCCAGATGCAGCATGTCGGCCTCGGGATAGTACTCGGGGCAGCCGGACGGCGAGGGCCCCCCCACCGCCACGGGCCGGCCCTGCGCATGCGCCCGCGCGATCACGTCGTTGATGTGGCCGCGCTGGATGTGCATGCCCGACACGAAGACCGCGTCGGCCCACCGGAAGTCGCTTGTGGTGGCAGCGCGCGCGCTCTCGTCCACGAAGCGCACTTGCCATGACTCGGGGAGATAGGCAGCCACGGTGAGAAGCCCCTGCGGCGGCATGAACGCGCGGACGCGTCCCCCGAAGAACGGATACGAGTACTGAAACGTCCCGAACGACTTGGCGTAGCGCGGATAAACACAGAGAATCCGCCGAGCGCGAGAGGGTACGTAGGGAGTTCGCATGACGGCGCGGTCACAGCATAGCCTACTTGCCAAGATTCCGCCCCGCCCGGGCGGCGCGTCGGGTCACGGGTCCGGCGGAATCTCCAGCGGCGGGCGGCCGCGCCGCGCGCGCAGGCGGTCGACCACCGCCCGCACCGGCCCACGGCGAAGCGCGACCAGGAGCAAGCGGCGCTTGCCCGGGAAATCCATGAGGATCAGACCAGCGAGAATCGTCAGCACGCCCTGGCCGGGGACACCGGGGATGGACAGGGCGATGCCGACGATGACCAGCGCTCCGCCGAGGAGATTCCACCCCACCTTGGCCCAGAGACTCGTCGGGGGCGGCCGGAGCCGCGAGGTGAAATAATCCGCGGGAAGTCTGACGAGCATCCGCCCGGAGAGAAGCAGGCTCAGCACGAGGCTCCCCACCGAGAAGACGGCCACCACGGCGATCTTGCCCATCGCGGTCATGGCTCGGCGGACGGACGACGGGGCGACCGGAGCTTCCCCGCGCGCTAGCCCCTCCGCATGTACGCGGGCGGCGCGCCGGTGAGGAAATCTTCGCGGGGCGGCGCGAACACGTCGATCACCTCGGTGTCCTCGGGAAACCACGCCTCGTGCTCGACGCCGCCGGGAATGACCGCGACGGCTCCAGGCCCGCACATCCGTCGCTCGGCGCCGATCCGGAAGTCCATACGGCCGGAGAGGACCCAGAACGACTGCTCGTGCGGGTGGGAGTGCGCCGCGGCATGGGCGCCCGCCTTCATCGACCACCACACGATCATTTCCTTGTCTCCCGCCAGCACGCGCCGGGTGATCTGGTCCGTCAGCTTCTCCTCGGGAAGATTCGTCAGCAGCTCGAAGCCTTTGATGATCGGCATGGCGGTCTCCTTTTCGAGTGGTTGCTCACCCTAGCCCCGGCCATGAAAAGTGTCAACCGGCGCCGGGCGAGAGACCGCTCGTGATCAGAACTGGCCGTGCCGGCCCGCGCCCTCGGCGAAGCGCTGCGCCCCCTCCTGGCTCTCCCCCGAATCGTGGGTGGCTTTGCCGAGAGCGAACTCGTGGGCGAGCGCGGCGGGAAGAGACAGGCCGACGCCTTCCCATGCCGAGCGTCGATCGCTCCGCACGCAGCGCGGGGGGAAGGCCGCGATGGTCCGCGCCAGAGCCTCCGCCTCTTCACGCGCCCGGCCCACGGGCACCACGCGGTTGGCGAGTCCGAAGGCGAGAGCCTCGCGGGCCTCGACGGGCCGTCCCGTCAGGATCATGTCGAGAGCTCGCGAGAGCCCGATCAGGTGCGGGAGCCGTACGGTCCCGCCGTCGAGCAGCGGCACGCCCCACCGCCGGCAGAAGACGCCGAAGATCGCCGTCTCGTCGGCCACCCGCAGGTCGCACATCAGCGCCAGCTCGAGACCCCCCGCGACCGCGTAGCCCTCGACGGCGGCGATCACGGGCTTCGTGAAGGCCATTCGCGTCGGGCCCATCGGTCCGTCGCCGTCCGGAGCCAGGCGGAGACCACGCCCGGTGCCGCGGGCCTTGAGGTCGGCGCCCGCGCAGAAGGTTCCCCCGGCGCCCCAGAGCACCGCCACGCGCAGGCCGTCGTCGGCCTCGAACTCTCGGAAGGCCGCCACGAGGGCGCGGGCAGCATCTCCGTCCACAGCGTTCCGCGCTTCAGGCCTATCGATCACGATCGTGGCTACCATGTCCTGTCGCTCGAGTCGAACGGCCATGCGAGATCTCCTCGGCAGTCGGTGAGGGTCAGCCTTGCGCCCCCGAAGGCGGGGGGCGCCATGGGCGAGCAGAGTACAGCATCACTACCCCCGGCGGACGGCGAGAATGCCGCCCGCCAGGAGCACGAGGATCACAGCCGCCGCTATGCCGAGCCTACGGCTTCGCGACTTCATCGCTTTTCGGGCCGACCTTCATCTGGGCCACGGGGCCGAGGTTCCGGATCTCGAGGTGGACGCGACGATTGAGCTGCTGGCACTCCTTCCTCGGATCGTCACAGAGGGTTGCCTCCTGGCCGACAGCAACGACCTTGACCGACGTCTCGGGCACGCCCAGCTCGACCAGGAACTGCTTGACCGCCTCCGCCCGGCGCTGAGCCAGGCTCCGGTTGTAGGCGGGCGGGCCCTGGTGGTCGGCATAGCCGGTGACGAGGACGGCCCACGCCTCCGTGCGCGTCATCACCGCGGCGTTGTCCTGGAGCATCCGAGCGGCGTCGGCGCTGAGCCGCACGCTCTTGAAGTCGAAGTACACGTCCGCGTGAAGCACCGGAACATCGGGAGCCGGCGCTGTCGTCCTCAGCCTCGCAGACTCGGCCGGCCGGGCCGTGGCCGGCGTCCCCGCCGCGGCCGTTCCCGGCAGGCTCTGCATCCAGTAGAGGGCGCCCACCCCGGTCAGCAACGTCACGAGGAGCCCGATCAGCCCGAACATGATCACCATCTCTTTGAAAAGCCCGCCGCCTGTGCGCGTTTCCTGCTCGTTCGTCATCGCCCTCTCCCTCGCTCGGGTTCACTGTCGGCGCCGGCCGGCCCGCCCTCGCGGGTGCCGCGCCCGGCGGATTAGCATCGCAAGGGCCGCGCCAGTGCAGTGAATGGACGGAGCGCTCATGGTGACGCGCACTTGGAGATGCGGGGCCGTCCCCGCATCCCCGCACGGATCCCGCGCCAGGCTGGCGAAGTCAGACGCCGGAGAAGACGGTCAGGGCGCGGGAGGGCGGCGGTCGAAGTGCTGGCGGACGAGGGACTCGAGGGAGCGGAAGTGGCGCTCGGGGAGGTTCTTGAAGCGGCGTCGCGACGCCGCGACGGCGGCCTCGGCGGTATCGAACCCGGCCACGGAGCGGAGCAGGTGCTCGTGGTACTCGCGGAGCTTGAGCTCGACGGCCCGGGCGAGCTGCGGGTCGCCGGCGAGGTCCAGGGCGGCGCGGGCCCGATCCCCCCCGGCCTCCACCAGCGCGCGAAAGCCCAGTCCCTTGAGCCGCTGGGTGACCGTGCTCCGGTCCCATCCGAGCTCTCTCGCGGTCACCTGCATGTCGAAGCCGTGGCGCCTCAGGCTGGCGAGGACGGCGGCATCGCCCGTCTCCGCCCCGGCCTCGACGACGCCGCGCCGCTCCGGCGCGGGCAGTCTCAGGTCTTCTCGCTTGAGGAGCGGTCCCGCGGCCAGGGCGACCGCCTGGCGCAGACAGTTCTGCAGCTCGCGGACGTTGCCGGGCCAGGCGTGGCTCCGAAGGGCGGCCATGGCGTCCTCGGAGAGCGCCACGCCCGGCCGGCCGAGCTCGACGGCGGCGTCGACGGTGATCTGCGAGGCGAGCAGCGGCACGTCGTCGGGCCGGGCGCGGAGAGGAGGCAGCCAGAGCACGAGACCCTTGAGGCGGAACCACAGGTCCTCCCGGAACCAGCCCTCCGCGACGCCACGCTCGAGGTCGCGGTTGCTCGCGGCGACCACGCGCACGTCCACGCGCGTCGGCCGTGCCGCCCCGACCTTGTGGAAGACCTTTTCCTGGAGGACGCGCAGCAGCTTGCTCTGCTGGTCGGCGCGCAGCTCGCCGATCTCGTCGAGGAAGATCGTGCCGCCGTCGGCCTGCTCGAAGTAGCCCCGGCGATCCGTCACCGCGCCCGTGAAGGCGCCCTTGACGTGGCCGAAGAGCTCGCCCTCGAAGAGCTCCGCGGGCACGGCGGCCATGTTCACCGCGACGAAGGGCCGGGCCGCGCGCGCGCTCAGCCGGTGGGCGGCCCGGGCGAACAGCTCCTTGCCCGTGCCCGGCTCGCCGGTGATCAGGATGGGGAGGGACGAGCGCGCCGCGCGCTCCAGGTCATGAAAGACCGCGAGCACGGCGGCATCGCGGGTGAGGATGCCCGCCTCCTCGCACGCGCGGCGCAGCGCGTCCTGCTCCGCGTCCGTCGACGCGCCCGCGCGCGGATCCGCAGCGCGCAGCCCGGACAGCTCGCGCTCGAGCGACTCGAGCCGCTCCCGCGTCGCCTCCTCCTGGCGCCGCGCCTCCGCCAGCTGCTCGCGCAGGGCGTCGGCGGCACGCCCGAGATCTCGCTCGGCGCCTGTGGACCGGGCCACCGCCGAGCGCGCGGCCTCGAGGTCCTCCTCAAGATCTTCCACGGCCGACTCGTGGCGCATGAGGGCTTCGCGGGCCTGCGCGTTCGCGTCCTCGAGCCTCCGGATGCGCGCGCCCGAGACGACGTGGCGGGTCACGAGCGCGCCCAGCGATGCCAGCGCGATGGCGGCAAGCGGCGTCACGATGGGGAGCGCGAGCCCCGCCTTCACGAGGGCGACCTGGAGGGCCAGCGCGTAGCCGCTCGTGATCAGCGCAACACCCACGAGGGCCGTCCACCATCGCGCGGAGAGCAGGAGCCATGCCGCGAGTGCGGCCAGCCCGAGCGCGGTCGCTGCCGTGACCAGCGGCGAAGCCTCCCGCAGCCGAGAGCCGGCGAGCAGCCCTCGGGCGAAATGGGTCTGGATCGCCATCGGCGACATCTCGCCGACGGGCGTACGCAGGGCGGCGCGCGCGGGCTCCGCGAGGACGAGCACCGCCTTGTCGTCGACCAGCGTGGGAAGTGGGTCGGCATGGAACTGCTCCATGAGCGTCCAGACGTCGAGGAAGGACACCACGCGGACGCCGGCGGGGACGGCGCCGCCCGCGAAACCCACGAGCGCACGCCCGTGGGAATCCACGGGCACCCGGATCTGGGTGGCGGGCGTGCCGGTCAACGCGGCCACCAGGGCCAGGCCGAAGGCGGGGACCGACCGCTCGCCGGACTGGACCCAGGGCGGCACGGCACGCACGACGCCATCAGCGTCGGGATCGGCGACGGTGTGGCCGATCTTCGCGTCCGGGGGGAGCGGCGCCACCGACGACGTGGGTGGGACGCCGGAGACCAGGACTGAGACGACGTCCACGGTTTGCGCGGCTTGAGCGAGCAGCGCGTCGCTCGAGGCGCCGCCGCGCCCCGGCGCGCTCGGCTGGCCGAGCGGCACGTCGAGGCCGACGACGGGGGCGCCGGCGCGACCGAGCGCGACCACGACCCGAGCGATGACGGCGCGGTCCCAGGCCCCGGCCCCGAAGCGCGCCTCGCTCGCGGGATCGCGCACGACGACCACGAGGGCCGGCGTGTCGGGAAGGACGGCGCGCCCGCGGAGCCAGCGGTCGTACACCGACCAGTCCAGCGCGGTGACGGCGGCGCCGCCCCAGAGTGAGATCGCCGCGGCCACGAGCGTGGCTCCGCCCGCGAGCGCGGCGGCTCGGCCGAGCGTCCTCGTGGTCGCCCCGCTGGTGACTACGGGCGCGGGCGCGACCGCCCCTCGGCGGCCGCGCTCTTGAGGTAGGTGAGGATCCGCGCGTCGTGCGCGGGCAGCTGGCCCTCGATCCCCTGGTCGTAGAGCGTCTCGAGCATCCGCTGGGCGGGCTCGCTCAGCGCAGCCGCCTCGCGGATCAGGACGGGCACGGCCTCGCGCGCGCGGCCCTGGCGCAGGAGGGCGGCGCCGAGCGGCTCGTCGCCCTGGCGCGCGATGTCGGGATAGTCGTTCCAGAGGCGCGCCCGGTACTCGCCGAAGGCCTGCTCGACGGCCTGGCGGTCGGCGGGCGGGCGGCGCGCCCGTCCCGACGCGGACTGGCGCAGCTGGGCGAGCCCCTCCTCCGCCTGCGTCACGCCCTGCTCCGCCGCCCGCGTCCACCAGGCGATGGCGGCCACGAGATCGCGCGGGACGCCCACGCCCGTCGCGTAGGCGGCGCCCGCGAAGTACTGGGCGCGGGGCAGGCCCGCCTCCGCGGCGGCGAGAAACTCGGGCGTCGCCTCGACGTCGCGACGCGCCAGCTTCAGCACGAGCGCCAGGTTGTAACGGGCGTCGATAGCCCTGGGCTCGCGCGCGAGAACGCGACGGTAGGCCTCGATGGCCCCGGTGAGATCGCCCTGGGCGGGCCACAAGCGCGGCGGCCAGGGTCAGCCGCGCCTCGCCCAGATCCGGGCGCACGCGCAGTAGCCCGCGCAATTCCTCCACGGCCGCATCGAGGTCGCCCATCGCGTAGAGGGCCAGGCCGAGGCTCGCCCGCGCCTCGGCGAGGTCGGGCTTGAGGTGAAGCGCCTCGCGCAGCGCCATGGTCGCCGCCACCATCTCGCCGCGCGCGAGGAGCGCGCGGCCGAGATCGAGGAGCCGCGCGGGATCGGCGGCGGCGGGCGGCGCCGAATCGCTCGTGGTCGCGGGCGGCGAAGGCGTGGCGGCGACCGCGGTCGGCGCGGGAGCGGAACCCGTCGTGACACATCCGCTCGCGAGGGCGATGGGCAGCACGAGAACGACGAAGCGAGTCGTGCCGTTCATCAAGCCCTCCGAGATCATCGGGTCGATCGTGCCAGAGGACCATAAAGAGGTCAAACTTCGGGTCCGTGTGGGGGTGGCTCCCGGGCGCCGTCTGAGCTAGAGTCAAGGCCCCATGACCGCGGCCGAGACTCTTCCGCGCTGGCCCGGCGACTCGCGCGCCGCCTGCGCCTTCACCTTCGACCTCGACGCCGAGACCTTGTGGATGGCCCGTGGGGTCCACGAGCCGGTGACGCTGTCCCAGGGGCGCTTTGGTCCCGTGGAGGCGCTGCCACGCATTCTCGCCATGCTCGAGAAGGCGGAGGTGCGCGCGTCCTTCTTCATCCCCGCCTGGGTCGCCTCGCACTACCCGGAGGCCGTGCGCGCCATCGCGAAGGCCGGCCACGAGGTCGGCTGCCACGGTGACGAGCACGAGCGAGTCTCCGATCTCGATCCCAAGCAAGAAGAGGCAATCCTCACCAAGAGCCTGGAGACGCTGACGCCGCTCTGCGGTCGTCGTCCCGTGGGATGGCGCGCTCCCGCCTGGCAGCTGTCCGCGTGCTCGCTCGACCTCGCGGCCAAGCACGGCTTCGAGTACTCGTCGAACATGATGGACCGGCTCGTGCCGTACCGGCATCCCGAAGCTCACGGTCGCGCCCTCGTGGAGATTCCCGTGTCGTGGGTGCTGGACGACGCGCCCTTCTTCATGTTCACGGGGCAGCGGAGCATCCAGGCGCCGGGACCGGTGCTGCAGGGATGGCTGACGGAGTTCGACGGCATCACGGAGGCGCACGGCGTCACCAACTTCACCTTTCATCCGCAGATCATCGGCCGTCCCTCGCGCCTCGCCTGCCTGCGCGAGGTGCTCGATCACGTGAAACACACCCCCCGCGTCTGGACCGCGCCCCTCGCGGAGATCGCCGCCCACTGGCGGAACACCCAACAGCCCTGAGGAGGAGCCCGTCATGCCCGTCTCGCTCGACCGTGCCACGCCCGCCTCGCTCGATCTCGATCCCAAGAGCCTCGAGCGCCTGCTCGAGACCGTCACGCGCCACATCGCCGAAGGACGCTATCCGGGTGCCCAGGTCGCGGTGGCCCGGCACGGAAAGCTGGCCCTCTTCGAGGCGATCGGCGACGCGCGCATCGATCCGGCGCGGGCCACGGCGTCGGAGGACACCCTCTGGCTGCTGTACTCGAACACGAAGGTGATCACGGCATGCGCCGTGTGGCTTCTCGTCGAGCGGGGCGCGCTCTCCTTCACGGATCGCGTGGCCGAGCACCTGCCGGGCTTCGAGCAGAATGCCAAGGGCGATATCACGGTGATCCAGCTGCTGACCCACCAGGCAGGCTTCCCCAACGCGCAGGTGCCCAAGGCCGTGTGGGAGGATCATGATCTCCTGCGCCAGACCGTCTGCGGGTTCTCGCTCGAGTGGACGCCGGGTTCGCGCGTGCACTATCACGGGCTCACCGCGCACTGGACGGCCGCGGCCCTGATCGAGGCGGTGACCAAGACCGACTACCGCGACTTCATTCGCGCCAACGTGACGGAGCCGCTCGGGCTCGGCAACGAGCTCTTCGTCGGCCTGCCCGACGCCCAGCAGGGCCGCGCCGCGGACATCCATGAGCCCGCGAGCGACGGGGGGCGCCAGGTGAAGCGCGCCGACGAGAACAACGCCGAGTTCCGCCGCGCCGGTTCGCCGGGCGGCGGAGGCTACGGGACCGCGCGGGCCATGGCCGCCTTCTATCAGATGATGGCCCACGGCGGCGTCCTCAACGGCGTGCGGCTGCTCTCCCCGCGCATGGTCGCCTACGTCACGCGCAACTTCACCGGAGACCGGATCGACGGCTTCATGGGCATGCCCATGCACCGCGGGCTCGGCCCGCACTCGCGGGGGACCACGGACACCATTCGCGGGCTGGGATCCCTCGCCTCGCCTCGCGTCTTCGGCCACGGCGGCGTCGGCTCCTCCTATTGCTGGGCGGATCCCGACTCGGGCGTGTCCTTCTCGTATCTCACCAACAGCCGCGTGCCCGATCCCTGGCACAGCCAGCGGATGGACATCGTCTCGAATCACGTCCACTCCGCGATCCGCTAGATGGCGCGCTCGGTGCTCGTGACCGGAATGAGCGGCCTCATCGGCCGCGCGCTCCGAAAAGAGATGGAGGGGCGCTACGATCTTCGCGCGCTCAACCGGAGCGCCGTCGAGGGCCTGCCGTGCCACCGTGCCGATATCGGGGACCTGGGGGCCATCGAGCCCGCTTTTGCGGGCGTGGACACCGTCGTGCATTTGGCGGCGGCCCTGGGGAGCGCGAGCCCTCCGTGGGAACGCATGCTGCAGAACAACGTCACGGGCACCTACAACGTGCTCGAGGCCGCGCGAAAGACTGGGGTCAAGCGCGTGGTCTTCGCCTCGAGCGGCGCGACCATCAGCGCCATCGAGCAGGACAAGCCGTACAGCGATCTGGTGGCCGGCCGCTACGAGGGGCTGACCTCGTGGCCGATCCTGACCCACCTCTCACCCGTCCGGCCCCAGGGCCTGTACGGCGTGAGCAAGGTCTGGGGCGAGGCGCTCGGCCGTCACTACGCCGACGCGCATGGGCTGTCCGTCATCTGCGTGCGCATCGGCCGCGTGCATGCCGAGGACCGGCCGCTGTCCGCCCGCGATTTCTCCGTCTGGTGCAGCCAGCGCGACATCGTGCGTCTGCTCGAGCACGCCGTGGCGGCGCCCGCGTCCGTCCGCTACGACATCGTCTTCGGCACGTCGCGGAACCGGTGGGGCTACCGTGACCTCGAGCACCCGCGCACGGTGCTCGGCTGGGAGCCCCTCGATGAGGCCGAGAGCCACCGCTGATCCGAGTGCATCGCTGACCCCGAGGAGACCCATCCCATGCCCATCCAGACCCGCTATGTCTTCACCGCCTCCATGGATGTCGATCCCGCCAAGGAGGCCCTCTTCAACGAGGTCTACGACACCGAGCACGTGCCTCTCATCCTGAAGGTGCCCGGGGTGATCGCGGCCGTGAGGCTCAAGAAGACCACCCTGACCCTGCTCCTCGGCGGCGAGAAGAAGACCATCGTGGCGGAGAGCGAGCCCACCTACACCGCGACGTACGAGATCGAGAGTCCGGACGTTCTCACGAGCGCGGCGTGGGGCGTGGCGGCGGAGCAAGGCCGCTGGCCTGCCCAGGTCCGGCCGTACACGAAGAACCGCCGCCACGTTCTGTACGAGCGCCTGCGCCCCTAGGGCGAGCGCGCATGGTGCCCATCGGCCTGGGCGTGGTGGCGGCGGTCCAGCTGCTTGCCGCCGCCGCGCTCTATCCCGCCTTGGCCCTGGCCGTCATCGGCACCGCCGACCTGCTGGGCACCATTGCCAGGAACGCAGGCGGCCTCTGGCTCGCCCTCGTGACCGGCGGTGTTCTCCTGGCGGCGGCGATTCTGCTTCTTATCGGCATCTTTCTCGTCGCGCCGCTCGTGCTGTGCGTGGGCGGCGTCGCGCTCGTGGCCCGGCTGGCGCGACGGCGCGGGGTGGAGATCACGGGATCGCAGGTCCTGAAATTCGGAGTCGCTCTGGTGGCCGTCAACGTGGCGCTGGCGCTGGTGGGCGCCTGGCTGTGGCCGTGGTGGTGGTACACGGAAAAGATGGCCACGCGGGCGCCCCTCTGGCTGCTCGTCCTTCTCTTCGGCGCCAGCGCCGTCATCGATGCGGCCGCCGGGGCTGCGATGGCACGCGCCCGGGTCGGCAGGCGGTCGGGGAGTCGCTGAGGGAGCGATGAGGATCTGTGCCGGTGGTCTCCTGGTTCGCGACGACCGGATCCTTCTGGCGAGACGCGCGGCCGATCGGGACTTCTATCCAGGTGTGTGGGACGTCATCGGCGGACACTGCGAGGGGGACGAGGCGCCCGTCGACACGCTCGCCCGGGAGCTCGTGGAAGAGATAGGCGTCAGGCCGCGGGCATTCGAAAGGATCGCGGTGCTGGCCGAGCCGCATCCCGCCGAGCACGGGGAGGCCCAGTATCACATCTTCGTGGTCACGGCCTGGGGAGACGGCGAGCCTCGACTGCGCGGCTCCGAGCACACCGACCTGGCCTGGCTGAGCCTCGAGCAGGCCCTGGCGCTGCCTCTCGCCCATCCCGGGTATGCCGAGCTCTTCAGGTCGACATTGGGGGAGATGGCGCGCGCGCGGCTCAAGAAGCGATAGGCGGCTTCGTGTCGAACCAGGGCCGCGCCTTCTCGAGCTGCGCGCCCAGGGCGAGGATGGTCCCCTCCTCGCCATAGCGTCCGGCGAGCTGCACGGAGATGGGAAAGCCCGTGGGAGTGCGGCCGAGAGGCAGCACCACGGCCGGCTGCCCCGTCAGGTTGAACCAGACGGTGAAGGGCGAGAAGTCGAAGACGCGGCGCCAGTACTCGTCCACGTCGTCCATCATCATGTCGATCCAGCCGAGCGTGGGCGGCAACGTCCCGAGGCCCGGCGTGAGCAGCACGTCCCACTCGGTGTGGAAGGCCCCCATCTGCCGGCTCAGCCGATGCGCGGCCTGCGTCGCGCGCACGTAGTCGGCGCCGCTGACCTGCTCGCCCTTCTGGGCCGTCCCCCACGTTACGTTCTCGATCTCCCCCTTGTGCGGGAGTCGTCCCGCCGTCGGATGGCTGGCGAGATTGACCACCATGTTCGCCGCGGCCAGGGTGAGGAAAGTCGGCACCACTACCCCGCGGTCGATCTCGGGATCAGCCTCCTCGACATGGTGGCCGAGGCTCTTGCAGAGGGCGATGGTCTCGCTCAAGGCCTTGAGGTACTCGGCCTCCACGGGCGCGCCATTCGGGGTGACCCTCGTGAAGGCGATGCGGAGCGGACGCGGCCCGCGCCGTACCTCTTCGAGGTAGGGGCGCGACGGCGCTGGCGCGGCATACGGATCCCCCGCGCCAGCCCCGGCCGTAGCATCGAGGAGCGCCGCGGTGTCGCGCACCGTCAGCGTGACGGCATGCTCCGTGGAGCAGCCGCCCAGCCCCTCGCCGAGATACGGCGCCATGGTATTCCGCCCACGTGAGGGCTTGAGCCCCACGAGGCCGCAGCAGGAGGCGGGCGCGCGGATGGACCCGAAGCCGTCGGAGCCATGCGCCATGGGCAGCATGCGCGCGCCCACCGAAGCCGCCGCGCCGCCCGAGGATCCGCCGGAGATGCGGGCGGTGTCCCACGGGCTTCTCGTCGGCCCGTGGAGCTGCGGCTCACAGGTCAGCGAGAGCCCGAGCTCGCAGGTATTGGTGCGCCCGAAGATGACGAGCCCCGCCCGCTTGAGACGCTTGACGTGCTCGCTGTCCACGGGCGCGGGCGGCGAGTTCGCGAAGAACTTCGAGCCCCGCGTCATGGGCACGCCCGCGAGCGATGCCGTCAGGTCCTTGAGGAGGAAGGGCACGCCCTTGAAGGGTCCGTCGGGCAGCCCGTCGGCGATGGCCTTGCGTCCGTGATCGTAGAGCTTCATGGTCACGGCGTTGACGGCGCCGTTTCGCGCCTCGACGCGCTCGATGGCGGCCTCGAGGAGCTCGCCCGGAGAAACCTTGCCGCCCTGCACGAGCTCGGCGAGGCCGAGGGCGTCGTACTGCTCGAAGTCGGTGAAACCCTTCACGGTCACACCTTGCGAAGCGCGGGCGCGACCTTCTCGATGAGCGTGTCGAGGACGGCGCGCCCGTCCTTGCCCAGGAACATGGTCGGGATGAAGACCAGCCCCACGCCCGCCCCGCCCAGCTTGCCCAGCTTGTCCTGGATCTGGGCGACGCTGCCCGCGAGGAGGATGTCCTTCGCGGACGCTTCGTCGCGGCCCATCCTCTTCATGAGGGTCTGCTGAGCCTTCTCGATCTGGGCGCGGTCCTCGCTGATCACGGGCACCATGACGGCCGAGCGCAGGATGGCCTTGGGATCGCGATTGACGGCGGCGCAATGCTGCTCGAGGATCTTGCCCTTGCGCGCGAGGATGTCGGGACCGCCCCAGACGTTCCAGTGATCGGCCCAGCGCGCGGCCACCTTGAGGGTGACCTTCTCGCCGCCTCCGCCGATCATGAGCTCGGGCCGCGGCTTCTGCACGGGCTTGGGCATCAAGGGGGCGTCGTCGAGCTGGTAGTAGCGCCCCTTGAAGGTCGAGCGATCCTGGGTCCACAGCATGTTCATGACCTGGCAGGCCTCGTCGAGGCGCTGGAGCCGCTCGCCCACCGTGTAGAAGGGGATGCCGTAGGCCTGGTGCTCGTTTTCCTGCCACCCCGCACCCATGCCGCAGATGAGCCGGCCGCCCGAGATGACGTCGATGTTGGCGGCCATCTTGGCGAGGACGGCGGGATGGCGATAGGTGTTCCCGGACACGATGGTGCCGACGCGCATGCGCGTGGTCAGTCCCGCGAGGGCGGCGAGGGCCGTCCAGGATTCCAGCATGTCGCCGACCCGGTCGGGGGTGTTCGGCATGAAGTGATCGGTGACGCAGGCAGCATCCCAGCCACCCGGCTGATCCGCGTGGCGCCAGAGATCGAGGACGTCGTTCCACGTGGTGCCGCCCATGCTGGTGAAGATCGCGAAGCGCATGCGTGCTCCTTCGAAGTGGCCGGGAGATGCTCCGGCTACGGCAGGGTTTCCTTCTTGATCTTCCGCTGCTGCTCCTCACGGAACTCGTGGAGCCGTTTTCGGAGATCGGGGCGATGGCCGCCCAGGATGGCCACGGCGAGCAGCGCCGCGTTGATGGCGCCCGGCTTGCCGATGGCCAGGGTGCCCACGGGAATGCCGCCGGGCATCTGCACGGTGGAGAGCAGCGAGTCCATGCCCTTCAGCGCCGGGCTCTCGATGGGCACGCCGAGCACGGGCAGGATGGTGTGGGCGGCCACCACGCCCGCCAGATGCGCGGCCCCGCCCGCGGCCGCGATGATGACCTCGATGCCGCGGCCCTCGGCCCCCGTCGCGTACTCCGTCGTCATGGCGGGCGTGCGATGGGCGGACATGACCTTGCACTCGTGGGCGACGCCGAAGCGGGTGAGGATCTCGTCGGCATGGCGCATGGTCTCCCAGTCGGACTTGCTGCCCATGATGACAGCGACGAGAGGCTGACCGGGATCGCTCATATGCCGGAAACGCACGATGACGCACGCCATGCGGTTAGTCAAGCGCTTTCGGGGACTGGGCCAATTCAGTTCGCCAGTTTTATTAAATGATGGCTATGCCCACGTGGACGGTCAAACCGGAAAAGATGTGGACCTGGAGTAGCGCGTCACCCGTCGGATACGCCTTGCGGACTCCGACTCACTCAGCTATGTTCGGGCGCACGAACAAAAGGGAGCGTTGTGACGATGGCTAGCGCCATTCGGTCGAACAGCCAGATCTCCTATCCCATCCTCTGCGAAGGTGCCTTCACGACGACGCTTGCCGTCCGTGAAACCGCTCCGGCCGGCGCCCCGAAGCCTCGGCTTCTCGACCGGGTCCGCGAGGCCATCCGCGCCAGGCAATACAGCCGACGCACCGAGAAGGCGTACGTCCAATGGATCAGGCGTTACATCTTCTTCCATGGCAAGCGCCACCCGGCTGAGATGGGCGCCCCCGAGGTCACCGCCTTCCTGACCTCTCTCGCCGTTCACGACAAAGTCGCTGCCTCCACCCAGAACCAAGCCTTGAGCGCCTTGCTCTTCCTCTATCGCGAGGTGCTCGGCGTCGAGCTCCCGTGGCTCGACGACGTCGTCCGGGCCAAGCGGCCCCAGCATCTGCCCGTCGTCCTGACGCGTGACGAGGTGCGTGCCGTCCTCCAGCGGCTCGACGGCGTGTCCCGCCTCATGGCCCTACTCCTGTACGGTGCGGGACTTCGCTTGCTGGAATGCTGTCACCTGCGCGTGAAGGACATCGACTTCGCGACGAACCAGATCGTCATCCGCGACGGCAAGGGGCGCAAGGATCGGGTGACGATGCTGCCGGCGGCAGTCAAGGGCGCGCTGATCGCTCACCTCGAGCGCGCGCGCGAGCAATACCAAGCCGACCTCCGGCACGGCGCCGGCTGGGTCGAGCTGCCCAACGCCCTGACGCGCAAGTACCCGAACGCCGGCCGGGACTGGGGGTGGCAATGGGTTTTCCCGGCCACGCGCTTCTACGTGGAGCGTCTCACCGGCCAGCGTCGCCGTCACCACCTCCATGAATCCGTTCTCCAGCGGGCCGTGAAGGATGCCGTCCGCGGCGCCGGGATTGCCAAGCAGGCCACATGCCATGCCTTCTGTCATTCGTTTGCCACCCACCTGCTCGAAGAGAGCCACGACATCCGCACCGTCCAGGAACTGCTCGGCCACTCAGACGTCAGCACCACGATGATCTATACCCACGTGCTCAACAGGGGACCGGCCGGGGTCCGGAGCCCCGCCGACCGGATGTTCCTGTCATGACCGCGGCGGCCGGGAAACACATCGGGCTGGCCGCCGGAGGCCCAGGTGATATCTTGCAGCGCCTCGCGGTGTATCACGGCAAGGGAATGAAGGCGTGCCCTGTAAGGTCGCGCAAACGCGGGGCCGACGGAGCTCGGCCGGGCTCGTTCGTCGTGCTATACAGACCTACGCAGCCAGATATCGCAGTTCAAGATACTGAGCGTTAGACGATTTTGGTGATCGAGTTCAGAGCTAGGGACGGAATGCTGCACGGAATAGTCGCGTTCGTCTTCGGCCTCGCGATCCTCGCCGCGTCGCTCGCGACGGACGCGCAACAGGCATCAAGAGTGCCCCGGATCGGGTATCTAGAATTCGGAACGGCCGCCCCTGGTACGCCCCTCCTGGAGGCATTCCGACAAGGACTCCGCGAGCTCGGCTGGGTCGAGGGCCAGAACATCGCGATTGAGGTCCGATACGCCGAAGGGAAGCGCGATCAACTCCCCGAGCTCGCGGCTGAGCTCGTGCGCCGCAAGGTGGACCTCATCTTCGCCTCGACCACGCCCGCGGCCCTCGCTGCCAAGCACGCCACCACGACAATCCCCATCGTCATCGGGTTTGTTGGCGATCCGGTTGGGAGCGGCGTCGTCGCCAGCCTGGCGCGCCCGGGGGGCAACATCACAGGATGGACGCATTTGGCGGGTCTGGAGTTAGCCGGGAAGCGTCTGGAACTGATCAAGGAAACCGTTCCGGGCGCCACTCGGATTGGTGCCCTCTGGAACCCAGCCAACCCGGGAAATGGGCCGTTCGTGAAGGAGCTCGAAGCCGCGGCCCAGGCGCTCAAGGTGCAGCTTCACCCCGTGGGGGTGCAAGATCCTAAGGAGCTCGACCGCGCCTTCGCGGCGCTGGCTCGCCAGCGCACGGAGGCTCTCGTGGTGGTTGCTGACGGGATGTTCCTGGCTCAGAGAGACCGCATCATCGCTCTTGCTGCCCGAAGCCGGCTCCCGGGGATGTACCCCTCTACGGATCTCGTGGAGGCCGGTGGTCTCATGGCCTATAGTGTCAATTTACCCGAGATGTATCGGGGCGGAGCGTCCTACGTGGATCGGATCCTGAAGGGCGCCAGGCCGGCCGATCTTCCCGTCGAGCGGCCGACACGGTTCTATTTCGTCATCAACCTCAGAACGGCGAAGGCCCTCGGTCTCACGATTCCGCCGTCGCTACTGCTGAAAGCAGATCGGATTATCGAGTGAGGAGCACGTGTCGACTTCGACGTATCGTCTAACTCCGGCATGCAGCCGCCGCGCTGCGCGCGCGGCTGATGCCGAACGTTGGGTTGGGTAGACAGGGTGACAGGACAATGACCGGGCAGACGGGCACCTCGAAGTCTCGAGGAGGCGCCATGAATCGTTTCCTTGCAATCTTTGGTGCGTGCTCGGCGATTCCCTGCATCGTCGTCCTTCTATTCTTCGTCGCTCCGCTCGCCGCTGGGGCGCAGTC
>WNGL01002665.1_pt1 | contig 21497 bp, 17 predicted proteins | sample 5400591 | NCBI WGS metagenome assembly WNGL01 (sample SAMN13153377, study PRJNA577476) | soil metagenome | isolation source: 80 cm soil or saprolite under Garry oak tree replicate 1 | place: USA:California | collected 2016-06-15 | reverse complement strand
AGCTTGTGCTGACTCGAGCCGTCCGAGGTCATCGCGGCGATGAAGTTGTCCTTGTCGAACGAGGCGGCCAGCTCGGCAAAGCGCTTGTCGGCCGCGGGGACCTTCACCCACTTGCCGTGCAGCAGCGCCACTGCGGCGGCGCCGCCGAACTGTCGCCACAGCGCGTCGGGCGCGCGGAAGTAGACCGAGGCGCCGCCGGGGTTGATCAGCTCGATCTTCTGCCTGTTCTGCGTGATCGAGCCGTCCGTCTTGCGCACGCCGAAGTGGATATCCAGCGCGAGGGGTTTGCCGTTGTCGTCGGTGACGTTGCCGACCAGGTGGAACGTCGACGCCGCCTTCATCGCAGCCGCTACTTGCTGCCGGAGCGCATCCGCGTCGACCGGCGAGCTGCTAGACGACGACGCCGAGCTCGAAGCCGGGGGGCCCGACGAACCGGTACCCTGCGTGCTGGAGCTGCATCCGGCGATGAGCACCGCGCTGGTCAGCGCTGCGATGGTGGACGCCACGTTGTTGGTCATAACGGGATCCTTCCCAGAATCGGCTTCCCTATCTCTCGGCTGACGTGTCATCGAGGACGTCGCGCGGTGCCGGCGGGCTCGGCGTGCTCCCTTAAGGGATCGACTAGCGACACTCGCTGTTGCGGCCGCTAGGCGGAGTGAGCGTCGAGCCATCAGCCTCTCGGAATGGTCAACTCACGCAGAGGGTGACCGCCGTCGATGAAAAGCCTGGCGCCGGGCCGCGTTACGGCGCCGAGACGCCTCAGCGCCTGCTCGCCCGCCTCCGGATGACGACCGTCGAGCGCACCGACGCGGATAGCGAATACGAGGTCGAACGGCTCTTCGTCGGCTGCCAGCACGACGTGTTCGGCGGCGACCTGGCGCAGGCTCATGCGCCCTGAGGCGATTTCTGCGGCTGCGGCGGTTCTGGCCTGCGCGATGGCCTTTGCGGAGCGGTCGATGGCCAAGACATGCCCGGTGACGAGCCGGACGGCGACGGCTCGAGCCGCCGCCCCCGGCCCGCATCCGATCTCAAGGACGCGGAACTGCGGCTGGAGAGGAAGCGCGTTCACGACCGCGGCGAGACGAGGTGACAGTTCTGTCGGCACAGCCCGGAGGCTATGCGAGGACGCCACCGACGTCGCGGCGATCGGTGCGCGGGCCGTGTCATTTGACGAACGACGAACGGACATCCACAACAGATTCCCAAGCGCTAACCCAGGGTGAGCGTTCCGCGTCCCGTTAGACCCGCCCGGTGAAGATTCCCGCAGAGGTGCGGTGCCAAACGGAACAGCGCGGCACGAGCTCGCGTCGCCCGCAGCGAGACACGATTACCAGGTCACCGATCGAGACGGCGTGCATAGCGACCCGCGCACGTGCAACTTGATCCGCTCGCCGAACGCACCAAATTCGGCATGTCCGGTAAACGCCGGCGGCCGTTTGACCGGGCGCATACGGTCTGATCTGCGCGGGTCTCTCTTGGCCGGCAGTCGATCGTTGCGCTGCGCAGAACGAGCCCTCTTTGTTGTCAAGCCCCTTCGTTGGGCGGGGCCTGCTCCTGCGCTATGAGTGTGGGGCGGTGCTCGTCGGCGTTAAGGTCGGTCCTGCCCGCGCCCGCGGCGCGTGCCCGGGCGGGGCTCCACCTGGACCCCGGCTGCGCTCCGGCTGGTTTGGCGCCTAGCAGGAGCAGGCCGAGGTGTGGGCATGGCCTGCTTGCTGGTGGCGGTTCTAGGGTTGGTCTTGGCCCGGGAGTGGCTTGTCCGAAGAGCCGGTGTTCTGGGGTGTGAGCCGGCCGCGCTGGATGCAGCGTCGTTCCCCGAGTGCCCTCCCGGGTCCTCGTTCGCTTGACGTCGCGCGTCGTCGATCATCCGTGCGTAGAGCGCGTCGCTGATCTTGCGCTTCAGGGCACGCAACGCGGTCTTGCCGGTCATCCCTTCGCCGATCTTCTTCTCGTAGTAGGCGCGGCCCTCGGTGCCGCGGTAGCGGATCTGGGAGACCGCAGCCATGAGGATGGCGTGGTTGAGCTGCCGGCTCCCGCGCCGGGAGAGAGCCGGTAAATCTTCCGGTCGCCGGAGGAGACCTCAATCGGTGCGGTGCCGTTGTAGGAGGCGAAGTGGTCCCGGCTCGCGAAGCGGTGAATGTCGCGGACATAGCCGAGCACGGCGCCGGCAATGATCGGCCCAACACCGTAGATGTCGGTGATCGACGCGCCCGAGGCGGCGACTGCCCGCGCGGTGCGCCGTCTGGCCTCGCGGCGCTGGGCATCGATGCGCTGCAGGTCGGCGACCAGCTCGCGGGCGAGCTCAAGTTTCGCCTGCGCGACAGGGGATTGCGCGACAATGCCGTCGAGGACGTCGATCGCCTGCCCGGCGGTCAACTCCTTACGGAACCCCGCCGGGCACCAACTCGCACAGCACGGCGTGCAGCCGGCACAGCAGCTGGGTGCGTAGCCTGCCCAGATCGTGGTAGCGGCGCGCCCAGACGCGCATCACCGTGGTGTGGTCCTCGACGGTGAGCTGGGGCAGATCGTGTGCGCGCAGCGCGGCCACGGCCACCGAGCGAGCATCGTTCGGGTCGTTCTTGTTGATCTGCCCGGTGTCCAGCAGCCGCACCCGCGCGGCCAGCTTGGGCGGCACGTCGAGCACACGTTCCCCGGGCGGCGATCAGCCGCTGGCTGAGCAGCTGACCCAGCCCGCGCGCTCCTTCGACCGCCCAGGTCCGCTCCGGCCAGCCAGCGGCCCAGCCCAGCAGCACCTCGACCTGCTTGGACGACGCGCGGACCCGCACCTGCCCCAGCCGCTGCTCCCGCTCATCGAGCGCAACCGCGGTGTGCGAGCCCTTGTGCGGATCGATCCCGATCATCACGCCAGCCACCGTCCATCACCTCCACACGATCACAGGCCAGTTGGAAACCGCGGCGGGCACGTCTGAATTCAGGACGATCGGCGCTCGCGCCTCTTTAGAGCCACACCGCGTGCAAGACACGACGGGCCGACACCTCGTTCGCAAGCCAAACCCGCAGGTCGGCAGACGGTTCGAGAATCCAGCCCGTCGCACCCCACGGACGCTACGAGCCAAACCACGCGTCCGCCGACAGTCTCATTCAGACGGCTCCGGCGCACCCGCTCAAATCCGTGAGCATTCTTGTTAACAGCCGGACGCGTTACCCCGACAGGACTGCCTGGTGGCGCAAACATTGACCCTGTCGGCTGGCATCGTTGTCTGGAGCGGCAGCAACCGACGGCAGTTCGTGGACAGTTTCGTGGACAGACCGTCCACAGTGGACAGTGCGACCGTTCGCTGTTGCAGCGCCGTCGCCGTCTGCCTCCATGCGCCCTGCGTGACTGACTGGCGATCCATGGGCTGTTTAGCCCTGCCTGGCACTCCAGCGTGGGTTCTTCTTGTTGATCACGAACAACCGCCGGCGACGACGAACCACGACCGCGCCGTCCTTGGCGGCCAGCGATCGCAGCGAATTCCTCTTCTTCATTCCGCATCCTCTCTCGAACAAGTCCTGGACGGCGGCCGGTCAGCGCGCCTCACGGAAATCGACGTGCTGGCCCACGACGGGGTCGTACTTGCGCAACACCAGCCGATCGGGGTCGTTGCGCCGGCTCTTGTTGGTCACGTATGCGTAGCCAGTGCCCGCGCTGCTCACCAACCGCACGATCGCCCTGACATCCTTCGAGCGAGCCACGATCGCTCTCCTTCCGCATGAGCCCATCACATAATCGATAATAGTTATCGGTATCAACAGTCCTCGCCTGGTCCGTGTTCCCCGCGATAGCAAGCTGCACGTGAGTTCGTCCTCTCGTGTGCGCAGGGCACGCCCCGTACCCTGCTGACGGGCGACTCGCACACGAGGGGACGGGCCGGTGGCTGTGCGCGTGGACGAAGTCGCGCCGGACGTGTTCCTCGCAAGGGCACCGAGGTCAACTGGTACCTGATCCGCGACGACCAAGCCGTCACGCTGGTCGACACCGGCTACCCCGGCGACCTCGCCCGCGTCGAGGAGTCGCTGCGGGCGATCGGCCGGCGCCCCGAGGACGTCCACGCCGTCCTGCTCACCCACGCGCACGTCGACCACATGGGCGCGGCCAACCACTTCCACGACCGCTACGGCACGCCCGTCTACACCGACCCCGTCGAGGTACGCCACGCTCACCGCGACTACCTCGAGCAGGCCACCACGCTGGACGTCGCCGCGAACCTCTGGCGACCCGGGGTGCTGCCCTGGCTGACCCGGGTCATGCGGGTCGGCGTCACGCAGAAAGTCAGCATCCCCAGCGCCGAGCCGTTCCCCGACCCTGGCCCGCTCGACCTCCCCGGCAACCCGGTCCCGGTGCCGACCCACGGCCACACCTCCGGGCACACCGCCTACCACCTGCCCCGCATCGGCGCGATCCTCACCGGCGACGAACTGGTCACCGCGCACGCGGTGATTCGCCACACCGGCCCACAGGTGCTGCCCGCGTTCTTCAACCACGGCAACCCGCTTCAAGCACGGCAACCCGTCCACCGCGCTCACCGCGCTCGAGCGCCTCGACGCCGACCTGATCCTCCCCGGCCACGGCGACCCACTACACCGGCCAATCGCCGACGCCGTCCGAGAGGCCCGCCAACGCCGCTGACCGTCAACCGAACTCGGCGGCCAACCAGCCGCCGACCTGCTAGGCCAAGCCCCAGAACGCTCCATACGTGCGGCCAGCGGGCGCAGATGGAGATGTCGGCATCCGCCCAGATCGAGACCGATCCCGAGCGGGCGGCATTTGCTCACTCGTCACGCTCCGTGAACGGCGATGGCCGTCGGCGCCGTGCGATCCAGATGCGACTGCGACTACCCAGAACCGACACGGGCGCTGTAGCTCCGGTAGCCCCGTGTATTCCGTAGTCGAGCCCCGCGCTGGGTGGGCTCCACTGCGGTCTCCTCGGCTGCTATGGGGTGGACATCGTGGGCGATGCTACCGGCGGCTTGGCCGCTTGTCGGTGATCGCCGCGTGGTGTTGCGGACAAGACACGCCCCCGGTGGCAGCTTCGACGGTGGCAGCTCCGATTGTTGAACGGTGTGCCGCTATTGGGGTGCCGGCCGTGCGCGGTGCGGGTTGTTCATGAGTCGCAGGCTCGGACCAGGATGCCGTTATCGAGAGGGTGCCAGCCGCGGGTCAGCCACCGGTGCTGGGGATGTTCGAGCGCCGGCGGTTCGGCGTCGTCGGCCTCGACCAGAGGCAGGTGATCGGCCAGGGCGTAGGCCAGTCGCTCGCACAGTCGCGACGCGGTTCGGTCGAGCAGGTTCCGAGTTGCGCCGACCAGCGGCAGCCGGGTCGAGGGGCGCGAGCCAGTCGGCGGTCTCGAGCGCCAGCACGGTGTCGCCGTCCAGGTGCAGCTGCGCGACGATCGCCGGGATCGGGGCCGCTGATCTCGTCGGCCTGGTCCAGCACATCGGGCGCGGACAGGTCGAACAGGTATCCGTGCAGATCGTCGGCGTCGTCGGTCGCGCCCCGGATCGGGTGCAGCGTGGCTTCGCCGGCGCACTGGACGCCACCACACCTGTCTTCCACAAGGTCAACTACTGGGGTTCGTGCGCCGGCGCCAAGATGCCTGGTCCCGCGCGAGCTGACGTGTGGCTCGGTCGCGTGATCGCGTCACTGCAGCGTCACCTTGACCGCGAGACGGTCCACACGCTGCTCCGGACGATGCGGCGTCCGCTGCGCTGGGGCCTGTACTTCGCCGAGCAGATGAGCCTGGCCGAGGTTTCCCACTACGCCGCCGTGCATTTCGATCACCACAGACGCCAACTCACCCTCGGCGACGAGTCGGCCGAGCGCTGACCACATCCGGTGAACCGTTCCGCGACCGCCTCACACCGTGCTCGCGACGACGATGCGCCGAGCGCCGAGTCTGTGGTGCCCATCGTTCAGCACCAGCGATATGATCATTGCCGTTATGCGCGCGACCCAAATGCCATCGACACTGATTCAAGATCGACTTGGATAGTGTGCGTTCTCTTGACCGCTCCGGACGTGTCTACGACGTCGCTTCTCTAGGCTTCGCGGCCTGCCGTAGACACGTTCTCTCGACCGATGTCTACAACGTCACCGCCGACGAAATCCCCTTTCGTCGCTGCGTTCTTGGCATGTGCGCGCTGGTGCGCAAGCTGGCACGGCGACATGTCCACGACGGCATGTACCCGTGACCGCAAGGGATTGCACGGCTGGGCTCCAGAGAATGTGCGCTATCCAAATTGTCGCCGCCGTCGGCGCCGCTGCTGGGCGACCGTCGAATTGAACCACTTGTGTTGACCAAAACAACGAACTTGACCATCACCTCGGCAAGTCCAATAACCTTGTGGTTGGTCGTGCCGTCGCATCAGTGTCATCCGGCTTTCGCAATAGCGTGTGGACAGCCGTATGAGCGGATGTCCGTGGCCGTTCGTAGCGCACAGATATGCGATCGCAGCGCGCACGCTTCGTCGCGTTCGACGGACTTGGTCGCCGTCGAGACCGCGCCATACCGTTATGACGGCGCGATTGCCGAGCCGCGTCCGTTCGTTGCACGCCGATGGATCGACGGTATCCAGGTCGCCCCGCCCGCGTTCGTCTGAACGCGCTCACCTGGCGTTGCATAGCCTGAACGCCGAACGGGCCGAGGGCGGAGTCTCACGAAATGTCGAACCAGTTGCCCCGCAGGGTGCCCGTGACATCGACAGCCCACACTTCCATGCGGCCGTCGTGCCGCGAGACAGACGACAGCGGGCAAGCGGCAGGAAATGACGCGCCACCGAGTTCGGCCCACTTCGCCCAACCACCCACGAATGATTCGACCTCTGCGACACCGTTGTTCGCTACGGTCACGAGACTCATCGTTTGCGGCGTACGGGTCACCGACGTGAGCGCCGCGCCCGCAGAAAGGGAGGTTTGGCCCTCCTCAGCCCTGCGATTGTCGACGAGGCTGTACCAGCCGCGCCAGGTTTGGTCGAACCAGTTGCCGCGGACGGTGCCGGTGTTGTCGATGGCCCAGACCTCGAGTTGGTTGGGTCCGCGGCTGACGGCGGTGATGGCGGCGCCAGGTGAGAAGGTGGCGCCGGCGAGCGTGTACCAGCCGCGCCAGGTTTGGTCGAACCAGTTGCCGCGGACCGTGCCGGTGTTGTCGACGGCCCAGACCTCGAGTTGGTTGGGTCCGCGGCTGACGGCGGCGATGGCGGCGCCAGGTGAGAAGGTGGCGCCGGCGAGCGTGTACCAGCCGCGCCAGGTTTGGTCGAACCAGTTGCCGCGGACGGTGCCGGTGTTGTCGATGGCCCAGACCTCGAGCTGTTCCGGCCCGCGGCTGGCCGAGGCAACGCCCGCCCCGGCAGGGAACGTGGCACCACCCAACGTGTACCAGCCGCGCCACGGGTCGAGGCGAAGCCGGGCTCGCATCAGCACCGTGTTGTAGGGGTTCCACGTCGACATGACGAAGTAGATGATCACCTCGTCGCGTTCGCGCCTGGTGAACCGTGAGATCAGGTACGGCCCGTACTCGCCACCCCATTCGTTCTCACGATCCGGATCGTGGACGGCGTCGGCGTGGCCGTTCTCGCGCCAGCTCGCGTGGATGAAGTGGCCGTAGCCGCCGTCGCAACCCGGGTCGAACAGGACGCCCGGCTCGGACCATGGGCCCCACGGCGTCGGGGCGGTGCGGATATTGATTCCGCGCGGTGACCCGGCGTTGTAGAGCATCAGCCAGCCCTCGATCTCGGGCAGGTGGCGGACGCACAGTTCGCCTATCTGTGGGTGCTCGACGAGCTTCATGGCATCGCGCTCGTGCGGCGACCAGGCTGGGTGCGTGGCGTCGCCGCTGAAGTACAGTACGCGGGCGCGGTGCTCGACTGCGTCCAGTGGCAGCCAGGCGAGGTATGGGTTGCTCGCGCGGTAGGCACCGGATCCGAACATGACGAGGCCTTGGCCCGCCTCTTGCGGCAGCCCGGGGAACAGCGCGTTGTCGACGATCGACACCGACACGTTGACGAACTTTCCGCCCTCGCGGAAGTCCGACAGCGTATACAGCATCGAAAACTGCGCCTGCTCAGGGTCAGTCGCTCGGGTAAGGATCGATCGCCCCATCCTCACGCCGCCCGGCGCGTTCACATCGGAATCCGTAGAGAAGAACACGTACATGTTGCCGTTGGCGCTGAAGCCTTCGAGTGGCACGTTGAACGGTCCGCGGGGCACGTCCGGCGTGATCCGTGGTGAGAGGTATTTGCCGTCCGGTGCGGTGATGAACGTCAGCGAGACTCCCCGTTCGGGGTCGATGTCGGTGGTGTAGGAGATGCTGTCGGCCGAGTCGGGCCGCCAGTCGTTGTAGGCCTGGAACTGTGCGATCGTGTCACCGAACAGGAACCACAGCCGCCCGTCGTGTTCAAACGACGAGCCGAGGTCGGTGCCGAACAGGCCGTAGCGAGACTCGGTCGCGTTGCTGCAAGGCACGTTGCGTTCGCGGTCGTGCTCCCCGGTGAGCTGGTAGACCTTTCGGGTCGCGTACCCGATGCGCCCGATCACCCTTCGCATGGCAGCCACGAGACGTATCCCGGCAGCGGCCAACCGCCGCTGCGCTCTTCGAGCACGTGCCGAATGCTGCCGTTGCCGCCGAGCAGGAAGTCGCCGGAGAGCCAGGTGCGTCCGTTCATCAGTTGAAGACGATCGAAGCGGGTGGACACCGTGCCGTCAGGTCCGCGAAACACCAGCACCTCTCCGTCCAGGTCCCACGACGCCTCGTTGTCGTGGCGGTGCCCGTCGAGTTTGTGGTCCGGACGAAGCCGCACCATGTCGTCGATGACTTCCGCGCCTGGAGCCCCGGGCCAGCCGCGCCAGAATCGCCAGATGCGGAAGGTCAGGTCGACGTCGACCTCGGTCAGGCCGTGGTGGATCGAGTTGTCGAACTGGAACGCTCCGTCGAATTCGAGACGGCCGTTGCGGGCGACGACCTTGTCCCAGCGGGTCGAGATAGCTCCGTCGGCGGCGTGGAACACCAGCGTGTCCCCGTCATAGGACCATCGCGATTCGTTCGGGTGAGTCGTCCCAGCGATGGTGCCGTCCGGCATGAGCATCATGAGCCGCGACAACACGGTGGAGGGATCCGTCCGGCGCCAGAACTGCCACCGCTTCGTCGTCAGGAAGCCAGGGATCTCGTGCAGTACGTGGCAGACGTTGGGATCTGGCAGGAACCAGCCCTTGAGCACCTGAGCCCCGTTCTGCTCGGTGCGCATCGTGAACCGTGTTGTCGGTGCACCGTTCGCGTCGTAGAAGGTCAGATCGTCGCTTTCGAAGCCCCACCGTGACTCGTTCGGGTGTGACCGGCCGCCGATCGTGCCGTCCGGCCGAAGTCGCAACATTTGCGCGAGCGTGTCACCGTTCTCGCGGAAGAATTGCCATGCTACGTAAGGGTTCGGCCGTTGCGGCAGTCTTCCCGCCGAAGACTGCCCGGCGCTGGCGAAATCGATCAGCCTGATCGGGCCGGACGATGACTGGAAGGTCGCGTCGATCAACGTGTCGGGCGTCTGCGTGGAGATCACTGGCTGCTGCCGCAATGAAACCTTCGGCATGGCGAACAGATCGTGCGGGCCACGCCACGCGTCGTAGACAAGCAACAGCGGGCCACGATATGCGACCGAGCGGGCCGCTGCCTCGCGCTGGCCGTCGACCACGCGCACTGTCACGTCCAGCTCGATGGCGACCGTGTCGCCAGGCTGCCACTCTCGGCGCAGTTCGAGGTAGGTGCCCGCTCGGGCTGCGACTGGTTCGCCGTTGAGCTTCACCTGACTGTTCATCGACCACTGCGGAATCCGCAGCCGCAGGGTGAACGTGGATGGATGGCTTGACTCGACCACCAACCGGACGGACCCTTCCGCCGGATAGTCGGTCTGTTGCTCGAGGCGGACGTCCGTCCCATCTGGTAGCTGGAAGGTGGTCGTCGAGGCGCCGTAGTAGTTCATGGTCACGACGTCGCTGCTGACCTCGACAGCCCACTCGACCAGGGTGCCTATGCCGCGCGGGCCGTTGGTGGCACAGCAGCTTAACTGCGGGTATGCGAACCTCGCCTGCCAGTCGAGGTTGTAGAACGCGGGCCAGCGATAGCCGACGTAGTTGGCGCGGTTGTCGGCGCCCTCGGTCGGAATGCCGCCCATTGGGGAGTGGTAGGTCCAGTGCCGACCGTCCGGGCTCTGTGAGCCGAGCACGCCGTTGAACAGGGTCAACTCGAGTTCATCCGCGACGATCGGATCATCGGTAAGTCGTAGCATGTCGACGCCGAGGATGGACCACGCGACGGTTCCACAGGTTTCGATGTAGCGGGCGTCCCAGGAGTTACCCGTCGCCTCCTCGAATGAGGTGAAGCCGCCGGTGGCGCGGCGGTCGTGCGTGCGGATGCTCCGCCAGATCCTGGTGAATGCCTCGAGGTATTGGGTGTCGCCAGTGATGCGGAACAGTTCGGCGATCGCCTGCACGTCGTGCAGGCTTTCCCACCGGTGCCTCGCGGCGGTGAAGAAGTCGCCACCGCCCAACGCATGGGTCATGTAGTTACCAGACGATGCCCACTCGAATTTGATGGCGACCAGCAGGTCGCGGTAACGCTGCTCGTTCGTGCGGCGGTAGAGCACGGCCAGCACGTGGGCGAATGCCTGATTCTTCTCGTCATCAGCCGGATGGTCAGCCGCGATCGCGGCGGGACGGTTGAGATAGCGTGCGCATGCCAGATCAGCCGCGCGGCGGCATGCGTTCAAAGCCGCCGCGTCGCCCATCGCCTCGTGCCAGTCGAGCAGAGCGAGCATGACGTGGTACTGGCCCCACAGATCCCAGTCCAGCGGCATTCCCAACGACCCATCGGAACCCTGGCTGGCGGTCAGGGCGCCGACGAACTCGCTCACGACGGCGGTCAGATCAGGGTTGCCGGTCATCCTGATCGACTGAATCGCCGACATGAGGTACTTGCCGGCGAACTCGCCTGCCCAAGGGACCGGCCGCTCGGAATTCAGATATGCGCTATCGGTTCGATGCGCGAACATTCCGAGCATCCCCGGATTGTTGGACGGTGCAGGAATCAACCAGTTGACCTCGTTGGCGCGAACCCGATCGCCAACGAATCCGTGCGGCGTGAATCGAATCGCACCCACTGCAGGTCCCCTTCCCGCTGGCGACGATGTTACGGCCTCGCCTCGTCCGGGACCTCCGTGCTGCGCTGTCATCTGAACCGCAAGTCATGCGCATTCGCGTGCCTCGCCGCCGGGCCAAATTGCCCGATGGGGCAGACCTGATGGGCGTACTAGGGCGAAGGGCGCGTTTGCAGGGGGCTTTGCGGCAATCACGATCCAGAGATGTATAGACACATGCAGCGCAGCGGGGTCTACTCACCACATCCCTTGCATGGGGATCCGAGCTCTGGGGGACAGACGAGCCCCGAAAGATACGCGGGCCGCGGCACGAAGTCGTTCACCACGAGCGACCAAAAGGGGGAATCGATGTCCGACATCGACGTGAAATATTCGCAACTCGGGGGGACCGGAGGGTTCCTCGGTGCACCAGTGACCTCGGAAAACATCGCGCCGGATGGCATCGGCCGCTACCGGCACTATCAAAACGGGTCGATCTACTGGACGCCGGGGACTGGTGCTCATGAGGTGCACGGTGCGATCCGCGGCAAGTGGTCGAGCCTGGGTTGGGAGCGTAGCTTCCTCGGCTATCCGCTCACCGACGAGACGACCACCCCCGACGGGGTCGGCCGTTACAACCACTTCCAGGGCGGGTCCGTCTACTGGACGCCGGGGACTGGTGCTCATGAGGTGCACGGTGCGATCCGCGGTAAGTGGTCGAGCCTGGGTTGGGAGCGTAGCTTCCTCGGCTATCCGACAAGCGACGAGCTGATCACTGAGGACGGCACCGGCCGGTATAGCGAATTTCAGCATGGGTCGATCTACTGGAGCCCTGCGACCGGCGCCCTGGCCTGCCGCGAAACCGTGCGACTGCACGTGAAATGCCTCACGGCCCCGACGCGTTTTACCATTGACCAAATGGTTTCAAATATGCGCTTGGTGTATGCAACCGCGCAGGTTGGGGTGAAATACGCGTCATTCGAGGTGCTGACTCTTCCGGATCTAAACGATCTTGATGTTGGGACGTGCACGATGGGCAACGTGACCACAGAGCAAACGCAGTTGTTTGCGAATCGCAATTTCGCAGGTCCGAATGACGTGGTTGTGTACTTTGTTCGCAGCACTCAGCCGCCGTATAACGGTTGCGCTGCTTACCCGGGCGGCGAGCCGGGCGCCGCCGTCGCGAGTGGGGCCAGCGGCTGGACGTTCGGTCATGAGGCTGGACATGTACTAGGGCTGTCCCATGTGAACGACAACAACCGGCTCATGACGGGTAACGGCACCGATAACATCACGAACCCGCCTCCTGACCTCATCGGCTCGGAGAGCGCGACCATGCTTGCCAGTCCGTTCACCAACTAAATCGGGAGTGACCGATGCCTGTCACTATGCAGCAGGTGCTCGCCGAGATCGACAAGGACGAGCCCGATTACGCACTCGCCGCCCAGCTCGGTCCGGACGCGCTGCCTCACCTTCGGCAGATAGTCGACGCCGACGACCCTCTGCGAGCGTCGAAAGCCGCCTACGCGGCCAGCCTCATACAAGGTCCCGGTTCCGTCGAGCTGCTACAGAAGGCGGCAGAACACCATGATCCGCAGGTCCGGGTCACGGTGGCCCATGCACTGCGGAACGCCGCAGACGCGGCCCCGACCGAGCTTCTCGAACGGTTACTCGCAGACCAGGACCCCGGCGTTCGTAAGGTAGCCCTGGGAACAGTCGGTGGCCTCGGGCGGTCCGCGCTGCGCGAACAGGTCGCCATGATCGCGGCACACGATCCGGCGGAGTTCGTGCGGGGCATCGCCACCGAGACGGCGCGAAAGCTGGGACCGTGACGAACTCTGCGCCCCCAGTCGTCAAGGCTGCGCGTATCGGTCGGGTTGCCCAGTAGAGGGCGGTCGACATCGTTGGCGCGTTCGTCGCGGGGGCAAGGGGCGCGGATGATCGTGGCAGTGCTCTTTGCCCGTAGCAGTTCGGCGCAGGCATCGTGTTGCAGGCGCGTGCGGGCATTCCGCCGACCGGTTAACGACCATGATCGACAGCAGTCCAGCCGTTCCACACCGCGAAGCCGGCTACCAGCACCCAGCCGACGACGCGCGGCGGACGGAGCTACAAAACGGGTCGCCTGCCGTCGCGGTGACGATCGGCACGCAGAACAGCGGAACGCCCAGCGCACCCGGCGGTCAGATGCGGAACCGTGGCGCGTCGCGCACATCCCCATTGTCACGCGCGGAGTCATCGGTCGCTGGTTCCGTTCGGCTGGGTATGGAAACTGGAACGAGTGCGCAGCCGTGTAATGCGGTGCAAGGGCGGTCTCGCGCTCGTGCTCGTCGGGCTGCCTCGACGTGGTGATCCACGCTCGGGCTCCCCGCTTTCCCCTAATCCATCCGGATAGCCCCGCCTCGGCTCCGCGTTCTGAAGCGTGGGGCCCGGGTCTGGAAGGCGGGCGGCAAGTTGTTTGGATAGTGGCGCGGGACATACGCGGGACAAGCTCCGACGGATCAGTCCACGAAGATCGCGCCAAGTCCGGAAATCCGGGACCTGCGAGGCTCTCGAGACGGGCAAGCAGAACCATCTGTAGAACCGTCGGCTCGTCGCGACTGCGGTCATCGAGATCATCAGCAAGAGTTGAAACGACGCTCAGCGTCTCGTGTTCGGCATGGGGTTGCGCATCGGGCGGACGCCGGAACGACCCATATGGGCGGTACGCGGTCGCTGATCACGACATCGATGCTCCGCGCAGATCGACGGGTAGCGAGGGCCGGCAAGCGTGCTTCGTCAGGGACATGGGCTGATTCCGGACGAGGATCTGTGTCTTTCCGGCACGATGGAAGGCCATGAGTCGCGCTGGCACAGCCGGGCGCTTTCATTGGCGGATGGATGGGGTCGACGTCGCCTCCGGGTCGCATCGCTTGGCGGTGGCGCATGACGTCATTTGGGGGGAGGGGATCGCATCGTGGGGGGCGTGCATCCGGGAACGAGCCGCTCAGCCGGCGTGCCAAGCAGGGCGTGGCCTCGCGGAGGCGAGCGAGCTCGTGATCTTCGACACTCGCCCGGGCCACGTGGGGGCCACGCCGCAACCGAAACAGACCGCCGCCAGCCACGCCAACCAACATCGGAGGTGCCAGAAACCAACGGTTCCAACGTCAGCGGCACCAACCAACTTGTTCTGGAAAGCATTGACACGGTAGGGGTCCGCAGTTCAATCCCAGCGATCGCCCACCCTGAACCCCCCAGAATATGGGGGGTTCAGTCATTTCCACGCCGACGTCGGGCCGCGCTGGGGCCACGCGAGCGTTGGCTGGCGTTGGATAGGTCCAGTTCGGGCGTGGCCCCAGTCGGGCCATCACGATTTCTCCGGCTCACTCGTCTGGGTAGTCGGGTGCGATGCCGCGCGAGCCGGCGGGGGAACAGCTCCGCTGGGTCTGCGCAGCCGGCGTTGGTCATGGTGAGCGGCGAGTTGTTGCGGCGGACTGGGCGGTCGGCGCGCGCAGAGCGGATGCGAGCACTAACCGAACGAGCTAGGGCTCGACCGGCGCGTTCAACCCGAGGCCTGCAGCAACGACGACCGGGCCTCGGCGGTCCGTCAGAATTTGATCAAGTCGGGGATGGCGACGACCGTGACGAATCATCCCCGAACGCCGATTGTTCCGACCTCGCGATTGTTCCGACTTGCTCGCGGATTCCCTTGCGCGGCAGGGCCTTCCGGTTGGCGAGGTCGGAACAATCCCGAGGGTCTCGTGCGGCTGCTCCTGACGGATTATGTGAAATCCTCGAGCGGCATCGGCAAGGCCGATGGACGGACCGGAAAGCGCCCGCCGCGCGAAAGTCCAGACGCTGGTGGACGTCCGCGCACTCGGGCACGCGGATCCACATCAGCACGGCTCCCGAGGTCGTCGCCGATCTCGTGGTTGCGCCGCCGGAGCTACGCTGCGATGGGCTCGGATTGTTCCGACCTGCGCGCGGCCGATCCCTTACACCGCAGGCGATCGACGCCCGAGGTCGGAACAATCGCGAGGTCGGAACAATCGGCGTTGTTCCGACGTCGGAACAACGCCGATTACGCGTGCGGCGACCGACATGCCGAGCTGGTCATCGGTTGTCGTTATGCGCGGCTGCGGCGGGTACTGCGGGTGTTCGCGGCAGCACTTGGCCGTCAACATCCGTATGTTCATTAACCTTGTAGTGGCTGCGGTCGGCGGGAAACGAACCGGGAGCTGCGGTAAGCCTGTCGCACACGGGAATTCCGTGTGCGGGAAGGCAGCTGACGCCGTACGCGAATGCCGATTACGGCGCGCCAGCGCAGTGGGTGAACCGTTCTCTTGGGCGCGGATATGCGCGGGCCAGAAGCGCCGGCCATCTCGCCGCCGGGATGACCGTCATTCCGCCGGCTGGGTTGGTATGGAGCGCGGTGGGGACGCGGGCGAGACACGCCGACCCGGGCCGGGCGGTGCACCGTGCCGGCAGATCGGGACACGCGGGAGCGGGCCGTGAGGCGGGCTCTGAGCGGATGTGTCAATTGCTAGGTGGCGACGATGGTGGGCGCGCCGGGCGTGAGCCACTTTAGGCTCTGCCGTACGGGGGGAGGTGCCGCGGAGAATGCCGCGGTTACTTCTTTGGCGGGCTGGCGGAAGTGTTGCCATCCGTCGTAGTGCACTGGAATGACGGTGCGCGCTGTCGTCGTGCGGCAGAGTTCGACGGCGGCGGCGGCGTCCATGGTGTAGCGGAGGGGTCCGGTGATCGGGAATCGGACGCAGCCCAGATGCATGATCATTGTGCCGATGCGGTGCCGCTTGGGGACGGCTCGTACGCCGGCGTAGAGCACGGTGTCTCCGGTGATCCACAGTGCGCCGTCCTGGCCGGGCCAGGTCAGGACGAACCCGGTCACGTCGCCGGCGAGCACTCGGCTCAGTGGAGGTCCGTGCCGCGCCGGGGTTGCCATGACCTCGATCGGCGCTCGGTCCGCTCGCGTCAGGTGGTGGGTCTGCCATGTCGCGAGGCCGTGGGCGTTGCCGCCCAGGCGTCTGGCTCCGGCCTGGGTGGTGAGCACGGTTGCCGCTCGTGGCAGGAGTTCGCGGCCGAGGTGATCGAGGTTGTCGCCGTGGTGGTCGTGGCTGAGCAGCACGGCATCGACGGGGCCGATGTCGTCGATCGGGACAGCAGGGCCTTGTAGCTTGTGCGACGACGTTCCCCAGCCGAACCCGTACCGCTGCCCTGGTGGGTCGAGGGTGGGGTCGGTCAGCAGCCGCCAGCCGTCGATGTCGAGCAGGACCGTGGGGCCACCGATGTGCGTGATCTTGATGTCGGTCACGGGTCGCCCGCTGGCGTGGGCGTCCGCCCGGCGGCGTGGCTTACGGCCCAGTCGAGCGCGTACTGGGCGATCTTCTCCCAGCCCTCTTGGGCGGGAAGTAGGTGCGCGTAGCCGGGGTACTCGACGACCTCGGTCAGCGTGTGGGACTTGTAGTGCTTGGCGTTGGAACGCTGGATGGCTGGCGGCATGAGGTGGTCCTCGCCGCCGGAGATGAACAGCAGCGGGGCTCGCTTGTCGTTGTGGTAGTTGACCCAGGTGTCTTGGTGACCGGGCAGCAGGTTCGCGAGGGAGGAGTCCCACAGGATGCGTCCCGATGCGGGGATGTGGTAGCGGTGGTAGAGCGCCCGCGATTCGTCGTCGCGGAATGTGTTGGTGAACGCGTAGTGCCATTGCTCGTGGGTGTAGCCGACCGCGTGGTGGTGATTGGCTGGGTTGCGCAGTACCGGGAACGTCGCCTTGATCTGCGAGAACGGGACTACGGGCACGCCCTCGGTCGGCGCGGAGTTGATGGCGACACCGGCGGCACCGAGCCCGTGGTCGAGCAGGATCTGGGTGAACGCGCCACCCGCGGAGTGCCCCATGATGATCGGCGGCGTGGCGAGCCCGGTGATGACCGATTCGAGCTTTTCGATGATGGCTGGTACCCGGAGTTCCTCGATCGGTGCCGGGTCGGCGTTGAGCGCCTCGACCTCGACCTCGAAGCCTGGGTAGGCGGGAGCGAGGACGGTGTAGCCCTGCTGCTGGTAGAACTCGATCCAGTGCTCCCAACTGCGCGGAGTCACCCAGAACCCGTGAACGAGCACGATCGTGTCTGGGCGTGTGTTGCTGTTCATCTGCAACTCCTTCGAGACGCGACTCGTCACTGAGATGCCTCAGCGGCGGTCAGGATCAGCTTCGTGGCTGCCGACGGGTGACTGATCATCGGGACGTGGGAGCTGGCGATCTCCACTGTGTGCGCGTGCATGCGAGCGGCCATCACTCGTTCGGCCTGCGGCGGGATGATGCGGTCGTTCTGGGCGACCATGTACCAGGACGGCAGTGTCTGCCAGGCCGGTACGCCTGAGGGTTCAACCAGCGTCGATAACGCACCGGGTCGCTGCCCGGCACCCATCGCCGCGGCCAGGCGCGGCTGCACGTCCTGCGCGAACAATTGCCGGAACCACGCGAGGTCGATGTAGGCGTCGGCGTTCTGTCCGGGGACCGGGCGCAGGACGAGGTGGTTGACGACCTCGGTCGTTCCGCCGCCGAGGGCGTTGGCTGCCTGCACCGACTCGCCCTGGGCGAGTCCATACGCAGCGATGTAGACCAGCGCCGTGACGTTCGGCACGCCACGGGCCGCGTTGGTGATGACCGCCCCGCCGTACGAGTGGCCCACCAGGACGATCGGACCCGGAATGGTGGCGAGGAAGCCACGGATGTAATCCGCGTCCGACGCCAGACCGCGAAGTGGGTTCGCCGGCGCGTAGACCGGATAGCCCCGTTGCTCCAGGTCGACGATCACCCGGTTCCAGCCGGAGGCATCGGCGAACGCGCCGTGAACGAGGACGATGGTGGGCTTCGCCGCGCCGGCGGCGGTCGGCCCATCCCCACGCGCGTCGGCTGTGGCGGTGGTCGTCAGCGTCGCCGCGACAACAGCGAGGATGGCGGCGAACAGAGCGGCGAGGCGGAGCCTCGGCCGCGAAAGGAGCGCACTCATGCTTCCTCCTGGGTAAGGCCGATGGGCCGACGGACACGGGTCATCGTCGGGCGCGGCGGGGTCTGTTCGGACCACGTGCTGCTCGTAGTCGCCTCTGGCTGATGGGTGCCGGAACGGGCTACGTTGAGCCATTGCGGGGGTAGAGAGTTCACTGTTCGGACGGGCTGAGGAGCTGCGCGAGCTCAGCGCGTTGATCGTGGGCGCCCGCAACGGGATCAGTGCGTCGATGGCGATCCGTGGCGCTCCCGGTATCGGCAAGACCGCCCTGCTCCGGGACGTCACCCGGGGGCTGAACGGTGTGCGAGTCCTCCGCTGCGACGGCTACGAGACGGAGTGGGCGATGCCGTACTCCGCTCTGCAGCGGGCCATGATGCCGCTGGCGGGCTACGTGGTCGCGCTGCCCCCGAGACACCAACAGGCGCTGCGAGTCGCCGGCGGCGTGCAGGAGGGCCCACCTCCGGACAAATTCTTGGTCGGACTGGGCGTGCTCGAAATACTTGACTGGGCCGGGCGGGCGGAACCGCTGGTGCTCGTCGTCGACGACGCGCACTAGCTCGATGAGGAGTCACTGGACGTGCTCGCGTTCGTTGCTCGCCGGCTGAAAGCCGAACGAGTCGCGCTGCTGCTCGCGCTGCGCGACGAGCCGAGTCTGGAGGTGAAGCTGGCCGGGATTCCGTCACGGCAGCTGGGCGGCCTGGATGTGGATTCCTCGGTGAAGCTGCTGGCCTCCTCGTTGACCGATGTCATCGATCCGGTGGCGGCGAGGCATATCGCGACAGCAACAGGGGGCAACCCGCTGGCGCTGATCGACTTGGCGCAGGACCTGACCGTGCAGCAGCTCACCGACACCGCCATGGCCAGGGAGCCGATTCCGATCGGGCGCAACCTCGAGGCGCACTACGTGCGGCAGGTCCGGATGACGTCCCCGCGGGTGCAATCGTGGTTGCTGGTCGCGGCGGCGGAGTCCACCGGCAACCCGGACCTGATCGGCCGCGCCAGCGCCGAGCTCGGCCTCGCAGTTGACGCGGGTGCGGCGGCGGAGAAGGCCGGCCTGGTGATGCTCGACGCCACCGTGGCGTTCCGGCACCCTTTGGTCCGATCAGCTGTCTACGGCGCTGCGATCGGCTCTGACCGGCGCAGGGCGCACGCGGCGCTCGCCCGGGCTGCGGATGACCTCGGCCTCGCCGAGCTCGAGGCGTGGCATGCCGCCAAGGCGACGTTCGGCACCGACCCGGATGTCGCGGACCGGCTCGAGCGGGTCGCGGATCGTGCCGGTGCGCGAGGGGGTTTCGGATCGCGCGCGAACGTGCTCGCCCGTGCCGCGGACGTGACGCCGGCCGGCACGGTTCGCAACGACCGGCTCATCTCGGCGGGCGAGGCGGCGCACAGATCTTCTACAAGGACTGGGGCGCCTCGGGCACGCCGGTCATCCTCAGCCACGGCTGGCCGCTGAACGCCGATGCGTGGGAGTCCGCCGCGCTGTTTCTCGCCGAACACGGCCACCGGGCCATCACCCACGACCGGCGCGGCCACGGCAGGTCGACCCAAACCTGGAACGGCAACGAGATGGACACCTACGCCGACGACCTCGCCACCCTGATCGAGACGCTCGACCTGCACGACCTCACCCTGGTCGGGCACTCCACCGGAGGCGGCGGGATCGTGCACTACCTTGGTCGGCACGGCAGCGACCGCGCCGCCAAGCTCGTGCTGGTCTCCGCCGTGCCGCCGCTCATGGTGCGCACCGACGACAACGCCGAAGGTCTGCCCGTCGAGACCTTCGACGCCATCCGCGCCGGCGAAGCCGCCGACCGCGCTCAGCTGTACCGCGACCTGGCCGACGGCCCGTTCTTCGGCCACAACCGACGCAACGACGTCTCCCAGGGCGTCCGGGACGCGTTCTGGCTGCAAAGCATGGCGTGCGGCCACCGCGCCGCCTACGAGTGCATCGCGGCGTTCTCCGCGACCGATTTCCGGCCCGACCTGGAGAAGGTCGACGTGCCAACCCTGCTCATGCACGGTGACGACGACCAGATCGTCCCGTTCGCCGTCGGTGGTAAGAGGTCCGCCCAGCTGGTCGATGGAGCCGTGCTCAAGGTCTACGAAGGCGGCGCGCACGGCCTACCCGACACCGCCAAAGACCGCCTCCACGCAGACATCCTCGAATTCATCGACCCTAGGGCAAGGGCCTAGCGCGCTTGCCTCGCCACCACAGACGAGCGCTTCGCTGCCCGTCCGTTCTGACCGCGGAGCTGCTCGCCGGGTTACGGCTGCAGCCCGATCTGACCCGGCCCGGCGTTTCCGGAGGCTTCGTTTGGTGTCAACCGGCCTCGGCGAGGCTGGCTCGGTAACGGTCGTGAAGGTCTTCCACCTGCACCGGGAGCGATCGATCCGCGGGCTATCTGGCGAGATCCTTATCGCCCTGAGCGCCATCATGACCAACACGCTCCCGATCAGCTCCAAGAGCCCTGACCGTGCAAGCAGCCTGTCAGGTGGACGTAGGCGCCCAGCTGGGGTCGCGGCCGGCGAGGCCGATGACGCGATCCAGCAGCGGGGCATCGTCCGGCAGGACGATCGGCGGCCCGAACAGGCCCGGCGTGCCCTGCGGGTTCTGCTCGGCCGAGCCGCGCACGAATCCGTAGACCGCTTCGAGCAAGTGCGGCTCGACGGCGTAGGGCTGACTGGTGGCGAGCGCGAGGTCCCAGCCGTGCACGACGACTTCGTCCAGCGCGATCACGCCGGCGATCTCGCTGGGCAGGTCCTGGCCTCCGGCCCTCGTCATGCCGGACCACGCGGCCTCGTCACGCCACGCATCGGCCAGCTCGGCGAGCCTGGCCGGTATCAACGTGCGCCAGTCGTCGGCCAGCCGGGACGCCCTGGCCGACGGTGGCCGACTGTCACCGGGTGGCTCGGTGTGGTGCGCGGCTGCGGTGAACGCGAGCGCGAATCCGGCTGTGTGATCGAGCATGGCGCCGACCGACCTGCCGGACACGGCGTCGGCCCGTCGAGTTGATCATCACCGACGCCGGTGACGAGATCGGTGAGCGTGCGGGTCGCAGGTTTCAGATCGAGCGTGTCTCCCCCTCAGAAATGCCAGCGCGTCGCGCCACCGGGCCCGATGGTCGCGACCGCCGTCGCGCTGTGCGCCGTTAGCCGGTAGACCTGCCACGGCGGTGGTCCGGCCGACGGGGCGCTGTACTCGGCGGTGAGTGCCTGGCCGGTGTCGTCAGGCCGCGCCGGCCAGCCGCCCGCGGCCCAGATCGCGGCGAGCTTTGCCACCGTCGCCGGATCGGTGATCTTCTCCGCCGTCCCGTCCACGACGAGGTCGAACTCGTCCGTCGAAACGCTCATCGCGCACCGCGGATCGCGCGCCAGGTT
>WNGL01002663.1_pt1 | contig 21503 bp, 18 predicted proteins | sample 5400591 | NCBI WGS metagenome assembly WNGL01 (sample SAMN13153377, study PRJNA577476) | soil metagenome | isolation source: 80 cm soil or saprolite under Garry oak tree replicate 1 | place: USA:California | collected 2016-06-15 | reverse complement strand
GCGCGCCCGCGCCGCCGGCGTGGGACGGGTGGTCCTGATCGGCCTGTGGCGCGCCCCCGGCTCCTTCGGGAACGCGCTCGAGCTCGCCGCGCGCGAGCCCGGCTACTTCTCGGCGACCATCGGCATCCACCCGCACGAGTGCGCCCGCGTACCCGAGGAGGACTGGCGCGCGATGGAGACGCTCGCCGCCGACCCGCGCATCGTCGGGGTGGGGGAGACGGGGCTCGACTTCCACTACGACCTCTCGCCGCGCGAGGTGCAGGAGGCCTCCTTCCGGCGCTCGCTCGCCGCCGCCCGCGCCGCCCGGAAGCCGGTGGTGGTGCACGTGCGCGAGGCGGACGAGGCCTGCGCGCGCGTGCTCGCCGAAGAGGGCGTCCCGCCCGCAGGCGGTGTCATCCACTGCTTCACCGGGAACTGGGCGCGCGCGAAGGCGTACCTCGATCTCGGCCTCGACCTGTCCGTCGCGGGCGTCGTGACGTTCAAGACCGCCGAGGACCTGCGCGACGCGGTGCGGAGGACCCCGCGCGATCGCCTCCTCGTCGAGACCGACAGCCCGTTCCTCGCCCCGCTGCCCCACCGGGGCAAGCGCAACGAGCCCGCCTACGTGGCGAAGACGGCCGAGAAGGTGGCGGAGCTCTGGGGAACGACGGTGGAGGAGGTGGGTGAGGTGACCACCCGCAACGCCGCGCGGCTGTTCCGCCTGTCGTAGATCCAGGGGCACGTTCGTGCGTAGTAGAGGGCAGGAGGCTTCCATGCGCCCGCTCGCTGCCCTCGCTGCCCTCGCCGTGATCACCCCCCTGCTGGCCTTGGCTGCCCCGGAGCTGGAGGCGACCTCGCGAATCGACGGCGTGACCGTGTTCCGCTCCTCGGCCCGGATCGTCCGGACCCTGCGCGTCGAGGTCGACGCCGGCGCCACGCGCGTGGCGCTCCCTGGTCTTCCGGCCGAGCTCGACGACGATTCGATCCGCGTCGAGGGGCAGGGCGGGGGACGCGTCGAGATCCACGGTGTGACGGTCGAGCGCGTGCGGCGCGAGCGGGCCGTGGCGGCCGAGGCGCGGGCGGCCGAAGAGCGCCTGGAGGCACTGCAGGACGAGGATCGCGCGCTGCAGGATCGGATCAAGGCTGCGCAGGGGCGCGCCGCCTTCGTCGAGTCGCTCCGTTCCACCTACTCGGAGGAGCGCGCGCGCAACCTCGCCGTGCGCCCGCTCTCCGCGAAGGAGTGGGGGGAAGCCGTGACCTTCGTCGACTCTCAGCTCGCCGACGCGTCGGCGGCGGTGCGTCAGGCGGAAGCCGCCCGGCGCGAGCTGCGGCGCCGGATCGAGCAGGCGCGCGCCGCGCTCGATGCGCTCGCCGCGAAGCGGGGCGAGACCACGAAGCGCGTCGCGATCGACGTGACGGCCTCGCGCGCCGGCGCGATCGAGCTGACCGTCGCGTACTCCGTCCCCTCCGCAGGCTGGGAGCCGGTCTGGGACGTGCGGCTCGACGCGCCGCGGTCGAGCGTCGAGCTCGCCTTCTACGGCTCCGTCTGGCAGCGCACGGGCGAGGACTGGGGCGGCGTCCGGCTGGCCGTCTCCACCACCGTGCCAGGGCGCGCGCTCGCCGTCCCCGAGCTTTCGTCCCGCTGGCTGGACCGTGCCGTAGCCTCGCGCCCGGTCCCCCTGTCGCAGGCCCCCGCGGCGGCCGCGGAGCGCAAGGCGCTGCGATCGGCGCAGCCCGCCCCGCTGGCGGACGCGGCCGCCGAAGCGGAGCTCTTCGCCGCGCAGGAGCCGACGGCGACTGTGGAGGCGGGCCTGCTCGCCACCACCTTCACCGCGCCTGCCCGGGAGAGCGTCGATGGGGCGGGGCAGGCGCGGAAGATCGCGCTGGCGCGGTTCCCGCTCCACGCCGAGCTGGGCCGCACCTCGGCGCCGCGCCTCGACCGCGCGGCCTACCTCACCGCCAAGGTGGTGAACACGACCGGGTTCCCGATCCTGCCCGGGACGGCGGGCGTCTACGTGGGCGATCAGTTCGTCGGGCGGGCCGCCCTCCGCTCCACCCCGGCCGGCGGCGACCTGCAGCTCGCCTTCGGAGCCGACGACCGCGTCGAGATCGAGCGGCGGGTCCTCGAGCGCAAGCACGACACCTCGGGGCTGCTCGACAAGAAGGACGTGTGGCGGTACCGCGTCCGCATCGCCGTGAAGAGCCGCTGGGACGAGCCGGTCCGGCTGACGCTGCTCGATCTGGTTCCGGTCGCGCGCGACGCGTCGATCGAGCTGGCAGTGCTGGACGGCTCGACGCGCCCCACCCGCGAGGATCCGGAGCGGCCTGGGGTGCGGGTCTGGGAGCTCGAGCTGAAGCCGCGCCAGGAGCAGGTGGTCGAGCTCCGCTACGAGGTCCACCACCCGCGCGGCGCAGTCATCGCGGGGCTGGAGTGAAGCCGCGGGAGGGGGGCGGAGCTCACGTGGCCTCACCCAGCGCCGTCATCGTGTACGCGCCCTGGCTTGCCCGGCGGGCAGAACAGTCGAACGGCCTCAGGCAATGAAGTGAAAGGCAGCGAACAACCGGGCGCCTTCGCGTTGGCCGAACGCTCCTGGTCGACCGAGCGCCGCGTACGAGGCGGCGTCGCGCGACCGAGACGGTTCCCGCAAGATCGGCATACAAGAAGGCGCGCTCCTCGACTCCCTTTCCCCCGGCGATTCTCATGATTCGTCACATCGTGGCTTTCCGACCGGGGGGGCAGGTTGGTGCGCTGGGCCGGGCAACCGTTTCGCGGTGAACTGGTCCACCCACGCATCGCCGAACACCTGCCTCGCCGCATGCTGATTGTGAAACCTGCAAGTCACCCGGAGGTTGGCGATCGTCGAGGCTCCCCCGCGCGCGACCGGCACGATGTGGTCGAGCTCGAGGCGGGTCGTGGACCCGCAGACGCCGCCTGATGCGAGCGGCCACCGGCAGCACTTGCCATCGCGGGTCCAGACCGCACGCTTCACCTCGGCAGGGATGTGCCGCCGGCTGGCGGAGGGGCGCGCCGGAGTCGCCCGGGGCTTCTTCACGAGCCCCCTCTTCTTGTCGTTCGCCGCGAGGAGGAGGTCGAGGGCGGCCTCGAGCACGGTCTCGGTGTCGGCGCCAGGGTGGCTGTGCGACAGCGCGTCGCGCGCCGCTGCCAGCTTGGCGAGGAAGCGCTTCGAGACGGTGGTGTGGAACCGGCGCAGGTCGCCGGTCAGCGGCTCGACCTCGTCGGGCCTGGCGGCCGGGAGAGGCGCAGCCGGCTGCGAGTACGCTGGGGTGGCCGTGACCTCACTGTGTGGTTCGTCCGGTTGAACTACGGCACCGAGCGTCGCCTGGCTGGTCGCCACCGCCAGCCGCGTCACAGCCTTCGCGGGTGCCGCCAGCTGTGGGACCGTGACGACGTCCCGGTGTGGCGCAGCCTCGGCGGGCCGCAGCTCCGCCGCGACCGCCTTGGCCTCCCGCTTCGAAGCGTGGAAGAAGCGGGGCACGACCTCGGCCCGGTTCTCGGGGGTGATGACCTTCGCGAGCTCCACCACGCTCGTGATGCAGAGCTTCCCCTGCCGCAGCGGCTCGATGACCTCCGGATAGCGCTGGACGAGCTCGGCGGCGGTCTTCCGGTAGAAGGCGGCGCCCTTCGAGAGGCCCAGCTCTCGGTGCAAGAAGTAGAAGAGGCTCGTGTGGCCGAGCTCGAGCCACCGCCTCTCGCGGTCGAAGTCGGCCAGGGCGATGAGGAAATCGGACAGCGCCCCGTGCTCGCGGTGGAGCAGCTCGGCGAGGTGGGTCGTGAGGTCGCGCGTGCCGTGCATGAGGAGATCTTCTCATGCGTTTTCGGAGCCTCGCCGGATGCGCCTGGCGGGCTCATGGAGCGCGGCCGCGAGGCAAGGGGTCGCGTCCGGCCCGCGCCGGCGCTCGCGTGCTGCGGTCGGAGCCTGGCGCAGCGAGAGAGGCCTTCTTGCGCAACCCGCTGCCGCGCAGGCGATTCCGCGGTGGGAGGCGTCAAGGCGAATCTGACCTGTCTACCCAAGAGGGAGTGAGCACCACGCCGTACTGTCACGGACAGTCACTCACCATGGCAGTCGTCAGGACGACCACGCGCCGCCCGCGCATCCGCCGCATGCTCGCGGAGGCGGTCGTAGGCGGCGTGTGCGAGCCGATCACGCGCAGACGCCGCGGACGCGCGGTGACGCCTCATCGACGACCGGCCGCCGCCGCGCTCTGCCGGCCAGCACTGCGCCGCCCACGCGGCGGCCGCTTCTCTGCTCGTGGTCCGCTCCGCGACCGATCGATCTTTGGCGCACGGCGCCGTCTCGCACGAGGAGACTCCGCCTCATGTACGACGCTCGCCCGGCAGGACCGCGCGGCGCCGGTTCGCGCGCTCGCCCGACTGCGGCCTTCTTCTTCGATGCCTGATGCGGCGACCGCGCTCACCCGTCCCAGCTGCCCCATTCGTCGGCGGTGTCGGGCGGCGGAGTGCCCTTGTTGCGCTCGTGCCATTCGACGACGTCCCAACCGCGGCGCTCGGCCACGGCGAGGAAGGGCGGCTTCGGATTCACCACCACCGGGTTGCCCACCGCCTCGAGCAGCGGCGTGTCGGCCACGGAGTCGGAGTAGACGAAGCTGCGCGAGAGGTCGAGGTCGTAGCTGTCGGCGATGCGCTCGACCACGGCGCGCTTGCCGTCGCGGAAGACCACCGGCGGGACGATCTGGTCGGTGGCGCGGCCGTCGACGACGCGGGTGCGGGTGCCGACCGCGACGTGGACCCGCAAGTGCCGGCCCACCTCGTCGATGATGTACTGCGGCGAGCCGGAGGCGAGCACGACCAGGTGGCCGGAGAGCAGGTGCTTCCTGATCTGCCGCACCGCGCCGGTGGTGATGCGCTTCTTCAGATGCTTGTGGAAGCAGGTGTGGGCGTGCGCCTTGAGCTCGTCGGCTCGCAGGCCCTGCTGGCAGCGCGATCCCACCTCGACCATGTCCTGCTCGGTGAGCCGGTGCCGGGCGTACTCGTAGATGATGCGCGGGACCTTGGCGCGCATGTCCGGCCGCATGATCTTCTCGCTGTAGAGATACCAGGTGAAGATCGTGCCGGCGTTGCCGTCGAGGAGCGAGTCGTCGACGTCGAAGATGGCGGCGGTGCGACCGAAGGGGACCACGCGACGCGATTGTAGGGGGCCGGGGGCCGCAGCGCGAGCCCTCGACACGATCGGTTCACGGACCCCTCACCCCGGCCCTCACCCCTTGCGGGAGGCAAGCCTCCCTTTCCCCCGCCGGGGGAGAGGGGGACGGATCTCCGCCGGGGACGGGGAGAGAAGCTACTGCGGCACGTCGCCGGGAGCGGGAGTCTCGGCGACGCCGGGGGTGGCGGGGGTCGAGGTGTCGGAGGGCGGCGGGGGGGCGGGCGGTGCGGCCTCGGAAGCGGCGCCTTCCACCGGGGCGGGCGCGGCCGCGGAACCCTCGGGCTCGGCCGCCGGAGGCGCCTCGTGCGAACCCTCGATCTTCTGAGCGAGCGCCGCGAAGGGGTTGTGGGTGAGCGAGGTGGAGGCCTTGGGCCGCGGCTGCGGACCGCGATCGCCGGGGAGGCGCGGGCCGGTGTAGCCGCGCTTCTTGTCTCCGAAGCCGCCGGGGCCGCCGGGACCTCCGGGGCCTCCAGCGCCGCGGAGGCCGCCCGGGCCGCCGCGGTCGGGGCGCGGGGCGCGCTCCGGTCGGTCGCGCCGCTCCGGGCGCTCGGCGGACGGCGCGGGAGGCGCGCCCTCCACCTTCGGCGCCTCGGGGCTGGCTGCGGCCGCGGCGGCCTCGCCCTCCGCCTTCGGCACGGGCCGCCGCTCCGGGCGCTCCGGCCGCTTCTTCTTCAACGCTCCGGGGCCACCCGGGCGCTGCTGCTGCGGCTGGCCCGCGTGCGGCACGTAGATGACGGGCGTCATCACCTCCGGCGGCGGGCCCTTCTTCTCGACCTGCACGGTGGGGAGCGTGCCGCGCCAGATGGGCTGCTCGTACACGTTGTCGGAGCTCGTCCAGCGGCGGGTCCCGGCCTCGCGACCCATCAGGTTGAGCCAGGAGTTCACCCGGCTGTCGATCTCGTCGATCTCGTGGGTGAGGAGCGCCTCGAGCGTCAGCGGCACCTTGGGCGAGCCGTACTCGAGCTTGCCGTGATGCGAGAGGACGAGGTGCACCACGTGGTGCTCGAGGTCGCGCGGCACGCCGATCCGGCGCGCCTTGTCGTGGATCCACTGCGCAGTCATGATGAGGTGGCCGATGAGCCGGCCCTCGTCGCTGTACTCGACCTGGCGGTCGTACGAGAGCTCGCGGATCTTGCCCAGGTCGTGGAAGAAGGCGCCCGCCACGAGCAGATCGCGGTCGACCTGGGGGTAGTGATCGGCCAGCCGGTGGGCGAGCTTGAGGCACGAGACGGTGTGCTCGAGCAGGCCGCCCGGATACGCGTGGTGGACGTTCTTCGCGGCCGGCGCCCGACGCAGCCGCCCGGCCACGTCCTCGTCGTCGAGGAAGGCGCGGATGAGCTTCTTCACGTTCTCGTCGGCGACCGCGTCGACCAGGCCGGCGAGCTCTTTCCAGGCCGCCTCCTCCTGCTCGTTGGGTCCGCTCTTCTCGGGCTTCTTCGGCTCGGGCGGCGGCGCCCACACGAACTCGGCCACGTCGACGCCCGCCGGATCGACCTTCGCCACCTGCTCGAGGCGGAGCTGCGGCTTGCCCTGGAACGTGCCGACCTGCCCCTCGACCTCGACGAGGTCCTTCTCCTCGAAGGTCGGTACCAGCTCCTCGATCTTCTCGAAGGCGCGCGCTTCCAGCTCGCCCGTCTTGTCGTGCAAGGTGACGGACAGGTACGTCTTCCCGCTCTTCGCGGTCGGGATGGCCTTGCGGGCGACGAGGAAGACGCCCTTCACCTTCTCGCCTTCCTTGACGTCCTTGACCCAGATCTTGTCCATGGTGCGCGGAAGCTAGCCCAGCCCGCGCGGCGAGACAACACGGTTTCCGCTATGTTCCGGGCCCATGCGCATCGACCCTGCGCGCGACGCCCTGTTGGTGGTGGACCTTCAGCACGACTTCCTGCCGGGGGGGTCGCTCGGCGTAGCGGGGGGCGACGAGGTGGTGGCACCCGTCGCGCGGCTGGCGCCGGCGTTCACGACGGTGGTGGCGACGCAGGACTTCCACCCGGAGGGCCACGTCTCCTTCGCCTCCGCGCATCCCGGACGGCAGCCGTACACGACGCTCGCGCTCCCGTACGGCGACCAGGAGCTCTGGCCCGACCACTGCCTCCGCGGCTCGCCCGGCGCCGCCCTCCACCCGGCGCTCCCGGACGGCGCGCTCACGCTCCTCCTGCGCAAGGGCACCCGGCGGGAGGTGGACTCCTACAGCGCCTTCCGGGAGAACGTGGGGCCGGATGGACGCCGCCCCACCACCGGCCTCGCCGCCTGGCTCCAGGCGCGCGGCGTCCGGCGCGTCTTCGCGTGCGGCCTGGCGCGCGACTTCTGCGTGAGGTGGAGCGCCCTCGATGCGGCGGAGGCGGGCTTCGAGACCTTCGTGCTGGACGACCTGACCCGCGCCGTCTTCCCCGAGCGCCGAGCGGAGGTGGACGCGTCGCTGGCGGCGGGTGGGGTGCAGGTCGTCCCGAGCGCCGACCTCCAGCGCTGAGCTCAAAGACACACACCGGCGCACCCGCCGCCGGGAAAAGCGGCCATGAGATTGACCCCGCCCCGCAGTCGCGCTCCGATCAGAGTCGACGACACCATGGACCCGCCCGCCCCGCTCCCGCCGCTCCCGGCGCCCGCCTCCGCCGCGCCCGCCGTGGCGGGCGAGCGGGGCGCTGGTACGCCCCAGGCCCAGGCAGCGGCGGGCGTCCTGCTCGCGCTCTCGCGCGCGGCGCGCAGCTTCGTCCTCTACGACCCTTCCAACGCAGTCGTCCGCCAGCTGCTCGGCGAGTACCGCGACCGTTCGCGCGCGGCGCTCGACCGCCACGGCGCCCTCGCCTTCGAGGTGCGGCCGTTCGAGATGGCATGCGCGGGCGAGGTGGTCTACCGCGAGCTCGACCGCGAGAAGTCGCTCGCGTTCCGGCTGTTCCGCGACGGCGTGCGGCGGTTGACGATCCTGCCGGTGGTGGGCTGGGAGGAGCTCCTGCAGCTCCTGCAGATCCTCGCCATCCGCTACACCGGCGTGCGCCAGCAGGAGGAGGACACCGTCACCCTCCTGCGGAAGGCCGAGTTTCGCGGCATCACCCTCGAGGCGGTGGAGGGCTTCACGCCGGCCGAGGAGAGTCCCGAGCCCGAGCTCGACGAGAAGACGCAGCGCGCGCAGCGGGCCCAGCCGCCCGCCGGCTGGGACACGCCGCTGCAGAAGCTCCCTCAGCCGGGCCCGCTGGCGTGGCGCGCGGTGCCCGACGCCGAGCTGGCGCCGCTCCGCGCCCAGAGCTCGGAGGACGAGGCGGCGCTGGCCGACCTCGCCCTGTCGGTCGCGCGCGACCTCCTCGCCGAGGCGACGCGCTCGGCCTGGCCGGTGCCGAACCCCGATCTCACCGCCTTCTTCTCCGAGCTGCGCGACGGGCTGCTCGCCGAAGGGAATCTCTTGTCGGTCCGCCGGCTGCTCGATCTCATCCGGGAGCAAGGTGGAGGCGAGCTGCGCGACACCGTGCTGCGCGGCCTCGGCGACGCGCGCACGCTCGACCTCGTCCTGGCGGCGGTCCCGGAGGACGCCGCGCAGCTGCCGGCCGAGATGGTCCCCTTCCTGCCGCTCCTGGGCATCGACGCGGCGCTCGACCGCCTCCTGCCGGACGCGGGCACGAGCGACGCGCGGCGCCGCCTCCTCCTGCGCATCGTCCTGGCCCGGCTCCCGCGCGAGGCCGACGCGGTGCTGGCGCGCCTGCCCACCTTCGAGCCACGCCTGGTGCGCGAGCTGGCGCGCGCGGTCGTGGCTCGCGCGCCCGAGCGCGCGAGCGACGTGGCGCGCCAGCTGCTCGCCCAGCGCGATCCCTCGCTCCGGCTGGAGGGGCTCGCCGCGCTCGATGGAGCCACCGGCGTGGTCCCGCTCCGGCCCGTCTGCGAGCTGCTCAGCGACCCGGACCTGCCCCTGCGCGTGCGCGCGGCAGAGCTCCTCGGCAAGCACGGGGACGCCTCGGTGCTGGAGGTGCTGCGCGCGGCGCTCTCGACCGGCCGGGAGCTGCCGCCCGAGGTGGCGGAGGCGCTCGGGCGCGCCATGGCGCAGGTGGCGCCCATCGTCGCCGGCCGCTTCTTCGGGGCCTGGCTCGAGCCGAAGGGCCGGTTCCTGCGCGGCCTCTCCGCCGAGCAGCGCACGCAGCAGTGGGCCGCGGTGGCGGGCACGGGGGAGCTCCCCGGGGCCGAGGCGGAGAAGAGCCTGCAGGGCCTCGCCGAGCGCTCGGAGGGCGAGCTGCGCCGCCACTGCCTCTCCACGCTGGCGCGGCGCAGGAAGGGAGCCGGCCATGCCGCCCCGCGTGGATGACGACCTCTCTCGCGCGCAGTCGAGCCTGGGCCGCGCTCTCGGCCGGGCGCGCGCGGGCGAGGACCGCGAGCTCTCGCAGAAGGTCCGGGAGGGCGGCGAGGCGCTCGCGAACATCGTGTGCGGCCTCCTCAAGATGAGCCGCGTCCACGCCGCCGACAACCGCGCCTTCGAGGCTCCGGCCGCCGAGCTGTCGCGGGTGCTCGGCGTCCTCGTCGACCTGCTCGGCACCGTCCACCTCGTCACCGTCGAGGAGCAGGTCTACCTGAACGACGTGCGCGTGCGCGCCGAGACGAAGGGCGGGGCGCGCGAGCTGGGCGGGGAGCTCGCGAAGCGCAACGTGGGCGGCCTCACCTTCCACGCTCCGCTCGATGGTGCCGCGGTGCGCGCCCTGGTGGCCGCCTTCGCGGAGCGTCCGGCCGAGAGCGGCCCGCGCAGCGCGTTGCAGCACGCGCTCGCTCTGCGAGGCGTCCGCTCGGTCGAGCTCGCGCCGCGCTTCCGCTTCCGGGCGCAAGGGGAGAACGAGCGCGCCGGGGCGGATCCCATCGAGGCGCTGCGGCGGGCGCTCCGCCTGACGGAGGAGGGGTACGACCAGCTCGCCGCCGGACGGGTCGTGAACCCGCTCCCGCTCAGGCGGGTGGTGGCGGAGATCCTGGAGATCGGCCCCCAGGTCCCCGAGCTGTGGGAGACCGTCGGCGATGGCCTGCCGCACGCCTCGCACGCGGCCTCGGTGGCGCTGCTGGCGTTGCTCGTCGGGCGCGCGGTCGGGTTCGGGAGCGCGGTGCTGCAGGACCTCGGGGTGGCAGCGCTCCTCCACGACGTCGGCTATGCGCAGCTCCCGGTGGACGTGGCACGCGGCGCGGAGGGGTTGGCGCGGCACCCGGGGGAGGGCGCGCGCATTCTCCTCCGCCAGCGCGGCTTCAACGCGGCCAAGCTGCGGCGCTTGCGCGCGGTGATGGACCACCACCGCGATCACGAGGCGCCGGCAGGTTCGCCCTCGGCGCTGGGCGAGGTACTACGCCTGGCCGAGGACTACACGACGATCCTGCGCGTCTACGCGGGGCGCGTCTCGCCCGCCGACGCGCTCGGCGCCATTTCGCGCGCGGCCGGGCGGCTCTACCATCCCGCGCTGGCGCAGGTGATGGTCAACGTCCTCGGACGCTATCCGCCGGGGACACTGCTCGAGCTCGGCGATGGGCGTTTCGCGAGGTCGGTGTCGCCGGTGCGGAGCCCCCAAACCTTCGCGCAGCCGCTCATCCGCGTCTACGACCTCCGGACCCGCGCCCTGTCAGGCGAGCGCGAGGACCTCGCGCTGGCGGGCGACGTGCGGCGGGCCATGCCCGGCTAGCGCGTGCTCGGCGCGCCGTCCGAAAGTGGTCGCGCGCCGCGTCGTGGCATGGCGCTTGTGTAGGTCTACACTCTTCGTCCTCGAGGCGCAGTGCTTGCGCGCGTCACATCGAGAGAACCGCTTCCCCGGGAGGAGCCCCATGCCGTCGCCCAAGCGCATCCTCGTGCCGGTGGATTTCTCGGCGTGCTCTCGGGCGGCCCTCGAGCACGCGCTCGAGCTGCAGGCGGCGCTCGGCACGAGCGTGGACGTGCTGCACGTCCACGAGCCGTCCGGGTTCGTGGGCTTCGAGTCGCTCGCGCTCATGCCGGTCGACCGACCGGCCCGCCGCTGGGAGCAGCTCCGCGACGACCTGTTGCGCGAGCTCGAGCGCTTCGTCGCGCCACACCGGGGGCGCATCGGACAGGTGCGGGTAGAGGCCGGGGTGCCCACCGACATCATCCCGGACGTGGCTCGTCGCGGCGAGTTCGACCTCGTGCTGATGGGCACGCAAGGACAGAGTGGCTTCTCGCGGCCGGTGGTCGGGAACGTCGCAGAGGGGGTGATGCGCAAGGCGCACTGCCCGGTCATGACGCTGCGGATGGCCGCGCGCGGCGGCGGCGGTCACGAGTCCGTGCTCATGTAGGACGACCGCTCCGGCGGTCCTACCCTGGCCTCCCCCTTGCTAGTCACCCCTGCCACGCCCGGGGGGGAAATGTCCAAGCACACGGTCCAGCGGTACATGACGGTGAATCCGACCGTCATCTCGAGCCGCCGAACGCTCTCCGAGGCTCATCAGACGATGCGTGAACTCGGCGTCCGGCACCTCCCGGTCGTCGACGCCGGCCGGTTGGTCGGCCTGGTGTCGCAGCGAGACCTCTACCTCCTCGAGACCCTGCGCGGGGTCGACGCGACCTCGGAGACCGTCGAGGAAGCCATGACGCCCGAGCCGTACACCGTGCCGCCTGACGCGTCGATCGAGGAGGTCGCGCGCGAGATGGCCCAGCACAAGTATGGCTCGGCCGTGGTGGTGGACGGCGGTGCGGTCGTCGGCATCTTCACGTCCGTCGACGGTCTGCGGGCGCTCTCGTCGGTGCTGCGCCGGGGCCGCCCGGTCACGCCCCGGAGCGTCCACGGACGCCCCACCTGAGGCGCTCACCGCTTGCCTGACGGTGCGCAAGGCGCGGCGCAAGCCGTGCGTGACTCATCGCGGCGCACGCAAGATCCGCGTGAGAAATCGAGAGAATCCAACGGTTATCGCACGGCATGGCCCGTGTAATGGCGCGTAGGTTCGAAAGGACGAGGGCGTCAACGCGCCCGAGCAAGGTCACGGTCGCCATGAGCCGCATCGAATCCGAGGCCCGAAGCCTCCTCCTGAGTCGTCGCGAGTCGCTGAGCCGCAGCCCGGCTGAGGTGCAGCCCTGCGATTCTGGCTCGAGCTGGCGCGACTGGGAGAGTCAGTGCGAGCCCATCGCCGAGCCGACGCGCCGGGAGCTCGCGGACATCGAGGCCGCCCTGCGCCGGATCGAGGAAGGCAGCTACGGAAGATGCGAGAAGTGCGGCGGCCCCATGGGCCTCCAGCGCATGCGCGCCATCCCTGAGGCACGCTTCTGCCTCTCCTGCAGCGGCTACCGTGACTGAGGTGGCCGTACCCGCTGGCTCCCGCCCCCCCGTCCTCGCCTATCCTCTGGGCGATGCCCTCTACTTGAACCTCACGAGCGCGTGCACGCTCGCGTGCACGTTCTGCCCCAAGATCCGCGCCGGTGACTGGGTGGTGGGCGGCTTCGACCTCCGGCTCGAGCGCGCGCCGGGCGCTGACGAGGTGTGGTCGCAGGTCGAGCAGGTGGGGCTCACCGGCCGCTCCGAGGTCGTCTTCACCGGGCTCGGCGAGCCGACGCGGCGGCTCGGGCCGCTGCTCGACCTCACCCGCCGGCTGAAAGCCGCTGGCGTCCGGCGCGTGCGCATCGACACGGATGGGCTCGCCAGCCTGCGCGAGGGACGCGATGTCGTGCCGGAGCTGGTCGCGGCCGGAGTGGATGCGGTGAGCGTCTCCCTCAACGCCGCGGACTCCGTCACCTACGCGCGCATCTGTCCGAACCGTTTCGGCGAGCGCGCCTACGAGGCGTGCCGCGGGTTCATCCGGAGCTGCGTCGGCGGCGGGCTCGAGGTGGCCGCGAGCTGCGTCGCCTTGCCTGGCCTCCGGGAGGAGGACTGCCGCGCGGCCGCCGAGGCGCTCGGCGCGTCCTTCAGGTGGCGACCGTACGACCGGTTAGGGCGGCTCCAGGAAGGTGGACCGAGCCCCGGCAACCGTGCATAACATGCACCCGGCGCGCAGGGTTTGCGGCCTGCATCGCGCGAAAGGTGGGCATGACGGTGGGCAAGAACGGGGTTCGCCCCGGTAAGGAACGAATCCTCGTCGTCGACGACGAGCAAAACGCCCGGTTCGCGCTCCGGACGATCCTCACCGAGGAGGGCTACGAGATCGTCGAGGCCGCCGACGGCGAGGAAGCGCTGGCGCTCCTGCCCGGCTTTGCCCCCGCCGCGGTGCTGGCCGACGTCCGGATGCCGCGTATGGATGGGCTGACGCTGCTCAAGCGAGCCCGCGAGATCGGCTCGGACGCGGTCTTCGTCATGATGACGGCCTTCGCGAGCGTCGAGGCCGCCGTCGAGGCGATGCGCGCCGGCGCCGAGAATTACCTCGTGAAGCCGCTCGACGTGAACGCGGTGCTGGTGGTGCTGGAGAAGGCGCTCGAGAAGCTGCGCCTGCAGCGCGACACCGCCAACTTGCGGGAGCGCGTCCGCGAGCGCTACCGCTTCCACAACATCGTCGGCGACGCGCCGGAGCTGCAGGCGGTCTACGAGGTGGTGAAGCGCGCCGCCCCCACCAAGGCGACCGTGCTCATCCTGGGCGAGTCGGGCACGGGGAAGGAGCTCATCGCTCAGGCGCTGCACGAGGAGTCGCCGCGGCACGACAAGCCGTTCATCAAGGTGAACTGCGCCGCGCTCTCCGAGACGCTCCTCGAGAGCGAGCTCTTCGGGCACGAGAAGGGCTCCTTCACCGGCGCCATCGGCCGCAAGGAAGGGCGCTTCGAGCTGGCCGACGACGGCACGCTCTTCCTCGACGAGATCGGCGACATCTCGCCGGCGCTGCAGATCAAGCTCCTGCGCGTCCTGCAGCAGAAGGAGTTCGAGCGCGTCGGCGGCACGCAGACCATCAAGGTGGACGTGCGGGTGGTGACGGCCACCAACCGCGACCTCGCGGCCGAGGTGAAGACGGGCAAGTTCCGCGAGGATCTGTACTACCGGCTCAACGTGGTCGCGGTCACGCTGCCGCCGCTGCGCACCCGCAAGGGCGACATCCCGGCCCTGGTCTCGCACTTCGTGGAGAAGTACTCGAAGGCGTATGGGAAGGAGATCAATGGGCTCGCCCCGGGCACGCTCAACGCGCTCCTCAGCCATGACTGGCCGGGCAACGTGCGCGAGCTGGAGAACGTGGTGGAGCGGGCGGTGGTGCTGTGCAAGAGCGCCGAGCTCACCGCCGACGATCTGCCGCCCACGCTGCGGGGCCCCCGCCCGCGCGAGCGCGCCCCGGGAGCCCTCATCCCCGGCGCCACGCTCTACGAGATCGAGCGCGAGGCCATCCTGCGCACGCTGGAGATGGTGGGCGGCAGCACCTCTCGCGCCGCCGAGATCCTCGGCATCAGCGTCCGCAAGATCCAGTACCGGCTGAAGGAGTACGCCGGCGGCGGACCGCCCCGCGAGGAGCTGGAGGAGGGCGCCGGAGGGGTGGAGTAGGCGGTCTGCCGCCGCGCTGGGCGGCCGGTCACCCCGCCCGCGGCAGCCGCAGCGCGAAGCGGGCGCCACCCGTCGGCGCGTCCTCGATGCTGATGGTCCCCCCGTGCTGGGTGACGATCGCGTGGACGATGGAGAGGCCGAGTCCGGAGCCCTGCGCCTTCGTGGTGAAGAAGGGCTCGAAGATGCGGTCGCGCAGGTCGGGCGCGATGCCCGGGCCGCTGTCGTCGACGTAGATGGCGACCTCCTGCGGGGCGGAGTCCTCGCGCGCGCAGGAGACGCGCACCGTCCCGCGCCGCCCCACCGCGTCGAGCGCGTTCAGGGCCAGGTTCATCACCACCTGCCGCAGCCGCTCCTCGTCGCCCGCCACCGGCGGGACGTCGCCGAACTCGCGCTCGAGCGTGATGTGCCGCCGCTCCGCCTCGCCCTCGAGGAGGTCGAGCACCTTGGTCAACACGGTCGCCACCTCGATCGCCCGCGGCTGGAACTCGCGCGGTCGGGCGAACTGGAGGAAGTCCTCCAGGATGTGGTCGAGCCGGCGGATCTCGTCGCGCACGAGGTGGAGCGGCTCGAGCAGCGGCGGCTGCGCCTCCGCGCCGAGCTTCTGGACCCGCCGCTCGAGCACCGTGAGCTGGAGCGCCGCCGCGTTGAGGGGATTCCGGATCTCGTGCGAGAGCCCCGCCGTCATGGTGCCGACCGCCGCCAGCTTCTCCGCCATCTGCGCGCGGCGCGACAGCTCGCGCTTGTCGCCGTGGAGCCGCACCTGCCGCATGGCCTGCTCGACCGTGACGAGCAGCTCCTGGGTGGCGCAGGGCTTCACCAGGTAAGCGCAAGCGCCGGCGCGCACCGCCGCGACGGCCGACTCCAGCGTGGCGAAGCCGGTGAGGAGCACCACCTCGCCGTCGGGCGCGGCCTCCTTGAGCTGCGGTGCGAGCGCGGTGCCGTCGCCGTCCGGCAGGCGCAGGTCGACGAGCGCCACGTCGAAGCCCTCGCGCGCACCGTGCAACGCCGCGGCGCAGGAGCCATAGCCGTGCACGGCGTAGCCGGCGTCCTCCAGGATCTCCTTCAGGTTGTCGACCAGCGTCGCGTTGTCGTCCACGATGAGGACGCGCGGCCGGTGCAGCGACTGGCTCATCCGCGGCCCTCGCCATGCGCGGCGTGCTGGCGCTCCACCTCGGCCAGCAGGGCGACCGTATCGAACGGCTTGAGGAAGACCGCCGCCGCCGAGCGTGGCGGCGCCACCAGGCAGCCGGTCTCGACCAGCATGGGGAGTCCCGGGTACTTCTCGGCCAGGCGCTGCATCGCCTCGCCGTCGGGGCCGCCCGGCACGCGCAGGTCGACGAGCGCGCAGAACGGCCGCACCGGCCCGAGCCGTTCGGTCTCCAGCACCGACCCGGCCGTCACCGCCGCGAAGCCGCGGCCGCGCAGCGCCTCGCACAGGTTGTCGCACAGGGCGGTGTCGTCCTCGATGACCACCACCAGCCCGTCGCGCCGGGCCGCCCCGAGGAGCTCGAGGAGCCGCGCGATCGGGACCGGCTTCGGGAGCGTGGCGAGGAGCCCCTCCCGCCGCGCCGCCTCCAGGTCGCCGTCGCGCACGTACGCAGTCACCACGATGGCGGACAGGCCCGGGTCGATCCGGCGAAGGTGGTGCACGAGCTCCGCCCCACCCATGAAGGGCATGCGCATGTCGGTGACCACCGCGTCGAAGCGCCGCTCGCGGGCGAACGCCAGGGCCGAGGTGCCGTCCTCCGCCACCGTCACCTCATCGCCCAGGTCTCGCACGATCTCGCCCAGGTTCTCGGCGAAGGCGCGGTTGTCGTCCACGATGAGGTAGTGGCGCATGGGAGCCGGTCAGGCGGGGAGTTGCACCGTGAAGCGCGCGCCCCCGCCCTGGCGTGGCTCGTAGCCGACCCTGCCGCCGTGCCGTTCGACGATGCGCTTCACGAGCGCGAGGCCGAGCCCGATGCCGCGGTCCTTGGTGGTGATGAGGGGCTCGAAGAGCCGGCGCGCGGTGCCAGGGTCGACGCCCGGGCCGGTGTCCTCCACCGTCACCGTGACCGCGTCCGCGGCGCGGCGCGCCACCACCAACACCTCGCCCTCGGCGCCGGCCGCCTCGACGGCGTTCGAGAGCAGGTTCACGAACACCTGGCGGAGCTGGATCGGATCGCCGTCCACCTCCATCCCGTCGAGGCCCTCCGCCCGGTAACGCACCGCCTCCGGACGCGCCACCGCTTCGGCCGCGCCCGAGACGACCGCGTCGAGCCGCACCCGCTCCTTCGCGAGCGGCTTGTTGCGGATCATGTCGAGCAGGTTCGTGATGATGGAGTTCGCCACGCCGAGCTGGTCGCCGATGCGATCGAGGTGCTTCTTCACGCGCTCGTCGGCGCCGATGCGACCGCGCAGGATGAAGAGCGATGTCTCGATGACGCCGAGCGGGTTGCGCAGGTCATGGCCGATGGAGCCGACGAGCTGGCCGAAGGTGGCGAGCCGCTCCGCCCGCGCCGCCGCCGCCTCGAGGTCCTCCCGGAAGGTGTGCAGCATGATGGCGAGCTCGAGGTCGAGGATGCGGCCCACCGCCCGGCGCGCCACGGCGAGCTCCGCGGGCGCGTGCAGGTAGGTGTCGTCGATGACCTCGTTCAGCCCGCGCCGGATGACGTTCATCGCGCCGAACATGTAGTGCTGCGGCAGGGCGATGCGGACGTGGTGGCGGCCGATGCGGGCGCGGCTCTCGAAATACGCCTCGTCCCAGGGTCCCGCGAGCAGCGTGTCCATCCAGCGCTGGAGCGTGACCTTGAGGTGCCCGACCTGGCTCTCGCTGGCGAGCGAGCGCCTGGCGCCCTCGTGGGCCAGGATGGTGTCGTAGAAGACCCCCACGATGGACGCGAAGCGCGGCTTCGCCACCGGGTGGAGCGCCCTCAGGGCGCGCTCATCGACCTCGCTCCAGCCGACGTAGCGCTTCAGCTCTTCGAGCAGGGTCTCTTCCATGCCTGCAGAGGGTTCTAGGGCGCGAGCTGCCCGGGATCAACCGGGTGAGCGGCCGGGTGGTGCCGGCTCGGCGATCCCTCTTCGGCGCTCAGGCCCGATGCTGGCCCCGCACGGCCTCGGCCACGAGGTCGAGGTCCTGCACCATGTCCGCGGCGAAGCGCACGAAATCCGACTCGGTGATGATGCCGAGCAGCGTCCCCTCGGCGTCGCACACCGGCAGGCAGCCGAACTTGTGGTGGAGCAGGGCCCGCGCCGCCTGGACGAGGGAGGTGGCGGGCATGACCGCGACGGGATCGCGCGTCATCACCTCACCGGCGAGGGTCGAGCGCGCCGGGCGCGAAGCGGCGGAGCGCAGCAGGTCACGATGGGTCAGGATCCCGACGAGCTTCTGCTCCCGCACCACCGGGAGGTGCCGGATCCCGCTCAGCCGGAGCATCTGCTCGGCCAGCGCCAGGTCGTCGGACTCCGTCAAGGTGACGAGCTCACGCGTCATGAAGTCGCCCACGCTCAGCGCGCGGACCCCGTCCGCCTCCAGCTGCTCCGTCGCCTTGGGCTGCCGCATGCGCCACCTCGCCGGGCCGGCTGCGGCCCTGCTCCCGATGCTGCCACACTTCACGCGGTCGCGGCCATGTGCCTGGCCCCGACATGCACCGCCAGGGTGCTATGGCGTAAGCGGGCAGGCGAGCGTGTCGGCGAGCGCCTGCGCTGCCTCGCGGCGATGGGGGGAGCCGAATCCATGGGCCGCGCGGCGGTGCGCGTTCTCGAGGAGCATGCGCGCGTCGTCCCGCGCGCCCAGCGCCGCTGCCGAGCACGCCGCCAGGAGCCAGCCGTCGGGCCGCTCGTCCAGCAACGACTCGCACAGCTTCAGGGCGGTCGAGGGCTCGCCCAGCGTCAGGCGGCACTCGGCCAGTCCCAGGCGCACGTCCGGGTCCGCGGGGGCGGCGCGCGCCGCGTCCTCGAACGCCGGCAGGGCTGCGGAGGGATCGCCGGCCAGGAGGAGCGACAAGCCGAGGTGGAACGCGGCAGCACCGCCGGCCGAGCCGATCATGATGCGGTGGGGATCCGGCTCGCTCCCGCGCGAGAGCGCCTCGCGCAGGGACCCCGCCGCCCGTAGGGCGTGGTCGTGGCGGGCAGCGCCGTCGGCCTGGGCGGCGAGGCGGAAGCACGCCATCCCTCGCACCAGGAGCGCGTCCGAGCCGAGGCGGCCGCGCAGCGCCTCGAGTCGATCGATGACCTCCGCCGCGCGGGAAGGCTCCCCGGCGTCGAGCGCCACGAGCGCCCGCGCCACCGCGATCCGCTGCAGCGAGCGCCACGGCGGCTGGTTCGGGGCGATCCCCCATCCGCGCTCGGCGGCCTCCAGGGCGCCCGCGGCGTCACCGGCCGCGCGGAGCTCCATGGCGAGATAGCCGAAGGCGGTCGAGTTCTCCGGGTCAGAGGCACACTGACGCCGCAGCAGCTCGACGTTGCGGGTGTTCTTCGCGCGCTCCTTCCGGAGCTCCGCGACGTTGCCGAGGTGGACCAGGTCGACCTCGGTCGCCGTGAAGCGCGCTTGCCGCTCGCGCAGCGCGGCGTCCACGCTCTCATGGACGAGCCCGCGATAGCGCACCCCCGCAAGCCGCCGGAACAGGCGAAGCAAGAGGACCGGATCGCCCTGGCGGGCGCGGCCGGAGGTGACGTCTCGCGGGGCCGCGTCGAGGTGGGCGGCGTCGTGCAGCCGGAGGAAGTAGGCGTCCGCCTCCGGCGCGCGGAGCAGGCGACGCAGGAGCTTTCCCGCCCCGGGCGCCAGCCGCTCGTCGGCATCGAGCTGGAGCACGAATCGACCGGTGGCGTGCTCCAGCGCCAGGTTGCGCGGCGCGGAGAAGTCGTCGGCCCAGGGTTGCTCCAGCACCCGCGCCCCGGCCCGGCGCGCGATCTCGATGGTGCGATCTCGGCTCCCGGTGTCGACGAGGACGATCTCATCCACGGCGGAGCGCACCGATTCGAGGCAGCCCGGCAGCATCGTCTCCTCGTCGCGGGCGATGAGGCAGAGGGTCAGGAGCGGCATCGCAGCGGGGCAGAGCAAGCGGTGCGCCACCGCCGGGAGCCGGCGGAATGGCAGGAGAAAGCGGGCGCGCCGGGATCCTGACGCGGGTCGAGCGTCAGCCCGCCGACGCGCCCCCACGGCGAGGCGTCGATCTGTTCGGATCGGGAGCGCTGGCCCCTGCGTTGCAGCGGTGGCGCGGGATGAGCGCCTACCACATCTGCCTCGTGCAGCCGGCAGGCTACCTGCACTCCGCGGCATTTGCCGAGGTGGCCGACACGTTCGAGCACGCGCTGAGACGGCTCGGCCACGCCGTCACCCGCTCCGCAGCGCCGGGCGGCGCCGGGACGCGCACCCTCGTCCTCGGCTCGAACCTGCTCGCGCGCGTCGCCCTCTCGCTCCCGGCCGACGCGATCCTCTACAACCTGGAGCAGCTCGACGCCTCGTCGAGCTGGCTCACCCCGCCGCTCCTCGAGCTGTTCAGACGGCATCCGGTGTGGGACTACAGCGCCCGCAACGCCGCCCGGTATTCCGGGCTCGGGCTGCCGGCGCCACGCGTGGTGCCGATCGGGTGGGTCCCCGAGCTCGAGCGCGTGCCGCGCGCGCACCAGGAGGACATCGACGTCCTCTTTTATGGCTCGCTCAACGACCGCCGCCGCGCGGCGCTCGAGTCCGTCCGTGCCGCCGGGCTGCGCGTCGAGACGGCGTTCGGGATCTACGGGGCGGAGCGGGATGCCTTGATCGCCCGCGCCAAGGTCGTCCTCAACGTGCACTTCTACGAGGCGAAGGTGCTCGAGCTGGTGCGGCTGTCCTATCTGCTCGGCAACCGCCGTTGCGTGGTCTCGGAGCGGGGGGCGGACGAGGCGGAGGCGCGGGCGCTGGAGCGGGGCGTCGCCTTCGCAGCCTACGAGGAGCTGGCCGCCACCTGCGCGCGGCTCGCCGGCGATCCCCTGGCGCGTCGCGAGCTCGGGGAGGCGGGGCACGCCCTCATGGCGAGCCGCGATGCATCGGCCATCCTGAAGGTGGCGCTCGAGGCGCCGGCCTCCCCAGCGCACTCCGACGATCCCTGGCGCGGCTCGCGCAGGACGAGGATCCTCCTCGCGCCCGACCTGTCACGGCCGGACGACTGCTGGCGCAGCGCCGTGGCCGCGCTCGCTCCAGCCGCTGCGGCAAACCCCGACGTGACGCTCGGGATCGCGCTTCCGCTGGAGCTGCTCGCGACGGCTCCGGCGGAGCTCGTCGCGGCGAGCGGCGACTGCGACGGCGCTTGCGACCTGCTCCTCATCGAGGCGCCCACGTCGGCGACCGCGTGGGAGCGGCTCTTCGCCGGCACCACACTGTGGGTGAAGACATCCCCGCGGCACGAGCTGGCCGCCGCGGCCGAGCGGGCCGGCGTCGAGATCCGCGATCTCGCGGGCGCCGCCCCGGCCCGCTGAACGACGGTTCGCGATTCACGCTCGCCCGTTTTAGGAGGACGCACCTCGGGCAGAGCCCATCGGGCGGTAGCGGCCGAGGGACGCGGCGCCCGCCCGAGCGGGGCGAACCCCTGAGGCGCGGCGGAGGACGGGGCGGCGGAGCTGGCCCGCGCCTTGTAAGGAACTCCCCAGCGCGCCACCGCCGCGCGGATGTCCCGGCGCGCCCGGAGAAGACATGAAGCCTGAAGCCAACCCCGCCAGCCACGGCCGCGACCTCGCCGTCATGACGCTCGAGATCGCCGGCGCGGGCGGCCAGTTCGAGACGCGCTCCACCGTGCTCTGCCCGTGCGAGCAGCGCGCGAGGCCGCTGGAAGAGTGCCTTCCCTGCGTCGACAGCAAGGGGCTGGCCCTCGACCCCACCGCCCGGCCAGGCTTCGTGGAGTGCCTCGGCGAGGCCGCGCCCGCGCAGGCCGAGCGCCGGGAGCCGGGCGAGGCGGAGCGCTCGCTGGCGGATCGCACG
>WNGL01005972.1_pt1 | contig 21522 bp, 15 predicted proteins | sample 5400591 | NCBI WGS metagenome assembly WNGL01 (sample SAMN13153377, study PRJNA577476) | soil metagenome | isolation source: 80 cm soil or saprolite under Garry oak tree replicate 1 | place: USA:California | collected 2016-06-15 | reverse complement strand
GTGAAGTTCGCGGCATCGTCCGTGCTGCCGGTGCCTTTGTACTTGGCAACCTGCGGATAGGGGCACAATGGCCGCGATCGCGCGACCTTGCCATCGGAAATACGAGATGCAACGATCTGCTCGGGCGCCTTTCCTTTCTCTACCCACTGCTCGAGCGCGGTGACCATGTCGAAGCGATTTGGACCTTCGCCACCGCCGCAGTGAGCCATTCCAGGGACCATAAACAGACGTAGCCAATCGGAGGTCTTCGAACCGCCGCCCATTTTGTCCAGCACGCTCTTGTAGTAATTGATGGTCGACAGCGGAGGGACATTCTGATCGCTCCAGCCGTGATACATCAGAAGCTTGCCGCCGTGCTTCGTGAACGCCGAAAGGTCGGGGTTGATCGCATTGATCGTGCCATTGTCGATCTTGTCGGCGAGAGCAACGTCGGTCTCGATATTAAACGTCCGCCAATCCCAATTTGGATCCTTGAAGACGACGTACTTGAACTGATCGACATTATTTGGGTTTGGCTCAGGTCCTCCCGTTTGGGTGGCCCAGCCGAGCTCGGTGCCCAGTGATAAGCCGGGATAGACCTGTTCTCCGGTGCGTGGATTGATTGCAGGAGCCGTGATTTTCTTGGCCGCTTCGACTTGTGGAGCCGTCAGGCAGGACGTCGCATCCTCGCCTTTGCACTGCAGCGTCTTGAAATCGAACTTGCAGCGAGTTGGATCATCGATGATGCCGTCCTTGACTCCGTCGCTGGCATCGCAAGCCTCAACTACCGCCTGGTGAATCACAGGATACTTGCTGGAAGGGATATAGCTCGCCTTATCTTTCAGAGTGATCTGCCCCATATACACGCCCCATGAGGCCAGGCGCGTACGAGGGTTCGCTGGCGCGCCTGCGATGACGCCGTCGAAGTCACTCGCGTAACTCTGCACTTCGCGGAGTCCTTGCCGGCCTCCGGTTGAGCAACCGTTCCAATAGGAGAATTTGGGCGCATTGCCATAGAAGGCATCGATGATCGCCTTCGCTTTGACGGTCATCTCATGTTCGGATCGATATCCGAAATCAATCAATTTTTCAGGGTGGCCCAACGCAAAGCTTCCGCCTCCGCTCGCATGTCCGGTATCGGTCGAACTTGTCGCGTATCCCCGGCGCACCGCCTCTGCCATCGCCGGGTAGCTGATCGACCCCGCCCATCCTCCATTACCAACAGCCTGAAATTTGTTGTTCCAATTCGCGACTGGCATCCAGACCTCGACCTTGATGTCGGAATCACTGGATGGCTTCAACGTGGCGGCCACACGGCAGAACCCCGGCAACTGTTTGAAAGCGGCGTTTTGTTGCGCCGCTCCACGCCCACTGGCCGGCAAGGTAAACGCCCCAGCAGCAACGGACTGAGCCAATGTGATCGTCGTGTCCGGCAGAATCAGTGAGACCAAGCTCTCACACGTCGCAGCACCCGCTGGCGCCGCATTGAGCGTGATTTTGGTGATCAGAACCGCAAACAAAGGAACGCTTACGCTTCGCAAGTTCATGGCAGCACTCCGGATTAGGCAAGATTGGTGTAATGCGCGGCATGATAGCACGCTCTGACGGAAGCTTCGTAGAAGTTTGCCTGACGTGCAATCGATGGCTAACTAAGGGTTTAGAACTCCCTCCAATGCCAACATTCGGATGATAGATCATTTGACACTCCGAAACTCGTTTGTTATCGTGGCGCCGCGTTTTGAATTTCAAAAGACACAATTTGGCGGCAGACCAAAGTCTCGTGCGAAAAAGTGGGACGTTCTTTCGCATTAAAGTGGAGGGAAAGATGAAGGGCCGGAAGGAGCGCAGGGATAGAACAAAGCATTTCTTTGAACGCGTGTGGAGAAACGCGCTGACAGGATTGCTGATTTTTGTGTTGAGCTGTGCTGTTCTGTCGGCGCAGACAACAGCTTCGGTTAGCGGCTCTGTGAAAGATCCGAGCGGAGCGGTTTTGCCCGGTGTGGAAGTCACCATGACTCAGACCGACACCGGCCTGAAGCGGAGTGCGGTTACGAATGAGACCGGGTCGTACACATTGACGAACCTGCCCGTCGGTCCGTATCGGTTGGAAGCGGGTCTGCCGGGGTTCCGCACCTATGTGCAAACGGGAATCCTGCTGCAGGTCAACGACAATCCTGTGATCAATGTGGCGCTCGAAGTTGGCCAGGTTACCGAGACCATCGAGGTTCAAGCGAACGCCGCTCTGCTGGAAACGCGAACCACGACCATCGGTCAAGTGATCGACAACCAGCGCGTGCTGGAGTTGCCGCTCAATGGCCGCCAGGTGACCGAACTGGTCTTGCTTTCTGGAGTCGCGAACATCGGCGGTGTCAACGCCAACAATTCGGGAATTCGGAATTATCCTACGACCACGATTTCCGTTGCGGGTGGCGCTGGCAACGGTCTGGTGTACCTGCTGGACGGAGCGACGCATAACGATCCGTACAACAACATGGGTCTGCCGATGCCGTTCCCGGACGCATTGCAGGAGTTCAAGGTGGAAAGCAGCGCCGGACCAGCCCAGTACGGGCAGCACGCGTCGGGCGTGATGAATGCGGTGACGAAGTCGGGCACTAATGAAATCCATGGCGACGTCTTTGAATTCCTCCGCAACGGCCGCCTCAACGCCCGCAATGCGTACGCTCTAAAAAGAGACGACCTCAGGCGCAACCAGTTCGGCGGAACGGTCGGGGGACCCATCAAGAAGAGCAAACTCTTCTTTTTCGCCGGTCACCAGACCACGACGAACCGCCAGACGCCTCCAGAGGACAGGCAATTCGTTCCTACCGCGGCGATGCTCGCCGGTGACTTTACCGCATTCGCCTCGGCGGAGTGCAACAATGGCCGGCCGCTCACTTTGAGGGCCCCGTTCGTCAACAATAAGGTCGATCCCCGGCTGTTCTCTCCCGCTGCGGTGAGGCTTGTGACCTGGAATAAGGACGGACTTGTATTCCCCACAACCAGCAATCCATGCGGCGAACTTCGGTTCGGCCGCAAGTCGGCGGATACCGAACACATCACCCTCGGAAAAGTGGACTTGCAGAAGAGCGAGAAGAGCTCGCTGTTCTTCCGTTATCAGGAAGCGCGCCGGTTTACGCCGAACGACCTGGATCCCTCCAACTACTTGACGTTGAGCATCGGGAACTTGGCTCAGAACGTGTTTTCGGCGGTAGTGGGCAACACCTACTTGATCAGCCCTGACATGGTCAGTTCCTTCCGTGTGTCGGGAATTCGAACGCGATTGGACAGGACCGCTCCGAAGGTTCTCGACCTTAGCGACATCGGAATAAAGAACGTGTTCAATCCATACCCGCACTTCATGCGCATGGTGATCACCAACGGGTTCAACTGGGCCGTGAACATCCAACCTGGACACTACAGCACGGTGGCTGAGCAGGTCTCTGAAGATCTGAGCTGGGTGCGAGGAGCACACCAGTGGGGATTCGGCGGGAACTTCATCCACACGAACCTGAACGCCAACTCCGGCGTCAATACGAACCCTACGTTTACGTTCTCGGGTCAGGCCCAGTCCGGCAGTGGGCTAGGGGACTTTTTGCTGGGGAGACCGTCGCTTTTCGCGCAGGGCAACGAAAACGTAGGCAATGGCCGCCAGCATTATATTGCGGCGTACGTGCAAGACACATGGAAGGTGAGCCCCAAGTGGACCTTGAACTACGGCGTGCGGTGGGAACCTTTCCTACCGGGGTACGAAGCCAATAACCAGACGGCGCATTTTGACAGAGCGGCGTTTGACTCGGGCGTACATAGTAAGGTGTACGTCAACGCCCCGGCTGGCCTTCAGTTTCCCCCTTTGCGTGGAACCAGTGGGCGGAGCGAGGATGGAAGGACAAACAAATATCACGACAACGCCTGGTGGCATTTTGCGCCGCGCCTGGGATTCGCTTTGGATCCTACCGGCGATGGCCGCATGACGATTCGAGGAGCGGGCGGAATCTTTTTTGACTACGCCCACCTTTGGACGTACAGCTCGCAAGGAAGCAATGCTCCGTTTGGCAATCAGATCCAAATTTTCCCGTTGAGTTTTGACGACCCATACACCAGCATCGGTTTGCCGAATCCTTTCCCGCAGTTCGCCAACAAGAATTCCACTTTTTCGCAGTTTGGTTCTTACAACAGCTATCGGACGAATCATCATGCGCCTTACGTTTATCAGTGGAACCTCAGCATCCAAAGACAGATTGGGAACAACTGGCTGGTATCGGCCAACTACCTCGGCAACAGCACCATTCACTTGTTGGGCGACACCGAACACAATCCCGCTATATACCTGGGATCGGGCGCGTGCACCATCAATGGCGTGAACTATACAACGTGCTCCACACTCGCCAATCTCAACCAGCGCCGCGCGTTATTTCTGGCAAACGCCAGGGAGGGACAGTACTACGGCTATGTTGAGGATGTAACGGATGACGGAACACAGAACTATCACGGGATGTTGCTTTCAGTCCAGAGCCGGCGGAGCAAGGGTTTAACCGTGCAGGGGAATTACACCTGGTCCCACTGCATCGGCGATCCTGGAGACAGTCAGCCCGGAATCGGTACGGCTGCGCAGTATCCTGGCCGTCGATTCTATGAACGCGGGAATTGTGATGGAGACCGCCGGCAAGTGGCGAATTTCTCAACGGTGTATGCGACACCGCAGTTTTCTAACAAAGCGATGCAGATCCTGGCTAGCAACTGGCAGATCTCGGGTCTTGTCCGTCTGCAAACCGGCAGCTACTTTACCGTGACGTCCGGCTTTGATACCTGCCTTTGCGGCGCGCAGGGGAGAGACCGGGCGAATCAGCTCCTCGCCAATGTCTATGCTCCGGACAAGAGCCCCACTCAGTACCTGAACCCTGCGGCCTTCGGGCGGCCAGCGGATGGCCAGTGGGGAACCGGCAACATCAATACTCAGGGGCCGGGACAAATCGATATCAACGTGGCTCTGACGCGAAAGTTCCACCTCCGGGAAACCCAGACGGTCGAGTTTCGAGCCGAAGCGTTCAACCTGCCCAACCATCTAAATCCGTACAATCCAGGGGCGAACGCTCCGGGGCTGGCTACCCAGAACACGAATGTTCTTAGTAGTGTGAATTTCGGCAAACTACTGAACGCCCGCGATCCGCGAATCATCCAACTCGCGCTGAAGTTTGTGTTTTAGAGAGACCAACGCTGCCTTGACAGCGTGTAGCGAGGGGCGTAGCATCGGCGAAAATTACTCGCCGGTGAACATGGACTCCATTTTGAAGGGTGCCGCATGAAAGGGAACCTGGCAAAGTTTGTGACATTGGTTATAGGCCTTCTGATGGTAGGCGACTTGGCGTGGGCACACCACGTGATCGCGGCAAAGTTCGATCCCAACAAACCGGTAACGCTAAGGGGAACCGTCGCAAAGATTGATTGGCTGAATCCTCACGTTCACATCTTCATGGACGTGCAAGACGGCCGTAGCATCACGACTTGGGCAATCGAATTGGAGAGTCAGGTGGATCTTCAGAGGAGTGGCTGGAACCGGGAAACGCTTAAGTTTGGAGACGCGATCACCGTGCAGGGAATTTCCGCCAGGGACGGAAGCAAGCAGGCGTGGGGCAACTCGGTTGTGGTCGCGAGCACCGGCAAGAGAATTTTCACTCTGAATCCAGTGCAGCCGCGACGTGACAATCAGGCCGCGCGGCCAACACCGCGCTGGCCCGACGGAAAACCGAGATTGGGTCCTCCGCCAGGCGAACGGGGATATTGGGGAAATCCAAGCTTGACCGCGCTGTTGCAGACTGGAGCCAACGTTCAGGTCGATGCCGATGGCCTTTTGCGCAACATCGCCGATGTCGACAAGGTGGCGCCGTTTCAGCGTTGGGCCAGAGACTTGTACGAACTACGGCAGCGCAATCTCTTGAAAGATGATCCGTTGTTTCTTTTCTGCAAGCCGCCGGGTGGACCGCGGCAGTTTCAGCTTCCTTACGGAGTTCAGTTTGTTGAAGAGGCATATCGCCAGCGCATTTGGGTCCTCATCGGTGGTGGCAATCACAATTGGCGTTTTATCTATACGGATGGCCGGGATCCGCTGGACCCAACTCAGAGGGACTTTGGCCATCCTCTCTATTACGGCCGTTCCGTTGCCAAATGGGAAGGAGATACGCTGGTCGTTGACACGAAAGATTTCAACGAGGAATTTTGGTTCAGCAACGGCGGTCTTCCGCATACCCATCAACTTCACTTGATTGAACGCATCTCGCGGCCCGACTTCAATACGTTGAAGTACGAAGTCACCGTCGATGATCCAGGCGCCTATACGAGAACCTGGTCCGGCGGGTGGACTCTTCAGTGGATTCCTGGAGAAGAACTGCCCATATACTTTTGTCAGGACAATCGACCTTAATCGAGAGAACGGAATTTAATTTGTTTGACACGTCTTCGAGATATTTGAGAAACATGTGATTCAGTCTTTACAAAACAGGAGGAAGCTGATGAGTCAGCACACAGTTCGTGGCCTGGCCCTCGTTTTCGGTGTGTTTCTATCAGTAGTGCCGGCTGTGGCGCATCATGCTTTTGCAACTGAGTTTGACGCCAAAAAACCGGTAACGTTCCGGGGCTATGTCACGAAAATCGAGTGGACGAATCCCCACGCATGGTTCTACGTCAATGTCAAAGATGAGTCCGGTAAAACCGAAAATTGGGGTTTCGAAATGGGCGCGCCCGGGGCTCTCGGAAGAGAAGGATTGCAACGGGACACTTTGAAGATTGGGGACGAAGTCATCGTTGAGGGCAGCCTGGCGAGGAACGGAACCAACCGGGTGAATGCGCGGAACCTGACGCTGGTCGGTACGGGTAAAAGATATGGCACGGCGTCCAGCCAGAATGCTCCCCAGTAACCGGTTAGTCCCGCTTTGGCAGAGCACCTTGCCAGAAGGAGGTTCTCACGTGCGACATCGGGTCTTCGCAACGTTCGCAGTGGCCGTTGCACTACTGGGATTGCCGGTGCCGGCGCCATTATTTGCGCAGAATGCCCGGCAGGCGGCACAGGCGCCATCCCGCCCAACCCCGCGTTGGCCGGATGGCAGGGTGAACTTGGGCGCTCCTCCGGGAGAAAAGGGGTTCTGGTTGCCCAATGGGCGGCCCATACTTGCTCAGCCTGAAGGGAACATCACCACCGCTGGTGACCCGCAGGGACGAGCCGCCTTCTCCGGACCAACGTTCCCGGGAAAACCGAAAGAGAGTGAGGTTCCTTTCCAGGACTGGGCAAGGGCCATATATCAATGGCGCGAAACCAACTTGTATGAACCTTATATCCGTTGTAAGCCCTCGGGTGGAGCCCGGCCGTTTATCAATCCGTTTGGGGCCGAGTTTGTGGATCTGCCCGAACTCAAGACCATCTACCAATTCGATGGCAATCTCCATACGTGGCGGGTCATTTATATGGATGGCCGGCCGCATCCGAAAGATCTGGTTCCCAGTTACTACGGACACTCTGTCGGCCATTGGGAGGGCGATACCTTGGTCGTCGACACGGTCGGCTTCAACGAAAGAATGTGGATCGACCGGGAGGGAATGCCGCACACCGAAAAACTTCACCTGATCGAGCGTTTTACGCGCACGGATTTCAACACCATGAAATACGAAATGACGATCGATGATCCCGGCGCGTACACGAAGACGTGGACGACGGGTTTTTTCCTTCGCTGGAATTCGTCGGACGAAATGTTTGAATTCATCTGCCAGGAAAACAATCAGGTCGTCGACGTGTTGGGTTCCCCTGAGGAGAAGGTAGAACGTAGCCTCCAAATTGTTCCGTAAATGCTTTCATGCTTTCATGTAGTCGCGGGCTTTAGCCCGCGTTTCGTTCTGGGCGCGGGCTAAGGCCCGCGACTACAAGCTTTCTTTGACACGCCAATCCCCCCGGCCGGCTGAAGCATCGTCATCCCCACTTATTTGGTTTATGCTCTTTTGAGAAGCAGTAGGTCTGGGCGGAGAGGGCCACTGCGAGAATCGAGCGTCTCAAAACATCGTAACTGAACTGGAGGAATGACTATGGCTAAACAAATACCTGCAGATAATCCGATGATTGGAACGTGGAAGGTCAACCTTGCCAAGTCTACATATGTCCCCGGCCCCGCACCAAGAAGCGCGACCACCAAGTTCGACCCTTGGGAGGATGGAGTGAGAGTCACGGGTAACCAGGTGGATGCGCAGGGGAACAACATCCATTTCGAAGTCGCCGCGAAATTCGACGGCAAGGAGTATCCAATTAAGGGTTCTCCGATAGCGGATGCGATTTCCCTCAAGCGGATCGATGAACGGCAGACCGATGTCGTCTGGAAGAAAGATGGAAAGGTCACCATGACGGGGAAAAGTGTGATTTCCGCCGACGGCAGAACAACAACTCTCACGCAAACGGGCAAGGACCCTCAGGGCCGCACGGTCAACAATGTGATCATTTCCGAGAGGCAATAGGAACTGGGGCAAAGCATCTCAAAGAAGGTGTGAATGGCCCTGCCTTCTGTAGGGGCGGTCTGTGAAGGCCCCTATTTGTTGAATCCAGGAGCAATGGGCGCTCCTAGAAACTTTGAATGAATTGGCGACAGCAAAAACGACGATTTGGTCAGTTCGTCAATGCGTGATCTGGTTGTTGGACAAGTGCATTTGAGATCGTACATGGGACATCCCAACATTTGACATTTTTGGGAAGCTCCAGCGTGCAGCGAACAATGTCAAATGTTGGGATGTCCCATATACTTGTCCAACAACCCAACGACCAACTGACACAATCACCCGACCTGAATGGCTGAGCCGACGGCCTTTTCCCCGGACTATAGTCCACGTTACTCGTGAGTAAAGTGGACTATTATCCGTTTTACACGACGCGGCGATGATTGTGACGTTTATTGGGCTCCGCTGGCTACTTCACCGACACGCGCCGCTTAAGATCTTCAAACCAGTTGAGGACAACCTGGATTTGCGGGGCGGCGGGCGATCCGGATTGGGTTTGCTCGGCGGGGATCACGCCGATGAAGTGTTTGCCGTCCGGAGTGATGTCGGAGTTTCTGGGATAGCCTATTGGGCTCCGATTGGTGAGTCCTCGTGGCACTGGCATCGAGTCGCTGAAGGCGAAATTCGGACGGGTTGTGATGTTCACGGCCGCGTTCACGCCCGGACCGGCGTTGTAAAAGAGTTCTTTTCCGTCCGGCGACCAGAACGGCTGGCCGCCTTCGACAATCGGATACCTGGCGCCCGTACTCGGAAACGGCTGCACCCAGACGCGATAATTCCCAGTTTCGGTGGATTGGTAGGCCAACCACCGGCCATCGGGAGAAAATGCAGATCTGGCAATAAACTTGGACGGCGCCTGTGCGAAGACCGTGGCCTTCTTATCCTTGAGTGAAAAGATCCAAACTGCGGCTTCGCTGCCCTTGACCGCGGTAAACGAAAAGCTCTGGCCGTCCGCAGACCAGGAATCCGGAATATGGGCGACGCCCTGCTCGGGTTTCGTGAGTCGCTCCGCCGTACCGGCGCCATCGGCTCGTTGCCAAAAGATTCCAAGATCGCCTTCGCGATCCGACTGGAATGCGACTCGTTCTCCATCCGCCGACCAGACCGGATAACGATTCGCTCCTCCCACCGTAAGCTGGCGCGGCGCGATTGTGCCGCCCAACTCATATATCCAGATGTTGGCCTCTTTGCCGTCTTCGCTTCCAAAAGCGACACGCTTGCCATCCGGGGAAATTCGCGGGAAACCGTACGGCCGCGGTGGAACTTTCAGAGGCTCGACGCTGCCTTTACGATCCATGAGGGCAAGGACCTGTTGTTCACTCGCTGTTGAGACCGGCCCGGGAACATAAATCAGCGTTCCGGTACTGGAGAAGCTGAAGTGGACTGCGCCCGTGACGCCTCCTCGCCGGACACCTTCGACCACCGGAACCTGTCCTCCCGTTACCTCCAGCCTCCGCAGATCCAATGGGACGGCGAATAACGTTCCTCCGAAAGCATAGACAATGTGTCCCGTGGGGAGATAGCGTGCGTCGGTCCCACGTTCAATCAAAGTCTTGCGCTCCGCCGACTTCAACGACTGGACGACAATTTGCGCGTTGTCCCACTGATCCGCACCCTGACCCTTGGCGAGCGTGAATAGGACAGCCTGTCCGCCCGGCAGCATCTGCGGACCATGCGCGACTTCACCACTTTTGACGGCAACGACCGTTTCAGGCTTCCCGCCATTTGGGGAAACGCGCATGATGCCATTGCCTCCTTGCCCAAATAGAATTCCGTCCTCTCCCCAGCTCACACCAAAAGGAGGATCGGCTGGACAGATCGTCACTGCCGCCCCGCCGGTCACCGCAATTTTCTTTAACGTCGAGTCTCCGCTCGCATAGAACACTATCGATCGTCCATCGGGCGAAAACCCGGGATTCACGACGAACTGCGCCGTTTGAGTACCTGGGATTGGTCTGGCTTCCAGTTCCGACATCGATCGGTGGTACAACTGCCTGTTCGCTTCGTAGACGATCTGCGTGCCGTCCGGCGAAATTGCAACGAGAGTTCTGCTGCCAGCTGTGAACTGTTGGCCTTCACCAAGGATCAAAGGGAATCTCGTTACAGCAGCGGTGGCGACGGTTTGAAATTCCACACAGCGATGCCAGTGAGCGCAGCCGTCAAAACGATGGCCGCGAGCACGGGAATGGCGCGCCTCCAGAGCGGCGGCTTTGGCGCAGCGGCGCGCTGTTCCTCGACGGCCACTCCGCGCGGATCGGCAAGGACCGCTTCGATCTCGATGCGCGCATCGCCGACGGCGTGCCATCGAAGCTTGGGATTCTTCTGAAGACAGCGGCGAAGAACCTCATGAATTCTCGGATTCAGCTTTACGGGAAGCAGGCTGAATTCCGGTTCGGTCTTCAGCACGGAGGCGAGCACATCCGACACCTCGTCGCCTTGAAAAGCCTGCCGGCCGGTGAGCATCTCGTAAAGAACGCAGCCGAAGGAGAACACATCGCTGCGTGGACCGGCGGCACGGCCGCGCGCCTGCTCGGGCGACATGTATGCGGCGGTGCCCAGGATAACGCCGGCATTCGTGCCGGCCAGCGTGAGTGTTGGCGAATTCGACATCGTGGCATTCGCCGGCGAGCCCTCGAGCGCTTTCGCTAATCCGAAGTCGAGCACCTTCACGTTGCCTTCCGGCGTGATTTTCACGTTCCCCGGTTTCAGATCGCGATGGACCACGCCTTTCTCGTGCGCGGCCTCGAGCGCTTCACAAATGTTCTTCGCAATGCGGAGGGCTTCATCGACTGGAATCGAGCCGCGCTGAAGCCGGCCGGCGAGCGTATCCCCTTCGACGAGCTCCAAAACGAGAAAGCGTGAACCGTTTGCCTCCTGCAGATCGTAGATCGCCGCAATGTTGGGATGATTGAGTGAGGCGAGCACTTCCGCTTCGCGCTGAAAACGGCTGACTCGATCCGGATCGCGCGCAAACTCATCGGGCAGAATTTTGATCGCGACTTCGCGCTTCAGCTTCTTATCACGCGCGCGATACACCTCGCCCATCCCGCCTTTGCCGAGCAGGCCGATAATCTCGTGAGAGCCGAGTTGCGTTCCAATGGTGATGGCGATGAATTTGACGCGATTATAGCCGAATTCCAGTCGTGAGGGGTGGCTGTACCAGTCAGGAGAAATCGGGGTCAGCCGCGGATTGCGCGGATGGCGCGGAGGGCAGCACCAAGCCGTAGGCGTGACTTGCACTGCAGGTGAGTACGGCCCATCCGCGTCGTCCGCGCAATCCGCGGCTAAAACTTCGTCTAAAAAGCAAACTACCGTGAGGACAGGCGAAAGGACCCTCAAAGCGGGCAGTTTGATTTTTTTTAACGCCGCCATCCAGTTCAGCACCACCGTGAAAGGCGGCGTGCTTTGCCCCACCGGCACGGTGGCGAGGACGGGCGGACATAGACTTGAAAACGCATGCTCGATCGCGCACGCCAATTCCCGCGCTCCCGCAAGAAACACCGGCCAATTCGAAATCCATAGCGCCGTGCGTCATGCTCCGCTAAGATTCCGGCAAGACAGTAACAGGAGGACCCTATGAGAGGAACATTTTGTTTCGCGATGTGCGTTGTGTTGTTGCTCGCAAGTGGTTGGGTAGCACAAGCGCAGACACCGCCTGCCCCGCCGCCAAAGGCGCTGCAGATTTTTGAAGAAAACGTCAAGGTCGGGAAAGCTCCCGCGCACGAGAAAGTCGAAACGAACTGGGTCAAAGCGTTCGCCAGGGCCAAGTGGCCGGGTCAGTACATTGCAATGAAGACGATTGCCGGACCACCTCAGGCGTGGTTTGTCGAGCCACATGATTCGATGGGTTCGATCGAAAAGCTTCAGAAGGACACCGAAAAGATGACCGCCTTAGTGGCCGAGACGGATCTGCTGGGCGCGCAGGACGGAGAAGTGTTATCCAGTGCCCGGTCGATCCTGGCCACGTACCTAGAGGACATCAGTTATCTTCCGCTCAATGGTGAGCCAGTGGCGAAGATGCGCTACTTCGATGTCGAGATTTTTCAAGTGAGGCCTGGGCATAACGCAGAATTTATCGAATCTCGGAAGCTCACGAAGGCGGCCCACGAGAAAGCGAAGATGCCCGACCCGATGGTGTACTACGCTGTGGCGGCCGGTGCACCGAACGGGACGTTTATTCGCTTCCGTTCGCTAAAGTCGCTTGCGGACGAGGATCGATTTGACGAAGCCCACAATTCAAAGAACTATCAGGACGCGACGAAATCGAGTTCAAAAAGAGTCGACGAACTGACATCGGCTTCCGTCGCCAATATTCAGCATCTCATTTACGAGATCGATCCCAAAATGAGCTATATGCCGAAGGAATTCACATCGCAAGATCCGGATTTCTGGACGCCCAAACCGAAGCCGGCCACTAGCGTCGTCACGCCGGCTGACAAGAAGCCAAAGGCGAATAACGAATAGCCAGGGAAAGTGAGGGGGTCAGGTGGGCCGGGGGGATTTTGCGCAACAAACCAGTTTCGATATGCGGGCGCACTCCGCTTGGCCCTTCACCAGGAAGCATCGTAGAAGGCCCGTGTTGGACTCTCTATTTGAGCTGAGACCGTGCTATATCTATTCGGTCCGCAGGTAATTTTTCTGAAAATGAAGGTGAACAATGCCCATCTACGAATACGAATGCCGGGGATGTGGACACCGTTTCGAGTACTTGGTGCTTCCGTCATCATCCGCGCCAGCCTGTCCATCCTGCCAGCATCAAGATCTTCAGCGATTGATATCGATCTGTGCTGTGAGCTCAGAAAGCACGCGGCAAGCTCATTTGAGTTCTGCCCGGAAAAAATCGTCAGCCGTTCAGCGCGAAAAGCAACACGAAGAACACAAGCTAATCCACAAGGATGACTAGCTCGTCGATTTCCTCAGTCCGCCTCATACCACGAACTTCGTCCGCGACCCAGAAGATGGAGACGTCCTGCCTGAACGAGCTGCCGCAAATGCAGCTTCAATGTGTTTCGATTGGCCTCCGTAAGTGCCAGCGCGGCAGCGAGCGTCAGACGGCCGTGCTGCCGCACCAGTTGGAGCAATAGCTCATCGAGAGCGGACATGGAAGTCATGAGCCTTTCCCTCTTCACCTTTTCCGCCAAAGAATTTTTCTGCTCGACCAGACAGAGAAGAAAAAAACGTAGCCAGTCCATCAGATGAGACTCGTCTTTATCGAGTGTTCCCTGAGCGCTTCGGAGCGCACGGTAGTACTGTTCCCGGTTTTCTTCAACGACACGCTCCAGAGAACTGTATGACATATATGTGTAGCCCGCCCGGAGCAGCAGTAAGTTGGTCAGCACGCGCGCGAGCCTGCCGTTGCCATCTTGAAACGGGTGTATCGCCAGAAATCGCACGACAAAGACGGCGGCGACGAGAAGCGGGTGATGACTATTTCCTTCAAGCTCCCGCTTCGTCCAGGCAACCAATTCGTGCATCAGCCGCGGCGTGTCAAACGGACTGGCCGTTTCAAAGATGACGCCCACACTGCGGCCGTGCTCATCAAAGGCTTCTACATTGTTCGTAATCGTCTTGTAGCCCCCGCGATGGTGCTCGTCGCGAAGCGAAAATTTGAGGAGCGTGCCGTGAAGCTGCTTGACGTGGTTTTCCGTCAGCGGCATGTCCCGCCAGGAACACCCTCAATTCGAGTCGACGCTCCCACAGACTCCACCGTCGCGATCTGGCGTAATGTCGCCAGGCGATCCGGCGCCAGACTTCCCAGTGCCTTCCACGCACCTTTGAACTCGTCAATATCGCCAACGAGCCGGAGCACGTCGGGGGTAAGTACCAGATTCTTGAAAGGTTCAAGAGGCATATATCCGTAACTATACCCGAAAATACCCGAAATGGGTATTGGGTATTCTCGGGTAGTGTTGTGGGTATTATTCGGCTTTGCACAACCAATCGTCGGCGCCGAAGAGAGTGCCAGTTCGGAACTGTAGGGGCCGGTCTATGACCGCCTGTATTTTCGTTGAATCCGGGAATGACGGGCCCTCATAGAGACTGTAAATGAATTGGCGAAACCAAAAAAACCAAAAACGGGAATTTGCTCAGTTCGTCAATGCGTGATTTGGTTGTTGGACAGGTGCATTTGAGATCGTACATGGGACATCCCAACATTTGACATTTTGGGGAAGCTCGGGCGTGCAGCGAACAACGTCAAATGTTGAGATGTCCCATGGACGATGTCATGTGTACTTGTCCCATGTACTTGCAAACAACCCAACGATCAACTGACACAATGACGCAACCTGGCGAGCTGTCCGGCACCACCATCGGGATGAGCCTCTGCTCGCGCGTCGGTCGGTGCCATGCGGGTCTTCCAATAAGAGAATGCAATATCCAAAAATCCGGAATGTGTTTTGTGTGCGGCTCGTAACTGATCAGTATTTCAGTGTTCTTTTGGAAATGGATTTGCACCGTACGAATACCTCAGTGCCACACCTACTACAGAAAGGAGAAACTCCATGTGCAAAACTTCAGTGCTACTGGTGCGCCATTTCGTTTCAATCGCAGTTGTGACCCTAGCCATTCGCGCCGAAGCTGCTGATCCAGCCCCTGCACCTCAAGCCACGGCGCAGGCTCCCGAGCCGCCGCGGCCAACGTATCCAGGGATCCCGCCTTCGCAAGGAAAACTAGAAGGGACGCTCGGCTCGTTCAACCTTCGGGTTTTCGGGACTGTGTTGCTGAACCTGTCGGGATCGGATTCCTCGATCGTTGGTGAGGAAGTGCCGTTGTGGGCGCTTCCTGGATCGGTTCGTGTTTCGTTCCCTGATGGGACCACGAAACGTGCCGGTGATGTTCACGATACTATTTTCACGGCACGTCAGAGTCTGTTCGGTTTCATCGTTTCGCCGTCCAACCCCTCCAGTGACACCTGGGTGCCGTCAGGAAAACTGGAATTCGACTTCTTCGGCACGCGGCCCGTCGACTCTTTGCAACCGCAGGGACGAGTGTTGAATCAACCGCGGCTGCGCCTGGCTTATTTTCAAATCGAGAAGCGGGCATTGAAAATCACGGCTGGGCAGGATAAAGCCTTACTCGCTCCACTGGACCCGGTGTCTCTTTCCCACGTTGCGATTCCGCTTGGCGCCACTGCCGGCAATCTCTGGGGATGGTTCCCTCAGGTGCGTGCGGACTGGACACACAAAACCGGCGACACATCGACTGTGTTGCAATTTGGCGTACTGCGGCCTCAATTTGCCGATCCCCGGCTGAATGATTTGCCGGCCCCCGCAGGAAGTTCAGTGGAGGGAGCGCCGGGTTTTGGCGAGCGCTCAAGCCAACCGTTTTATCAAGCGCGTGTGGCAGTTTCGCATCCGATGAATAATTCGAACATCGCTGTCGGCGCTGCCGGACACTATGGAAGGGAGCGGCTCGGCGCCGACCGCACAATCGAGTCCTGGGCCTTCGCTGCAGATTACGCAGTACCTGTGCATCGCCGGGTAATTTGGCGGGGTGAAGCCTTCGCCGGAAGCAACCTCGTCCCATTCCAGGGCGGAGTGCTGCAGGGGCTTGCTGTGCTTCAACCTGTCGCAACGGCGCCGCCAACAAAATTCAATCGGATCGGTGCGGGCGGCGGTTGGACGGAGCTGATCCTGAAAGCGACTGAAGACAACAAGAACGTGGTTTACGCCGGCGTCGGACTGGATGATCCTCGCGACCGGCACCTGTTGCCGGGCTCCGGCCGTTCTCAAAATCGGTTTGCGTGGGCAAGCTATTTCCGAAAGCTCACCGATGAAGTGACGCTCGCGGCGGAGTGGAGCAACTGGCAATTCAAGACAAAAGGATTCGTTGGAGGAGCGCCCGGTCCGCGCGGTCCATCCGGGCGAGGAAATGTCTTCAATCTAGCCCTGGCGTACCAATTCTGAGTTGGTCGAAGCTAGGTCCTGTCCCGCGTAATTGCTGACAATGTGACTGGTCAGGTCCGTCCAGAGAGTTTCGGATGAAACCTGAAAATTGACTAGTGAGTAAAGATTAATACGCTTGGCAAAATGGTCCGATCTTTCAGCTACCAAGCGCACTAATCATTACTCACTAGTCAATTCTCGGGTTTCATCTGATGCAAAAAATTACTGGGATACGAGACTAGCTCCAAATGATGGGTGACACGCCTTTAATGCTATCGGATGCGGTTTTTGTGGAGTACAGGTGATCCAGGGTGACCTGTCTCAGGGTGTCGACGGAGTTCTCAGCATGGACACGTGAGAAACAAACTGGCCGCGCGAAGGATGGATTGCGTACGTCTTCGTGGGACTTAATCGACGCGGTCCCCACCGCGGCGGCCGCTGGTACTTGGATCACCCAGCTGCGTTCCGTCGGGAAGCGTGACCGCCAGGAACTGGCCGCCGGCCTTTCCGTCCTTCAGCGGACGGATGACCACCTTGACGTTCATGCCGGCTGTGAGAGTCTTGGGAACCCAGCCCTGCCGAACCAAACCAGCCGGTGAGCCAAGCTCGATTGCCCATTGCGCCGGCTGACCTTCGGCATCGGCAACCATCAGGAAAATCCAGCTATGGGGATTCGTCCAGTGGAATTCCTTGACCGTGCCTTGCAGGGTCACCGTCTTCGTAGCGTCGAACATGGCAAAGGAATGATGCGCGACAGCAGGGATCGCGTACATGGCAACGGCGATGCCCGCAAGGCCGAGTGCTTTGAATTTCATTGGCGCCTCCACGCTTTCTCTGGCCCTCTCTGTTTTTAAGAGAACTAGGCAGCGAGCATCTCACAGCTTGCTGAATGCTGCAACCAGCGAATGGGATGCTGGTCTTCCCGCGCGGGGCGCGCGCTGGCGGCGTGGCATGATCGGCCCATCCGCGTCATCCGCGTCCTCCGCGTCATCCGCGCAATCCGTGGCTAAAGAGTTTGTCGACAAAACAAGAAGTCCCCTCTTTTTTCGTATCATGGCATGCCAAGCTCGGTGATAGAGTTCGGAGTCGAACGGAATAGAGATCTCAGATGATCTGCAAGCAACCGCTGGGAGGGGTCTGATGGAAGATCTTCGCGTTTCTGTTTTCGCTGGTTTGGTCTTGGCGGCTCTGCTCGCGGTATCCGTTCTAACCGGGTCGGCATACGCGGCCGCGGAAACGCCGGATCTTTCCGGAATCTATTGGGCGACCCAATACAACGCCAAAATCCAGCTCGTCGGAGGTAGCGACCTGCCGCTCACCGCGGCGGGCCGGGCAGCCTATGACAAGAACATCGCGGGCTTGAAGGACGGCTCGGTCACGGATGCCGCCCGCAAGTACTGCGTGCCGGATGGGCTGCCGCGCGTGCTGGCCACGCCCTACCCGTTCGAAATCATCCAGGCGCCGCCCGGCCAGATCACGATTATCTACGAACTGAATCACCAGATCCGCGTGATCAGGATGGACAAGCCGCTGCCTGGCGAGAAGGAGCTGATTTCCTTCCCCTTCTACAACGGTCATTCGGTGGGTCATTTCGACGGTGATACGTTGGTGGTCGAGTCGGCGGGCTTCAACGATAAGACCTTCGTCGACGCCACCGGCGCGCCGCACACCGACGAGATGCGCGCGGTCGAGCGCATCCGCAAGATCAGCCCGACGCAGCTCGAGATCGTCATCACCGTTCACGATCCCCAATATTACACGCGAGATTGGCAGGCGCGCTTCGTCTACAACCAGCGCAATGACGTCCGGCTCGAAGACTATCTGTGCGGCGAAGAGCATCGCGACATTTCCTCGGTGCGAGGCGTGCGCCGGCCATAAGGGGAGCGAAAGACGCTCATGTCCAGCTTCGGTTCGAGAGTTTGCGCGAGCCAAATCGGGCCGCTAAACGGCGTGGGGAACCAGCGATCCGTTCCGTCAGTCCGACGCTGAGAATGGCGTGGGGGAACCGGCCGGCAGTAAGGAGGCCGCGAAGCGGCGTACCGATGCGATCCGGACGGTGGGCCCGACGCTAAGAAAAAGGAGGGAACATTCACATGTTGAAATCCGCTTCCAACGGCAATCGCATCGCGTTCAAGAAGCTCTGGCTCGTCGCCTTTGCCGCCGCGTTCTGTGTCGGGATCCCCGCCTGGGCGATGAATACTCTCGCGTCCACGCAAGCCCCGGTAAAAGACGGGATCCCCAATCTGGCATCGAGCAGTTTCGCATGGCTTGCCGCCGGCGCCGACTGGCTCGACCCGCCGTCAGGTCTCCGTGGCCCGATCCGGAACGATCCCGACCATCCGTTCCACGGCAATACCGCCGGCCCCGGGCAGGTGACACTGAGAATCGGCAACTACAAGGATCCGGTTCTAAAGCCCTGGGCCGCGGCGCAAATGCTGGCGTCGAATGAAGAGGTGCTCAGTGGCAAGAGGGCGGTTCCCTTCGCCGCCCAGGCCCGGTGCTATCCCGGCGGCGTCCCCGGACAATTGCTCTATCCTGCGGAGCCGTTCTATTTCATCCAGACGCCGAAGCAAGTGTGGATGATCTGGCAGCGCGACCACATGGTGCGCCGCATCTACCTCACCGCAAAGCATTCGAACAATGTGAAGCCGTCATGGTTCGGCGAATCCATCGGCCGTTACGAAAACGGCGATACTCTGGTCATCGACACGATCGGACTTTCCACCAAGAACAGCTACATTGACAATTACCGTACGCCGCACACGGCCAAGTTGCATGTCGTAGAGCGCCTCAAGCTATCCGCCGACGGCAGGATGCTCGAAGCAATGGTCACCGTCGAGGATCCCGATACGTTCAACGAACCGCTCCACATGATGCAGCGCTGGCGCAAGGTGGACAACCCGCTGTTGGAGACGGTCTGCGCCGAGGACAACTTTGATTATTTCAATCAGAATCTTTTTCCGATCCCTGAAGCCGCCAAACCTGATTTCTGACGGGCCGCGAATTCAGGACGAGCCGAACGCCGGCTAAGGCCCGCGACCACCTGCATGCCTACACGTTCTTTCAAGCATGTAGTCGAGGGCTCTACTCGCGTTCGGTGCATTCTGTTTTCCTGACCAAAGGAATTCCCTCTCGTGACGCCCGATTTTCCTTGCTCTGAAGAAAGGTGTGTCGATACGGCCTTACCTGGTCGGTTCGGCCGGGCCTTCCGGTAGGTCGTGCCCTTGAGCGCGATCATGTCCACAAAGCTGTCCCCACGGGAATCGTAATGGGGGCGTACGACACGCACAAGACACGATTCGGGTCAACACCCGTCTCGTCGAGATCAATGTTGTCGTGCGCGACAAGAATGCTTAGGTTGGATCAATATGTAGTAAATTTTCTCAACCGCCGAATCATTGGAACGCAAATCAATTCAGTTTGGGAGGCTACAGCATGAAATGGACAAGATTGTTCCTTCTCTTAATGACGTTCTCTCTGGTCTTGTGGGCGAATGCCCAGGATCGAGGGGGACGTGGGGCACAGCGAGGCGCTGCGCCGGCCGGAGGTGGCGCGGCCATGACACTGTCGATCGGCGCGTTTGCCGATGGCGCACAAATCCCAGTCAAGTTCAGTCAGGCTGCGGAAGGGGTTGCGCCCGGCGAGGGAACGTCTCCGGCAATCGCGTGGGCCAACGTGCCCGCCGGAACCCAGAGCTTCGTGCTGCATATGCACGATATGGAGCTCGCTCGAAATCGAACAACAGATGACCAGGTGCATTGGCTCGTGTGGAATATTCCTGGCTCGGCGACAGGGCTGCCGGAAGGTGTGCCCAAGGGCGCGCAGTTGCCGGACGGCAGTTATCAATTCAGCGCTACTGGCCAGGTCTATCGGGGACCCGGTGCTCCGGCAAATGCCCCGCCGCATCACTACGTGTTTGAACTCTTTGCCTTGGACACGAAGCTCGACGTCAAGCCGGCGGCGGACGCATTCGAGTCACGGACGAACGTCATGAAGGCGATTCAGGGACACATCCTCGGCAAAGCCGTGTACATGGGTTTCTTCAGACGTCCCCGGTAACGAGTGGCGCCCGTAGACGTTGTCAAATCCTAGACGAAGGGGCGGTCATAGAAACTGTGAGTGAATTGGCGAAAGCAAAACGACCATTTGGTCAGTTCGTCATGTGTGATTTGGTTGTTGGACAAGTGCGTTTGAAATCGGACATGGGACATCCCGACATTTGACATTTTGGGGAAGCTCGAGCGTGCAGCGAACAATGTCAAATGTTGGGATGTCCCATGTCCGATATCCCATGTACTTGTCAAACAACCCAACTGACACAATGACGCCACGGTTCTCCCTCCCAAAACCTGCTTGGTTGATACCTACCGGTGCTGAAAAGTCGCGCAACGTTGAGCGATAACGGCAGCAGGCCGGCCTTACCTGCTGGGTTCGGCCATGACCTTCCGGTATGCGGCCGCTTCCGACGCCGAGGGAATCATCTCCATCAGGTCCGTGCCGGGCGGCAGCAGCCGCAGCGGAAGCTTGTTCCGCGGAATCCACGGTTTCGTGTACGTCTTGGGGTCGTCGATCGTGAGCGTGAGCTCGAGGGTGTTCTGGTTCACGCGGTGGTAGCGTTCTTCGACGCGCAACTGGTCGCTGTGCGGGTTGCCGGAGTTATCGAGCCAGGTGCGCTCGTCCATGCCGACCGTCTCGACGACGAACGTGTAGTTGTCTTCCCATCGGCCGACCGAGTAGCCGTACCAGCGCGGATCTGGATCTTTGGGAAGCTGGCGGCCGTCTGTCCAGATCACGCGCCATCTCTTCTCGAACATGTAGAGCATCAGGACGGAGTTCGGCGTGTGCACCACCTGGAAGGGGCGCAACTCGAAGAGAAGGATGCGCGGGAAGCCGGCAGGGTCCGCCATGATCGACAGCGGGTCGTTGATTTCGGCGACCGGCACCATCCGCGATCCGTCTCCCGCCTTATGCGTCTTGCTCACCTCCTCGCCCCAGGGCGTGAGAGGAGACGTCGGGTACCCGCGCGCACCGATGCCTTCGCCGCCGGCATCCCAGATTCCGGTCAGATCACGGCGAGGCGCTGGACCGGCCGCGCCTCCCTGCTGCTGATTGGGGTTCTGTGCGCGGCCAG
>WNGL01003859.1_pt1 | contig 21523 bp, 18 predicted proteins | sample 5400591 | NCBI WGS metagenome assembly WNGL01 (sample SAMN13153377, study PRJNA577476) | soil metagenome | isolation source: 80 cm soil or saprolite under Garry oak tree replicate 1 | place: USA:California | collected 2016-06-15 | reverse complement strand
TTTGAGGCGCTGGCACGGGAGGCGTTGGGGAGCGATGAAGGTTTGGCGCCCGCGGATGAGAGTTTGACGAATGAGGCGAGCCTGAAGGAAGCAGTGGCGAGCAAAGAGAAGACGGAGAAAAACGAGAGCTCGGAACACGCGCAGATGGAGGCGCGGGAGGAGTTGTTGGAAGAGACGGCGGCGAATAATGAGGGAATGCCGGAGGGGGAGAGCGAGGATTCGCACAAGGCCGCAGCGGCGGGGGAGTGAGAGAAGGACGCAATGAAGTAAGCCAAAGAACAAGAAAAAAGATTTAGCACAGAGGGCACAAAGGCTAGAGCACAGAGGGCGCGAAGATTCGGAAAAATAACGGAATGTAAATGAACAGAGATTCGCGCACTATCCTTCGCTTTGCCGTGGCGGGTCCAGTGATTGCCGCCGTAGTCAGCGCTGGCTTTTTTGTATATTTAAAGACAGGTCCCCCCAATAATTGGATAGGTGTCGTTCTCGTAGCAATTACGCTCTGTCCCGGCGTCATTCCATTTGCATGGGCTGCTGGTATCGAAATGGAAATCCCAAGCCTGTTGGTTGTTGGGTTGATCGTAACGGCGATCAATTTTGCGCTTTATGCTGCCATTGGCGTTGCCTACGTAAAGTTGCGGAGTTGGAGAGAGAAAACTGCCGCGACCTAAGGCATCACCTTCCTTATAAGAGCGGGATAAGCCTGCTGCTTAGGACTATGAGACTTCAGAGGGGGACACGCTGAAGCGCGCCCTACACGGAAAAGACAAGGAAAGATGCAAGAGAGATTGCAGAAGATTATTGCGCGGGCGGGGATTGCTTCGCGGCGGCACGCGGAGCAGTTGATCCTGAGCGGACAGGTGCGCGTGAACGGGCGCGTGGTGACGGAGCTGGGAACCAAAGCGGACGCAGCGCAGGACCGGATTGAGGCGGCAGGGCGGGTGGTGAAGGAGGCGGAAAGACGCCTGTATCTGGTGCTGCACAAGCCGCCGGAGGTGGTCTCGGCGATGGCGGATCCGGAAGGACGGAAGACGCTGAAAAATTGTTTGCGGGGCTTTCCGTCGCGCGTGTACCCGGTGGGGAATTTGGAGTATGCGGCGTCGGGGCTGGTGTTTTTGACGAATAACGGCGACCTGGCGGCGGAGATGCTCAAACATTGGGGAGAATTGGAGCAGGTGTATTTCGTGAAAGTGAAAGGGATGCTGACGCTGGAGGAGTTGGAGCGGCTGGGCAAAGAGATTGGCGTGCGGATGAAAACGTTGCGGCAGCCGGACGCGACGCGGCGGCGGGCCGCGAATTATTGGTATGAAGTGCGAATGCGGGATACGAAGAAAGAAGAAATGAGGAACGTGTTGTTTCGTGAGGGGCATCCGATCGAGAAATTGCAGCGCATCGGGTTGGGATCGCTGACGTTGGAGGGTGTGCCGCCGGGAAGATACCAGATGTTGCGGGAGAAGGACGTGGAGACTTTGAGGAGAGTGCTGCGGGGAGGTAAAGGGAATAAAGGAAGTAATGGAAGTAAAGGAGAAGAGAAAAGAGAACGCAGGGGCGCGAGAGGAACCACGTGAAATATTACTCGGTGGCGGAGATGGAGATAACAGACAAGAGTTGGGTGGCCGAGTATGTCAAGAATGTAACGAAAATGGTGGAGCAGCGCGGCGGGCGGTATCTGGCGCGTACTTCAAAAGTAGAAAAGGTCGAAGGGGAGCGGAAACTGCCGCAAGTCTTTCTTATTATCGAATGGCCTTCGAAAGAGGCGGCGGAAGCTTTCTATGAGAGCGAAGAGTATGGAACGCTTGCAGAAGATCATGGCTGCGAGGGGGATTGCGTCGCGGCGCAAGGCGGAGGAGATGATTGCGGCGGGGCGGGTGACGCTCAATGGGAAAGTGGTGACGGAGCAGGGGACGAAGGCGGATCCGGAGCGGGACGAGATTTGCGTGGATGGAAAGCCGCTGAGAAAGGCAGAGCGGCTAATCTATTACCTGCTAAACAAGCCGAAAGGTTATGTGACGACGGTGAGCGATCCTGAGGGCCGGCCGACGGTGATGGATTTGCTGCCCGAGCGCGGCGAGCGCGTGTATCCCGTGGGGCGGCTGGATTATGCGAGCGAAGGATTGCTGTTGATGACGAACGACGGGGCGCTGGCTGCGAACCTGATGAAAGCGGGCTCGCACGTGCCGAAGACGTATCGCGTTAAAGTCAGCGGGAAGCCAGACGAAAAAGCGATTGCGAAGTTGCGGGCGGGCGTGACGATTGCATTGGAAGATGGGCGGAGGGTGAAGACTTCGCCGGCGATGATCCGTCTCGTCGAGAATGGTGCGAATCCGTGGTACGAGGTCGTGTTGATTGAAGGGCGGAACCGCCAGATTCGGAGGATGTTCGAGGAAGTCGGGCATCATGTGGAGAAAATCAAAAGAGTGCAATTGGGGCCGCTGGTTTTGGACGTAGAGCCGGGAAAGTTTCGGGAGTTGAAGGAGAGAGAGATTGAGGAATTGAGGAGAGCCGCGAATGAAAGTAAAGGAGGTCAATGAGGTAAAGCAGAGAGCAAAACCAAAATGGGTGTGACCGGTGGAGCAAGCATGCGTGCGTAGGAAGAGTGGAAAGGGCTCGTTGGTGCGACAATGGTTTGTGCATGGTGAAAGTTAGCGATGAAGATTTAACACAGAGGCCTGCAGAGATCAGAGCACAGGGGACACAGAGGAAGCAACAGACAAAGAGGCGCGGAGAAGATGGGGAACAATGGCCAAGACGATTGAAGAGCTGATACCGGATTATCTGCGCGGGCTGCCTGTTTACGTTCCCGGAAAACCCATTGAAGAAGTCGAGCGCGAACTAAAAATTCACGCGGTGAAGCTCGCCTCGAATGAGAATCCGCTGGGGCCTTCTCCCAAGGCAATGGAAGCGGCGCGCAAGGTATTGGGCGATTCGAATCGCTATCCGGACGGCGGAACGTATTATCTGAGGCAGAAGCTAGCGGAACGGCGGGGCGTCACGCCGGATGAGCTTTTCGTGTCGCTGGGGTCAAGCGAACTGATCGACCTGGTGTCGCGCGTGCTGTTGCGGCAGGGTCTCGAAGGAATCACTTCCGAGGGAAGCTACGCGCCATTCTCGATTGCGATTCGCGCGAGCGGGGCGAAGCTGGTGCTGGTGCCGCAGCGCCACTTCGCGTTTGATTTGCAGGCTATCGCGAAAGCTATTACGCCGCTGACAAGAGTAATTTATTTAGCGAATCCCAACAATCCGACGGGGACGGCGTTTACGGGAAACGAGTTTAAGGAATTTGCGGAAAGCGTGCCCGATGGCGTGCTGGTGGTGCTCGACGAAGCGTACATTCACTACGCCACGAGCGTGGGCCTGAAGGACTCCGTGGAAGTTTACCAGCGGAGAAAGAATTTGCTGATCCTGCGAACGTTTTCGAAAGTGTATGGATTGGCGGGGATGCGGATTGGCTACGCCATCGGGGTACCGAGCGAGACGAATTTTGTGTTTATCCCGGTGTGCCCCGAAGCGAAGGCCATTGGCGACGATTTACTGTATCTGGGAGTGATTGTGCGGCCGCTCGGATGGATGGGATTTCCGGAGGCCCTCCGAATTTCAGTGGGGACGGCGGAAGAGAACGGCAAATGCTTGTCGGCGCTGGGACAAGTGCTGATGAAACGAGCAAGGAAGAGTGAGTTAGCAACTCGATGAGAGTGCTGGTGCCGGAAGGTTCGGAGTTTGCAGCGAAGCGCGGTGCGGACCCTATTGCAGAAATCCTAAAGAAATGCAAAACGATTGCGGTGGTTGGGTTGTCGTCGAACCCGATGCGGCCGAGCCATGAAGTGACGGAATACATGCAGAGGGCAGGCTATCGAACTATTCCGGTGAATCCGAATGAGACGGAAGTGCTAGGCGAGAAGAGCTTCGCGCGGCTGGAAGATGTGCCGGAGAAAGTGGATTTAGTGAATATTTTTCGGCGACCGGAAGAAGTGCCGCCAGTGGTGGAAAGCGCGATTCGAATCGGCGCTCCGGTGGTGTGGATGCAATTGGGGATTGAAAACGAAGAAGCGGCGGAGAAGGCGCGAGCGGCGGGATTGGCGGTGGTGGAGGATGCGTGCATTTTGGTGGAGCACAGAAAAAGAGTAGGTTGCGGGTAGTGAGTAGCGGCGGAGGAGAGAGGTCGAAAGTCGAAGGTTAAGAGTTGAAGGCAAAGAACAGAATGGCCCCGCGAGACGGTTGCGCGGGGGTTTTTGTTTTTGGAGCATTCGCAAAAGAAGAGGATTTATCGCAGAGGACCCCAGAGACTCAGAGATCGCGGAGGAAACAAGAGAGATTCCTCGACTGCGCAGGCCGACGCGTTCGCGGATGAACGTGGGAGAGAAAGTCGGCCTGCTCCGCTCGGAATGACAGTCTTTAGACGCCCACTTGCGCTGCGCTGCTCCTTGCACGCCCACCAGCAAGATTAGTTTAGTTGATGGCGCGCTAAAGCGGGCCCTACATCGGCTATTCAGTGGGGGAGGGGGAAGACGAGGAGGTTGCGTTTGCCCGGGACGACGACGGCGAGGGAGCGGGCGTCGTCGGAGATGGAAAATTCGCGGAAGGTAAGGCCGTGAAGAACGGGAACCGGCGTGGGCTGTGAAACGGGGATTTCCTTGTTGGGAACGACGGCGGCAAGCGATGGAACCGGAAACCAGACGATGTCGCCGGATTTTTTCTCGAGAGAGCGCTTGAGGAAAATGCGCGAACCGTCGGGAGTCCAGCGAGGGATGCCGAGGCCGACGCGGACGCGCGCAACCTGATTGGGATGCGAAAGGCTACGGATCTCGAGAACTTCGCGGTCGATGAAATAGGCAGCCTTGGTGCGATCGGATGAAACGATGAGACCGCCTTCGTAACCCTCGAGCGTGGCGAGCTCCTTGTCGGAATCGTTAAGCACATCGAGGTATTGCAGGCGGGGTGGGCCGCTCATGGAGTGGTCCTGTTCAACGGCGACGGCGAAATTCATTCCGGGGAGCCAGGCGACGTCGCGAAACGTGCGGCCCTCGTAGGGGGAAGGGAAGGAGCCGGAGGCAAGGCGCGTGGTCTTGATGGAGAAGAGAGGGAGAGTCGGCACAGCCTGGGATAGGTAGGCGATGGTGTTATTGTCGGGAAGAAAAGCGGCGTTGGCGGCCGCGAGAAGGAAGTTGTCGCCCTTGTTGATGCGAGCTTCGTGGCCGGAGTCGTCGAAGAGCAGCGTCTGGACAGAGTTGGTGGCGTTACCACTCTCGTCCTCGACAGTGGTGGTGAGAAGCTGGACGAGGAGATAGTGGCCGTTGGGAGACCAGCGGATGGAGTCGGTCAAATAGCTGAGGAGTTGATTGCCGCGCGTATATTTTTGGCCTTCGAGAAGGCGGCGGCGCTTGCCTCGAGCGTCCTGGATCCAGATGTCGTCGTGCTCGAGGTCGTACTTTTTGGTTTTGAAGTTGTGATAAACGGAAAAGGCGATGCCGCCCTCGGGACCGAAGGAGAAGGCGGTGATTTCTTCGTCGATGGAGGAGAGGGGTTTGTCGAGATTTTGAGCGGGAGTTTGTGTGGGCGCGGAGCAGCAGCCGATGATGGCGCACATCAGTGCGCAGAGTCTGCGGAGCCAGCGAAAACGGCTGCGAGAGAAAGGGTAGGTCATGGTTTGGCAGGCGCCTTCGAGGCGGACTGAGGACCGGGATGCGGACCGGTAAATTCGGAGCAGCAAGGCTTTTGGACCGGAGTGAATTCCATGAATTCGATGCGCGTGTCGTCGGGATCGTAAAGATTGAGCTGCCACTTGCCGTCGCGGCCGATTTCGGGTTCTTCGGTGAGTTTCATGCCGTTTTCTATTAGTTTCTTCTGCGCCGCGTGAATGTCGGGAATACCGATGGCGATGTGATTCATGATGCCGCGAAGGCGCTGATCGGCATCGGGCTCGACGTTGACCATGAATTCGAGCCAGTCGGTGCCGTCGGGGACCTGCATGGAAACCCAGTCGGTTTGGTCATCCTTCATCCCACCGTGCCAGTAGGGGCGGAAGCCGAAAACATCCTTATAAAAGTGCTCGATGGAGGCCCGGTCGCGAACGATGAACCCTGCGTGGATGAGACGCAGCGTTGAGGCGTTTAACGTGGATTCGGGTGAGGCTTGCCAAGATTTCGCAAATGCGATGTGGTGACCTTCAGGATCGCTAAGAGTAATTGGGCCCCCGTTCGTTCCCTTCGGGCTTGAAAAAGCAATCTTGCTGGCGGTCAAAAATCGTTTCATAGCCTCAAGGTCGCTCGTCGCGAATGTTACCTCACCTAACAGATTAGAAGGCAGCTGTGCTGATGAGCCGAGTACAAAAATGATTTGCTCAGCGTTGAGCGGCATTATGAAGGGCGAGCGAGGAACTTCCTCGCACCAGAGGCAGGGTCCTGTGGGACCGAGCACCTTAGCGTAAAAATCACGGGCGGCGGCGATGTTTGTCGAATATAAGCGGACCGCGGCAATACCGAGGATTTTAGGGCGAGTCGGATGGTCCTGGCCCATCGTGACTGAGCAGCAAACTAGAGCAGCGAAGAGGAGAGCGGAACGCTTCATCTGGTCACCTTAAGTTTCACGAGGCGTCTTAGATTTTAGCTTACGAATTTCGTCGAGGCGAACGCGTAGACGCTGCTCGAAACCCTGGTCGGTGGGATGGTACCAGGTTCGGCCGGCGAGATTGTCGGGGAGGCAGGACATGTCGGTGACCTTTTCTTCGTAATTGTGCGCGTATTTGTAGCCCGCCCCGTAGCCTAGGTTTTTCATGAGCCCCGTGGGTGCGTTGCGCAGATGGAGCGGGACGGGATCGGCTTCGGTTTTGCGCACATCTTCGATGACCTCGATGTACGCGGTTTCAAGCGCGTTGGATTTGGGCGCGAGCGAAAGATAGACGGCGGCTTGCGCGAGCGCGAGATAGCCTTCGGGAGGGCCGATGAAGTGGAAGGCGTCTTTGGCGGCAATGGTGATGGTGAGAGCGCTGGGTTCGGCGAGGCCGACGTCTTCGCTGGCCATGCGCACCATGCGGCGCGCGATGTAGAGGGGATCTTCGCCGGATTCGAGCATGCGCGCGAGCCAGTAGAGCGCGGCGTCGGGGTCGGAGTTGCGGACGGACTTGTGGAGCGCAGAGATGAGATTGAAATGCTCTTCGCCGGCTTTGTCGTAGCGGAGAAGTTTGCGCTGGAGAATGTCTTCAAGAAGCTCGGGCGTGATGACGCGGGGAGCATTTTTCTTGGGGCGCGTGCTTTTGACGGCAAGTTCGAGCGTGTTGTAGGCGGCGCGAGCATCGCCGTTGGCGAAAGAAGCGATGCGAAAGAGAATGTCGTCGGAGGCTTCAACAGCTTCGCTACCAAAACCGTGTTCTTTGTCCGTGAGCGCGCGGCGAAGGAGCTCGACGATTTGCGGCGTGGCAAGAGGCTCGAGGACGTAGACCTTGGTGCGCGAGAGAAGCGGGGAAATGACTTCAAAAGAAGGATTTTCGGTGGTCGCGCCGATGAAAGTGATGTGGCCGGCTTCGACGTAGGGAAGAAAAGCGTCCTGCTGGGCTTTGTTGCAGCGATGAACTTCGTCGACGAAGACGATGGTGCGGTATCCCGAGCGCGCCTTGTATTCGGCAACAGCCATCACGTCCTTGATTTCCTTGATGCCGGCGAGCACGGCGCTGAAGGAGACGAATTCGGCTTGCGTGAGCCGAGCGATAAGGCGCGCGAGCGTGGTTTTGCCGCAGCCGGGCGGTCCCCAGAAAAGCATCGAGCCGATGTTGTCGGATTCGATTTGCAGGCGCAGCGGCTTGCCGGGGCTGAGGAGTTTTTCCTGGCCGATGAATTCGTCGAGCGTGCGCGGACGCATGCGCTCGGCGAGCGGCTGGTTCGCTGCGGGGACTTCGGAGTCCGCTGGGGAGGCGGGAAGTTTGGAAAAGAGGCTCATGGAATCCTTGAGTCTAGAGCTTTTGAGCAAATTTCGGAAATTCAATTGTACAGATGCATAAACGGCGGCGACTGCTGTACGAGAAAAGCAGGAGGGCAAGATGCCGGGCTGAAGCCCGGCCTCTACAAATGCTGCGTTGCGGCATTTCTTTGTCGGGCGGCTTCGTAGAAGACGACCGCGGCGGCGGCTGCGGCGTTGAGAGATTCAACGCCGGTGGCCATGGGAATGCGGATGCGGGCGTCGGCAGAGTGCTCGATTTCTTCGGGCAGGCCCGCGCCTTCGTTGCCGACGAGGAGCGCGATGGGCTGACACCAGTCTACTTCCCAGGGGGCCAGCAACGGCTGGCCACCGCCTTCTGGCATCCGCACGCTGGAGGCCAGCGTGCGGATGCCGGCGATTTTGAATTGTGTGAGGAGGATGGGCAGAGACATTCCAGCGAGGATGGGAAGATGGAGAGCCGTGCCGGCGGAGGCGCGCAGCGCCTTCGGCGAATAGGGACTAGCGGTGCCGCTGACGCCGGAGGCGGCAGTGGCTGCGCCCGTCGCGCCAAAAGCAGCGGCCGTCCGGAAGATGGTGCCGACATTGCCCGGGTCCTGCACGCCCGCGAGGACCACCAGAAGCGGAGCGCACGCGGAACCGCTGCTGTTCACGAGATCGTCGAAAGAAGTTTCGCGCGGCCTCACCAGAGCGGCAACACCCTGCGGATGCTCGGTGTCGGCGAGGCCCTCAAAAAGGCGGTCCGTGGTGCGAAGCGTGGGAAAGCCCATCTCGGGACGGTCGATGAGAGGCGCAAGGCGTTCATGGTGGCGCTGGCCTGATTCACTGAAGAGCACCGCTTGGATAGGACAGCCGGAACGCAGGGCTTCTTCGACGAGGCGAGGGCCTTCGACGCCCACGAACCCGCTCTCCGTGGGCAGCCCGCCGCGGAGAGCCATGCGGAACTCCTTGAGCCAGCGATTGTCGCGGCTGGTAAGAAGCGCGGACTCGCCTGAGGCACGAAGGTTCCGTGCGGCTTTACCAGGTGAAGCCATAGCTTGGAGGTTAGCAAATTCTCCACGGTACAAGCTAATTTCAGGCGCTCTGGTGCGAATTCATTCTTTCCGAGTCGCAATCCTGAGGGTCTTGAACGATTGCCAGACCATGACGATTAGTCCAATATTTCCCAACAAGAAGAGCGCACAATATAAAATGAGGCCGATCTTCAGACCTGAATGCTCTCTTATTACAGCGTCCAATTCCAATCCAATGTTTGGGTGCGCGTTGTATTCATGCGCTTGGATTTGTGGAATTACATAGAACGCTACAACTAAGCTTGCTTCAAACAGAAACAACCCTAACCAAAATAGGAACCATAAGGTCGCCTTCAGTTGCACCGTCATGGCCCAATTCTCCCACCCCACCTGTGAATAAACAATCGCGGCGCCTTTCCAGCCCTGCTGAGACAGAACGCCAGCTACCGACATTTGCTCAGATCTTGTAGGAGGGCGGGCGGATGCCTTTGTCGCGGAGATAGATTTCGGCTTGGCCGCGATGATGCGCGACGTGGACGTACATGGCGAGGAGGACCTCACGTCCGGGAAGATGACCGTCAGGAGAATCGTGCTAGGCGTCGAGTTGCGCGTCCGTGAGGTTCGAGATTACGCCGGTGCAGTAGTCGAAGGAATCGCTGAGGAATTTGACGACGGCGTCCTTCTCCGTGGGCGAAGGCAATGTCGGCGTGACGGAATCCTTTAGGCCGGCGCAGAATTGGTAGTTAGTCGTAGCAATGTGGGACATCAATTGGCCGAAGTCCATTGACTCAGGATGAGGACGGAATCCGTATTGGTCTGGCGGCATGGCCTTGGCCACAGCGACCGAGAGGCTACTGAGAGCCGCGAGGTGCTTGGCGTATTCGCCAACAACGTTTGACGGAGCGGGCAGCGGCCGCCGGTGAAAGCACGACAAAAACCAGTGGTGCGGCTGCAAGTAATATACGAGTTTTCATCTGGCCTCCTTGAAATCTGTTTGCCTCAAGGTCTGACTGCCAACAGGCTGGGGTTCATCTATACGAAAAGAGGAGCAACCGTCTAGAACGAAAGCAACCCAGACGAAACCGGACGGTTAGACTCGCAAAAATGCCTTTCGATAGCCGAAGCCCTCATCAACTTCTATTGCGCGGGCGAGAGGGGGTATGGTAGCGTCGCCCCAATACGGGCAGCGCGAAGGGAGCGCTGTGAGGTGGCGGTACGTCTTCGCCAAAGGCCAAACCATTGCCCGCTGAGCTGCTGCGCGTCAATCCAATCAACCCGGAAGCGGGAGTGCTGCGGTACGCGGCGGACTTTCTCTCGCGCGGGAGTGTGATCGCGATTCCTACGGACACTTTCTATGGACTGGCGGCGGACCCATTCAATTTGGCCGCGGTGGACGAGATTTACCACGTGAAAGGCCGGCCCGAGGCGCGGGCGCTTCCGATTCTGGTGAATTCGATCGAGCAAGCAGTAGCGCTCTCGCGAGGAACGCCGGGAAGCTTCATGAGGCTGGCGCAGAAGTTCTGGCCGGGCGCGCTGACGCTGGTGGTGAATGCGGCGCACAAGATTCCGCTAAAGGTGACCGCGGGGACGGGCCGCGTAGCGCTGCGCTGGCCGCGGAGCGAAGTGATAAAGCGATTGATTGACGAGTTTGAGGGACCGGTGACAGGCACGAGCGCGAACATTTCGGGATTTTCTTCCTGCGCGAGCGCGGCGCAGGTAATGAAGCAACTGGGGTCGCGCCTGCCGCTGGTGCTGGATGCGGGAGAGACTGGGGCGACGCTGCCTTCGACTATCGTGGAATTGAATGGGGACGCGTGGAAGATTGGAAGAGAAGGCGCGATTCCTGTGGAAGAGATTGAGAAGGCGATGAAGGAGAAGTGACGCTTGGCTTGCGCTCAGGACAAGGCTGGTGACTGAGTACACAGAGAAATCGAGGCGTTATCGGGGCGGGGCGTAGGAGATTTTTCCGAGGATGGCTGGACCGCGCGCACCGGTGGCGGAAGGAAGATTCGCCGGGCGGCGATGAAACGTTTCGTAAGCAAGAAGGGCGAAGGCGAGGGCTTCCTTGGCGTCTTCGGGGATGCCGAAGTTCGAGGATGACGGCATTTCGATAACTGGAAGGGCGGCAGAGAGCTGGGCTAGGATCAGCGGGTTGCGGGCACCGCCACCCGAGACAATTAGTTGGTGGATCGTGTGTTTGCGAAGAACAAATCGATGGAGCGCATCGACCACAGAAAGAGCGGTAAAAATCGTGGCGGCGCGGATGAGGTCAGCGGGCTTGGCGCGATGCTTTCGGCCTAGTTGAATGATCTTTCCAACGTAAGCGCGACCATAGTATTCGCGGCCAGTGGATTTGGGCGGCGCGAGTTTCAAGTACGGATCTTTCATCAATTCATTGATAAGAGCGGGAATCGAGCGACCAGACTGGGCCACAAGGGCGTCCTTATCGAAGCGCTGGCGGCCGTGAGTGAAGTGTTGGACGAGGGCGTCAATGAGCATGTTGCCGGGGCCGGTGTCGAAGGCGAAAACTTGATCGGGGCGTGCGCCGGCGGGGATGACAGTAACATTGGCGATCCCGCCGATGTTCAGCGAAACGCGAGCGAGTTTCGGATGACGGTAGAGCGCGTAATCGGCAAAAGGAACGAGCGGGGCGCCCTGGCCGCCGAGCGCCATGTCGGCAGGGCGAAAGTCAGAGACAGTTGTGATGCTCGTGCGCACAGCAATGACGGAGCCTTCACCGATTTGGAGAGTGGAAGAAGTGGGGCGTCCGAAATAGCTGAGCGGCTGGCCTTGGTGGAAGATCGTTTGACCGTGATTGCCAACGAGGCCGATGCGCTTTGGAGCGACCTTGAATCTCTTACACGCAGCAAGGACCGCGTCGGCGTAGATGTGTCCGAGGCGGAAGTTCAGTTGACTCAACTCCCCCGCGGAGATGGGTTGCTGCTCGGCAACACGTAGGATTTCTTTGCGTAGCGCGGAAGGGAAGCTGAAGGAGGTGTGGGCGAGCAACTTGGCGTTCAAGTGAGGAGGCGCGCCGGAGATGCGTGCGAGGACGACGTCAATGCCATCGGCGGAGGTGCCGGACATGAGGCCGAGGACAAAGAGCGGCTTCGAGGTCATCACACGAAAGGTTTTAACACAGAGAGTGCGGAGGGCACGGAGAAATCATGAAATTTGTTTCTTCAATTCGGCGAGGAGGTTGAGGGCGTCGAGAGGTTTCAATTGGTCCAGATCGGCGTCGCGAAGCTTGTCGAGAACGGCGCGATCGAGAGGCGTGAAAAGGATTTGCTGATGGCCGTTGCTCCCGGGGCCTTCGCCGGCGGCGTCGGGAGAAAGAGTTTCGCTCAGCTCGTGTTCGCTTTGCTCGTGGCGCTTCAAGACCTCGCGGGCGCGCTCAATGACCGACCGCGGAAGACCGGCGAGGCGGGCGACTTCGATGCCGTAGCTTTTATCAGCGCTGCCGGGCTCGACGCGGCGCAGAAAAATGATCTCGCTGGGCGTTTCTTTGACGGAGACATGGACGTTCCTCACGCCCGAAAGAAGGTCGGCAAGTTCTGTCAGCTCATGATAATGCGTGGCGAAGAGCGTGCGAGCGCGAGTGTGCTTTTGAAGATGCTCGACGACAGCCCAGGCTATAGAGAGGCCGTCAAACGTGGCGGTGCCGCGGCCGACCTCGTCGAGGAGCAGGAGGCTGGAGGGCGTGGCGTAATTGAGGATGGCCGCGACTTCGCTCATTTCGACAAGAAACGTGGAGCGGCCGCGCGCGAGATTGTCGCTGGCCCCGATGCGCGTGAAGATGCGGTCGGTGATGGGAAGTTTGGCTTGGCGTGCGGGAACGAACGAACCCATCTGGGCCATGAGAACAATCAGCGCGGCTTGACGAAGATAGGTGGATTTGCCGCCCATGTTGGGACCGGTGATCAAGAGCAACTGCTGGCGGCCCGGCTCGAAGAAGAGATCGTTGGGGACGAAGCGCTCACCACGCTGGCGGAGAAGCTCTTCAATGACCGGATGGCGGCCGCCGATGATTAGCAATTCGCCGGTGGAATTGAATTCCGGGCACGTGTAGCCGCGGTCGGCGGCGAGTTTGGCAAAAGCCGTGAGAACGTCAAGCTGAGCGACTGCGGATGCGGTGCAGCGCAGGCGCGTGGCTTTTGCGGCGACCGAGGAGCGGACGTCAATGAAAAGCTGGCGCTCGATTTCGAGGATGCGCTCATCGGCAGCGAGGATTTTGCGCTCGTATTCTTTCAGTTCGAGCGAAGTGAAGCGCTCGGCGTTGACCAGCGTTTGCTTGCGCTCGTAATCCGCGGGCGCCAGATGCAGATTGGGCTTGGAGATCTCGATGTAGTAGCCGAAGACTTGGTTGAAGCGAATTTTCAAGGAGCCGATGCCAGTGCGCTTGCGCTCACGCTCTTCCATGGCGGCGATAATCTGCTTGCTGTCTTTGCTCAAGTTGCGAAGCTCATCGAGTTCTTCGTGATAACCGCTGCGAATGATGCCTGGATCCGTGGCGAGAGCGGGAGGCTCATCGGCGATGGCGCGCTCGAGGCGGTCGCGGACGTCTCCGAGCTCGTCAATTTCTTCGTGAAGGCGCCGAAGAAGTTCGCTGCCGCCGACGGGAGGCGGGGTAACAAAGTTCTTCAGCACAGGAAGCTGGCCGAGCGATTTGCGCAAGGCCACGAGTTCGCGGGGATTCGCGAGACCTAGCGTGATGCGGCTGGTGAGACGTTCCAGATCGAGGATGCCACGCAGCTCTTTGCGTATCTCACCACGCACGACCGTTTGTTGAACGACATGAGTGACGGCGGCGAGGCGCGCCTCGATGGCATCGCGATCAATCAGAGGGCGCAGGAGCCAGGAACGAAGGAGGCGCGCGCCCATCCCGGTAACGGTGACGTCGAGAGCTGCGACCAAAGTTGTGGGACCAGAGGAGCGGCCCGGTTCGTCCGAAAAAATAGGATTGAGCAGTTCTAGATTGCGGACGGAAACGGGGTCAAGGACAAGCGTATCGTGATGTTCGTAGTAGCGAACGCGGTCGAGATGCCCTAGAGCTTCGACGCTGGGCGCGTCCGGTTTCTCCCGGGCTTCGCCGGAGCGGTCACCGCGCGCCGCATTTTCGCGCAGGTAATGAATGATGGCGCCGGCAGCCGAGAGCGCTTGCGGATGATCGTCGAGGCCGAACCCCGTAAGTTCCGCCACGCCGAACTGTTCGCGCAAGATACGCTCGCCGTAGTCGCGATGAAAGGTCCAGTCTTCCAGGCGCGATTCGATGCCGCCCGTGCCTTCGAGCAGCGAAGTCTTTGCGGTTTCGAAAAGCTGCTGCGGGCGGGGCAGAAGAGTCTCGCGCGCGCGAAGGAGCTGGAGCTCATCGCGCAAGGCTTCCTCGGCGCGGGGGCCTGAGAATTCTGTAGCCTGAAATTCACCCGTGGAAAGATCGACGAAAGCGAGCCCAATGGGCGAACCGGAAGGATGCGGTGCGACTGCGGCGAGAAAATTGTTTTCGCGAACGTCGAGGACGCTGAGATCCGTAGCGGTGCCGGGAGTAATGACGCGCACGACCTCGCGGCGAACTAACTTCTTGCCGGGACCAGGTTGTTCCATCTGATCGCAGATGGCGATTTTGAAACCGGCGCGAATCAATCTTGCTAGATAGCCTTCCGCAGCGTGGTAAGGAACGCCGCACATGGGAATGGGCTGGCCCTTTTCGCGATTGCGGGAAGTGAGCGTAATTTGCAACTCGCGCGACGCGATCATGGCGTCTTCGTAGAAAAGCTCGTAGAAATCGCCCAGGCGGAAAAGCAGCAAAGCGTGCGGATAGCGCGCTTTGATCGTGTGGTACTGCTGCATCAAGGGTGTGGCCGGCTCGGACATTTCGAAAGCAATCAGTTTCAGTTTTAGGTACTAAGCCCAACAAAAGCAAACTAAAAAGACTCTTGGCTGTAAATTGCAATCCAGAAACTGGGACTGAGAATTGGGCCGCGGTGACGGTGCATTTTGCCTTTTTGGGTAGAGGAGCGCAACCGTCCCTGCATTCCTGTTTTGCTCAAGAGCGGATGCCGAGCTGAGTCAGCAGAAAAGCGTAATCTAGAGCAATCTCGCGAAGATAATCGTAACGTCCGGAAGCGCCGCCGTGGCCCGCGCCCATGTTGGTCTTCAACAGTAAGGGGTTCGAATCGGTCTTGTGCGCGCGCAGCTTGGCCACGTATTTGGCGGGCTCCCAGTACATCACCTGGCTATCGTTCAATGCAGTTTTCAAAAGCATTGCGGGATACCCTTTTCGCGCGAGATTCGTGTAAGGACAATATCTTTTCATGGTGAAGTAGTCGTCGGCCAATTGCGGATTGCCCCATTCTTCATATTCGCCAACGGTAAGGGGAAGAGAAGCGTCCAGCATGGTGTTCAGGACGTCGACAAAAGGGACTTGGCTAATGACGACGTGGAAGAGATCCGGACGCTGATTCGTAACGGCCCCCATTAGAAGCCCACCGGCGCTGCCGCCTTGGATTGCGAGCTTCTCCGGGGAAGTGTAACGCTGCGCGATCAAGTGTTCGGCGCATGCGATAAAATCCGCAAACGTGTTCTGCTTTTGTTTCATGCGGCCGGCGTCATGCCAGGGCTTTCCCAATTCGCCGCCGCCGCGAATGTGAGCAATCGCGAAGATCAGGCCGCGATCCAACAGGCTCAGCCGATTCGAATTGAAGTTGATGGGCATGGAGATGCCGTAGCTGCCGTAACCATAGAGCAGTAGTGGAGAAGCTCCATTTCGCGGAGTGTCACGCCGATAGACGATCGAAACGGGAACGCGCGTGCCGTCGGAGGCTGTGGCGTGGAGGCGCTCGCTCACATATTGAGAAGCATCATAGCCACCAAGGACCGGCTGCTGCTTGCGAAGGACGCGCTCGCGCGTGAGCGCGTCGTAGTCAAAGACGGAGCGCGGAGTGACCAAGGATTCGTATTGAAATCGCACGTGAGAGGCGTCGAACTCAGGATTGTCGCCCAGGGACGCGTTATAGGCGGGTTCCGTGAGTTCGATCCGATACGAAGCGGCTAAAGCATTTTTTTTGGTGGTCGGCGCAGGGGCTAAATCCACGATACGGAGATAAGGCAGCCCTCCTTCCCGCTCAAACAAGACGAGATGTTGTTTGAAAGCGGCGACACCGGCGAGCATGACATCGGGACGGTTCGGAATGATCTCATGCCAGGATTCTTGCTCAGGATTCCCGGCAGGAGCGGTAACGAGCCGGAAGGTGCGCCCCCCGGAATTTGTTCGAATGAAGAAAATCTCTGCGCCTGCACCGGGAACGGGACCAGGATGATGATCCGCGTAGTATTCGTGATTGTCCTCCCGCCGCGCCATTAACCGGAACTGGCCAACCGGATCATCCGCAGGCAGAAACCGGACTTCGCTGGTCGTGTGGCTTGCCGAAGTGAGCAGCAGAAACCCGCCACTCCGCGTCCGCTCGATTTCGACGTGAAAACGCTCATCGGTTTCCTCGTAGAGGAGCAAGTCAGGACCGGTCGCTCCTAAAACATGCCGGTAAAGCCGGTGCGAACGCTTGGTCGTTTCGTCTTCGACGGCATAGAAGAGCGTCTTATTGTCGGCAGCCCAGGCAACACTGGTGACGCGTTCGATGCGCTCGGGGAGCAATTCACCGCTGCGCAGGTCCCTCACAAAGAGAGTGTATTGGCGGAAGCCGGTTGTATCTGTGGAATAAGCGAGCAGTTGGTTGTCGTCGCTGACCTCGAAGGCGCCGAGCCCGAGAAAGCTGTGCCCTTCAGCGAGTTGGTTGAGATCAAGGAGCAATTCTTTGGGTGCACCTTCTTCGTCCCGGCTGCGGTAATGATAGGGATACTGCTTTCCTTCCTCCGTGCGAGTGAAATAAAGATGGCCACGCAACCGGTAGGGAACCGTGAGATCGGTTTGCTGGATTCGCCCAAGCATTTCCTGGTAAAGCTTGTCCTGAAAATCCTCGGTAGGCTTCAGAGCAGCGTCGGTGTAGGCGTTCTCGGCCTCGAGGTATGCGAGCACCTCCGGAGATTCTTTGCGGCGAAGCCAATCGTAGTGGTCGACGCGGCGGTCGCCATGAAGTACGTGCTCTTCCGGTTCACGCCGGGCCACAGGTGGAGCGAGGGTTACATCAGGTGCGGTTTCGTCGGAAACCGCTGGTGATAGCTTCTCAGAGTCAGGGTTCACAAGTCTCTTTTTGGCAAGGACCGCAAGCGATCCGGGAATGTTTGCACGGACAGGAGAACGCCCGGGCAGAATGATACGAACACCTTCGTTATACTAGCGGAAGTCTAACCCTGGCGAAAGTAATCCTCGAAAGCACAGGAATTGGCGTGGCGCACGAAAGGGAAATCAAGCTGAAGATCGAAGACGTCAAGGGCTTTCGGCGCCTTCTGAAGAAACTCGGCGCGCAGCCTGTTGGCAATGGCTCAGGCCGAGTGCACGAGGAAAACGTTATCTTCGACACTCCGCAAGGGGGCCTGGCAAAGCACGGGCAACTCCTGCGAATTCGCACTGAGACGCCCGAAGGTCGTGGAAACTCCAAGAAGTCCAAATCGAAACCGCGAATCGTTCTGACTTTCAAGCGTCCCGTTGCGCGGCCCGTGGGATCGGATGCGCAGCATCCCGCGGATGGCCTTCACAAAGTGCGCGAAGAAATCGAGATGGAAGTCGCTGATGCCGCTACGCTGACAACCATCTTTGAGGGTTTGGGAATGAGCGGCTGGTTCCACTATGAGAAGTTCCGCACGACATTTCGGCTTCCTCCGACCAAGGCCTGGGCGCGTCGGCTTCTCATTGAGCTCGACGAGACCCCCATCGGCACGTTTGTCGAACTCGAAGGCCCCGCCATGGCAATCGACCGGGCCGCCGCAAAGCTGGGATATTCCAAGCGCGACTATGTTTTGAAGAACTACCTCACCTTGTACGTCGAAGAGTGCCGCCGCAAGGGGGAGCAGCCGGTGCACATGCTCTTCTAGACCCGTGCAACGCCCTCTTCGTAAAATTTTTTCAAAAAAAGTGCCCGTAACCTCATTCTTCGCTTGACATTACGATACTCGCAGCTTATCAATGCGTTTGGGACCAAAAAACGGTCACAAACATGCCTGGATCCTCTCGATGAGTATGAGCAACGAACTCGAACCTGGCCCTAGAAGCTGCGGAGCGCGCTGTTCTCCGGGCCTGGTTCAAGGGCTGCTTATGCCGGTGGAGTCGCTCAAGGTTCACGCAAAGGCGCGACGCGTCCGGTGGGGAGGGTTCACTGGCGGGTAAAGGTAAGTCCATTTGTGTCAGGCACTTGCCCGCCGCCGAGGTTCTTCGGTGCGCGGGTTTTTTATTGCCCATGGACTTAGATGGGTCCGAGCGGCGGCCGGTTCGCGACCGCTTGCCGGCCAAAGTAGGAGGTGAGGTGAGAACCGATGGAGCTATACGCCACGGAACTGATGGGAGTGAAAACCTACGACGCCCAGGGGAATTACGTTGGGCGCGTGCGCGAGTTTTTCATTGAGCCCGCCGAAGCGCCCAATCGCATTTCCCACTTTTTACTGTCACGCGGCCGTTTTCAGCCGCTGGTGGCCAAGCACAACCAGATTGCGTCCGTTTCCGACAAGAAGATCCAGCTCAACGTAGGGGAGAAGGCGCTGGAAATTTACCAGCCAAACGAGTCCTGGTTGGCCGTTCAGAAAGACCTCCTGGACCAGCAAATCATAGACACGCGCGGCCGAAAAGTGGTTCGCGTGAACGACCTGGACCTGGCCGAACAGCGCACAAATGGCAATGTGGAACTTCGCTTGACGCAGGTGGACGTCGGGCTTCCCGGGGCGGTACGCAGGCTGCTGCAAGGAATAGTTCCGGCCGGCGTGGTTCGCAAACTGCAGAGGCCGCTTCCGCCGAGCACGATTCGGTGGGAATTCGTCAATTTGATTGAGCCGGACCCCCTGCGGCGCGTGAAGCTGCGCATTACCCACGAAAAACTGGAAGACCTGCATCCGGCCGACCTGGCGGACATCATGGAAGAACTCTCGGCCACCGAGAGGCAGAGCATCATTGCATCGTTGGACGAGGAAACAGCCGCTGCCGTCCTGGCTGAACTAGATGCGAGATTGACGAAGCAGATCGTCGAAGATTTGGATCCGCAAAAGGCCGCGGACATCCTGGAAGAAATGGCTCCGGACGCGGCCGCCGACTTGCTCGCCGACCTGTCCAAGGAGACTTCAGAAGAACTTCTGGATGAGATGCCTGGCCAGGAAGCAAACGAAGTGCGAGAACTGTTGGAGTTCGACCCAGCAACTGCGGGCGGCATGATGAATCCCGAATTTGTGTTTGTGGGTGAGAATTCGACTCGGGAAGAAGTTGTCGAGTGGCTTCGCAGGCAGGATCGCAACCTCGACCAGTTGGACACCATCGTGCTCCTCGATAACAACGTGCAATATGCCGGTGCCGTTCCGCTGGCTCGGTTGCTTCTGGCGGCCCCCGGCGAGCCGATGGGCGCTTTGAAGATGGAGCCACTCGTAAGTCTGCCTCCGGATGCGGATGAGAAGGAAGTGTTTCAGCTTTTTGACAAATACAACCTGAGGATGTTGACCATCGTGAACAAGGATAACCGGCCGATCGGGGCTATTGCGGTGGACGACGTGGTTTCCCGGCTCGTGAAGAACTAAGTATCGAAGACGATGAGGAAGGCGTGGACTGGACAATCTTAAAATCGAGCGTGGAGATGCTGCAGAATCGCAGCTCAAGCCTTCAAAAGCGGCTGCGCAGCTTGCGGCGACGGCTCGTCTTATTACTGGCTGTGGTCGGCCCCGGATTGATCACTTCCAACGTCGACAACGATGCCGGCGGGATTTCAACCTATACCCAGGCCGGGGCACAGTACGGTTACATGTTGCTGTGGGCGCTAATTCCGATGACCATCGCGCTTTACGTCACCGAAGAGATGTGCGCGCGCATGGGCGTCGTCACCGGTAAAGGGCTTTCAGATCTCATTCGTGAAGAATTTGGATTTCGCCCGACGTTCTTCGTAATGATTACCGGCTTTTTTGTGGATTTGGCGAACGTAGTAGCGGAGTTCGCAGGCGTCGCCGCTGCGATGCAGATCTTTCACATAAGCAAATACGTCGCCGTCCCGATCGCGGCAATACTCGTGTGGATTCTGGTGATTCAGGGAACCTACAGGCAAGTGGAAGTCATCTTTCTTTTCGCCTGCATTCTTTATTTGTCATACGTGTTCTCTGCGGTTCTGGCCAAGCCTGACTGGCTAATTGCCGCAAAGTATACGGTGATTCCTAATATTCATTTCGACTTGGGCTACCTGGTCATGTTGACGGGTCTGGTCGGGACCACCATCGCCCCGTGGCAGTTTTTTTATCTTCAAGCGGGCTTCGTGGAGAAAAAAGTTGGGCCGCGTCAGTATTCCCAGGCGAAGGCCGATGTCCTCTTCGGAAGCGTCAGCTGCATGGTGATTGTGTTCTTTATCATCGTTTGCACTGCGGCGACTCTCTACGCGCACAATCAGCGGGACATTACAGACGCCGGGCAGGCTGCACAAGCGTTGATCCCACTGGCAGGAAAATGGGCGGGCACGCTGTTTGCTTTTGGATTGCTGAATGCCTCTCTGTTTGCCGCGTCTATCTTGCCGCTCTCCACGGCCCACGTCATTTGCGAAGGGCTCGGCTTTGAGGCCGGGCTGGACCATAAGTTCAAAGAGGCCCCCATCTTTTATTGGTTGTATACGATATTGATCGTCGTCGGCGCGGGGGTAGTGCTCTTGCCTCGCGCACCCCTATGGAAGATTCTTATTTTCTCGCAAGTGGGCAACGGGATCTGGCTCCCCGTCGTGGTCATTTTCATTCTGTTGCTTGTAAACCGGCGCGACTTGATGGGCGAGTACGTGAACACCCTCGGGTACAACATCGTGGCGTGGGTAACCGCGATCGCCATGATCGTCCTGACGCTTTTTGTCAGCTACGCAGCCTTTTTCCAGCAGGGCCCGTCCCCGGGCGGATAGCTTTAACGTATTAGGCTGGACACGCTGCCATTGCGCCGCGGCAAGGGCGTATGTTAACTTTGCGGCGTAAAGAGATTCACAAGAAAAACCGTCTGCAGAGAATTTCGTGTCGCAAACCATAACCCATAAAACGCTTCACGGTCCCGCCCCGGAGTCTCTCGGCCCCGTTACTTCGGAAGAAGCACGGCTTCTCGAGAAGCTGGATTTAGCTCGCCTGCCCAGGCATGTCGCCGTCATCATGGACGGCAACGGCCGCTGGGCGCAGAAAAGGCACCTGCCCCGAATCGCCGGGCACCGTCAGGGCACGCAATCGGCCCGCACCACCATCGAAACTTGCGCGCGCTTGAAGATTGAAGCCCTGACGCTTTACGCCTTCTCCGTGGAAAACTGGCGGCGCCCAAAAACCGAAATCGACTTCCTGATGCAGCTCTTGCGCGAATACCTGAAGAAAGAAATGCCCCTGCTTCAGAAAAACGAAATCCGCATGCGCTTTTTGGGCCGGATCCATGAGTTGCCGGCTGCGGTGCAAAAAGATGTTCACGACGCCATGGAGAAAACGGCAGGGAACCGGGG
>WNGL01002658.1_pt1 | contig 21525 bp, 24 predicted proteins | sample 5400591 | NCBI WGS metagenome assembly WNGL01 (sample SAMN13153377, study PRJNA577476) | soil metagenome | isolation source: 80 cm soil or saprolite under Garry oak tree replicate 1 | place: USA:California | collected 2016-06-15 | reverse complement strand
TGCTGGTGCCGTGGACCGCGCTGAACCTGGTGGACTTCTTCTTCGTCCGCCGCGGGCACTACGCGATCACCGACATCTTCCGGCCGGACGGGGTCTACGGCGCCTGGGGCTGGCGCGGCCTGACCGCGTACTTCGCCGGCTTCGCGGCCGAGATCCCGTTCATGGTGCTGCCGCCGATCGCCGGCTTCTCCTACACCGGGTTCTTCCCCAACCACGTGACCAACGGCGTGGACTACTCCTGGGTGGTCGGGCTGCTCGTCTCCGGCCTGGTATACCTGGTCCTGTCCCGCTCCCTGGACCTGGCGTCGGAGCAGGCTGCCATCAAGGCGTCCGAGCAGGAGCTGCAGAAAATCGACGAGGGGTGACATGGCCGAGCCCGTTCGGCGGATTATCACGGGTGACACCGTCGGGCCGGTGGACGCCACCGCGGTTCCCCGCTACGGCGGGGAGGCCACCTTCGCCCGCCTGCCCCGGCTGCAGGACGTGGCGCGGGCCGACGTGGCCATCGTCGGCGTGCCGTTCGACAGCGGGGTCAGCTACCGGCCCGGGGCCCGGTTCGGCCCGTCCCACATCAGGGAGTCCTCCCGGCTGCTCCGGCCGTACAACCCCGCGCTGCGGGTGCCGGTGTTCGCCCGTCAGCAGGTGGCCGACGCGGGAGACCTGGCCGTCAACCCGTTCAGCATCGACGAGGCGATCGGCACCGTCGAGCGGGGGGCGCGGGCCCTGCTGGAACGCGCCCCGTTCGTGCTGACGCTGGGCGGCGACCACACCATTGCGCTGCCCATGCTCCGCGCGGTGTCCGCGGTGCACGGCCCGGTGGCCGTGGTCCACTTCGACGCGCACCTGGACACCTGGGACACGTACTTCGGCGCCGCGTACACGCACGGCACGCCGTTCCGCCGGGCGTCCGAGGAGGGCCTGCTGGACCGGACCGGCTGCGTGCACGCCGGGATCCGCGGCCCGCTGTACTCCGACGCCGACCTGACCGAGGACGCCGAGCTCGGCTTCCAGGTGGTGTCCGCCCCCGAGGTCGAGCACATCGGCGTGACCGGCCTGATCGAGCGGATCGCGGCCCGGGTCGGCGACCGGCCGGTGTACGTCTCGGTCGACATCGACGTGCTCGACCCGGCGCACGCGCCCGGCACCGGCACCCCGGAGGCCGGCGGCCTGACCAGCCGGGAACTGCTGGCCACGCTGCGCTCGTTCGGCCCGCTCAACCTGGTCGGCGCCGACATCGTGGAGGTCGCGCCCGCCTACGACCACGCCCAGATCACCGGCATCGCCGCCGCCCACGTCGCCTACGAGCTCCTGTCCGCCCTCGCCGCCCGATCATAGGCCCGGCCCCGCCGTATCAGCCGCGCTCGCCCCGCCTCCGCTTAGCGGTAGGCGATGGCGAGCTACCTGGGATTCCTCGCGATCGCTAGCAGCCGGCGGAATTCAATTGGCTTCTCACGACATCACAGGCCTCTTTTCAATCATGCGTACCGATTACGCGGCGCGGTGTGGTTTTCGCGAGGAATGTCATAGCCGGACGATAGAATCGAATTCAGATCCTAGATATGTTCCCGGACTGAAGGAAAACCGTCAGTAACAGCGATTAGCCCGTGTTGGAGGTGACCCAGGTGAGTGCTAGTGTCCCTGCGTGCGCCCGCGAGGCGCTGGACATGGTCCACGCCGGGCTGGGTTACCTGGCCGCCGCCGATGCCGCCCAGCTGTCTGCCGCGACCCAGGCCGAGTGCCTGCGGGAGCTGGAGCAGGCCTATTCGGTCGCCACCGCGGCACAGGCCTCGATGCTTAGCGGGTTCACCGCCGGGCAGGGCTATGCCGCTGACGCGGAGTACAGCGCGGTGTCCTGGCTGATGCACAGGACCGGGATCACCAGGGGTGCTGCGGTCGGGCATAGCGCGTGGGCCAAGCGGGTCGCCACTAACCCGCGCGTCGTGGCCGCACTGGCCGCCAGGCAAGTCTCCGAGTCCTACGGCCGGCTGATCTGCTTGTGGACTAACCGGCTTCCGGAAAAGTTCCGTGACGAGTCCGACGAGCTCCTCCTGGCCGCTGCGGCTCAGGGCTGGGGCTGGAGGAATTGGCCGCGATGGCCGCCGAGATGTACGAGCGGGCCCGCGGTGATCTGCCGGATCAGGATCCGGACCGGGACTTCGCCGACGGCGGCGCGTGGCTGGACGGTGACGCCGCCGGAGCGATTGCGTGCGACGCGGCCATGGCGCCCATCGTCACCGGCGACCTGGACCCCGGCGTCCTCGACGACCTCGTCCGGCTGTGCGTCGAGCTTGACCGGCTCCGCCAGAGCGGCGAGCCCCAACCCGACACCACCCAGGCCTGGGCCGCCATCGAGCAGGCCGTCATCGGTAAGGCTGTCGACCTTCTGTCCGGCCCCGGCGGCCTGGCCAGCTTCCTGCGCCGCCGCCAGCTCGGGGCCAGGCTGGGCGGGCCGAGCCTGCCGCTTGATATCGGGTACAGCGAGACCATCCCGGCGGGGATCCGCAACGCGGTAATGCTGCGGGACCGGCACTGTCAGTGGGCAGGCGGCTGCGACCAGCCCGCCGGCGCGTGTGAGGTGCACCACACCAAGCACAAGAAGAACGGTGGGAAGACCTCCGTCAAGGACTGCATCCTGCTGTGCCCGTTCCATCATCAAGTGGTGATTCACCGGTGGGGCTGGACTCTGGTCCTGAACCCCGACGGCACCACGACCGCCTGGAACAAGAACAAGACCAAGGTCCTCCATAGCCACGGACCCCCTGTCCGCCCGGGGTGACACTCCCGGCCCGGGCCGGAGCCTGCGCGACGCTTCAGGTGGGGTAGGGCCGGTCCGCTACGACGCGTTTCATCACGATGGTGGAGGTGAGTCGCTGCACGCCGGGCAGCGCGGCGAGCTTCTCGTCCCGCAGCGCCTGGTAGGCGGCCAGGCTGGCGGTAGCCACCCGGACCAGGTAGTCGGGGTCGCCGAACAGCCGTTCCGCGTGCCGGACCTCCGCGATGCCGGCCAGGGCGCGCTCGAATTGGGTGATCGTGGAGGCGTCCTCGCGGTCCATGGTCACCTGCACGAGCACCTCGAAGCCGAGGCCGATCGTCTCCGGGTCGATGACGGCCCGGTAGCCGCGGATCGCCCCGGTGCGCTCCAGTTCGCGCAACCGCCGATGACACGGGGCCACGCTGAGCGCGATCCGCTGCGCGAGCTCGGTGACAGTGAGCCGACCCTCGGCTTGAAGCACAGCAAGGATCTTCCGGTCGATGGCATCCATCTAGAAGATTATTGCGCATGTTGACGCCTAGCGGCATAGATAAGCAACCATATTTGGGCCGTTCGGACGTAGTTTTGCTCTTATGATCGACCTGCTCGACTACGTTCCCATCGCCGCCGCGGGATTCGCCGTCCCGCAGTTCCTCCCGCAGATCCGCAAGCTGCGGGCCACCGGGGACAGCGCCGGCGTCTCCCCGTCGTGGGCGGCGCTGACCAGCGTCAACAACGCAGCGTGGATCGCCTACTTCACCATGTCACGGTACTGGACCGCGCTCATTCCTTCGTGCTCGGCCACGCTCCTGGCCGGGACGCTCGCAGTCATGCTCCTCCGCCGCCGGCGACCCGGGCCCCGGCCGGCGGCCCTGATCGCCGCGTGGGCGATCACGCTGGCGGCCGCGGGCGCGGCGGCGGACCGGGCCGGCCTGGGCGCGCTGCTCACCGCGGCGTTCCTGCTCCAGGTCACGCCCTCGGTCTGGACCGCGTACCGAACGGCCCGGCCCACCGGCATTTCCTCCGGAACGTGGCTGCTCATCCTGGGCGAGCTCACCTGCTGGATGATCTTCGGCCTGCACGCCGCCGACCCGCGGCTGATTACCCTCGGCGCCAGCGGGATAATCGCCAGCACTCTCATGCTCGCCCGGATCCACCGGACCACCAGACCGCCTACGACCACGCCCAGCTCACCGGCATCGCGCACCATCGGCTGCGGCTACTTTCAGGAATTTACGGTGCCAGAAAATCGAGGCATCGCTCATAAACCCCAGACTCGCTTGAGACGCGTACGCTGAGAACACCTCCGGAAGGAGATCATGATGACCGTTTTGCTGGTCGTTCTAGTCCCAATCATCGCTCTGGTCATCTGGGGCGCAATATTTGACCTGAGGAGGCGTCGGCGCCACCCCGGCCTCACCAGTCACGACATCGGGTCGGCGGCACGAAGGGCCCAGGCGAATTCCGACGCTAGTAGCGCGGGTTGGACCGACTCCGGCGGCGGGAGCAGCCTCTAACAAGGTCAAGAAAGCCCGCAGCACATCTTTATGGCGCCTCAATAGCCGTGCCAAATGACGTAGCCGGTCATCAGTACGCGTGGAGTTTGCCCGGCTTCCGAGTTACGGCTCTGCGGCCTTCACTTCGGCGTGCCAGGATTGGGGCATGGCGGGCGGTGACACCGAAGATTGCTTCGTATGCCGGAAACACCGGGACCGGGGACCGCTGGTGCCAGGCGGGCCGGTCGCCGAGGACGAACTGGTCCTCGTCTCCCATGTCGTCACACCGGGCGCGCTGGGGCGCGAAGGCGCAACCGCGTATCTGGGGCATCTGCTCGTTGAGCCGCGGCGGCACGCACCGGGCCTGGCTGACCTTACCGATGCTGAGGCCCGGAGCGTGGGCTGGTGGTGCACGCGGGCGAGCCGGGCTCTGCGTGACGTGGCCCGGGCCGAGCATGTATACGCGGCGGTGATCGGCGATGCGGTCCCGCATCTGCATGTCCATCTGATGCCCAGGTTCGCGGGCACTCCCCGCGAGTACTGGGGGATTGACGTGGACGAGTGGCCGCAGGCCCGCCGGGGCACTGCCGCCGAGATCGGGGCCCTTGTGCACGAGCTCCGCGGGTACCTCGCCGACAGCACCGCATGGACTGGTAAATGACAATCATGCTCGCCCGGATCCACCGGACCACGAGACGTCAGCAAACGGCCCTGCCCGCGAACGGATGACCCCCGGAGTCGCCATGCAGATCAGCGGATCGGTCGCCCTGGTCACCGGGGCCAACCGGGTCTTCGACGCAGTCGAGGCCGGCCAGATCGAGGTGCTGGCCGACGAGCGGTCCCGGGACATCAAGGCCAAGCTGTCCCGCCGACCACGAGCTCATCTACCCGCCCATCCAGGAATTCTGGGACGCCGCGGTCAGCGGGACCAGCTGACCCGTGATCAAGGGCGCTGACCGCTTCCCGGGGAGCGTCGGGAGGCGGCCAGCTCGCCTCACTGTCGTCGGCGGGCATGCAAACACGGCGCAGCGACGATGAAGACGGCGTGGACATCTCCATCCCGCCGCCACAGGCAATGCACCTGGTTTGCAACCACGCGTGGTGGCATGGAAGCCGTAACACCCGCGGTGAAGCAGGGAGGCTTCCGTCATGGCGAAGGCTCTCCTCGGCCACGTCGGCGGGCCGAACCAGCTCTTGGCCGCCGAGCTGCGCCGTCTTCACCAGCGGGTATGCGACCTGGAAGCCGAGCTGGCCCGGCTGAAGGAAGAACAAGCCGACCCGGCCGATGATGCCGGTCACCCTCGGACAGTTCCTTCCCGGACTGCCCGAGGGTGGCCGGTCGTCCCGGCATCAGGGGTTCAGGCCCCGCCGGATCCGCGATCGTCCAGCTCCAGCTTGGCCCGGCCGCCGACCGCGTAGCGGATGTGCGTCACCTCGGGTGTCTCGACCACGCGGACCGGGGTGAGCTCGATCCCCTCGTGCGTGTCCAGCCCGAGGCCGGCCCCGGGGCCGGCCCCGAGGCCAGCGTCAAACAGCCGCATGCCGTCGCCGAGCAGCACCGGCACGATGTGCAGCTCGAGCTCGTCGAGCAGCCCGGCCGCCAGGACCTGGCGCAGCAGGGTGCCGCCGCCGGCCACGGCGACATCCTTGCCTCCTGCCGCCACCCTGGCCAGGGAAACGGCCCGCTCGATCCCGTCGGTGACGAACGTGAAGGAGGTCCCGCCCTGCCGTTCCAGGACCTCCCGGTCACGGTGGGTCACGACGAACACCGGCGCGCGGAACGGCGGCTTGTCACCCCACGGGATCTCGCCCCCGTCGAACATGCGCCGTCCCATGACGTAGGCGCCGGCGGCGGCGAACGTCTCCTCGACGATCCGCGAGTTGACCGACCGCTCCCCGCCGGCGAAACCCAGCCGCTCCCGCCAGCCCATGGCGTCGATGACCCACCGGGTCACCCGGAAGAAACCGGGTCCTTCCGGGCTCTCCAGCCAGGCCGCCATGTCGTGCGGGTCGACCGTGCTGCGCGGCCCGGCGTAGTAGCCATCGAGCGAAACGGACATCTGGGCGGTGACTGTGGTCATTTCCTGCTCCTACGGGCGGGCGGCCCTGGTGGCCGCCGACACTCGTAGTCGGAGCCACCCGGGCCGCCTCGACACGCGCCCGCAGGAAATTAGCTGCGGAAACTGGCCGTGGTGGTGATGAGCATGCCCTGCAGCGTCAGCACGTGGTGCCCGTGGCTCAGGCCCAGCGCGGCCGGGTTGAGCGTGTAGCCGACCGTGCCCTGGTCGCTGGCCGTGAGCGTGGTGATCACGGTGCCGTCAATGGCCAGCTTGACCGGGTGGCGAGGCAGGAACCCGGTGCTGGTCACGGCGGTGGTCCCGCCAGATCCGGCCGAGAGCCGGATGGCGCGGGTGAGCCCGCTGAGCTCCCGGCCGGCTTCATTTCGGGCCGAACGGGCCAGGCCAGTCGCCCTCGTACCGGCGACTAGCGCCGGCACGAACTTACTCGCGTCCACGGTGCCCCAGCCGCTCGCGACGTCGAATCCGGGGGCCGCGGTGAAGCCCGGCACCAGGACGTTGCCGGTGCTCGGGTCGATCACCGAGTTGTTCCCGCTCACCACGTCGGAAAGGCCGGCGTGGGTGCCGAGCGGACCGAGGATGTCGTACAGCACCGGGTTGACCGGGCCGACGTTCTTGCCGTGGTTGAGCTGGGTCGCCAGCGCGAGCACCCCGGCTACCATGGGCGCCGACTCGGACGTGCCGGATTGCGCGTCCATCGTGATGTCCGGCACCGAACGCATCTTCGAGCCGGTGATCCGGGCCACCCCGTTCTGGTAGGACGGCCGACCGAAGACCGCGGAGAACCCGGCGCCCTCGGCGAAGATGCCGCCCACGTGCCAGATCGGGTCCGGTCCGAGCTTGCTTCCGTCGGTCTTGCTGACGTTCGGCACGGTGCCGCCCACGGCCGTGACCCACGGGTTGTCGTCCCAGGTTGCCGTCTCAGGACCGGCACTGGTGTTGCCGCACTGCGCGTTGGCGACCGCGAGGTTCTGCACCACGCCGCAGTCACCGGTCGCGTTCGTCACCGGGATGCCCGCCGCGGCCGCGGCCAGCGGGCCGGGGTCGTTGGCGTGGATCTGCGCGGTCCCGAAGGCGTAGGTCTCCTCGCCGGTGCCGTCGCTGATCGAGATCGCGTTGGCGATGTGGTTGGCGCTGATGTACTCCAGCGCGTGCATCATCTCCGGCGGCGCCACGTTGCTCGCCGCGTCGTCGGTGATCTCGCTGTCGGCCGGCGTGGCCGAAATGACGATCTTGGCGTACGGCGCGATCAGGTGCACGGCGAGCACGTCCAGCTCGAGTTCGCCCTGCCAGGCGTCGCACGACCCGTAGCTGCCGAGCGCCACCATGCCCGGCGGGCACTGCGCGGGCAGCGGGCCGGACGGGTAGATGGTCTGGATGACCGGGTCGGGCAGGCCGTACCGCACGTCCCTGACGTGGATGAACGCGGCGACGTTGGGATCGTCCCAGCCCTCGATCACGGCCACGGTGGTCCCGCTGCCGTCGATGCCCTTGAGCCAGAGGTTGCCGATGTTGTAGTCGAAGATGTCCTGCGGGCCCGGCGTGAAGTTCGCGAACGAGGCGTAGTTGTCGTGCATTTTCTGCAGCGCGGCCGCGAGCACCTTGACGTGATCGGGGTTGACCGTCGGCTGGGCCGGGCCACTAGACGGCTCGGCTTGCGCGGAGATGACGAGCGGACCTGCCAGCAGGGCGACCGCGGCCAGCAGCGGCAGCCCTTTCCTGGCGAGACGCTTCGGGATCACGATGCACCAGACCTCTCGTGAAGGATGAGCACGCCTAAGCGGCGATCTTGCCGTCTTGCGTAGTCTTCCTTAGCGGGCCCTGCGGTCGCGTACCGCGGGGACCAGGGCGGCGAGGATCAGCATTCCGGTGAGGGCGAACGCCGCCGGGTACCCGGTGTGCGCCACGAACAGGCCGAACACGATGGGGCCGGTGCCGTAGCCGGCGTCGTAGGCCAGGTTCCACAGGGCGCTGGCGGTGCCGTAGCCGCCGGCCGGGGCGCGGTCGATCATCAGCGCGAAGGTGGCGTTCTGGGCGATCCCGAACCCGATCCCGAACAGGCACATCCCCGCGATCACCACGACCGGGGCGGAGACCCAGATCAGGCTGGCCATGCCGACGGCGGCGATGAGCAGCCCGGGGATCAGCAGGCCGGCGTGACCGTGCCGGTCACCGCGCCGGCCGGCCCACCAGCGGCTGGCGGTGGCGGTCACGGCCTGCGCGAACAGCCCGAGCGTGGCGACGCCCGCGGACACGCCCGCCGCCAGCGGCAGGAACGAGGCCACCACGCCGGCCGACACGGTCGTGGCCGCGAAGACCAGGCCGGGCCGCAGCATGCCGCCGGAGCGCAGGCTACCGAGCAGGCCGGCCGGAGCCGGGTCAGCCGACCCAGCGTCGACCTGCTGGCTGGCCGGGTCGGCCAGCCAGGGGACCGCCGCCAGCGGGGCCAGCGCGCTGATGGCCGTGATCGCGATGACGACCACGTACCCGGTGTTCTGGGCCAGCCAGACCCCGGACGGCAGGGCCACGATCGCGGGCACGCAGGTCACGACCCCGGCCAGGCCGATCCCCTCGCCGCGGCGCTCGGCCGGCACCGACGCGGCGACGAGGGCCCCGAGGACGACGGTGCACAGGCCGAACCCGAAGCCGCGGGCGATGCTGACCGCGATGATCGTGGCCATGCTGTGCGGGGCCAGCAGTGCCGGGGCCGGGCCGCCGAGCAGCAGCACGCCGGCCGCGAACACGGCGCGGTAGCCGAAGCGCGCCAGCAGCCGGGGCGAGGCGAACTCGGCCAGCACCGTGGTCAGCATGAGCGAGCCGGTCACCAGGCCGGCTCCGGCGCTTCCGGCGCCCGCCGACACGGCGTACATCGGCGTCACCGAGAGCAGGAGGTAGAAGCTGGTCAGCACGCCGAAGTCGGACAGCAGCGCCGCGGCGAAGCGGCCGGTGACCAAGCGCGGGCGCGCGGCCGGGATGTCGTAACGGGTGGCGTGGGCCGGGCTGAGGGTCTGGGTCATGGTGCTCATGTACTTGACCGTAGGGGCCAACTGGAGCACCAGTTAGATCCAATTACATGGCGATCTAGTGATCCAGTTGGCGCGGGGCTCCGGCTAGCAGCCCTTCGGCCTGGGCGATGATCTGGCCCACGAGGACCCCGGCCGGCTCGACCGCGGTGATGAGGTCGGTCCCTTCCCCCGCCCAGACCAGGCCGACGTCGGGATCCCCGGCCCGGTGCCCGAGAGCGAACCGCTCCCGGGCCTGCGCGCTGGCCCGCAGCTCCTCCTCGCGGCCGTCCCAGGCGTCGGTGAAGGCGTTGCGCAGGGCCCGGCCGGTGTACGGGTCCGGCCAGTCCAGGCCCCGGGCGATGTCGAACACCCGGGTCCGGCTGGTCTCGTCCCCGCCGCCGTCCACCAGCTGTTTCTTGGCCCAGTCCGGGTAGAGGGCCTCGGGCGTGGCGCAGAACCGGGTGCCCACCACGGCGCCCTGGGCGCCGAGCATCAGCGCCGCCGCCACCCCCCGCCCGTCCGTGATCCCGCCGGCCGCGAGCACCGGCACCGGGGCGACCGCGTCGGCGACGGCGGGTACCAGCGGCAGGGTCGCCCGCCGGCTCCCGTGCCCGCCCGCCTCGGTGCCCTGGGCCACGATCACGTCGGCCCCGGCCGCCGCCGCCTGCCGCGCCCCGGCCACGTCCTGCACCTGGCAGATCAGCCGGACCCCGGCCTGCCTGACCAGCGCGCCGAACGGCGCGGGATCGCCGAAGGACAAGAACACGGCCGCGGGCCGGTAGGACAGGATCAGCCGGACGGCGTCCTCGCTGGCGGCCCAGGTGATGACCCCGGCGCCCCACGGCTTGCCCGTAACGCCGGCCACCGTATCCAGCTCACGCTCCAGCCAGCCAGGATCACCGTAGCCGCCGCCCACCAGGCCGAGGCCCCCCGCCTCGGAGACCGCCGCGGCCAGCGCCCCGCCGGACACCCCTCCCATCGGCGCCAGCACAAGCGGATGATCGATCTGAAACAGGTCGGTAAAAGCCGTCCGGATTGCCACCCGCCCAGCGTCCCATACCGTCGAGAAAGAAGGTGTCCGCCGTGGCCATCGATTTCACCCTGAGCGACAGCCAGCAGGAACTGCAGAAGAACGCCAAGGTCTTCGCCGAGGGCGTGCTCCGCCCGGTGGCCGGCCTGATCGACCGCGCGGCCGACGGATGGGAGTCATTCCTGGCCGGCCGGGAGGCCTACCGCGAAATGGCCCACGCCGGCTTCACCAAGTCGTTCATCCCCGCCGACTTTGGCGGGGCCGGGTTCTCCATGCTCGACCTGGCCATCGCCGCCGAGGAGCTCACCTGCGTCGACGTCAACGTGCCGACGACGCTGCTGGCTACCGGGCTGGGCCTGCAGCCGGTGATCCAGTTCGGCACGCCGGAGCAGAAGGAGCGGTTCCTGCGGCCGTTCGCCGATGATCCCGAGGGTGACCTGCTCGCCTCCTACGCCTTCACCGACGTGGCCGGCGGAGCCAACTTCGATTCCCCGGACCCGGCCGGCGGGATGCAGACGATCGCCCGCCGCGACGGCGACGAGTGGGTGATCACGGGCCAGAAGCACTACACGACCAACGGCACCGGATGGGGCCGGAAAGGCTGCGAGCTGTACACCGTGGTGTGCCGCACCGACCCGGCCGCGGGCGCGGACGACGCGCTGGCCGTGATCGCCGTGCCGGGTTCGGCCCCGGGCATCAGCGTGATCGACGTGTACGACAAGATCGGCCACCGCGGCGTGGTCACCCCGCGCGTGCACTTCGACGCGGTCCGGGTGCCCGCCGCCAACCTCATCGGCGAGCCGGGCCGGACGGGCAAGCGGGTCGTCACCGGCGCGTTCAGCTGGACGGCGGCGCTGATCGGCGCGGCCTGCGTCGGGACCATGCGCGCGGCCTTCGAATACGCGCTGGACTTCGCCCGCAGCGAGAAACGGCTCGGCACCGTGCCGGTCATCGAGCACCAGAACGTCGGCTTCATGCTCGCCGACATCAAGATGCGGATCGAGGCCTGCCGCTACCTCGCCTGGAAGGCGTGCCATGACTTCGAGCGCACCGGCGGGCGCGCGGAAGAACTGGCGATCATGACCAAGGTCTACTGCTCCGAGGCGGCCGTCGCGACGGTCTACGACTGCATGCGCGTGATCGGCATCGCCAGCTACACCAAAGACCTGGCCCCGCTGGAGCGGATCATGCGCGACGCCATGGTGTTCCCCCTCTACGACGGGGGCAACCAGGGCGTACGCCGCCGGCAGCTGCACGACATCCTCCGCCACCCCGGCTACGACTCGATGCTGGCCGCCCGCGGCGAGGGCCTCCCCGAGGACCACTAAGCCGCCCCCAGCCGCGTGCGCAGGTCTTGTCGCGACCATTCCGGTGCTCATGCTTACCCTGCGGTGTGGAAACCGCAACGCAGACGCTGCACCGGCTGACCTCCTATCAGCCCGGCCGGGAGTGGGACGAAGCCATCGACGACCCCCGGATCGTGCAGGACCTGGAAGCCAACGACATGTCCCGGCTCCCGTGGTTCGTCAAGCGGTACCCGGAGCCGCTGCCTCGCACGCCGCTGCCCCGCGAACTGCCCGCCACCGCCGAGCCGGCGGTGGCCGTGCTGGCAGGCACCGCGGAGGTCAGGCCCGCGCCCCTGGACCTGCCGAACCTGTCCCGCCTGCTGTACCTGTCCGCGGGCGTGGTGCGCACCATGGACCGGGACTACGGAATCCACCCGTTCCGCGCTGCCGGGTCGGCGGGCGGCCGCTTCCCGCTGGAGCTGTACGTGGCGGTGCCGCCGGGCGGCGCGCTGCCCGCCGGCGTGCACTGGTACGACCCGCTGGAGCACGCGCTCGTGCAGGTCGGCCCGGCACCGCGCGGCGGCGGCCCGGCCGTGGTCGTGACCGGCGTCCCGTGGCGCACCGGCTGGCGCTACCGCGAACGCGGCTACCGGCACATCTACTGGGACGCCGGCACCATGCTGGCCCAGTTGCTGGCGCTCGCCGGCTCGGCCGGCCTGCCCGCCCGGCTGTACATGCGCTTTCCCGACGCGGAGGTGGCTGCGCTAACCGGTTCGGACCGGATACACGAGTTCCCGGTGGCGGTGGTGGCGCTGGACGAGGCACCGCCCGCCCTCGGCCCGGCCGGCCCGGCGGCCCGCGGCGACGTGGACTCCGCGCCGCTGGAGTTCCCCTTGGTCACGGCGGCCCAGCAGGCCGGGGAGAGCGGCCGGCTCGGCCGCGCGTGGGACCGCGGGCGCCCGGTGCGGGTGCCCCTCCTCCCCGGCACGCCCATCGAGAGCGTCATCGCCGCGCGCGGATCCCAGCGGCGCATGGACGCGAGCCGCGGCCTGTCCCGGGACCTGCTGCACACCAGCATGAGCGTGGCCGTCCGCGGTATCGGCCTGCCGCACTGGGTGGTGGCGCACGACGTCGGCGGCCTCGATCCCGGCGTGTACCGCTGGCCCGATCTGACGGCCCCGGTGCGCCCGGGCACGATGCGGGACGAGCTGTACCGGGTGTGCCTGGAGCAGGCGCTGGGCCGCGACGCCGCGTTCGTCGCCATCGCCACCGCGGACATAGAAAGGCTCGGCGACGCGGAGTACCGGGACGCGCAGCTGGCCGCCGGGCTGGCCGAAGGCCGGCTGCACCTGGCCGCCTATGCCCTCGGCGCCAGCGCGTCCGGGATGACCTTCGACGACAGCCAGGTGCCCGCGCTCCTCGGCGAGCCCGTGGACGGCCTGCTGTTCACCTGCGTCGGCGTCCCCCTGTACCCGAACGCCCCGGCCGGCCCGCCCGGCGCCCCCACCCCCGTCCGCCGCGTAACCCCAGCCCTCTGACCCCGCGTTTCATGATCGTGAGCAGTTCGGGGCAAATAGCGCCCAAAACTGCTCACGATCATGGTTCCGGAGGGCGTCGTTGCATGTTCATGCATTGCTGTGCATATACTTGCAACCATGTCCAAGGTGCTCTGCTCCCTGCCCGTCGGCGAACGCGTCGGCATCGCCTTCTCCGGCGGTCTCGACACCTCGGTAGCGGTCGCGTGGATGCGCGAGAAGGGTGCCGTGCCGTGCACCTATACCGCCGACATCGGCCAGTACGACGAGCCCGACATCGCCTCGGTGCCGGGCCGCGCCACCGCGTACGGCGCGGAGACCGCGCGGCTGGTCGATTGCCGCGCCGCCCTGGTCGAGGAGGGGCTCGCGGCTCTGGCCTGCGGGGCCTTCCACATCCGTTCGGGCGGTAGGGCCTATTTCAACACCACCCCGCTCGGCCGGGCCGTCGCGGGCACGCTGCTGGTGCGGGCGATGCTCGAGGACGACGTGCAGATCTGGGGCGACGGCTCCACCTTCAAGGGCAACGACATCGAGCGGTTCTACCGGTACGGCTTGCTCGCCAACCCAAGCTTGCGGATCTACAAGCCGTGGCTCGACGCCAGCTTCGTCGGCGAGCTCGGCGGCCGCAAGGAGATGTCCGAGTGGCTGCTCGCCCGCGGCCTGCCCTACCGGGACAGCACGGCGAAGGCCTACTCCACCGACGCGAACATCTGGGGCGCGACGCACGAGGCCAAGGCGCTCGAGCACCTCGACGCCTGCATCGAGATCGTCGACCCGATCATGGGCGTGCCGTTCTGGGACCCTTACGTCGAGATCGCCACCGAGGACGTCACGGTCGGCTTCGAGCAGGGCCGGCCGGTCGCCATCAACGGCAAGGAGTTCGCCTCACCCGTCGACCTGGTGCTCGAGGCCAACGCCATCGGCGGACGCCACGGCCTGGGCATGTCCGACCAGATCGAGAACCGGGTCATCGAGGCCAAGAGCCGGGGCATCTACGAGGCGCCCGGCATGGCGCTGCTGCACGCGTCGTACGAGCGGCTGGTCAGCGCGATCCACAACGAGGACACCCTGGCCAGCTACCACACCGAGGGGCGGCGCCTCGGCCGGCTCCTGTACGAGGGCCGCTGGCTCGACCCGCAGGCGCTGATGCTGCGCGAGTCGCTGCAGCGCTGGGTCGGGATGGCGGTCACCGGCGAGGTGACCCTGCGGCTGCGCCGCGGCGAGGACTACTCGGTCCTGGACACCACCGGCCCGGCCTTCAGCTACCACCCGGACAAGCTCTCCATGGAGCGGACCGAGGACTCGGCGTTCGGCCCGACCGACCGGATCGGCCAGCTGACCATGCGCAACCTCGACATCGCCGACTCCCGCGCCAAGCTGGAGCACTACGCCGGCATCGGCATGCTCGGCCGGGCGCACCCGGCGCTGGGCATCGCGGGCCCGACCGGGCTGGTCGACACGCTGCGTGAGGGCGGGGCCGAGGCGATCGCCTCCCGCGGCCGGGTTCCCGGTGACGATGAGCTTCTCGACCGCGCCGCGATGGAGTCCGGGACCGACTAAACGCTCAGCGGCCCGTCGCCACCGTAACCCGCGTTCCTGCCGGGGTGAGATAATCGCCCACATCAACCGATGCCAGGAAAGGGCCCGAACCCGTGACACAGGATCAGCCCGGCCAGCGGCCGCAGTTCGACACCAGCGTGGCGTCGATCGCGCGGATCTACGACTACTGGCTCGGCGGCAAGGACAACTTCAAGGCTGACCGGGAGGCCGCCGAGCAGATGATCCAGCAGTACCCTGACATCGTCACGGGCGTCAGGAAGAACCGTGCCTTCCTCGGCCGCGCGGTCCACTACCTGGCCGCCGAGGCGGGCATCCGCCAGTTCCTCGACATCGGCACCGGCCTGCCCAGCAGCAACAACACCCACGAGGTGGCGCAGCGCGCCGCGCCCGAGGCCCGCATCGTCTACGTGGACAACGACCCGATCGTGCTCAGCCACGCCCAGGCCCTGCTGACCAGCACCCGCGAGGGTGCCTGCGCCTACGTCGACGCCGACATCAGGGATACCGGGAAGATCCTCAAGGACGCGGCGAACCTGCTGGACTTCAGCCGCCCCGTCGCGGTCTGCCTGATCATGATCCTCCAGTTCATCCCCGACGAGGACGACCCCGTCTCGATCGTGCGCGCGCTGGTCGACGCCATCCCGTCGGGCAGCTACCTGGCGGTCGCGCACCCCGCCAGCGACGTGGACCAGCACGTCGGGCCGGCCCTGCGGCAGCTGAGCACGCGGATGGGCGGCACCCGGGCGGTCCCGCGCAGCCACCAGGAGGTCTCCCGCTTCTTCGACGGCCTGGAGATGGTCGAGCCCGGGCTGGTGCAGCTGCACCGCTGGCGCCCCGGAACCGGCCTGGACGACACCGGCCGCGACCTGGCCGCCTACGGCGCCGTCGCCCGCAAGCCCTAGCCTTTCGGCTCGTACCGCATCGCCACCGCCCCCGAGCCGAACTCCAGCCGGCTCACGAGCCTCAAATCGACATGCCTCGATAGCCCCGCGAACAACGTCGGCCCGTGGCCCGCCAGCCTGGGCTGCACCACGAACTCGTACTCATCGATCAATCCCAGCTCCGCCAGCGCCAGCGGAAGCTGCACGCCGCCTACGAACAGTCCTCTACCCGGCTCTCGCTTGAGCTGCTGAACGGCCTTTCCCAGATCCCCGCGTATGAGCTCCGCGTTCCAATCGACCCGGTCGAGGGTGCTCGACACGACGTACTTCTTGGCCGCGTCGATCGTCCGGGCGAAAGGTTCCATCCAATCGGGCCTCGCTCCGGCCGGCGCCGGGAGCCGCCACGCTGCCTCCATCATCTCGTAAGCCACCCGGCCAAACAGGAGCGCATCGGCCTGGACGAGGTTCTCGACCGCGTGACGATGCAGCTCTTCGTCCGCGGCTATCGCACGATGATCGCAGCACCCATCCACCGTGACGTTGATGGAATACCTAAGGGGTCGCATTGCGCAAGAGTACCGATTCGGCCATCACACCCTGGCTGAGCGCATGAGGAGACACGCCCTCCGCCGCCCGCCGACCGTACGCTAGCGGGGTGGCACACTACAGCCGTCTGTCCAAGATCGTGATCGATGTCCCGCCCGCCGACCACGACCGCGAGCTGGCGTTCTGGAACGCGGCGGCCGGCCAGCCGCTGACCCAGTTCACCAGGCACCCCGAGTACCACGGCGCCTTGCTGCCCGGCCAGGATATCGGCCTGCTCATCCAGCGGCTCGGCGACGGGCAGGCCAGGGTGCATATCGACATCCACACCGACGACCTGCCGGCCGAAGTGGCCAGGCTGGAAAAGCTGGGTGCCGAACGGGCCGGGCAGGTGCACTCCTGGCAGCTGATGCGCGACCCCGCGGGCCTGGTCTTCTGCGTGATCCCCGCGCGGCCCGGAGAGCTCAACGACAGCAACGCGCGGCGCTGGGACTGATGATCGACGTCGAGCCGGGCCGTTTCGAGGACATGGTCGTCACGGCGCTGGACGGGCTGCCCGAAGATCTCGGCCGGCTGATGCGCAACGTCGCGGTGATCGTCGAGCACGACCCCGGTCCGCCCGGCCTGCTCGGGCTCTACGAGGGCATCCCGCTCACCGACCGCACGTCGGACTACGCCGGGGTGCTGCCCGACCGGATCACCATCTACCGCCGGGAGATCTGCGCCATCTGCCGCACCGAGGAAGAGGTCGCCGACCAGGTCCGCCGGACGGTCGTGCACGAGGTCGCCCACCACTTCGGCATCGACGACGACCGCCTCACCGAACTCGGCTGGTAAGCCGCCGGGCGGCAGATGATTTCGCCGGCGCCGCGGAGTCTCAACAACGGGCCGGCATCCGGGCACCGGAAATGTCAGACCCAAGGCGTATACCGGGAAGTGTCCTCACCCAAGGAGGCCCAAGATGCGGTCAGCAACCTCCGACCTCACCATCAGCTCCGCCCGGGCCGACGCGCTGTTCGCCTCGCCGCTGCAGCGCTCCGACCAGCCCAGCCCGGCCCAGGTGCACCAGGCCATCGCGGCGGCGGTCGCGGCGTTCGGCATCCAGGGCTGCGCGGCACGGGTCGCGCAGGCCTACGGCGAGCACCCGGAGACCGCGGTGCTGCGGATGCGCTGGGCCCGCGCGGCGGTCACCGGCACGTCCGGAGGCGTCCGCGCCGAGCCAGCCTGCTTCGCCCGCGCGGCCTAACCCCGGCCGTCGAGCCCTCGGCCGTCGAGCCCCCGGCCATCGAGCCACAGCGCCCAGGGCTCTATCGGCCCCACCCGGAGCAGCCCGTCCGAAGCCCAGGGATCCAGGGCCAGCCGCGTCCTGATCTCGTCCTCGTCCGCCGCCTCGACCGCGTGCAGCGTCTGCTCCCCGTCGCCGACCGGCCCGCCCAGGATGATGAAGCCGTCGTCCACCAGCCCGTCCATGAACGCCGCGTGCTCATCCCACCCGTCCTGCTCCCGGATCGGGCGCCCCGGATCCCAGCTCGGCCCGTGCACCAGCCGCACCGCGAAATTAGCCATGCCCGGACCATACGACCCCCCGCCGACAATCCCGCCGGCGAATCGCGCCACCCCCCGGGGAAAACCCCCGGGTCAAGACGGGCGTTTCCCGCGTTCCGCCGGCCAGCCCAGAACCGGCACGCTAAAAGCGAGCAACCCAGCCCGCAAAGGAGGCGGCCCGTGATCGAGGCTCACGCCCTGACCAAGCGCTACGGCCCGATAACGGCGGTCGATCAGCTGAGTTTCGACGTCCGCCCCGGCGTCGTCACCGGCTTCCTCGGGCCGAACGGGTCCGGCAAGTCCACTACCATGCGCCTGATCCTTGGCCTGGACGCGGCCGACCACGGCACGGTCAAGGTCGCCGGCCGCGTCTACCACGACCTGCGGTTTCCGCTCCGCGAGGTCGGCGCGCTGCTTGAGGTGAAGGCCTTCCACCCGGGCCGCAGCGCGAAGGCGCACCTGGCTGCGCTGGCCGCCAGCAACGCCATCCCGCTCAGCCGGGTCGACCAGGTACTCGAGCTAGTCGGCTTGAGCACCGTGGCCAGCCGCAAGGCGGGCCAGCTCTCCCTGGGCATGGCCCAGCGGCTCGGCATCGCGGCCGCGCTGCTCGGCGACCCGCCGGTCCTCATCCTCGACGAGCCGGTCAACGGCCTGGATCCGGAGGGGATCCGCTGGATCAGGAACCTGATGAAGTCGCTGGCCGCCGAGGGCAGGACCGTCTTCGTCTCCAGCCACCTGATCGCCGAGATGGCCCTGACCGCCGAACGCCTCATCGTCATCGGGGCCGGCCGGCTGCTGGCCGACACCACGGTGGCCGAACTCTCCGCCAGCAACGCATCCCTGGAAGACGCCTTCCTCGCCTTGACCTCAACCAGCGCCGAGTTTCGAGCCGCGGGGAGCAGCTAATGGCCAGCAGCTACACGTTCCGCAACGTCGCCCGGATGGAGTGGATCAAGCTCCGCACCCTGCGCTCGGTGCGCTGGACTCTGCTGTTCGCGCTGGCCGGGATGATCGGCATCGGCATCGCCGCGGGATTCAATACGAGAAACCCCAAAGGCGACGTGACCAGCAACATCCTGGTGGGCGGGGCCCTCGGGTCGGTGCTGTTCGCGGTGCTCGGCGTGCTGGTGATGACCAGCGAGTACTCCTCCGGGACGATCAGGGCCACGCTGGCCGCGATCCCGAGGCGCCCGCTGGTGCTGGCGGCCAAGGCAGCCGTATGGGGAACGACCGCGCTGGCCGCCGGCGAGCTGGTCACCTTCGCGGGCTTCCTGGCGGGCGCCGCGTTCGTCCACGGCGCCGTGCCGCGCCCCGCGCTCAGCCAGCCCGGCGTGCTGCGGGCGGTCGTGCTGTCCGGCGTCTACCTGTGCCTGGTCGGGCTGATCGGGCTGGCCGCCGGCGTGATCGTCCGGCACGGCGCCGCCGCCATCACCGCCGTGGTCGCCCTGGTGTTCGTCGCGCCGCTGGCCGGGCTCGCGGCCACCCCGGCCGGGCAGTACCTCCCCGAGCTCATCTACGCCAACGCGCTCGGCGCCACCAAACCGGTCCAGGGCTTCACTCTCTCCCCGTGGGCCGGCCTGGCCATCATCGCCGCCTACGTCGTCGTCCTGCTCGCCGTCGGCGGCTGGCTGCTCACCCGTCGCGACGCCTAAGTTGGAGTCATGACCGGCCCAGCGGCCGCCGTGGTCCGGGCGCCGTTCACCGGCCGCGCCCGTCGCGAGTTGCTGTTCTGCGTCCTGGGGCTGCCGCTCAGCCTGCCGCTTCCCGTCGTCGGCTTCGCCGTCACGATCTGGCTCGCGCAGGTGGCCGGGCCGCCGTGGACCGCGGACGGCAACCCGTCGTGGCTGGCCCTGCTGACCGCCGCGGCCGTTGTCGTCCTCACCACGGTGCTGATGGTGGCGACCGGCCTCACCCGGGCGCTGGCCGCGGCCACCCGCCGGGCGGCGGGCAAGCTGCTCGGCGAGCACCTGGCAACGCCGCCCCGGGCACGCACCCGGCTCGGCGACGGCCCGGGCTGGCGGGCGATGGCTTACCTGCTGCTCAAGCTCCCGGCCGGGCTGGCCGAGTGGTACGTCGTCGGCGTGTTCTGGGTGGCCGGGGTCGTCAACCTGTCCTACCCGTTCTGGTGGCTGTCGTTCCGCAACCACTCCCCGGGCGTGCGGCTGAACCCGGTCCCGGTGATCACCCCGTTCAACTGGTCCGGCGTGGGCGACCACTTCCAGGTCACGACGTTCCCCGGCACGTTCGCCGCCTTCGGCGCCGGCGTCGCCATGCTGCTGGCCGCCCCGTGGGTGACCGGGGCAGTGGTGGCGGCCGACCGCTGGCTCGTCCGCGGCCTGCTCGGCCCGGGCCGCCTCACCCAGCGGGTGCACGACCTGGAGCAGACCCGGGCGCTGGCCGTCGAGGACGCCGCCGCCCGGCTCCGGCGGCTGGAGCGTGACCTGCACGACGGCGCGCAGATCCGGCTGGCCACGCTGGCCATGAACCTGGGCATGGCCAGGAAGAAGCTCGGCGACGCGGGCGTGGTCCCCGACCTCACGGCCGCCCGCGAGCTGGTCGGCGCCGCGCACCAGAACGCCAAGGACGCCCTGGTCGAGCTGCGCGAGCTGGCCCGCGGCATCCACCCGCCGGTGCTGGACAACGGGCTAGCCGACGCATTGGCCAGCCTGACCGCGACCAGCGCCATCCCAGCCGAACTGGCCGTCAGCGTCCCGGTCAGGCCCACCCCGGCGATCGAGACGATCGCCTACTTCTGCGCCGCGGAACTGCTGGCCAACGCGGCCAAGCACAGCCAGGCGAACACGATCAAGATCTTGATTACCGAACGGGCCGGGTTTCTCGCCCTCCGGGTCACCGATGACGGCCTCGGCGGGGCCGACCCCACCCGGGGGAGCGGCCTGTCCGGCCTCGCCCAGCGGGTCGCCGTGGTCGACGGGCGCCTGGATATCGCCAGCCCGCCCGGCGGGCCGACCACGATCACCGTCGAGCTCCCGCTGCGTGCCGGGCACCGCTGATGCGCATCGTGATCGCCGAGGACGCCGCGCTGTTCCGGGCCGGCCTGGTCCGGCTGCTGGAGGACGAGGGCCACCGGGTCTGCGCCGAGGTGGCCGACGGCGAGGCGCTGCTGGCCGCGGTGGCGAGCCAGCGGCCCGACGTGGTGGTCGCCGACATCAGGATGCCGCCGACCTTCACCGACGAGGGCCTGCGCGCCGCGCTCGAGCTGCGCCGGACCCACCCGGGCACCGCGGTCCTGGTGCTCTCCCAGTACATCGAGACCAGGTACGCGGCCCAGCTGCTGCACGGCAGCCCGGCCGGCGTGGGCTACCTGCTCAAGGACCGGGTCGCCGACGTGGCCGAGTTCACCGACGCGGTCGGCCGGGTCGCGGCGGGCGGCACCGCGCTGGACCGGGAGGTGGTCAGCCAGCTCCTCGCGGCCAGCCGGCACGCCGGGGACCTGGACCCGCTCACCCCCCGCGAGCGGGACGTGCTCGCGCTGATGGCCGAGGGGCGGTCCAACGCCGGCGTCGCCGCCGCCCTGGTCCTCACCCTCGGCACGGTCGAGAAGCACGTGGCCAGCATCTTCGGCAAGCTGGGCCTGCCCGCTTCGGAAACCGACAACCGCCGGGTCCTGGCCGTCCTGCGTTACCTCGGCTCCTGACCGGGTAGGGTCCCGCCATGGCTGAGGTGGTTCTCTTTCATCACGCGCAGGGCCTGACCTCCGGCGTGGTCGCGTTCGCCGACGAGCTGCGCCGCGCCGGGCACACCGTGCACACTCCGGACCTACTCGACGGGCGCACGTTCGGCTCGATCGACG
>WNGL01002921.1_pt1 | contig 21529 bp, 23 predicted proteins | sample 5400591 | NCBI WGS metagenome assembly WNGL01 (sample SAMN13153377, study PRJNA577476) | soil metagenome | isolation source: 80 cm soil or saprolite under Garry oak tree replicate 1 | place: USA:California | collected 2016-06-15 | reverse complement strand
GCATGGCTCGCGCCGACACTCCAGTCAGGTCGGTGGCCACCGCCGACAGCTTGACCCCGGACGACTCGAGGAACTTCTCCAGCCGTTGCACGATGCGGACCCTGTCCCGGGCGGCCATCGACCTCGCCCGGGTCAGATCACGCAAGTCACGCACCGGCTCAGGTCGAGCGTCCGATGTCGCCGCCGACGCCGTCCAGGGCGAGGGTGATCGGTCGGCTGCCGGCAGCCGACCGAACGGCGTCCGGCCATCCCGACACGCGGTAGTCGATCGTGGCCGATGCCCCGAGCGCCGCTACGGTCGATACCTTGGCCGGCCCGCCGGCGACACCGATGACGGTCGAACCGGTGGCTCGCAGCGCCTGCACGAGGATCGCGCCGATACCGCTCGCGGCGGCGGTGACGAGGACGACGTCGGCCGCTGTGGGCGCGCCGACCTCGAGCACGGACATCGCTGTGCGCCCGGTACCGACCATGGCGACTGCGTGGTCGTCGTGCATGCCCGCCGGGATCACGTGCAGCGTGCCGAGTCGGGCGATGGCGAGTTCGGCGTAGCCGCCGCTGGCTGCGCCGAGGTCGGCAACGACGCGCCGCCCGATCCAGTCGGCGTCGGCGTCGGCGCCCACCTCGTCGACGACGCCGGCGATCTCTCGTCCGGGCGTCATCGGCAGTTGCGGGAGCGGGAACGGGCCGGTGCGCTCTCCGCGGCGTATCGCCGCATCGATGAGGTGCACGCCCGCGGAGGCGACCCGAACGCGCACCGCGCCGGTCGGGGGATGGGGGTCGGGGACCTCTTCGAGGCGAAGCTCCTCTGGCGTCCCGAATGCGTGTTGTCGGATGGCGCGCATTGCGATCACCTCACTGGTCGCGGCGTCGCGCCACCGGCGAGAAGGGCATGCCGATCGCACCAGGCAGTCAACGCGGCGGCAATGGTGTCGGGCTGGTCCTCGGGGGCGTGGTGACCGGCCCGGCCGCATTGCGCGACCTCCAGCGCAGCGATGTTCTTCCTGCACCAGTCGACGAGTTCGGGTCTGATCATCGTCCCGGGCCCGGGCTCGAACGCGAAGAGCAACTTCGGCACGTGCGGCGTCGATGCCAGCCATGCGTTATAGGCCTCAACTCGCTCGACCACGTTGGCGGGCTCGCCGTCGATCGGGAGCTCCCGCGGCCACTGCAGTAGGGGCCGGCGGGTCTCGGCTGTGGGATATGGGCGGCGATAGGCGTCCCAGTCGGCGGCGGCGAGCTTGCTGATCATGGTGTTGGGCAGCGCCTGCTCGATGAACGCGTTGCCGTTGAGGACGATCTGCTCGCCCTTCCCAGGTGTACGGAACGACTCGAACAGCTGCCGCGCGGCGCCGCCGAAGTCAGACCATGTCACCGGGCGCACGATGGTCTCGAGGAAGGCGACCCCGCGCACTGCGCTTGGGTGGCGCCTCGCCCAGTCGAAGGCAAGTGCGCCGCCCCAGTCATGCCCGACGAGCACGACGCCGTCGAGGTCCAGTGCGCTGAACCACGCGTCGAGGTAACGGGCGTGGTAGGCGAACCGGTACGGGATGTTCGGCTTGCCGGATGCCCCCATGCCGATCAAGTCCGGAGCCAACCGGCGCCCTGGTCCCTCGAGCGCGGCGAGCACCCGCCGCCACAGGTGCGACGAGGTCGGGTTGCCGTGCAAGAAAACCAGGGGCGTCCCGTCCCCCTCGTCTTCGTAGTACATCGTCGAGTCGAGCACCTCTACGACAGGCATGTGGATCCCTTCGGTCTCGACGGGAGCACCCCGCCGCTGGCACAATAGACAGGTACCTGACTATTTTGGGGAGAAAGACAGGAGCCTGTCAATATGCCGTTCGAACTCCCGCCAAAACCTCGCCTGTCCTATCTGCTGCGGCTGCTTCATCTCCAGTACTCGCAGGAGATCGGTGCCGCGTTGCACGACGCGGGCTTCGACGATGTGGGCGCGGGCAATGCCAAGGTGTTCCCGTTCGTTCCGCGCGAAGGCATCACGATCGGCGAGCTCGCCACGGTCGCCGGCGTTCGCAAGCAGACGATGGCCGAATCTGTCGAACACCTCGAGCGGGCCGGCTACATCGAACGGCGGCCGAATCCCCACGACGCTCGCTCGCGGCTGCTGTTCCTGACCAAACGGGGCGAGGCAGTGCGACCGATCGCCCGCGACACCGGCGCCCTGGTCGAGAAGCGATGGGCCAAGGCGACGAGCGCGAAGGACGTCGAGGACATTCGGGATCGGCTCCGCCGCCTGCTCATCGCGGTCCTGCCAGCCGACAGCCATACACCCGCCGACGACGGCGAGTCCGCTGTGGTCGCGGCTCGTTCCGGCAAGCGTCGCAAGACCACGTGATCCGCGAGGAGCCAGCCGAGCCATCGACCAACCGCCGAAACAGCGGCAGGATCACCGCGTGACGTTGCGCATTCAGTGTTTGTGCATCGATTCGACCGATCCGGCGAAGGTGGCGAGTTTCTGGCAGGCCGCGCTCGGGTGGCGTCGCACGTACAAACGCGCCGACGAGGTCGTGCTCGAGCCCGCGGCCGGCAGCCCGGAGGACGGTGTCGCGCTAGATCTCGTGTTTCGGTGCGTTCCGGAGACCAAGACGATCAAGAACCGCCTCCACCTCGACCTGCGACCAGAAGACCAGGCGGCGGAGGTGTCTCGCCTCGAGGGTCTCGGCGCTCGACGTGCAGACGTGGGGCAGGGCCCTGACGCGAGATGGGTCGTCATGGCGGATCCGGAAGGCAACGAGTTCGACGTGCTCCGGCCGTTGACGCCCGAGCAGACCGCCTGAACAGCTCGGCCCCCGGCGATCAATGTATTGACCGGCAAGTCGGTGCAACGTTGTAGGACCCTGGCCGTGTGGCGGATGACACCCCGTGAATGAAACAGCGTCGCGGTTGGGACTGAGCGGGCATAACGACGCAGTACCAGCCGCCAACGCGGCACAGCCGCCAACGCGGCCCGGGCCCTGCGCCCGAATCGGCCGTTATCGCGCGCCCAAGCCGCCCCGCAGCGGAACGCGGCACGAACAAGATCGCGTTGAGCTGTCTGCCCCGGACGCTTGGCGTGCCGGCGCATCCGCGTCGTGCCTTGTATATGACGGCACGTTCGCAGCAGTCGGAAAACCTACAAGTTAGGCCGCGCGGCAACTTGCCTGCAGGCCCTGTTGCCACTGGATCGAGGGTCGACGCCTTTTAGCGCAGGGTGAGCCGAGCGCCGCCGACTCGTGATTGCTCGGTCGGCGCGGACCTCACATGGCGCCGTAGGCCACGAACGAGTGAGCGATTGCGAACAACGCCGGGTCGCCGCTAGACGCAGCGCGGGTGGTCTGCAGCGCTTCTGCCGTGGTGTCGCCCAGGAACAGTCGATCATGGATCAGCGAGGCGAACGGGACAGCCGCCTCATCCGACACCGGGACAGCTGCGGCGAGCAGCCCCGCGGTCCCCAGCGGGGTGAGGGCGCTCAGCACGCCGAGCATCTCATCGGCGCCGGCAGTGGTTATGGCGCCGGTATCGCAACAGGACAGGACGAGACGGTACGGCGCGCGGGCGAGGCGCTGCAGGTCGAAGACGGTCAACGGCCCGTCGTCGAGCAGGAGTGATGAGAACATCGGGTTGTCGTTGCGGAACACACCATGCGCGGCGACGTGGGCGAGAGCGACCCCGTCGAGCGCCGCCAGCACGTCTTCGGCTCTCGCCGCACCGGGACCCAGCACCGTGGCCTGCGGGTACCGCTGTGAGATCGTCTCGATCTCCGGCCCGGCGTGTTGCAGCCCGGGCCCGGCCACGATCGTCACCGCGTCGCTGCCACACGTCGCCCGGCGTGCAGCTGACCAGGACGCCACGGACGGCGCGACGCTGATGACGCGCGCCCGCAGGGATGGCAGGAGACCGCAGGGAGCCGAGGACAGCGCGGGCGGTGGCACGATCACCACGGGTTCGTCACCTAGTTCGGTCACCGCGTTGCCCAGTAGTTCCCGCTCCAGGGCAGCACTCACTGTCGGCAGCGTGTCGCGGGCTCGTGCCCCCTGTGCGCGGTGCGTCGTCCGTCGCAGCGTGAACTCGACGAATCGGGCCTTCTGTAACGCGCTCGTGTAGGAACCGGCGATGTGGTGGCCGATTCCCGCCGCCGATGCGATGAGTACGTGCACGACGTCGTCAACGGCGAAGATGTCGACCAGCTGCGTGTCGCCGAGGCCGGCCAACAGCTCGTCCATGTCGAGTCGTTCGACTTGCTCAGGATCGCGCGATGATGTGCGCAGCGTGCGGCGACGGATCTCGTCCTCGAGGTCGGCGACGTCTCGTTCCAGGCCGGCGGAGGGCCGTTCGGCCGCCGCGGCTTCGGTCAAGCGCAGCCGGGCCAGCCGCAGCCGGGCCAGCATGGCGACGAGCTCGGCGTCGCCGGCCGGTTGTACCGGGGGCAGGTTCGACGCAGTCGCCCGCCAGCGCTCGACCCATCGAAGCATCGACCGGGCGTCTTCTGTGGAGACGACCTCGCGCAGCGCCATCCTTATCAGCGGGCGGCCGTGAGTCGTCGCCGCGACCCGCGTCTCGGTAGCCCCGAAGGTGAGCTGATATCGGTCCAACACGCGCAGCCCGCTGTCGCATGCTTCGAGCAGCGCGCGCCGCCGCCCGGTTGCTTGCGCCTGTAGTGCCACGGCGCGCCATCCGAGGACCTTGCTGACATCTGACCGGTTCGAGCGCGCGCGTCGAGTTCGGCGCAGGTGCTGGCCGGCCGCGTCCGCGTCGTCGAGCTCGAGGGCCAACTCGCCCGCGATCAGGTTCGCCTCAATCGCTTCGACCATCCTGTGCTGCGCTGAGCTGATGGCGACCGCGGCGACCTCACGCAAGAGGCGTCGGCTACGGTCACCGGCGGCGTAGCGTGCCTTGGCCGCACTCAGTCGGGCCTGGGTCCGGCCCCGCTCGCGCCCTTGCCGGCGGAACAACCGGTCCGCTTCGTCGGCGTACTCCTGCGCCATCTGCATGTTTCCGACCGCGAGCGCAGCTTCACTCGCCCGCACCAGCGCGTGGGCACGCTCAGCGGCCGATGCTCCTGGGCGACGCAGTTGTGCAACCGCGTGTTCGGCGCTGGCCAGCGCGTCGGCGAACAAGCCGGCGGAGAGCAGGGCAGCAGCGCGCAGCTCGTACAGCTCGGCCGACTGGTTGCCGGCTTCGGCCAGCCGCTGTTCGGCCACGTCGAAATGCGTGAGGGCCTGTGGGATTTGCCCCTCGAGAATCGCGACAAGCCCGCGGTATTGCCTCGCGGCCGCAGCTTCGTAGATCTGTTCGGAGCCCGCCAACAACTGCTCGGCTCGGACGAGCGCGGTCCCGGCGTGCCGGGTGTTCCCGACCTCGGTGTAAGCCTGAGCCAGATTGAGGAGCGCTCGCGCTTCCCATGTCCTATCACCGGCCCGCCGCAGGGTTCTGACGGCGGCCCGCAGTTGCAGGGCGGCTTCGACGGGACGGCCCAGCTCGCCGAGCATCGATCCGTGTCGGACCCGGATACGGGCGGCAGCAACCCCCGAGACCTTGCCCAGTGCGAGGTCGAACCGTTCGAGGGCTTCTCGGCTACGACCGGCCACGACCAGCGTGACAGCGAGAGTGGCCGTCACGTCAGCTTCGCGCGCGGCGCCGACTACAGCCGCGTCCTCGACCGCAGCCCGCAATTGTCGAACCGCTGCGCGCACGTCGCCGATCTCACGCAGAGCGATCCCACGCGCCTGACCGGCGTACGAACGCTCCGCTGGGTCGGTCGACCGCGCAAGCACGCGTTCGGCGACAGCGAGTGTCTGTCGCGGACGAGACAGCGCAGCTACGGGTAACTCCGAAAAGGCTCCGGTCGAGGCGCCATTTCGATCGCGACCTTGTTGTGTCACGCAACGCAGAGTAGACAATGAATCACGCAAACGGCGGGGGCGACAATGCCGGAAATCGATGAGCTCAACGCCGCGATCAACGAGCGGCTGATCCCTGAGGTCAAGGCTGCGCTGAAAGCCGCGGAAGCAGCGGCGCTTCCGGTCCGGGCGTGGCCCCCGGACTGGGAGTCCACCAAACGCATCGACTACCTCTACCGATCGGGCTCGCTGCTAACGCGCGACGCCGACGCGCCGCGGGTCGCGCGGGCCCTTCAAGACATCGCCGCCGGGCCCTCCGCAGCCAAGCAAACCCGCGGCGCCGAAGTCACCGCCGACCAGGGAACTAGTCCGATCAAAGGCGTCACTCGTTTTGAGACACCGGTATCCACGTCGTGGCACACGTACGACGCGGTCGCCGCGCTCGAGGATCGACTCGGCGTCGGAGTGGTGAGCCACGAGCACGTCTTCGCGATCACTTGGGTGCACTGCCCAGCGACCGAGCCGGAGCCCGTCCTCACACCCCAACAGGCCGACGACCCAGAACTGGTGAACCGCGTTCTCTGGCCGCCGGCGGGCGATCCGACTGCGGGCCACGGAGTACGGGTGTCCGTCGTCGACACCGGCCTGCTCCGCGGCGTCGCGGGGTGGGCGCCCTGGCTCGCGGGAGTGACCGCCGACAGCCGGGAGGACCTTGAGGACCCGGACACGTTCAACGTAGACGAGCACGTGTCCCTCCCCGACGGATTTGCGGACCTGTACGCCGGACACGGCTCATTCATCGCCGGCGTCATCCGCTGCGTGGCGCCCAACACGGAGGTGGTCGTCGAGCGGCTGATCGGGACGTCCGGTTTCGTCGGCGAGACCGACATGATCCAGCAGATCCACCAAGGGCTCTCCCGCTCACCCGACATCATCAACCTGTCCGCAGGTGGCTACACCCGAAACGACGTGCCGCCCATTGGGCTGCAGGCGTTGTGGAACGACCGCCTGAGCCAGCAGGGCGGCGTCGTCCTGGTCGCCGCTGCCGGCAACAACACGTCGTCGCGACCCTTCTGGCCGGCGGCCTTCGACTGGTGCGTCGGCGTCGGCTCAATGAGCCGCGACGGTCAACGACGATCCTGGTTCAGCAACTTCGGTTCGTGGCTGGACGTCTACGCGCCCGGCGAGGACATCGTGAACGCCTACCCTCAGCTCAAGTACAAGACCGTTGCGCACCGCCGCGAGCGGGACACGTCCGCCGGCATCGTCAAGTGGAGCGGCACCTCTTTCGCCACGCCGATCGTGGTCGGACTGATCGCCGCCCGGATGTCACGAACCGGGGAGTCCGGGCGCCTCGCGGCCCAGGCGGCGCTGTCCGCGGCACGCAGTCAGTTCCGGCCGGGCATCGGGCCGCGGCTGTTCCCCTGATCAGCCGAAGTCAGATTCTCGTCCACTCGGTCACGAACGCGCGGCCCCCGGTCGGCTCGACGCGGAACCGGACCTCCCCGTGCCGTGTCATCGGAACGCTGAACATCCCGGAGTGGTCGATCGAGCCCTCACCGGCCGGCCCCTCGCGGGTCTCGGCCACGACGACACCGGGCTGCGCCGGCGAGACCTGCCCGACGACCGAATCGGGGAGCACGTCGATGTCGAGCGTGATCTCGCCGAGCCCGAACACGAGGCTACGTAGCGACAGCGTCTCTGACCGGAAAGCACCCACCAGTTCGGCATCGGCTTGCGAATCGTAGGTCAGCCTCGCGAACTCCTCGTCCACGTAACGCAGCCCGAAGACTTCCTTGGCCGCCGCCACTACGTCGGGCGGCACCGCTCCGGCAGACTCCAGCGAAGCCCGCAAGGCCTCGAACAACCGATCGTCATCTGCGATCCAGTCCGATGTCACCGAGAATCACCTCCCATGACCGCCGGGGCGAACCCAGCCAGCGCCGGTGACCGCCGAAGGCGTTCCAGGTAGCGGGCCCGCGTCGGGCCGATGCTGCCGACCGGGATCCCCAGCGTCACGCTGATTTCCCGGTAGGGCCGAGGTGGGTCCTCCATCAGCAACCTCAGGAGCAGTCGGGCGTTGTCCGGCAGCTCCGCGAAAGCGGCCAGGAGCGCCTGCTCCCGCTCGATCCGCAAGACGGCACGGTCCGGGTCGGTCCGGTCGACGTCGTCGGCGAATTCGGTATCCATCGCGCTCAACACCTCCCGGTCACGACTGCGGAAGAGCACCAGGCACTCACGCCCGGTGGTGGTTTCCAGCCAGCCGGCCAAGGCCGCCGGATCACGAATGGTGTCGAGCTTCTCGGTCAGCCGTAACCAAACGCTCTGGCAGACGTCGGCGGCATCGGTCCGGGAGAGCTTGTAGCGCACGCAGATGCTCCAGACCAGCGGTGCAAATCGGTCCACGAGCGAGTTCCAGGCGCTCGAATCACCACGCGTGGCCGAAGCGACCAGCGTCGCAACAGGAATGTCCTTCGCGAACATGCGGGCCCCCTGTTCAACAAGGCGGGCTCGCTTCCGACGCACCGCGCCGAAGCGTGAACCGAATGTAATCGTGTCACATGGACAGAGACGCATCCGCGCCAAAAAATACGTCCACCTTGAAAGATAATCCCGGTCGTCGGAACTGGACGCATCACCCTCGCCTCTCCCCTCCGTGCAGCCCTACGGGACCGGGGCACGTCATGCAGACAGCTGACCTGGCGGAGGGTTCCAACCTGGCGCGGGTGACGACGACCGACCACACTGGGCTACCTGGCTACACGAAGCCGCGCTGGCGGAGTAGATCTCGGCATACACGATCGACGAATGGCTTCCTGCTGGAGTCGAGCCAGACTGGGCTGATCGCACTCACATGGCACGCGATCCGCGAGCCCGGCGCGGGCTGTGGTGGTGGCGCAGCTAACCGTCGACTTCTTCGTCCGAAAGCACGCACAGTGCCGGTGTAAGTGCGCTTCGTCTGCCGCGCTCGAGGCGATTTTCGTCGCTGGTAATCCGCATCAAGTTCAAGGCCAAGGCCGATCGATGTATCAGGACTAGCGCGGCGCGCTCTTCCCATCTGAGCGGTCCGGTCGATCCTTGGGCGCTGCCTGCCGACCAACGGAGGTCTTCGATGAGCGAGCACACCGACCTCGACATCGAGGAGATCACCGTCCACGTCGAGCCGTATCTGGCCGAGACGAAGGTGCGCGACCAGCTCGCCGACGAGCTGCTGGGCCACCGCTACGTGTGTGAGCAGCTCGGGGAGACCGGTCTGAAGCTCGCGACGTTCGACCTACTCGACAAGGAGGGCGGGCCGGCCAGCCGCTTCCGCGCAACGATCGTCGATCCGGACACTGGCCGCCAAGCGGTGGCACACGGACAAGTGGGCGTGCTCGACGAGGTAACGGTGTCGCCATCGGCGATCCGGCCTGTCCCCACCGACGACGAGTTCGACCAGGCCATCGAGCTCGCCCTGCGGGACGAGAAATTCGCCGAACTGACCCAGGGCACCGACGTCCAGGTGTACCGGCCGATGCCGCCGAACGCCGACGTGACCAATCCTGACGGAACCCGTCGAGCGGGTAGTCACCATCGGACTACGAGGCAACATCGGCGATCTGCGACATCGGATGCCGAATCGATGACTGCCGACAGCTGCTGCTCTGCGAAGCGGAGGTCGGTGGCGCTGATTGCATGTGTGGCGCTGTTGTTCGTGGGCGCGTGCACGACGAGCACCGGCGGCACCGGGTCGCTCGCGACGGCGAGCGATGCGGTCAACGCACCAACGGACACGCACACGGCCACAGCGCCGCCCGCGACGACACCTGCGCCTACGACGTCGGGACCTATGACCGGCCAAGAACTGCTGTGGCTTCAGGCGGTCGAGCAGTTGCCCACGAAGATGAACAAAGTCTTCGACAGTTCTCCGACCCACATCACGAGTTCCGCGCTGGCCTCCATGGCATACCAGCTTCGTGGCTGCAGCCGCGAGCTGAGTCGAATCGGTTCCCCTACTGTCCGGCTGCAGCCAGTTTCCGTGCTGGTCCACCAGGCGTGCCGGGCCTACGACAAGGGAGCGCAATGCTTGCAGGACGCGGCTCGAATAGTAGATGGCATCTCCAGCCCCGCCCAGGAAGAAGCGGTTAGGCAGAAGCTCGACTGCGGCTTTGCGGCTTCAGGGGACGGCGGTGAGCCGCTGGTCCAGGCCCTGATCAAAGCCGATAAGATCAAAGCCGCCGCTCACTGAACGCTCACCGAACCGCATCGGGCGTGCGAGCCGGGCCTCCTCGAGGTGCTACTTCTGCCAGGGTTGCCGATGCTGCTGGACACTGGGCAAGCGCACGGCGGCCAGCCACCGCTCCCAGACAGGAGTCCTGTCGAGCCAGTTCAGGGTCGCCGTCGAGACGCCCTCACGTTGACGAGCCACGCATCCCAATGGCCGACCCCTTACGGTCGCCGCTCGTCCGCTACCTGTCGGCTCGGGCCAGGCTTCAGGAGTCCCAGCAACCCGCCGGCCAGCCGACCGACGCGATCACCCTCAGCCCGGACCGACACGGGGTCGACAAGCGCAGAGAATCCACCCGGCCGACGGTGGCCTGCTGTCCCTCACCGGCCTCTACGAGCTGTGGCCCGACCCGCCAAAGCCGAGGACGATCGCGGGCGTCGCGTACAGAATCCCATCACCGTGTGTCGGATCGGCGGATCGGATCGGCGAGCGCGTCGCGAAACGTCATCACGCAACAGTTCACGCGTTGCGCGCGAGGCGGTGCGTCGTCCAACCGCTTCGAAGTTCTGGTCCATGCCGCACCGGTGTGGGCCGGAAGCGGACGGCACAGTCAAGTCCGGTTACGTTGTTGAAACGAGGTTGTCCCGCGAGTCGTAGAAGTTGAGGTGGCGGTCCCCGGCTCGATGCCTGCCGCGTGGTAGGTGTCGGGCTTCCGCCAAGAAGTTCGACCAAGAAGGGGACCGCCGTGACCAACAACGACCAGAACTGCCGTGCGCGCACGAGCGCTGAGCTGCGGCACGTCGTGCCGGAGACGGTGCGCGTGTCGATGGCCGAGATCGCCGAGGACATGCGGGAGGGCCTGCTTGCGCTTGCGGTCGGCACCGGCCTGCAGGTGATGCAGACGATCATGGCCGAGGACGTGAGCGCGGCGTGCGGGCCGAAGGGCAAGCACGACCCGGCTCGCAGCGCGGTGCGCCACGGCAGCGAGGCGGGCTCGGTGACCATGGGCGTCGGGTGCCGGTGACCCGGCCGCGGATGCGCCGCGCCGATGGGACCGGTGAGCTGCCGGTGCCCTCCTACGACTTGTTCTCCTCCACCGAGATCTTCGGGCGGGTGGCGATGGCCCGGATGCTGTGCGGGCTGTCGACGCGCCGCTACCCGGACGGCCTGGAGCCGGTCGGGCAGCGCACCGAACGCGCCGCCACGTCGACGAGCAAGTCTGCCGTCAGCCGCCGGTTCGTCGCCGCGACCGAGACTGCGCTGGCCGAACTGCTGGCCGCCCCGCTGAACGAGCTGGACCTGGTCGCGCTGATGATCGACGGGGTGCACTTCGGCGATCACCTGTGCGTGGTCGCGCTGGGCATCGGCATCGACGGCACCAAGCACCCGCTCGCCCTGGTCGAAGGCTGCACCGAGAACACCACCACGGTGACCGAGCTGCTCGTCGGGCTGCGCGAGCGTGGCCTGGACGCCAGCCGCCCGATCCTGGTCGGCATCGACGGCGCGAAGGCGCTGCGCGCCGCTGTCGTGCGGGTCTTCGATCACCCGGTGATCGCTCGGTGTCAGATCCACAAGCTGAGAAATGTTGCGGACAAGCTGCCCGACCACCTCGCTTCGACGGTGACCAAGCGGATGCGCCGCGCCTACCACGCCGAGTCGGCGCTGGCTGCCCAAGCCCAGCTCGAAGCACTCGCCCGCGAGCTCGAACGCACCCATCCCGGTGCCGCCGCGTCGCTGCGCGAAGGCATGGCCGAGACGCTGACGGTGCTGCGCCTGGGTGTGCCACCCACGCTGGCCCGAACCCTGCGCAGCACGAACAGCATCGAGTCGATGATCTCCATCGCCCGCGCGCACAGCCGCAACGTGAAGAACTGGCAGAACGGGCAGATGGCGCTGCGCTGGTGCGCCGCGGGCATGGCCGAGGCCGGCAAGCAGTTCCGCCGCGTCAACGGCCACCTGCACCTGCCCGCGCTGCGCGACGCCCTCAACCGGCACGTCGCCGCCGAAACCGTCAGTGCCACCAGTCAGAATGAGTCCGTGATCGCAGCATGATCACAACGGGGCCCGCCACCGAAGTTCAACGACGGGCGGGACATCCTCTGTTGAAACGGTTGTGTGCCGTCATGATGCCGTCGGTGGCGCTGCGCGGGCACCAGGCCGCAGCGGGTAACTTCCGCACAAGCCGCCGCCTATGCGCGCCCACCAGCCGTTCGCGCACATATCGTCGGTGCACCCAGACGGCAACCTCGGATATCTACAGCGCCGAATCGGCGATCTCGCGCGCCCTTATGCAGCTCGGTGGTCCGGACCGTCAGGCGCGACCTGAAGGGGATGAGCCAGGATCGGCTTATGCGTCGACTCTTGTACAGCAATCGCGTTTGCTGTTGGCGCTCTACAAGGCTTGACGCACTGATTTGCGCGCGTCTGGATCCAAGGTTCGACTACACGGTTTTTGACTGGTGGTTAACATCCGTATGTGCATTAACCTTGCAGTGGCTGCGGACGGCGGGAACAGGTCGGGAACTGCGGCAAGCCTGTCGCACACGGGGATTCCGCGTGTGGGCAGGCAACTGAGGCCGCGCGCGAACGCCGAATCTGATACGCGCTCGGCGCCTCAGTGGCGCCTGGGACGCTGCGCGATATGTGCGGCCCGGATGTGTCACTTGAGGATCGGCCTTGCGGTTCAGTGTGGAAGCCTGCTGGACTCCGTCGACAAGACCGGCCGATACCGTGGGCTTGGACGGCATTGATGCGACGCGGGAACCCGCCAGCTGTCATCGAGTCAGGAGGTGGGGGGGTTCACCTCGACGCTGCTACCGGACAGGTCATCACTCACCTCGCTGCAGCGAAGCCGCCGCTATCCCCGCCCGGACCGTGTTCCCAGCCATTGCTTGTCAGGCTGCGGTCCACGGGAGTAGGTAATGCCTGTGTACGCGGTCCGGGCTCGTGCCTGCTTCAACGGCGAGCGCTTCGTGGCGGGAGGCGCCACCGTGCTCGTCGAGGGCGGCCGCATCCTCGGCGTGGCGCCGGCCGCGTACGACGTCCCCGCCGACTGCACGGTGCACGACTACCGCGACGCGACCGTGCTGCCTGGCCTGATCGACAGCAGCGTTCGCCGAACTCGCGCACTGCCTCTGAAACCAAACCGCCCGTGACGCACGGCGATCTCGCCTGCGCCCCGACCGATCAACGCAACATTGCCCGATGGGCTCGGGTGTGCGCCTGCTGCCGATGGTGGGCGGGCTGATCCTGGGCGCCTTGCCCGCGGACAACCTCGCCCGCCTCGTCGGCGCGAAGATCACCGTGGCATTCGGCTTCGCCCTGCTCGGCGGTGAGCTGGCGCTCGGTGCAGCCACCGGCGTCGGTTCGAGTGACGCGTTCATCGCGGCGTGGATGGCGATCCTCGGCGCGGGCATGGGCTTGGCCATGGCCACCGCGTCGTCGGCCGCGCTGGTCGAGGTCCCCGAGTCGCGAAGCGGCGCCGCGGTGATGCAGGCGTTGAACAAGATCGGCGGCCCGTTCGGCGCCGCCGTACTCGGCAGTCTGCTCAGTTCGGCATACCGGTCGCACCTGGACCTCGCCGGCCTGTCCGTATCAGCTGCCGAGCAGGTCAAGGGCAGCGTCTTCGTCGGCGTCGAGACGGCGCAGCAGAACGGATCGACCACGCTGCTCGACTCGGTACGCACCGCATTCACCCACGGCATGGACATCGCGCTCGTCGCGTCCGCCAGCATCGCCCTGGCCGGGGTGCTGCTCGCGTTGATCTTCTTGCCCGCCCGCAACGCCGAGCCACAACCGGCACAACAGGTCGCGGAGGCCGACCATGTCGCCATCGGCTGACCGCTCGAAACCCGGACTGCGCGAACGCAAGAAGGCGAAAACCCGCGCAACCATCCAGCACGAGGCGCTCGCCCTGATCCGCAAACAGGGATACGCGGCAACAACCGTCGATCAAATCTGCGACGCGGCCGAGATCTCGGAGAGCACCTTCTTCCGCTACTTCCCGGCTAAGCCTGAATCCACCGTCGGCTGGGGGCTGCGGGCGTAGTTGATCTTTGGGCTTGTCGTTGCGGCGTCGGACAGGGTTGATGGCCGGTCGGTCCTGCGCTTCCACTGTGATCTCCGGTCGGGCCTGGCGGCGGGGGTCGGTGTCAGGCGGGGGCTGGCGGTTCGGTGGCGGCGGTGAACAGGCGTTGCCACGCAGCGGCCCAGGGCCAGGCGCGGGTAAGCGCAGCGTCGAGCGACGCGCGGATCGGGTGACACGGGCGGCGACGCTGATCAGCTGAGCGCGGATGGTCGCGGTGGTCGCGCGGGCATGAAAGGTCGAGGCGAGAGCGCCGGCGGCGCGGGTCAGGTTGAACGCGATCGCGGCGAGCACCAGCCACGCGGAGTTCGCCGCGAAGCTGCCGGAAGGCAGGCGTGCCAGTGGCCCTGCCTTGAGGTCGGCGATGACTTGTTCGATGATCGCGTGGCGACGGTGGTCGGCCTCGACGGTGAGCATCGGCAGGGGCGAGTCGGTGAACACGGCGTGGTGGCGCCAAGCGGGAAACAGCTCGCCTTGCGCGTTCACGTGCACGTGGTCGGGGTTGGCGTCCCGCACCCGCCGCACGATCAACCGCGCGGTGACCTGCCGAGTCTTGGGTTTCGAGGCGAACGCGGTGAACGGGATCTCGGCGACTTCGGCGTCACTGACCCACTGCCCGAGCTGGTCGTCGAAGACCGCGCGCGGGTAGCGGATCGTCGTCCACGCATCCTCCGGTATCGAGGCGATCGCCGCGGTCACGGCCCGGTCCTTGCGGGCAGTGACCGAGAAGTGGGTGCGGTGGCGTCGGGCGGCGGCGATCACGTCGGCGCCGTAGTAGGCCGAGTCCGCCCGCAGCACGATCAGCCCACTCACGCCGCATGAGCGGGTGGTCTTGATCGCGTCGGCGACCAGCCGGGCCGCGCCGCGGGCGGAGTTCGCCGAACCCTTCCGCAGCCGGGTCGCGACGATCACCGCGCCGACGACGCGGTCGACACCGTGGCCAGCAGCGCGTTCAACCCCTTGATGCCGGAGTAGCCGTACCCGGCGCCCTGCTTCGCATAGCCGAACGTCGAGCGCACGGTGTCGTCCATGTCGAGATAGGTCACCGGACCGCTCGCGGCGATGATCGGGCTGTGCCGGGCGAGACCGGCCAGAGCCCTCGCGGCGACGGCGTCGAGCTGGCGCACGTGTCCGAACCGGAACGCGCGCAGGAACGTCCCCAGCGTCGACGGCGCCCGGACCCCGACAAACAGCTGACCCATCGCGCCGTGCCGCAACAGATCCATGTCGTCAATCGAATCGGCGCCGGCGACCATGCCCGCGACCAGCGCAGACACCTTCAACCCGGCCGCGGAGCCGGCACCGCCGGCCACCGTCAGATGCCCGCCGGCCAACTCGCCCAGCCCCGCCCGGTGCGCCAACCCAAGCACCGGGACCAACCCTGCGCTCGACACCAAACTCGGATCGTCGAACACCGCTCGGCGAACCGGCGCGACATGAGATAGTTGCATCCCCGAGATGCCCTTCGTGACAGCCAGAATCGGTTCCTAGACAGCCCTGATTCTCCTGCTGCACAAGGGCATCTCGGCGTTACGGCACGCTCAACACCTCAAGATCGACGGTGGATTCGGGCTACGCCTCGATCCGTGGTGCGTCCTGAAGGACCAGGGGTGACCTGATGGCGGGGTGATCTGCTGGTTCGTGCTCGTTGTCGCTTGCCGGTGTGAGTCCGGTCCGGGCAGCTGTCAGGAGGCCCAGTAGCAGACTGGCGGCTCGGCTCGGAAACGGTCCGGGTCGAAGCCAGTGTCAAGAGCCCTGGTAGGGGGAGCGACTGGACGGTCCGCAGCACGAAGCGAAGCCTGCAGCGTCGTTAGAGGTCATGCTCGTGAGGGGTGGGGTAGAGGGAGCCGGGCCGCTTACGTCAGGGGAAGGCCATGGACGCGGTGAAGATCCTGAAGGTGCAGCCTGTGGGGCTCAACAACCTCGGCCGGGCCGTATCTGCGGGGTTCGGCGTGATCGTTCGGGTGTTGTTCTCTGCTCTATAGGCGGCCTTGCGGGTGGTCCTGGCTCTCGTGGTCGCCCGGCGGTCGTTGCGCCGCCGTGAGGGATGTCGAACTGCTCGTGCTGCGTCATGAGGTGGCGGTGCTGGGTCGGCGGGTGGCTCGTCCTCGGCTGGAGCCGACGGACAGGTTTGTGCTGGCCGCGCTCTCACGGTGGCTGCCGCGTGAGGCGTTGCGGGCGAGGATCGTGACTCCCGAAACGCTGCTTCGTTGGCACCGGCGGCTGGTGGCTCGATGCTGGACCTACTCGGCGAAGCCGAAACCAGTCGGCGGCCGTCCCCGTGTTGCCGCAGTGATCCGGAACTCGTGATCCGGCTCGCCCGGGAGAACCCGACGTGGGGCCATCGTATTCACGGCGAGTTGGTCGGCTTGGGCTATCGGGTCGTGCCAGCAACGGTTTGGAACATCCTGCACAAGGCGGATCTGGACCCAGCACCGCGGCGGGCCGGCCAGTCGTGGCGGGAATTCCGCTGCGCCCAGGCGACGACGATGCTGGCCTGTGACTTGTTCACCGTCGACACCGTGCTGCTCCGCCGGATCTACGTGTTCTTCATTCTTGAGGTCGGCACCCGACCCGTCCACATCCTCGGTGCGTCACGGCATCCGAGGGGAATGGGTGACGCAGCAGGCCCGTAACCTCATGCTCACCTTGGGGGAGAAGGCTCACGACTTCCGGTTCGACGTCGGGCTGGAGTTCTTGAGCCGCACAGGGTGCACTGCCGGTGCGCTGCGATCAACGGCAGCCTGCGATCGGCGTCCAGCACGTCCTCATGACACAAGGAGGCGACTTCGCGCCCGACCTTGCTGTCATGGGGACTGCACGCCGATCAGTTCCCGATCCCGCGCTCGGCGGCCTTCCGATCTGGCTGGCCGTCCTTTCCGAGCTAACCCCAGGCTCGGACACGGACCGGCCGCAGTGTGACCACCACCCGTGACTCGCTGGGCCGGTCATCTCGCGCAGATCGGAGCCGTACTTCGCACTGACTCTGTCGGCGAAGGAGTAATCGCTGTCGTCTTCCAGTTCGGCGTCGCCGCGGATCTCAACGTAGCGGTAAGGATGTGTCGCGAAGTCGGGATCCGCCATGGTGAGAGGAGTCCCACAGCCGTTGGCGAGATTCGTGCGGCGTTGCCTCGAAGCGCAGATCGAAGACGTCGGCCAGCACGTCGAACCATTCGGATTGCCGCGTGATGGGGTCGGCGGTGAAAGCATTCGCGCCGACCCGGGCGAGCACCACGCCTCGGATCACATCCACACCCGTCGCGTCGCGGCGCTCGGCCATCGGCACCTGCATGAATCCCGATTCGGGTGAGGTCGAGAGCCACTCGTGTTGGGCGGCGAAGTCGGTCGAAAGCGCTTCGGCGGTCGTCCATGTCATGCTGCGAAAGCCTCCCGCGGGATCGTGGGTCAGCTGCCACGCGCGTTCACCGGCGCGTTCGAGCGTGAGCCGAAACGGCTCCTGGACGTAGGTTCCCGGTGCGAGTGGGAGCGGCTCGTGCAGAGCGTCGCCGAGGCCGGTGTCCACGTACCACTGCCCCGACGGGTTGATGTCGGAGGGTAGGCCGGTCACGGTCAGCACCAGATGGTTGCCCATCGCGTTCGGGCTCGGCTCACCGTCTGCCTGCACGCCGCCGACGTGCCCATGCACCGCGTAGCCGAGCGAGCGCAGCAGCAGTCCGAGCGCACCGTTGAGGTGGTAGCAGTAGCCGCCCCGGCCAGCGAAGGCAATCCGCCATGCCGCCTGTATCGGATCGATCGACCACCGCTCGCCGGCCGGTATCCACAACGTCTCATACGGCACCCGCTCCGCCTGGCGCTGCACGACCAAGGTCAACATGGCGACGGACGGCGGCCCGGCTTGGACCCCGAGTCGCGCCAAGTACGCCGCACGAACTCTGGGATCAAGCTCGTCCGGGGACTCGAACACTCGCCTCTATCTTTCCGTCGACTGCGGCTCACCGCTGCCAGCACGGTATCTCCGCAGCTCGCCCGGCAGGCGAACGGACAGGATCCGCACGCCGCAGCGCCGTATCGTGCCAGGCACTGTGCTGGCCGGCGGTGCCTACCGTGGCCGCGTCTGACTCGATCAGATCGGTATTCGCGAATGTTTGATCGGTGCGCGCGTAACGCTCGGCTGCGCCGTGCGACGACGCCGCGCCGAACGGTTACCCGCGCGGCGGTGTCACCTGATTCGTCACACTCGGTGACGGCGCTAGCCGCCGGCGCGATGCCATCCCGTTGGACTGCGACCGCCCAACGCCTGCACGAGCGCTGTTGCGCCCGTTGCGTACTCCGCAGTCGTCCTACGTCTGTCGATGGTCGCGGTGCCGCTCGCGGTCGCTCGTCAGTCGTCAATCGGCCCGAGCATTCGGTCTGTATCGATAACGCACATCTCTCGCCCTCGAGGCGTTGTGCGCGCCTATGACGGCTCGCGAGCACTATCGCCGAGCCGCTCCCGCAACGCGTAGAGCTCGTCGTCCTGGCGGTCGGTCAACTCCGAGGCGGGAATCTCCGGGACGTTCTCATCCACAAAGACCCGGCGGAGGAAGCCGGGTATCAGCGCGACGTTGTCCGCGCGCAGCAGCCGCCGCGCCGCGTTCCCGCGGCGCAGCGCCTCGAGCTCGTCGTTGTCCATCCGGCCCTCCTGCCCCGAAGGCGTATGCCGGAGGAGCGACAGAACCGGGCAGGTCGAGCGATCAGCGCCGTGCGCTGCGAGGGCCAGTGCGGATCTCGCCAGTCATAACACGTGTGTTATGATCACCTCAATATGGTCGGTCCTGTACGTGCCCGAGGCCGAGGTCGAACGGGTCGCACTGGCGGCGGGGGATAAGGCAGCATTGATCAACGCAGACAGCAAGCTCGCGGCACTAGGGTCGAAGCTGCCCTACCCGCACAGCAGCGCCGTGCGCGGCGCGGATCGGCTGCGCGAGTTGCGTCCGCGCGGTGGACGCAGTTCGTGGCGGGCGTGCTGAGGAGCGCCTGGCGAAGATCGAGCAGGAGGGGTGAGCGAGATGAGGCTGTCTGAGTTGAAGACGTCGCAGCAGATCGCGGCCGCGGACAGGCGTGACCTGCAGGTCGCCGCCGAGCTGGAGCGCACATCGCTGGCCGAGCAGCTCGCCCTGTGGCTGGTTCGCTACCGGGCCGACCGTGGCCTGAGTCAGACCGCGTTGGCCCGGTTGGTCGGCATGAAGCAGCCGGCGATCGCGCGGCTCGAAGCCGGCGAGCACGAACCGTCACTGGCCACATTGAGTCGGCTCTCGCGCGCGTTGGGTGTCGCGCTCACGGTTGAGATCGCGCCTGAGTCGGTGGTGCTGCAATCGGCATGACCGACGCTCGTCGAGGTTCCGCGCTATTCCTGTCGCTAACCGCTTGCCCGGCTGCCGTTACCACCTTCGATTGTCCGTTCAGCTGCTACTGCGTTCTGTAGCAATTTCCGCATGCGATGAGCAGCGTACGTCGTGCGTAGTGCCTGTAGCTCGTAGTTAGCGTGTCGCTGAACGCTGTGCCTCCGCCGCCCACTCACAGCCCGGATCCGCCCGGGTTGACTCCTCGTAGCGCCGTGCTCTGCGTGAGCCTCGCCAAACCGGCGAGGATCCGCGGTTAGCGCCTGAAATCCTTGTTCTTCAAGGACATTCTGTGTGCCCCCGGCAGGATTCGAACCTGCGCCCTACCGCTTAGAAGGCGACCCGGGCTGGACGTTGTGCTCTAGCCCAGGAAACCTGGGGTTCTCGGCGGTCCACGGGAGCGATCTATCCACAATTACCGTCTCGCTGCGTCGGCCTTCTCCGTCGCAGAGCTCGTATGCGGGCAACCCGCGTGCCGGGTCCCGATCGTAACCTGACATAACGGTCGCTTCGATGGCCGGATCGGAACGTCGATACAGGCTGCATGCTCGTGTCGCGGTGCGTGCTTGCCTCGAGGGCTGGCGTGGGTCGCGCCGAGCGCCGAATCGGCGCGCCGACTCCACCTGTTGACGGGGCCTTCGGCGCGTCAATGTGCACGCCCGCCCGCTGATCCAGTCGGGATGTCGCGTATGACGATGCCCTCATCGAGATCAATGGATCTCGGCCGGACCTGTGAGGCTCAAAAACTTCGGCCCGCTGCGTTTGCTGGGTTCGGCATGATCATTCGGGTGCTGTTCGGTGCTCTGTATGCCGCCTTCCGGGTGCTGCTCGCTCTCGTCGTGACTCGCGGGCGTGGCGAAGCGGCCAAGGACGTCGAACTTGTGGGTGCCGAGAATGCCATCCATCGGCTGTTATCAGGACTTTGACGCCCGGACTCCCGCGGGGCGAGCATCCGCCAGTGACCTTCTCGTTCCTCGGGCGTTCTGCCGCGTCCTCCAGCTGGTTCGGCTCGCCCGTCGCAGAGACACAGACCTCGCGATCGAAGTCGTCATGCTGCGTCACGAGGTGGCGGTGCTGCGACGCCAGGTCCATCGACCAATGCTGCAGCCTGCCGATCGAGCGGTCCTGGCCGGGTTGGCGCGACTCCTTCCCCGCCAGCGTGTCGGACGCCTCTTCGTCCAACCGGCAACGCTGCTGCGCTGGCACCGGGCCCGTCGCCAAGCGCTGGACGTACCCACACGGTCGGCCAGGTCGACCGGCCATCGCGAAGGGAACTACCGCGCTCATCCTTCGCTTGGCGAAGGAGAACCCGACGTGGGGCTACCGGCGGATCCACGGCGAGCTCTTGACCTTGGGCGTCACCATCGCCGCGTCGAGCGTCTGGGCGATCTTGAAGCACCACGGCATCGAGCCGTCACCGCGGCGATCGGGACCGAGCTGGGCGGAGTTCCTCACTGCGCAGGCGAAAGGGTTGATGGCGTGCGACTTCTTCAGCGTCGACACGGTCCTCCTCCGGCGGCTCTACGTGCTCGTCCTCATCGACCACGACACGCGCCTCGTCCGGATCGCCGGCGTGACCGCGAAGCCAGTTGCCGAATGGGTGACCCAGCAGGCTCGCAACCTCTCCATGGAGCTCGCCGACCAGGCGAGCGCGGTGAAGTTCCTCATCCGTGATCGCGACACCAAGTTCACCGCCTCCTTCGACGCCGTCTTTGCCGCCGACGGCATCAGGATCCTAAAGACCCCCGTCCGGGCGCCGCGGGCCAACGCGATCTGTGAGCGCATGATCGGCACCCTCCGGCGAGAGTGCCTCGACCGCATGCTCATCCTCGGCCGCCGTCACCTCGAGGCCGTGCTCGCCGAGTACGTGGAGCACTACAACTCGCACCGCCCCCACCGGTCCTTGGGCCAGCGTTCGCCCGCCGAGCCCGATACGAACCCTGCCGTCCTCGCCGAGGTCGATCTCGCCAGGCTCCGAAGAACCGATCGCCTGAGTGGCCTCATCCACGAGTACCGGATGGTTGCCTGAGCTGGGTGGATGGGTTTCTCGGCACTGACA
>WNGL01008080.1_pt1 | contig 21545 bp, 18 predicted proteins | sample 5400591 | NCBI WGS metagenome assembly WNGL01 (sample SAMN13153377, study PRJNA577476) | soil metagenome | isolation source: 80 cm soil or saprolite under Garry oak tree replicate 1 | place: USA:California | collected 2016-06-15 | reverse complement strand
ATCCTGGTCGGGGGCGGACCGGCCCCCGGCATCAACGCGGTCATCGGCGCTGCGACAATTCGTGCCGCGCTCGAAGGCATGGACGTTGTAGGCGTGCGCGACGGATTCGAGTGGCTGATGCAGGGCGACATCGATCATGTCACGCCGCTTACGATCGATGCCGTCAGCCGCATCCACTTCCGCGGTGGCTCTCACATAGGTATCTCGCGTGCGAATCCGACATCGGATCCGAAGTATCTCGAAAACGTGGTGATCTCGCTTCTGCGTCTGAACGTGACACGGCTCCTGACGATCGGCGGGGATGACACAGCTTACTCGGCGATGAAGGTGGAGGAAAGCGCCGCCGGCCGCCTCCACGTGGTGCATGTGCCGAAGACGATCGACAACGATCTCGATCTGCCACCGACCGTCGACTCTTTCGGTTTCCAGACCGCCCGCCATTTCGGCGCCGAGATCGTGAAGAACCTCATGGTGGACGGGAAGACCACCTCGCGCTGGTACTTTGTGATCACCATGGGGCGCAAAGCCGGCCATCTGGCGCTTGGGATCGGCAAGGCCGCCGGCGCGACGCTCACGCTCATTCCCGAGGAGTTCCCGAAGCCACTGCAACTCAAGACGATCGTCGACACGCTCGTCGGTGCGATCATCAAGCGCCTGAGTTACGGACGGCGGGATGGCGTGGCGATGATCGCCGAGGGCGTCGTACTCGATGTCGATCCGGGCGATCTCTCCTCGCTCGACGAAGTGGAGCGCGATGCGCATGGGCATCTGCGCATTGCCGAGGTGAATATCGGCGAGATCCTCAAGGCGCAGGTGACTGCCCGTCTGAAGGAGCTCGGCGTGAAGACAACGATCGTGGCCAAGAACATCGGCTACGAGCTCCGGTGCGCGGATCCCATTCCATACGATATGGAGTACGCGCGCGACCTGGGCTACTGCGCAGCCAAGTACCTGCTGGCAGGTGGTAATTCCGCCATGGTCTCAATGCAGGGCGGCCATTTCGTGCCGATCCCCTTTTCATCCCTGATCGATTTCGAAACAGGCCGCACTCGCATCCGTCTCCTGGATACGCATTCGACCCGGTACGCCATTGCGCGCCGTTACATGATCCGCCTGCGTCGGGACGATTTCGACGACCCGCACGAGCTGGCGAAATTTGCCGCCACGGTGCACATGTCGCTCGAGGACTTCCGGCAGCAGTTCGAATATCTCATCGGCTACGAGCCGCCTCCCTTGTTAATCGACGCGGAAGGGGAAGCGAGTCGAGGAAACAAATGATATGCGAACGATCGCGATCATGGGAGCGGCTGGCCGCGACTTCCACGACTTCAACGTCGCTGATTTCGGATCGAGAAAATAGTCAGCTGAGGTGCCGGGCTTACCGGGCCCTCACTTCAGAGATTCCTGGGTCAAGGGAAGATAGCGGCCCAGAACGATGATCACCAACCACAGGAACAACGAGCTTGCTGCAATAAACTTCGCGAATGCAGGCGGATCTTCCCCGGGTCCCAACTTCGCCCAGCTGCGGAAAGCGGAGGTACAGTTAAACAACACCAGAGTCGCTCCCGCAACAAATACGCTTGCCATCTTCAGATGAAAGAGGGGATTCCAGGCATAGAAGAAGGGCATGCCGACAAAGAAGAGAATGCCCGTGATTACATTGATGACTAAACCGGCGATTCCCCAGGGTAGTAACCGGTGCAGTGGAGCTACAGGCAAGTCTTTCACAAATCCCAATAAACGGAGGTTAAGCCCGCCAATTGCCGCCACGATCAAGATCAGGCCAAAGAAGTGAAGCGTCTCGAGGGCCGGCCAGACCCAGCGTGAAAACCCGGTGACGAAGTAAGCAGCTAACGGAACTATGTTGGAGCCTATTGCGGGGACGGCCCAGGCTGCGTCCGGGCCAGAAAAAATTTCCGGATGGCGGATGGCTCCACCCGTATTCCCGGTGGCTGTCATCAGCCCCGCCGTCACGATAGAAAGAAGGAGCACGACTGCGGAATTCCATCGTGCCACCAGGCCTGGGGCGGGACGCGACATCCGGCTAAACTGCCATAGTCCGATCAACGCGACTGCGCCCGTAATCTCCATGAATATCAAAGAGAGCAATGCGGCGCCCTGGTGCGTGTTAATTAATTCCGTCGGCAAAGGAGTGGATGCTTTGAGCACCTCGTTGGCGACATCCCCACTCATGTATGTCGGAATCGCCAGAAGCGCAATGAGCGCGAAAAACGCAAGGCTGGTTTGCTTCAAATCGTCGCTGTTGGCAAACAAGGCAGCCAGAAAAAGGAGCAGCCCGACGAAAGCGCCGATGATCGGCCAATGATTCAATAAGAGATGTATATGTGCCAAATTCATAGATGATTAATCCTACGCTGTGAGGACGCTGTACGTATAAGCCAGGAGACGACCCGCAGTAATGGCTCCAACCCAAAAGATGAGCGACGATACTGCAAAGACCCGGCCCTTCGCCATCATCGCTGCTTCACTCAAGCTGGAGTCGGCGAAGACACGATTCCACAGCATTTGCATTGACGCCATGGCGAGTCCGATTAGCGTTAGCTTGACGTAAAAAACCGGGTTCGTTAGAGATTTCGTCGGATAACCAATCAATAGAAGGATGCCGGATACGACTTGTACCCAGAACCCAACCCATATAAAGCGGTAAAACCTCTTAAGCGGGGCTAAAGGCAGGTCCGGTGCGAGGCCAAGAATTCGCAAGCCGATCAACACACTCGCGCCAACCAGTAAGCCCATTCCGATAGCATGCACGGAAAGGATGAACCAGAATGAGAAAACGGAATCGGATTCGCGAATCCAGATACTCAGACCGGTTTCTTCGATTGCTTTAAAAATTGAAAGGAACACCAGGTTTCAACTCCTTACCGAAGTTTGGGCCGACTGATTCTAGGTCAACGCTCAGCCGGCCACAATAGGAGGTTCGGATGGACACGTATGGTATTGCCTGCTCGCATTGCCGTTTTGAGTTTCGGCAGAGTGTAGGTGGCGAACGGACCGGTCTCGATATCCGGTCACGGAATTCTCAGGAGCGCATGCGTTATTTTACACTCTGCCCCCCCGTGGGTAGCTCGTAGGGAGCGCCCGTACCCGACGAGCCGAGAAACAACTTGCGTCCGTCGGCGAGGGTGACATCCCTGCCGTTTGCCCTTCGTGACCCGTCCTTGGACTGGTATCCGTCCACAACGACCTTAGTTCCGGGCAGCAGAGAATTCTTTGTAAAGCCGCGCCGAAACAAAACGTTCGGGGTACCGGCCTCGAAAGCCCAGTTTTCGACCTTGCCGTCGGACTTTTTCACATCAACGTAGAGCCACACGTGGGGATTGGTCCACGCCATCTTCGTGACCGTGCCTTCGAACTTGACGGGTTTATTGGCGTCAAATTCGGCTGCAAATGCATGGTGTGCCGAGAGCGGCGCTGCTCGGCCAATCACGAATAAGCCGATTACCGCGCTCACAAGAGCCAGTTTCGTTCGCATTGGATGAACCTCCTTCACTTTCTATACCATTCAAAAAAGCGGTCGCCTGGTGGAACCTTGCGCGTGATATCGATAATCATCGTCTCCCCTTCCCACCGCTTCACCAGTTGTTTCTTGCGAACATGTCCATAAAGAAACTCTTCGGCAAACTCGATGCAGGGGTACTCCATGAGCTGAATATTGGGTTCCAGACGGCGGTAGAGCGGCATCGCGATGCGCCATGGCCGCGTAAAAGTTTCCGGATCCTCAATCGTCACCTCGTAGCGAATGGCGTCAGGATGGATGGGCGTGAAGCGTTCAACAAGGTGGAGGGAAGCGCTGTGAAAATTCCCGGCCCTGTCGAACCAATTCTTCCCGTTGAAGCTGGTCACGTCGACGACCAGCGTATCGCCCTCCCAGTGGCCGACCGAATGACCCATGTATGTATCGTCTGGCGGCCCCTCGGCTTTATCCAGATGGATCGTGCGAGCCGCGTTCGCAAACGTGAATGCCATCTGAATTTTGTTCGTGCTCTGGATGATTTGAAATGGATACGGCATATACACTGCCCGTGGAATGCCCGGCAGATAACACTTCAACTCCGGATCCCGATCGATCCAGTTTGCACCGTTCTCCTTTTTTATCGCGGCCGCTTCGGGTTTGTAAGGAATTTCCCCGTCGCCCTCGATCACACCAAGCGATCCCGGCACACCCGCCGCAGCACCAAGCGCGAGCACGGGGGCTGCCGGCACGCGGGCGAAGTCATACGCCGGATAAACACCCGGCTGCGTCACCGCTCCCGGGCGTGCTTCGTGAGCCTGCAGGTCCCAATACGCCTCATTGTTGGCCTCCCAGATGCCGCTGAAGTTGGGCTTGCCGTCGGGCGTGCGCGCCGGCCCCAATGCCCGTTCGGCTGTGGAGCGTGTCACTGCCATCGCAATTCCGGCCCCCACAGCAGCCGAGAGGATGACGATCACAATTATCGAACCACTTCTCATTCGAGACCTCCTAGTCCGACTTGTCTATCAAGGAGATGCCGCCATCATAATCCACGCTGGATTAATGTCAAGCTGACACCATTCTGCGAATCTCCGGAGTGCGGCCCGGAACGATCCGGAACCGGTGGCGGCCGTGAATGCGGTACGTTTCGAAATTGTCATGATCGATCGTCAGAATCAGGCTGAGCGACTCACGCTTGGCAATTCGGACGAGGGTGGCATCGGCGAAATCCTCGAACGATCTCGATACTGACGTCGCGCCATGCAATTGCCAGCGAAGGGCGTCCGCGATCCTCGGGTTACATATTAGACGAGTCGAGTTGATTGGAGTTCTTGACGAGTCCAGGTAACGGGCGTAGAGTCTGAACAATTATTAAAGGGGCAAACCTTCTCTAAATTTCGCAGGTCCTCATCAAGAGGGTAAGCGATGACGATTACGGCCTACGCCACGATCTGCAGAGCTCGCCGCGTCGCTTGTGCCCGTACTCGCAGGTGGCGCGGCACAAAGGTAGAGGCAACACCGGCAGTGGGGCCAACTTCGTGCGCAAGGCTTTAGTGGTTTAAGTGTTGTTGAAAGGAGACGACCCATGAAGCGAGTTACTTGTCTCGTGGCAGGACTGATGCTGTTCGCGGCGTCCGCTGCTGCCCAGGCGCCGGCGGCGGGGCAGAAACTGGGCCTCGCGGCCAGCATGCAACGCGCCTACACCACCCTCAAGGGGAACCTCACGCAGGCGGCCGAGAAGATGCCCGAGGCCAACTACACATTCAAGCCGGCTTCCGACCCCGATCTCCGTACGTATGGCCAGTGGATCGGCCACCAGACCGACAACCAGTTCACCAACTGCGCCATCATTAAGGGCGTGCCGAACCCGAGCCCTCCACAGAGCAACGAAAAGAAGACGCGCAAGGCTGAATTGGTCAAAGCGCTGGCCGACGCGTTCGCGTTCTGCGACGGTGCGTTTTCGGCGTTGACCGATCAGAGCGCGATGCAGATGGTCAAGCAGGGAGAGGGGGAAACCGCGCGCGGCGGGGTAGCCTCGGCCATGCTCTCGCACGGCCTCGAGTCGTACGGCATCGTCGTTGTGTATCTGCGCGCAAAGGGCGTCGCGCCGCCGAACGCCAACCCGGCGGGCGCGCGCGGTGGACGAGGGGGCCGCGGGGGGCAGTAAAGCGCCCACTCGGATTAAGGAGAATCGCAAATGCGCCACATCGTTCGTAGGTTATCCATGGTGGCGATTGTCGCGCTTTGTATCGTCATTTTCGCGTTCGCGAAAGCGCAACAACAGGCCAGGCCGGCCGGGCAAGCTGCACCTGCCGCCCAGGCTGCCACAGATACTTGTTGGGGGAAAACTCCATGTCCGGAAGACCATCGTCCTCCCGTTGCTTTCAGGGAAGACTGGACGGATGCGACTCCCGGCGTGCCGACCGATTACAAAGACAAAGATCTGGATGCCCATCTACAAAATAAGAATCTGACGATGGTCCGGTATGGGGCAGGCGCCAAAGACGTCATATACGATCGCCACGTCGGCCCCCGCGATGATCCGGGCTACATCTGGCTCGGTGCTTGCGCGGCAGGTCCGTGCGTCATCACCCTGAAAGACAAGGCGGATTACCTGGATTTGTCGAACCCCATGTCGAAGGTCGTTTGGCGAACCAAACAGGGTGGCTTCAGACAACTTCGCCTTGTCCTGAAGCTGGCGGACGGAAGTTTTCTCATCAGCGACCGCTACGCTGGTCCGGCAGAAGACTGGAACATCTCGGAAATTTTGATCAGCGACGTCCACTGGAGAATACTCAAGATCCAGGAGCCCGTCAGGATATATGAGGACTCTCTTGTCGAGAAACCAAACTTGACCAAGGTCGACGAAATCGGCTTCACTGATCTTATGGTCGGCGGCCCAGGCTTCACGAGCGGAACCTCTCGCGTCGATTGGATTGAAGTTCATGCGGACCGTGTAAAGCGGTCGGCAGGCACAAACAACAATAACTGACCACCGTTACGTTCTGTTTGAGGTCTCCTACCTCCAGCGTGAAATTCACCACCGCTTCCTGAGTCACAGCGAGTATGACGCCGCGCCTTGAAGGGTTCGTTAGGGGTTTTCGCCGCCAGCCAGGGGGCCAGCCTGCTGGCTGCCCCGGCGCAGCAGACAAGGCCGGCAGCGCGACCGCAGCAAAATCGCAATGGCGGCGGCCGGGCGAACCTATTTCCCGGCTTCAAGCCAATGCGCATTAACACCAGCGGGGCAACGATCAATGCGGTGGTGGGCGGAAGCGGACCACCAGTACTGCTGCTGCATGGGTATCCGCAGACTCATGTCATGTGGCACAAAGTGGCGCCGCGGCTGGCCGAGCGATTCACCCTTGTGGCCGCCGATCTGCGTGGCTACGGCGACAGCAGCAAGCCGCCGGACGGCCAGAATCATGCCAACTACTCCAAACGCCCAATGGCCAAGGACCAAGTCGAAGTCATGACGCACCTCGGTTTCCAGAAGTTCGCCGTGGTCGGCCACGACAAGGGCTCGGGGGTGGCGACTCGCATGGCGCTTGACTCTCCGGACAAAGTCACCAAACTGGCGGTCTTCGACACCCTGCCCTCTTCCCTCATCACCTACCGTAATCTCACCAAGGAGTGGGCCACGGGGCTTTATCACTGGTTCTTCCTGGTTCAGCCCAGCCCCTTGCCGGAAACGTTGATTGCAAACAGTGTCGAGTTCTATCTGCACAGTCGGTTTCAGAGGTCCCCTGGAGCCATCACCCCGGAAGCCTTTGCGGAATATTTGCGCTGCTTCCGCGATCCAGCCACCATTCACGCGACCTGCGAGGACTATCGCGCCAGTGCCGGGATCGACCTGGAAATCGACCAGGCCGATTGGAACAAGAAAATCGCTTGTCCGGTTCTGGCCTTGTGGGCCGAACGAGGGAATCGTCCTCCGGCTTTCAGCAATACCATTGATTTCTGGAAAGAGAAAGCTGTGGAGGCGAGAGGCAGGGCCCTGCCCAGCGGCCACTTCATGGCCGAGGAGGTGCCGGACCTGGTCCTCGCGGAACTCAACGCGTTTCTGACTGCCTCTTGAGGAATGGGAACGACCACGACAGTGCCTACCGATATCGAGGCGGCGTACCGGGCGGTGAAGGGAAATTAAAGTACGCCGGAGCGCTAAGTTTTGGGTCAGGGAAGCTCAGGCGGCGTTCGCCGCTAGCGCGGACAGCATGTATTCAGGAGATTCGGCCGATAGCGGGCCCTGGCAAGAATGCCGTCACGGGCGCGGTTAGCCAACCGCCGGAGCTTTCCCAAATCCACGCCCACCAGCTTGCCTTTCCACATCATTATTTTGCCTGCAATAAAGACCGTGTCGACGTTGCTGGTGTCCATGAGCGTGACGACGGCCCCGGGAGCATTGTTCAGCGGAAAGACGTTGATGTCATCCGTCCGCAGCATAATGATGTCGGCCTCCTTGCCGGGCGTCAGCGAGCCGACTTTGTGGTCGAGGTGGGCGGCTCTGGCGCCTTCGATCGTGGCGAATTCGAGCACATCCCGGCACGTTAGACGGGCGGGCAGGTTTTTTTCGCCTTTGGACTCACGTTCGTTGATCAGAAAGCGCTGCAGGGTGAAGGCGGAGCGCATCACTGTGAAGAAGTCGGTGGTCATCACCACGTCCACGTCCGTGCTCAGACTCGGACGGACGCGGTGATCGAGTGCCTCCTGGAACGCAGGCATCCCGTGTCCCTCCGTCATCTCGATGGCGGGGGCAATCGAGACCTTGCCGCCGGTGTCCCGGATCAGTTGCCACGCGGTGGCGGGAAAGTGGGTGCAGTGGATATATTCGTTGTCTGGGCCCATCAGCCCGGCGCGACCCAAAGGTACCAGTTGGGCAGCAGCCGCTGCATTGGTGGCATGCGAAATGATGGGTACACCGGCCTTCCGGCCAACCTCCCAGAGTTTCGCATCGAGACCCGAGTGCAGAGCCAGCGTCAACAATTGGTCATCCGACGAGAAGTATTGCGAGCGCAGCCGCACGATGTCCTGCGGGTACTGGCTGGCGGGGCCTTGACCGGCGGAGAACCCGAAGAGAGTCCGGCGGCCGGCCTCCTTGAGTGCGGCAATGCAGGCGTCGCTGTGCGCGGGAGAATGGGATACCTGTGAAAGATCGACGGCCGTGGTGACGCCCGCGCGCATCTGGCTCACGGAGGCCAGAAGTTCTCCGGCATATGCATCCTCAGGTTGATAAAAGGCGTTTAACGCGCCGGGGTTGTTAATGACTCGATTATAGTCCTCCTGGAGCAGGGCATCGGCGATGATACCCCTCAGGACGGCCTGATACTGGTGGTGGTGCGTGTCAATGAGGCCCGGCATGACGATCCGATCCGTCGCGTCGATCACTGCCGCCGTTGCCTTGAGATTCGGCCCGACTGCGACGATCTTCTTGCCCTCGATGAGCACGTCGGCTTTCTCAAAGTCACCAACTTTGGCGTCCATGCTGAGCACCATGCCGCCCTTCAACAGGATGCGGCGCCCGCTGCTGCCACTTCCTGCGGGAACAACGTCACTCTGGGCCAAGAGCTTCCCGTGGAGCGCCGTCCCGGTTGCGATAACGCCTGCGACCAGGCCCGCCGTGCTGGATTTAAGGAAACGACGGCGCGATATCTCGCCTTGATCCAGTCCCTCATGGAGCGATATTTGTTTTCTCATGACAATCCTCGCTGTCTTCAGAATAAAGCCTCCCAATTAAATCCCTGACTAGGAAACGAGTCGGTTATAAGCCGATTCCCCCACCCGCAATGCGCGGAAACTTGGAGGCGTGGCGAAATGAAGATTGTCGAGGCGCTGTCTTCGCCCTGCCCTGAAATCTCGGCCACTCCAGTCACCGCCCGAAAGAAACGCCGTCCAAACCCATTCCCGGAGGTGAACTCTAAATTGCACACCCTGGTTATTTGCCCTATCCTTCAGCTTTCTCCATGAGCGTGATTAAACCAACGACGGAGCCTGCACCGCGCTCCATTCACATGTCGCCTTTGCGCGGTTTCAGCATCGCATTCGTCTTCATTTTCGGTCTCGTCCTGTTCGGACTTATCGACCAAGTTCGAGCAAACCCACGGCTGTTCTGGTCCTTCATGGGCGCCGTGGCCGTGCTGCTCGCATGGAGTGCAGTCCTGTTCCCGTCGGCATGGCGGCGGCGTCGAAGGCTCACGTTAGAGTTCGTTCCGCGGCCGCAGCACTACCTGCAGGCATGCCTGCAGACGGCGATCTTTGCATACTGGGGCTGGTACTGGCGGCAGGTATACGACTCGTACTACCTGGTGATCGCGCAATTGGTATTCGCGTACGCCTTCGACCTGCTCCTGTCCTGGTCGAGGCGGGATACTTACAGACTCGGCCTCCTTCCATTTCCGATCGTCTTCAGCACAAACCTCTTCCTCTGGTTCAAGCCGGACTGGTTTTATTTCCAGTTCATGATGCTGGCCCTCGGCTTTGCGGCAAAAGAGCTACTCCGGTGGAACAAGCAGGGACGCGACACGCACATCTTCAATCCCTCGTCGTTTTCTCTGATGGTGTTTTCGTTGGGGCTCGTGCTGACGGGAACAACGGACATCACGTGGGGCAAGGAAATCGCCATCACCCAGTTCTACCCGCCGCATATGTACCTGTTTATATTCCTGATTGGGCTGCCGGCGCAGTATCTCTTCGGCGTCACGACAATGACGATGCCGGCGGTGGTGACAACGTATTTATTTGGCCTCGCGTACTACGGTGCAACCGGCGTCTATTTCTTCTTCGATTCGTATATCCCGATATCGGTCTTTTTTGGAATGCACCTCTTGTTCACCGATCCGTCTACCGCGCCCCGAACGGAGCTGGGACGCATGATCTTCGGCGCACTCTACGGCCTCGGCAATGTCGCCGTCTACCACGTGTTGCACAGTGCCGGGGCGCCGGAGTTCTACGATAAGCTGTTGCCTGTTCCGATATTGAACGTCATGATCAAGTTGATCGATCGGGCCGCGGGATCGCAGCTGCTTCGGCGGTTCGACCCATCTGGATTCGGCCGCTCGCTCGTGGGACGCCGGCGCAACCTGGCGTACATCGCCCTCTGGACGATCGTGTTTGCCATGACGAGCGGCGCGCAGGGTGTTGGTGACAAGCACCCTGGCCAGTTTGTGCCCTTCTGGCAGCGGGCCTGCCGGGAAGATCGGCCACATGCGTGCCCGTACCTGTCGGTCCTGCACGCGAACTTTTGCCGGCAAGGGTCAGGTTGGGCGTGCAACGAGCTCGGGATCTTGCAAGCCGAACGCGAGCTGGATCGAATAGCCGCCGAGGGGTGGTTCGAGCGCGGGTGTGATCTCGGGTTTATGCCGGCTTGCCGCAACATGAACCGGATAATCACCGGCAGTGCTACCGCAGAGACCGCCTCACCGACTCTCCAGGACTATCCGATCATCTTACGGGGTAGCAAAGCCCCCATAAGCAACCTAACGCCGTCCGCGTTGCACGCGGTTGCTTGCAGTCAAGGCTGGCCGGACACGTGCGACCAGGTAAGACGTTGATGTTGCACGACCCCTGCCGCCTTCCCTTGATGCTTCGCCCGCGAAGTGGCAGGGGTCGCTTAGAATAGGAGTTTTGCACACAGTTAGTTTTTGACACTTCAGCCGTGCAGGCGTATAAGAAAACCCATTGACCCGCAACAGGAGGTAGTGAGATGAGGAGACCGGTTCTCCAACTCATTGGCGTATGCGCCGTCGTGTTAGCCGTGATTTTGCTGCTCAAATTCGCCGTCGCCGACCTGAGGTCGAAGCCTACGGCTGTGGCTGATGGGCCCGGCACAAAATCTTCGGGCCTCAAGACTCCCTGGGGCGAACCCGACCTGCAGGGAATCTGGACGGACGAGTATCAGACACCGTTGCAGCGACCGGCGAAGTATGCCGGGAAAGAATTTTTTACGGATGAAGAAAGGACTGCTCTCGATGAGAAACGAGCGGCGGTCGAACTTCGGCCTCGTGCGGAGAGGGGTACCGAACGTGATGTCGCTGGTGCGTACAACCAGGTGTTCATGTCGATCAAGCGTACCGGCCGCCGCACGTCTCTGATTGTGGACCCTCCGGACGGGAGAACTCCTCCGTTGACATCGGACATCCAGAAGCAGATGGCCGCAGAACGCGAATACCGGCTTGCTCTCCTGCAGGCCACGACCACTTGCCAAAACCTGGAGCCAGGCTGTCGAGGCGGAAAGTATGGGCCGCCGTCACCACGGCGAGAGGAAGTCCCTCCGCGTTACAGTACCGGCAACATCAATCGAGTCGATAATCCAGAGGACCGCAGCATGTCGGAGCGTTGCATGGCCGCGGTCCTGCCCGATTTCACCGGCTTCCGGCGTATCGTACAGTCTCCAGGATCCGTGGCGATTTTCTATGACGTCGGACAGGGCCAAGGGTGGCAGCGCATTGTCCCCGTCGCCGGCAGTCCGCATCTTCCGAGCCCTATCCCGCAGCGCTTTGGCGATTCGCGCGGCCGATGGGAGGGCGAAACGCTGGTGGTCGATGTCACCAATTTCAGTCCCAAGTCCGACTTCATGGGATCTCGCGAGAACCGGCATTTGGTCGAACGCTGGACGCGCACCGGTCCAAACACGCTCGAGTACATCGTCACAATAGAAGACCCGGCCACGTGGACGAAACCATGGACCGTCAAGCAGGAATATTCCAGGCAGAGCGATCAGGCGAACAGGATCTACTACGAGCCACGGTGCCATGATGGAAACTTCGGCCTGCCGGGGTTGCTCGCGGGAGGGCGCGCCAAGGATAAGGCTTTCGCCGCGGGACGAGGGCCCGATCCCGCAACGCTGGACAATGTGAAAGGGATGGATGCTCCCGAAGAGAATACCGATCCGTTGCAGTAGCGCTCTTTACCACAGAATCCCAACAAGCTTCAGGTAGTCGTCAGTGGAAAGCCGCATCGAGGCTTTGTCGGCCTTAGAATCGGCCTTCTGTATAGGTTTTTTACGCACGTCCGCACATCCTATGACCATTGTAATCGAATCCAAGGAGAGGCATTTCTACGATAAACGCGATAACCGGCCACACTGCGTGGTTATTAAGGCGTTTACGTGCGTTTAAGGTGCAAGCAGATTTGGACCGGTTATTTTTACGTTATCGGAAACTTGAAAGTCTAAAATACGGGGAGTCGGCTTCGCAAAAAAAGACAGCCTAGGGGCAGGAAGGTGCACAACGCCGTTACCATTGGCAGACGGAACACGAGAACAACCGGGGGATAAATAGTCAATTAGTGCTCATTGAGCGGGCGGCTGTATCTCGAATCGAATTCGGACTCATAGTGTTCGTCCATCAAGGTCGGGACGAGGACTTCATTTTCTTGTTCCATCAAAGCATCGGCAGATCGACGTGTTTGCGCCCGTGACGATGGAATTGATACCTTAATCGCGGCACCAAGATCGAAAAGAGGACGAGCATGAAACTTGCGAATCGACAGTTGGATGAAAACCGTGCCGGCGAGAGTTCGCGTCGTCGTTTTTTAAAGGCAGGTGTGGCATTTGCCGTGGCGGCCCCGTTTCTGCGGCGCGGAGCTGAAGCAGGCCAGCGTCCTCAGAACGCCGACGATGCGGGAACGTTGGAACGCGTGTGGCGTCAGAGCACGGCTCCGAATCAGTACATCCTCCTGCGTGGCGGCACAGTGGTCACTATGGATCCGAAAGTCGGCGACTTCGTCAGGGCGGATGTGCTTATCCAGGGGAAGAAGATTGCAGCCGTAACTGGGGAGTTGAAAAAGCCCCCGCAAGCACAGGTGATCGATGCAACGAACACGATCGTCATTCCTGGATTTGTGGACGCTCACCGGCACTCCTGGGAAGGCCAACTTCGACGGATTATTCCGAACGGCGGCATTACGACCTATATGTCCACTACGCATCAAGGCTTCGCCCGCTATTATCGCCCGCATGATATGTACGTGGGGAATCTCATCACGGCCCTCGGTTGCATCGATGCGGGAATAACAACCATCATCGATAACTCTCACAACTCGCGCTCCTCCGCGCATTCCGATGCTGCCATCCAGGCACTTTTTGATTCGGGCATTCGCGCGGTCCATGCATCGGGTGCGCCGCAGAGCGGCGATTGGGATAAACAGTGGCCGCAAGATCTCGCCCGTTTGCAAAAGCGATTCTTCGGTTCGGATGACCAGTTGCTAACGCTGCGCATGTACTCGGGGCTGGATCGGGAGAATTGGACATTGGCTCGTCGGCTCGGGCTGCGGATCACGACGGAGTCGACCGGTGCAGCGCCGATGATGGAAGAGTTCTGGAAAGAAAAGCTACTGCGCTCCGACGTCACTTACAATCATTGCAACGGCTGGCCGGAGAACGTCTGGCAATGGGTTCGCGACTCCGCCGGCACGGTGAATGTGTGTCCCCGATCGGACCCGCAATATGGGTTGGGAGAAGGCATACCTGCATTCCAGAAGGCTCTCGATCACGCGATGCGGCCGGGCTTCAGCATCGATAACGAGACCTCGTACGGAACGGACATGTTCACGGAAATGCGTGTCGCTTTCAATATTCAGCGCGCCATGGCGACGTATCGCAGATCCAACGGCGACGCGAAAATGCCGGCGATGGTCAGCGTGCGCGACGTACTAGAATGCGCGACTGTTAATGGCGCTGCAAACGCGGGCCTGCTCGACAAATGCGGGACCCTCACGCCTGGTAAGGAAGCCGACATCGTGATGATCCGAACGGATGACATCAACCTTTATCCTTCGAACCACGCGATCGGTACCGTCGTTGCGGCGGCCGACGTCCGGAATATCGACACCGTCATCGTCGGCGGCAAGATAAGGAAGTTCCGCGGCAAGATGGTGGGCCTGAATATGGAAAAGTTCCGGCAGCTGGCCGACGAGTCGCGTAACTACCTCTTCAGCAAGGCCGGTTATAAGCTCGATATCTTCTCGTCCTAACGTTTCAGCGGATGCGAACGCGGCCGATTTTATTGACACCGCTGTAGGCCAGAAGAAGCTCGCCGCTTGGCGCGGTCACCATGTGGCGGACGACTCCACCTCCTGAGGGGATGTTCCACTTCTGGAATGTCTCCGTGCGAGAGTCGAATCGCACGAGCGTGTTCGGCTCTATCCCCGATTCGCTGTACCACACAGCGCCATCCGGCGTCGTTGTGATGCCGTAAGGCTGGGAACCGGTGCCACCCGGTGAAGCATATTCCTTCACCTGTTTGGTTTGCGAATCCAGGCGTCCGAGATAACCGCGTCTGTAGTCGGTGTACCAAACAATGTCGTCAGCATCGATGGCAATCCGCCGTGGGCGTGCCTGCGGATTGGGCAGCGGATACTCGGTGATCTGCATCGTCTTTGGATCGATACTGCCGATCTTGTTGGTTCCGAACAGATCGAAGAATGGAATTCCCTTCGAGTTTACCTTGATCCCGTATGGCAGCATTCGCGGACCTGCCGGCTTCAACGTCACTTCCCCAGTTTTCGGATCGAGCTTGCCGACAAAGCTGCCCCCCTGGACGGTGAACCAGAGCGTTCCGTCCTGCGCAAAGATCGGCGTGTGCGGATCTCGCGCGACCGGATCGGGCATTTTGAACTCAGTAACGTATCCGCTCTTGGGATCGAGCTTTCCAATCGCCGCGGCCGCGTTTGCGGTATACCAGATGTTGCCGTCGCGGTCGGCAACAACACCATGCGGTCCGTGGCCTTGGGGAAGATCGTACTCGCGAAATTGACCGGATGTCATGTCGACCCGACCGAGTTTGTTCGATGCCTGCCCTGTGTACCACAACGTGTTTCCCGGACCGAATGCCGGGTCGTGAGGAAACGAGTTCGGGGTCGGGACAGTCCAGTCGTCGAACGTGACCTGCACTGTCCTCGTCGTGTGGTCCTGTGCATAGAACGGGGCCACGATGTTGAATGCCAACACGGCTGCCGCAGAAATGAACGATCGCATACTTCATTTTCCTTTCAATCGCTCAAAATCTTTTTCGCTTTTCGCACAAGCGCTGCGATTGCGCTGATTACGAGCACCTTCGCGGTAGGAACGCCGATTACTCGGCGCCCCCCTCACAGATCCGTACTGGCAGCGCTTTTGTGCCTTTTTGTGGCTGTTCCTACTTTTTACTCGTGGTCTGAATATAGACCGCATTCGGCCGTTCGTTGATCTCGATGTACGTGCCCCATGGATCGTGAATGAACGCGAGGCCAACGCCTTGCGCATTCTTCGTGTATGGGCGGTCGAGCTTGATGCCGGCTGCTTCAAGTTTTTTGCAGAATGCTTCCAGGTTCTTCACATCGAATCCAATGTGGTCGAGGATGCGCCCCTGGGTGGTGACCGTTGGGCCGTCCGCTTTGGAAAATGTCAGATTGGCACCGGGAAGGTCATCGGCCTGATTCTGGCCGCGCGTGCCGGGCTTCGCACCGAATGTTTTGGCATACCATGCTTGAATCTGGGGTATTGCCGCTTCCGGCACAACGAAATGGATGTGATGATGCTGGATCGGGAACTTCTGATTCTTGTCTTCCAGAATCTCGATACGCAGCTCGTCGGGTGTTACCACAAATGCCTGGTCTTTTCTGCCATTAGTACCGGGAAGCACCGGCACGCCCGCGGCTTTCCAGCGGGCGACTGATTCCTGCACGTTCTGGACAGTGAATCCGACATGGTTCACGATCGATCCAACCGTACCGCCGGTCGGCGGCGGTGTTCCGGGCGCAAGCTGTAAATTTATGAGCACCCCAGGAAACCGGACTGCCTGAAAGTTGCCGCCTGTAACCTCAGCGGCGCCCATGGCTAGAAAGATTTTTTTGTTGGCTGCGACATCGCGCGTATTGAGATGCCAATGCCCCATCGTGACACCCATTTCGTTCGGTGGAAATGCCTGCCCCCAAGCTGTGCTTGCGGAGAGCAGCGAGATCACACACAAAGCTAAACTCAGTCTTTTCACGGACACTCCTTTCTCGATTACCTGAATGTGTAACGAGTAATTAACGGCATTGGTATTAACATTGAATGCGTTCGGGACACAAGGAGAAGCTGATGAACGTTGTGACGCTTCCGCGGTTATCATTCCAGGCGCGGCTTCGGCGACGTTGTTGCCACCGAATTCTCCAATCTCTGGAAGGCTTGATCGCTTCATCCGCGGGTCAATCATCCCGTTAAGGGCGGCATCGGGAGGCCGGGAGTAGCGAAAACCATCTCGGTGATAGCCTTGATGCTCCGATTTCCGTACCTGAACGGAACGATCAGCCGGAGAGGTGCGCCATGCTTTGGTGGTATGGGTTGATCGTTCATTAGCCACGCGAGCATCACTTGGGAACGCCGCAGCGTATCCATCGCCTCATCGACGTACATCTTGTCCGATGCAACAAACCGGCAGTAGTGCACCCCCTGCACGAGTCCCAACATCTCGGCGAAATCGCTGAATTTGACGCCGGTCCACTTCACGACACCGCGCGGGTTGGCTGCGCCACACTGCAGCAGATACGCGTGGGACACCTGCGGCAGTTTCTCCAGATCGGAGAAGTGCATTGTTCCTGCGAGCTTTCCAAGACCTCGGGTGTCGACTTTGACCTTCATTTTCTTATAGTCGTATTCCATCTGCGGCGCCTGGCGATCCGGAGTACGCCACATGAGGGGATCGCTTATGGGTCCTGCTTCGCCCGGCTGGTGTTCCGGAGCCGAACCATCCGCGTTGAGCGGAAGAGGAGCCGGAAAACCCTCGCGCATTGGACGCTGGACAAGCTGATCTGGCCAATCCGCGGATTGTTGCGCGGCCCTGGCTTGAAGGTTCTCGCCTTGCAGCGCTCCCAGCGATAATCCAGCCAACGCCGACCCCGAAATACGAATGGCTTCACGTCGTGAAATCATCGGTGCACCTCAGCAGGTTTAGATTTGCCGAGACGTTACCACAAAAGGGAGTGAGAAACCTAGCCGGTTGCTGAAAACTCCATATGCAATGAGATTGTTGAAGTTATCGACCTCTGTTGTTAGCCTTCATCCGCCATGCCCAGCCTTATATTAATGTTGCTCCGTTTCCCGTTCGGTCTATTTCGAGCTCAGGCCGGGATGCAGGCCGAGATCATCGCGCTCCGCCATCAAGTGATCGTGTTGCAGTGAACACAAAAGACAAAGCGGCTCGACCTCCATCGCGCGGATCGGTGGCTGTGGGTTTGGCTTTCTTGGGTGTGGTCGAGTGGCGTTCCGCCTTCATCATCGTCAAGCCGCAAACGGTCCTTTTCTTGAGCACCTTTCAAGTTTCCGGTAAACCGGTTACACGCCAACTGACGTTCAGGGGGCGGCGGAACGACTACTAGAACGCTGGGCGACATATGGCGGTTTTCTGATAACCTAACGCGCGCGTTTTCGAGAAATAATGCGAGAGGAAGGCTCTCCATGAAGACCAAGACCCTCAAACAGTCCTGGCTTTTCCCCGCTCGCCGGTCTCCCCAGAGATGCCAGTTGTAACGATCAATGTACGCGTAATGTACGCGCCGGCTGTTGAACGCGCTTCGCGCAGGCATGCTATAAAATTGGATCACGCTGTGATTGAGAAGGAGCTCATCTTTCATGAAGGTTGTCTTTGTTTCCGCCCTCCTATTTGTTAGGAGCTTGCTCGCCGCCGGGGCTGATGCAGGAGAGATTGACGGCCGGGTGTTAAACGCTCAAGGCGCCGCCCTCCCGGGAGTCGAGGTCACGGTTGCCGAGAAAAGCGGGGACGGGCGCTGGAATGCCGTCACCGGACCGGATGGCTCTTACAGCATCGGCGGACTGCGGTCCGGCCTCTACACAGTGACGGTCTTTCCCGGCTCGGGACAGGCGGCGCTGCGGCGACAAGTTTCCCTGGGAGAAGCCCCGGCGCGGGCGGACTTTCGGGTCCCTGCCGCGGCCCAGCAGCTTGCGGGCGCCGACGAGCGCAACCCGAACATTTTCGTTTACCGGATTGACTTGAACGATCTGCGGAACCGGTTGACCCTCCTGCGCGGCGCGGACGCCACGTATCTTCGTGAGCTGAGGCCGGCCGAGAACTATTTCGGAGCGGAGTTCGGCGCGCCCCTGTTCGCGTTTGAAGGCATGCGTCCCCGGTCCATTCTCTCAAGCTGGCACGGCTCGCTCTCGGGCCTTCATCAAAACAGCGCTTTGAACGCCCGCAATTTCTTTAACGTCGGTCCGCTCTTGCCATCCCGCTCGACCAACTATGATCTCGCGGCGGAGGGACCGCTCCTTCAGGAAAAGGTTTCCCTCCTCATCAACTTCGGCCAGACGTTCACCTCGGGCTGGGTCAATGGAAACGTCCACGCGCCGTTCGCCGATGAGCGCGCGCCGCGCTCGACCAACGCCCACAACCTTCGTGGGCGCCAGCTCAATTCCAATGCGACGCGCGATATTGCCGGCACCAACGGCCTCGCGCGCCTGGACCTGAAAGTGAGCGACAAAACCTCGGCGGCCTTGCGCTACTTCGTGAATGATTCCAATGAAGACCCATTCCAGGTCATTAAGGGGCAGAACCCGCGCACGGAACTGCGGTTTCAGGGGGTCTATACGAACCTGACCCACACGTTTTCCCCCAACACCGTAGCGAAGTTCGGGCTTCACTATGACCGGACCATGGCGCGCCTCGATGTGACCAAGCAATACTCCGATCTGTTCCAATCGCTGGGCTTGAAGACCGTTCCGGATATCGTTTTCAGGTCGGGCAACCTGGGCGTTTCCAACTCGGCCGGCCTCGGGCCGGGGAAACAGTTCCCTCGCTTCCGCGTGCAGAACCGCTTCCAGTTCTACTCTGATCTGACCAAGCGGGCCGGACGGCATTCCCTCACTGCAGGCTGGGGAATCGCCCGCGCGCAGGTGAACGATCTGCAAAGCGACAACGCCCGGGGATTGATTGTCTTCACCTCGGATCGTTTTCCCGGCGACTCCGAGCCTGTAGATGATGTGACCAATTTTCTCCGTGGAACACCCTCCTCCTTCACTCTTACTCTGGGCAATCTCTATCGCGGTTTCCGCAACTGGGAGCATTACTTTTATTTCGGAGACCAGATCCAAGTCGCGCCGACCTTCAGCCTCAGCCTAGGCGTTCGCTACGAGCTGATGACGGCTCCGAGCGAGGTGAACCACCTTACGGACGTGGCCTTTCCGACCGCCAAACGAGACTTTGCGCCGCGCTTCGGCTTTGCCTGGAACCCCGGCAAAGGAAAGACGACCTTCCGCGGAGCTTACGGGATTTCCTATGGAAGCATCTTCCCGGTTAGCTACGGGATGGCCCGATTCAATCCGCCGGGAGTCGGGGTTCTGCAGTTGAACGCCCCGAACCTGCTGGACGTGATGAACCTGCTCCGCAACTCGTCCCAGGCTCCCGCCCCCGGCGCACGGTCGGCGCTGTACAAGCTGAGCCCCGACCTGAAGTTCCCCTACTCGCACCAGTATTCTTTTGGCATCGAGAGGGAGTTGCCTGGCGGCATTGAGTTCACCGTTGCTTACCTGGGAACACGGTCGTTCCATCTGTTGGAGCAAGGCGTCTACAACCGCCCAGACCCGGACCCGAGACCGCACTGCAGCGCGGACATCCTCGACCGGGATTGCAATACGACCAAAGACATCAATCTTCGTCGGCCGGACCCGCGCTACTTCGACATCAACCTGATCGAAAGCAACAGCATCGCCTACTACGACGCGGGCCAGGTGGCGGTAAGCAAGCGGCTGTCTCGCGGGCTCGCCTTGCGCGCCGCTTACACCTTCAGCAAGAACATAGACCTGGAGGCCGATTTTACGGAAACGGCGTCCGGGGCCGAAAGTCGGCCGGAAACCGTGAACGCCACCTGCGAGCGTTGTCCCAGGGTGAGCGATGAAAAAGGCCTCAGCGCATTTGACACCCCGCACGCTCTGGCCGTGAGTTACAGCTACAGCCTCCCGTTCGCTCCCAAGAACAACCGGTGGGGGTTGCCTTTGTTGCAGGGCTGGCAGATATCCGGCTCCACGGTGTTTCAATCCGGCACCCCGTTCCACGTCCGCACCGGCTCAGACGCGCCCGGCTTCGGCAATGTGGACGGCAATACCCAGGATCGCCCCAACATCCTGAATCCGGCGCTCCTGGGGAAGAGCGTTGATAACCCGGACACGGCTCCTTTGCTGCTGGGCGCGGATACCTGCAAGGCACCAACTCCGGCGATTCCTTACTTGCATTGCAAATACTTCGACGCCAATATTCCCGTGGGCGGCCGCGGGAACCTGGGCAGGAACACGTTCCGCAAGGATCGAACGTGGAATACGAACTTTGCCTTGGGCCGAACCTTCCGCCTGCGGGGCGGAGGTGAGCGCTCCCTCCAGTTCCGCAGCGAATTCTACAACCTGTTCAACCGCCCTCAGTTCGACAAGCCGGGAAACCAGTTGTCTTCCGAAACACTCGGCCAAATCACCAACACGGTCAACAAAGGCCGGCAAGTGCAATTTTCGTTGAAGTTGAATTTCTAGGAAATGGAAGTGCTCAAGGGAAGGAAACGCTTTTCCTGACGCAGCAGATAAAGGATTTCAACGACCACTACGATCGGGCTATCTTAGACGCGCAAGCTACGGCCACCGCATGCGCGCGGCTGCGAACGGTTTCTCGTCGCCCGTTTTCTTGCGCAAATGTCCGTACATCAGCTCCTCTACGAACTCGACGCACTTGAACTCCATCAACTGCGCGTTCTGGTCCTGTCTGCGGTAGAGAGGCATTTGAATCTTCCAGGGGCGTGTGAACACCTTCGGATCCTCGATCGTCACCTCGTAGTCCAGGACGTCCGCGCTCTTGCGTGTGAATCGCTCGATCACGTGGAGGGCTTCGCTGTGGAAGTTGCCGGCTCGGTCGAACCAGGTTTGATCGTTGAAACCAATGGTGTCCACGACCAGCGTATCCCCGTCCCAGCGGCCGGTCGATTGTCCCATCCATGTATCCACGGGGGGTGGCTCCGTCTTCCCCATTTTGATGACGCGGCTGGCGCTCGCATACTCATACGCCATGAGGATGTCGTTGTTGTGCGTTTGCAGGATCTGAAACGGATACGGCATGTAGGTCGC
>WNGL01002654.1_pt1 | contig 21548 bp, 18 predicted proteins | sample 5400591 | NCBI WGS metagenome assembly WNGL01 (sample SAMN13153377, study PRJNA577476) | soil metagenome | isolation source: 80 cm soil or saprolite under Garry oak tree replicate 1 | place: USA:California | collected 2016-06-15 | reverse complement strand
GATCGTCAGCACGTAGCCGATGAAGCTGCCGCGGCCGTCGTAGGCGCGAATCCTGCTGAAGTCGTCTTCGACGAGCTTCAGGCACACGTCCTGGTAGGCGTCATCGCGCGGCGCCGCCTCGCGCGGAAATCGCTGCGCGATCCGCCGGCGGATGTCCGCCGCGAAGAAACGCTCGAAGGCGGCCCAGGCGTCGCGCGGCGTCTCGATGAGTCGGCGCGCGAGCCGCGCCGAAAGCAGTTCGCGCGCGACGAGCGCCAGATATGTCGACAGTCTTCCACGTCCGTCGAACGCTTTGAGCCGCGCATATCCATCGGCTTTGAGCGCGGCAACGATCTCCAGGAACGCCGCTTGGCCGTCCGGCCCGGCGCCCTCGAGTTTCTGCACCACGGCCCACAGTGTCGGGCCGGCAATTTCGAGGAAACGCGCCGCGGCGCCGGAATCGCCGGACACGACAGCAGCGACGAGCCCGAGCTCGGATTGGGGGCGCGCAGACATCGGACGAGATGCAATTCCTTGCGGCGATCATCATGGAGCGCCGATCCGCCCCCGTAAAGCGCCGCACGAAAACTTCTTTGCTTTGCCATAATTTGTGCCGGCAAAAATTCGAACCGGTCCGTCTGAGAGAACGGCGCCTGATCAACCGGCGCCTCCGAAAGGTGACCACGCCGCGCCGATGCCGCGCCGGCGAGAGGAGATCGTCATGTCGAGCACCCGGAGTGTCGCTCTTGCCGCCGCACTGCTGGCGGTCTTGTCCGCCTCTTCGCCGCTCGGCGCCGCCGAGCAGGGCCGCATTTCCGGTCCCTTCGTTCATCAGAATCTCGCGATCTATCTGGTGCACGGCGCGGGCAGCGGCGGCCCGGTGCCGCTCACGCTCGAGGAGGCGTTGCTCCAAGAAAGCGTCAAGGTGCATGAAACCGGCGACGTCAATGCGCTCGAGATCGAGAACGTCGGCGGCGAGCCGATCTTCGTGCAGTCGGGCGATATCGTCAAAGGCGGCCAACAGGATCGAGCGCTGATCGCGAGCTTGTTGCTTCCGCCGCGCTCCGGGCGAATCCGGATCGGCGCGTTCTGCGTCGAACACGGCCGCTGGTCGGCGCGCGGTAGGGAGGACGCGACGAGGTTCTCGACCGCGCAGTCGGTGCTGCCCTCGCGCGAGGCCAAGATCGCCATGAAGGCGCCGGCGGCGCCCCATGCGGAGGCCGCCGCAGTTCGCGCGGACACCGGCCGGCGGCAGGCGGATGTTTGGAGGGACGTGGCCAGGATCCAGGAGCGGCTTTCCGGCAGCCTGGGTGCGCCGGTGGCCTCGCCGCGATCGCAAACGAGCCTGCAGCTGACGCTGGAGAACGCCGCGCTCGAGCAAGTCGCGTCGCAATACGTCGAGGCACTACAGCCCGCGGGCGGCAAGGAAGCCGACGTGGTCGGCTACGTGCTCGCGATCAACGGCAAGCTCAACAGCGCCGATCTCTATGCTTCCAACGGATTGTTTCGGAAAATGTGGCCCAAGCTGCTCCGGGCCGGCGCCGCCGAGGCGATCGGCGAACGAACCGCGGCATCCGTGGCGCCGCCTTCGCTCGAGGAGGTCGCATCCTTTCTCCAAGCTGCCGAGCGCGGGGCGAGGGCCGAACGGGGGATCATCCCGCAGGTGCGGCTGGAAACGCGGGATAGCGCCGCCGCCTATTATTTCGAGACACGATCGGTGAGCCCGTCGGCGCCCGCGGCGTGGATCCACCGCAATTATCTCGCCAAATGAGATGAGGCGGCTCGATCAAGCCAAAAAACAGCGGCGACCGCGCGGATGCGCAGATCGCCGCAGGCTTCGAGAGGGCTATTATTTCACGTTGGTGTTGAGCGTCAGGTCGGCCGAGAACTTGGCGACGAAGGTTGCGCTACACCAGTTCGAGACAAACCCGCCCGGATTGGTGGGAGAGAAGGCGCCCCCGGGGCTCGCGGTATGAGCGCTGGTGATAACGGCGCAATCTCCCTTGGACAGGTTGGTGTCCCAATAACGCAGGTCGAGGGTGAATACCTTGTAGGTGATCGCGACGCCTAGATTCCAGGTTGCGTAATTCGGGTATTTGATTCCGGCCGGGAACGACGGTGTGGCGTAGAAGGAGTCTGTCGTGCCGAACCAATAGTACCCGCCCTCGCCCTGGAAATAGGCACCCCAATCTTTCGGGAACCAGGCACTTGGCGCCGTCCACTTGACGATGCCGGACGCGAACAGGCCGTAGGCGCCCGAATTGAGCCATGACGGCGAATAATACACGTCGCCGGTGATCGCGAGGGCGTCGCTGACGGTATAGGTTGCCTTGCCGTAGACCTCCCAGAAGCTCAGGTTGCTCTTCGAGACCTGGCAGCCGGAGCCGAACGGGCCGGTGACGACTAAGCCATTCGCGCACGAGGCATTTGTATTGTCGGGCGCGGAAAGCCCCAAACCATTGAAGTTTATTCCGCCCGGGTAGTAATAGTACCAGAACCCGAAATCGAGGGCGAGCTTGTCGAACGTCGGGCGGATGCCGCCGTAGAAATCGATCTCGGCCGCGGCGTGATTCGGGAAATCGATGCTCTCGCCGGCGTTGGCGTAGTAGACTTGCAGGTTCGGATTGAAATTGTAGCGCAGCTCCGAATAGGCGGCGACCGAGGGCTTGTGCGCCGACTGGGTGATGCCGCGGAACTCGTAATCGTTCATCAGCGCGCCGCCGAAGGCGATGTCCCACGGCGAAGTCGCTGCGGGAGCCGCCGGCGCCGCCTTGACCGGTATGGTGAGGTCTGCGGCGAGCGCCGCAGGGGTCGACAAACCGAAAGCGACGACTGCTGCCGAAGCGAATTTCTTCATGAGATGCCCCCGTTCCCAGGCGCGGTGAGGAGGCGTTCTACGCAAGCCCTTCCGCGCTGCCGCCAGTTTTGGCTGCCGGCGTAATGTGACACCTAACGATCGATCCGGCGTCGGCGTCCGACAAGTGGAAACGGGGAGCAACTGCCCGTTTTTTGGGCGAATTCGGGGGAATTCGATAAAAAAATCAAACCTGTTGTATTTGCGCTACATGGGAAGCCGCGCGGTGGGTTCTGCGCAACCAACCCTACTTCTGAGAAGGAGGTGGGTTTTCGCGCCGCGTTGCTCCCGCTCGACCCGCGCTACGAGCGCCGCATCACGGGAGCGGCGCGCTTGAGGCTCGCGAGATCGGCATAGCCGGTCTGGCCGAGGCAGCGGCTCGCCTCATCGATGAGAAGCTCGATCAATTCCTTGGCGGCCGCCGGTCCGTGCGCGGCGACCGCGTACATCATGGCGCGGCCGACGAGCACGAAGTCGGCACCCGCCGCGAGCGCCTTGATGATGTGCTCGCCGGAGCGCACGCCGCTGTCGATGATCAGCGGAAAGTCCGGTCCTGTCGCGGCCCGGATTTCCGGGAGCACGTCGATCGTCGCCGGCGCCGAATCCAGCTGCCGGCCGCCGTGGTTGGAGACCACGACCCCGTCGCAGCCGAGCTCGCGCGCGCGCACGCTGTCCTCCGCGCTCATCACGCCCTTGACGAGGAGCCGGCCGCGCCAGCGGGCGCGCAATTTCTTCAAATCCTCCCAGTCGAACCGGCCGCGGATCTCCGAGGTCAGATAGGCGGCGATCGACTGCCGGTTCACCATCGGCGCGTATTGCTCGACGTTGACGAACCGCGGCACGCCGGCGGCGAGCGTCTCGAGCGACCAGGCCGGATGGGTGATGAGATCCAGCGCGACCCGCGGCGTAATCTTGAACGGCACCATGAAATTGTTGCGGATGTCGCGCAGCCGCCGCGCCGCGAGCGGGACGTCGACGGTCAGCAGCAGCACCTCGTAACCGACGCGCTCGGCGCGCGCGACGATGTCGGCCACGTCCTCGTCGCGCTTGGAGACGTAGAGCTGGAACCAGGCGTGGCCGGGCGCGACCTCCGCGATGCGCTCGAGCTTGGTGTTGGCCGCGGTCGAGAGCGTGTAGGGGATGTCGGCGGCGACCGCGGCGCGGGCGATCGCCTCCTCGGCGCGCGGCCGGATCAGATTGCCGAGCCCGATCGGCGCTATGCCGAACGGCGCCGCCCAGCGTTTTCCGAACAGGTTCGTCGAAAGATCGCGGCTCTCGATGTTGACGAGAGAGCGCGGCTTGAGCATCAGCTCGTCGAACGCGCGCTCGTTGCGCCGCACGCCCGCTTCCGAGCCGGCGCCGCCGTCGAGATAGTCGAACACGAATTTCGGCAGCCGTCGCTTCGCCAGCGGGCGAAGGTCCGATACGCACGTTAGATTCATTCGATACGACCTGATTTGGCGTGATGCGAGGCGGTTTCGCGCCGGGCGGGGAGGGCGCATTATGCGAGGGAGGCGAACGAAACTCAACGGCGGACAGTCGCGAGGCGGCGTCACCCGCCGAGCTTCTGCGCGAGATCTTCGAGGCTCATCGCGGCGAAATCGACCGGCACGGTCGGGCCTGTCTCGCCGGTGGCCGGCCCGTATTCGTCCGGCCGTGCGACGTGCGCGGTTTGCAACCCGCATTGCCCGGCCGCGGCGAGATCGCGGCTGTGGGCGGCGACCATCATGCATTCGCGCGGCTCGAGATTGAAGGCCTCCGCCGAGGCGAGATAGACGCGGGGCTTGGGCTTGTAATCGCCGGCGACCTCGGCGCCGAGGATCGCGTCCCAGTGCAGATGGTTGCGGCGCGCGAGATCCGCCATGAGCGCGATGTTGCCGTTCGACACCGGCGCGAGCAGGAAATTCTTGCGCAGGCGCGCAAGCCCCGGCGAAACGTCCGGCCAGGCATCGAGCCGGTGCCAGGCGAGATTGAGCTTCTCGAGCACGCTCTCGTCGAGCCCGTCGATTGCGAACCGCGGCAGGATGCGCTCGAGATTCCTGCGGTGCAGCACGTCGAGCTTGGAGAACGCAATCTTGCCCGAGCGGACCTCCTCCATGCCGGGCTGGTACTCGCCGCGCCAGGCGTCGGCGAATTGCAGCCAATCGAGCGAATGGCCGAGCGGCTCGAGAATGGCTTTTGCCTCGCGTGCGATCGAGGTGCGCCAATCCATCAGCGTGCCGAACACGTCGAAGAACAGTGCTTTGACGGGTGACATGTGTCGAGCCTTTCACGATGCACGCTCAGGCGCCGGGATGTAGAACGCAATATCACAAATCATCAAGCTCGCGTGAGCGGCGGTTGCACGCGCCCCGGCGGCGCCCAATTGGAGGTCATGGACCATTCGCTGCTCACCGCCTCACCCGCCACCCACCTCAAGATCGTCGTGGTGGCGCTGCTTGGCGCCATCCTGGTGGTGACGGTCGGGATCACCGCGCACGTGACCGCCTCGACATCCGCCGGGCTCGCTCCGACCGTGCTCAAGGCCGGCCAGCCAGTCACCTATACCAAGCACAACGGCGCGCTGGTTCGCTGATAACGGCGACCGCTCGGGCGCGTCGCGATCCAGCTGCTCGCCAGTGCGCCGCTCGCGGCCTAGTCGATCACGGCCTTCTCGGTTCCGGGGGGTGGCGCCCCGGTGCGCGGCCGGCGCATCAGCAAGAGTAGCAGCACGGTGGGCAGGGTGATCATCAGCATGAACTTGAAATCGTTCGCGTAGGCGATGATCTGCGCCTGTCGGGTGATTTCGTCGTTGAGCGCGGAAAGCCCGCGCTGCCGGGTCACGTTCCAGAACAGATAGGCACCCCCGGTCTGCAGCATGCGATTGAACGGCGTGACGTGGGCGGCGAGCTCGGCATGCATGATCTGCGTGTTCTGCGCCAGCAGGAACGAGGTGATCGAGATGCCGATAGCGCTCCCGACGTTGCGCATCAGGCTGAACAGCGCGGTGCCTTCGGTCCGAAGCTCCACCGCCAGGGTCGCGAACGCGATCACCTGCAGCGGGATGAACACGAAACCCAGCCCGAAGCCCTGAATGACCGAGGTCACGGTGAACGACCAGATGCTGATGGCCGGCGTCCATCCGGTCATCTGCCACATCGACCCGGCGATCATCAAAAGCCCGATCAGCATCAGCAGCCGCGGGTCGACCCGGTTGCTCAGCCGTCCGGCGACCATCATGGCGATCATGGTGCCGACCCCGCGCGGCACCATCAGCAACCCGGCCTCCGCGACCCCGTAGCCGCCGAGCGTCTGCAGCCAGGGTGCCAGCAGCGCCGAGCTCGACAGCAGCACCATGCCGACCGAGAACATCACCAGGAGCCCGGCCACGAAATTGAGATCGCGGAAGATCCTGGGGGTGATGAACGGCTTTTCGGCGGTGAAGAGGTGCACAACGAACAAATAGATTCCGAGGCCGGCGAGCACCGCCTCGATGATGATCTCGGTCGAGCCGAACCAATCGTTGTGCTCGCCGCGATCGAGCATCAGCTGCAGCGCGCCGATCCCCAGGCTCAGCACGGCAAAACCGATCCAGTCGAATCTGAGCTCGGCGTCTTTTCGGGTCTCCTTGAGGAACAGCCACAGCCCGGCGATGGCCACGATGCCGAACGGCAGATTGATGAAGAACACCCAGCGCCAATTGTAGATATCGGTCAGATAGCCGCCGAGCGTCGGACCCAGAATCGGCCCGACCATCACCCCCATGCCCCAGATCGCCATGGCCGAGCCGCGCTGCTCGATCGGATAGAGGTCGAGCATGGTCGCCTGCGACAGCGGCACCAGCGCCGCGCCGAACGTGCCCTGCAGGAACCGGTATACCACCATCTGGGCCAGCGATTCGGCGGACCCGCACAACATCGACGCGATGGTGAAGCCGGCGAGACAAGCCAGGAACAGGTTCTTGCGGCCGAACCGGGCCGCCAGCCATCCGACCGGCGCGGTGAAGATCGCGGCCGCCACGATGTAGGAGGTCAGCACCCAGGTGATCTGATCGAGCGTCGCGGACAGCGAGCCCATCATGTAGGGCAGCGCGACGTTGGCGATCGTATTGTCGAGCGCCTGCATCAAGGTCGCGATCATGGCGCAGACCGTGACGATGGCACGGTGGGGCACGGCGGAACGCTGGGGCCCGTAGGTCGCTGACGTCATGGACGTGACAGGAACTCATGCAGGTGCCGCGAACTCGGCGAACTCCCTCTCCCCGCTGGGGAGAGGGTTGGGGTGAGGGGGCTAGGGAGGAACGAGAGGGCGAAGCCCCTCACCCCGCCCCTCTCCCGATGGGAGAGGGAGCAGGCTGAGCCGGCCGCGCGGTTACGGATCATCATGAATCAACGTCAGAACAGCTCGAACAGCGAGCGCCGATGTCCGGTGTCGATGTCGACGGTGACGCTCATGCCGGCGCGCAGCACCGGATCGTCCGGCTTGCGGTCGACCCGGATGCGCACCGAGATGCGCTGCACGACCTTGACCCAATTGCCGCTCGCGTTCTGCGCCGGCAGGATCGAGAACTCGGAGCCGCTCGCCGGGCTGATGCTCTCGACCGTGCCGACCCACACCCGGCTCGGATAGGTATCGACGAAGATGCCGACCGGATCGCCGGGTTTCACATAGGTGAGGTCGGTCTCTTTGATGTGGGCGTCGATCCAAACGTTGTCTGTCGAGACCAGGCCGACCGCGCCGGTGTTGGTGAGCGCCGCGGTCTGCGAGACCAGATAGGTCCCGGGCTGCAGCGCGTCGACCTGGGTGACGATGCCGTTGAAGGGCGCGCGCACTACGGTGTGGTCGAGCTGGCGCTGCGCCTCGTCGACGTGGGCCTGGGCCTGCTGATATTGCGGATGCTCGGCGACCGCGACGTCCGGATTTCCGCCGAGCCGCGGGAGCTGCACCTGTGCCTGCTGCTTGAGGGATTCGAGCTTCCGTTTGTCCGCCGCCAGCGTGAATTTCGCCTGGTCGTAATTGGCTTTGGAGACGCTGTCGCTTTTCACCAGGACGGTGTAGCGGTCGAAGTTCGCCTGATCGAGCTCGACCTGCGCCTGCTGGGCTTGGATGTCCTCCTGCATGCGCCTGTAATCCTGCTTCATCGCCTCGATGCCGAGCGCGGTCTGCTGCAGCTGCGCCCTCGCGTTGTCGAGCGCGATCTGGAACTGCCTGGGATCGATCCGGAACAGCACGTCGCCGGCCTTGACGGTCTGGCCTTCGCGCACGTCGACCTCGGTGACGATGCCGGAGACGTCGGTCGAGACCATGAGCTTGGCGGCGCGCACATAGGCGTCGTCGGCGGAGACGTAGCGGCCGCCGCGAAGCCAGAACGTCAGCGCCGCGATCAGTACGATGAGGATCCCGCCCACCATGAGCAGGAGCCGCAGCGTGCGCTTTCGGCCCAGCGACCGGGAAATCGCGCGCTCGATCTCACGGGTCCGCTGCAGCATGGCTCAGCGGTTCCTCGAGACCGGCTTGTTGGGTGCGCGTAGAGCGTGCCGCTGGCTCCCAACATCTCCCCATGAAAGGAGGAGAGCCTGCCCTCGGGCTTGACCCGAGGGTCGACCGGGCCGGATCAAGTCCGGGCCAGGCTCCGCGTCGGGAGCGGGTCGCGATCCCCACCCCATCCTTCCGCTTTCGAAGGGGAGGGGGTCGCTTGCAGCTCGCGGCGAGCCAAATGGGATCACCCTGCGTGGGGCGGACGGCAACCGACTCATACAGAGTTCCTCAGGTTCCAATTGCATGGCTGTCGCGGGCTGCGGCGGCGAGATTGGCTTTCATGCGCAAGAGGCCGTCGGCCATCACCTTGAGCGTTGCGGCGTCGAGCCCCGCCGTCATCAGCTCGAGCAGCTCGGCGCGGTATTGTTTGATTTCCCGCAGGATGGGCGTGGCCGCCGGCGTCAATTGCAGCCGCCACACGCGGCGATCCCTGGGATCGGACCGGCGCTCGACGAGGCCGCGTGCCTCCAGCCGGTCGACGAGGCGCCCGATGGTGATCGGCTCGACCTAGACGATCGCCGCGAGCTCGTTCTGGGAAAGTCCCGACTGGCGGTCGAGATGCGCCAGGATCACCCATTGGGCCCGCGTCATCCCGCGGGTGCGGGCGCGCTGGTCCGCCCGCGTGCGCATCTGCCGGGCGACGTCGTAGAGCAGGATGAGGAGTTCCGGATCGAAGCCGATTTGCATGGAAGAACCCTTAAGCGGCGATAAGATAAGCCGCGTTATTATTTAGGCAAGAAAAAATTTCAGCGCGAGCATTCGGTCCGGCCGTCGGGAGGTTCGTGGCCCGGCCGTCATCCCGAGTTGCAAGGCGCGAGGGTCCCTCATCGATTTTTTAAGCGATGGGGCCCCGCGAGCGCCGAGCCTCGAACGCGGCCGAGACGCCGTCGCCCTTCGAGGCTGGCCCGCGATAAAGGTCAGAGCAGGTATGCCGACGGTACCAGCGGGCCAGCACCGCAGGGCGACGGAGCGAGCTGATAACCTTGAGGAACAATGCCGGGCCGGCGCGCTTGCGCGGGAAGCGGCGCTGGCCGATGGTGCGCCCCTTCAAGACTCGCGCCCGGCTCTGCGGACCCTCATATCGTACTTGGCATATCGTACTTGGCATATCGTACCTGGCGGACAACAGCGTGGGCCTCCGATGCCGACACGGAACAGGCAGATGAATGCTTCTTTTTTCGGCGAGCTGCTGCAGGCGATCTCTGAGCGCGGCCGCGCCTTCATGGACCGCACGCGCGAGCGGCGCGGGCTGCCGGCGGAGCGCTCCGACAGCCTGGTCGAGTTGTGCGAGGAGCTCTTGTCCGGCCGCGGGGAGGCTACCGGGGTGGCGCTCGCGCGGGAGATCCTGCTGCGCTACGCCGAACTGACCACCGGGCCGCGGATCGCCTTCTTCGAGGCGCTGGCAACAAAATTCGGCGCCGACCGCGAGCGCATCGGGGCCGCGGTCGCCGCCTGGGAGGCGAACCCTTCCGAGGAGGCTGCGGCCGAGCTCCATGCCGCGGCCGAGCCGCGTCGCCAGGAACTGTTCCGCCGGCTCAACCTGGCGCCAGGCGGCACCACGGCGCTCGTCGCGATGCGCGAGCAGCTGATGGACGCGCTCGCCCGCCGCGACGACCTCGCCGCGGTCGATGGGGATTTCGTGCATTTGTTCTCGTCCTGGTTCAACCGCGGCTTCCTGGTGCTGCGTCGCATCGACTGGTCGACCCCGGCGATCGTGCTCGAGAAGCTGATCCGCTACGAGGCCGTTCACGAGATTCGCGACTGGGCGGACTTGCGCCGCCGCATCGATCCGCCGGATCGGCGCTGCTTCGCCTTTTTCCATCCGGCCCTCGTCGACGAGCCGCTGATCTTCGTCGAGGTCGCGCTCTCGGAGCGGATCCCCGACGCGATCGCGCCGATCCTCGCCGATGGCCGGGAGGTCCTCACCCCCGACCGGGCGACCACGGCGACGTTCTATTCCATATCCAACTGCCAGCGTGGGCTGACCGGCGTGACGTTCGGGAGCTTCTTGATCAAGCAGGTGGTCGAGGAAATCTCGCGCGAGCTGCCGCGGCTCTCGACCTTCGTGACGCTCTCGCCGGTGCCCGGCTTCGCCGCCTGGCTCGCCCGCGAGCGCGCGACTGAGCATTCGGCGGCGCTCAATCCCGAGGACCGCGCCAAGCTCGTGTTGCTCGACCGGCCGGACTGGTGGCAGGAGCCGGAAGCCGCGGAAGAGCTGCGCGAAGCGGTGCTGCGCGCGGCGGCCGCGTATTTCCTCGGCGCGCGCACGCCGCGCGGCATGCCACTCGATCCGGTCGCCCGGTTCCACCTCGGCAACGGCGCGCGGCTTGAGCAGATCGATTGGCTCGCCGACAGCTCGCCCAAGGGCCTGCGGCAGTCGCACGGCCTGATGGTCAATTACCTCTACGATCTCGAAGAGATCGAGCACTACCACGAGGCCTATGCGGAGAGCCGCACCGTCGTGGCGTCGAGCGCGATCCGCAAGCTCGCCCGCAACTCGACCCTGCACCTCCTCCCCGCCGCAAGCTGACCGCAAACTCGAAATCGCCGCAGTTTGCCTGTCTTCTCGCTTGCCCCGCGTCGCCGCATGAGCCATTCATGCACCCGCCAATGAGTGGAAGTCTGTTCGATCTCATCCGGTCGCACGCGCCCGCGGCGGACAAAGCCCTGCTGGAGCTCGCCGACGGCCGGCAGCTGAGCTACGGCGACGCGCTCGCGTGGTCGGGTCGCGTGGCCAACACGCTGGTCCTGCGCGGGGTCGAGCCGGGCGACCGGGTGGCCGTCCAGGTCGAGAAATCCCCGGAAGCGCTGATCCTCTATCTCGCGACCCTGCGGGCCGGCGCCGTCTACCTGCCGCTCAATACCGCCTACACGCTCCCCGAGCTTGAATATTTCGTTTCCGACGCGGAGCCCAAGGCCGTGGTCTGCGACCCGGCGAGACGCGCCGGCGTCGAGGCGATCGCGAAAAGATGCGGCGTTGCCGCGGTCGAGACGCTGGATGCCTCGGGACGCGGCTCGCTCGGCGCGGCGGCGGCCGGCGCGCCCGCGGATTTCGCCGATGTGCCGCGCAAGCAGAGCGACCTTGCCGCGATCCTCTATACGTCGGGCACCACCGGCCGCTCCAAGGGCGCGATGATGACTCATCGCAACCTCGCCTCCAACGCGAGGACGCTGGCAAAAGTCTGGCATTTTTCCCAGCGCGACGTGCTGCTGCACGCGCTGCCGATCTATCACACCCACGGACTGTTCGTGGCCACCAACGTCGTCATGATCGCCGGCGGCTCGATGCTGTTCCTGCCGCGGTTCGACGCCGGCGAGGTGCTGCGCCTGTTGCCCAAGGCCACCGCCATGATGGGCGTGCCGACGTTTTACGTGCGGCTGCTGCAGCATCCGGAACTAAGCCGCGCGCGCTGCGCCCACATGCGGCTGTTCATCTCCGGCTCCGCGCCGCTGCTCGCTGAGACCCAGCGCGAATTCCTGATGCGCACCGGCCACGCCATTCTCGAGCGCTACGGCATGACCGAGACCGGGATGAACACGTCGAATCCCTATGACGGCGAGCGCATCGCCGGCACGGTCGGCTTTCCGCTGCCCGGGGTCGAGCTGCGCATCACCGATCCAGCGACCGGCAAGGTGCTGCCGGCGGGCGAGGTCGGCGTGATCGAGATCCGCGGCCCCAACGTGTTCGCCGGCTATTGGCGCATGCCGGAGAAGACCGCGGCCGAGTTCCACGACGGCTTCTTCATCAGCGGCGATCTCGGCAAGATCGATGAGCGCGGCTATGTGCACATCGTCGGCCGCGGCAAGGACCTGATCATTACCGGTGGCTTCAACGTCTATCCCATGGAAATCGAGACCGAGATCGACGCGCTGCCGGGCGTGGTGGAATCTGCGGTGATCGGCGTGCCGCATCCGGATTTCGGCGAGGGCGTCACCGCCGTGGTGGTGAAGGACGAGGCCGCGAATCTCTCGGAGCAAACGATCCTCGCCGCGCTCGAAGGGCGCTTGGCCAAATTCAAACTTCCCAAGCGCGTGATCTTCGTCGAGGACTTTCCCCGCAACACCATGGGAAAATTGCAGAAGAATATTTTGCGCGACCGCTATGGGGGGATTTACGCCGAACGTGCGAGAGCCGGGCAAGGTGAGGTGTCGTAGGGTGCGTCGAGCGGAGCGAAACCCACCGCGGAAATTTGGCGAAGGGCAGATTCCACGTAACGCACCGTGGAGTGTGCGCCCGGTTTTAGCTCCTCGCGATGTCAGGCTCGGCGCGCCATCATCACCAGAAACTCGAACATCACGTGGGCGGCGAGGAATGCCGACATGTCGGCCGGATCGTGCGGCGGGCTGATGGTATTGACGTTCATGCCGACGACGTTGAGCATGCCGCATGCGCGCAGTGCGGCCAGGCCCTCGCGCGTCGAAAGGCCGCCCCAGGCCGGCGTGCAAACGCCAGGCGCGACCGAGGGATCGAATACGTCCATGTCGAAGCACAAATAGACCGGCCCGGCGCCGATCGTTTCCGCCACTTCGGCAAACGTATCGGCGATGCCGCGGTCGAGCAGCCGGTCGGTCGTGATGATCCTGTAGCCGAGCTGGCGTCCGTATTCGTAGACGCCGGGAAGCAGTAGGCTCGAGCGTACGCCGATGTGAAACGAGCGGCGCGCGTCAACGATGCCCTCCTCGAACGCCCGGGAAAAAGCGGTGGCGGTGTTGTAGCCGGCGATCGGATAGGCGTCGGTGTGGGCATCAAGGTGCACCACCGCGAGGTCCGGATGGCGGCGATGCAAGGCTCGCATCTCCGGCAGCGAGATCGCCCCGTCGCCGCCCATCGTGACCGCAACCGCGCCATTGCCGAGCGCCGTATCGAGCGCGGCTTCGATGCCCTGATAGGACGCATCGATCTCCCCCGGCGTCACGTGCGCATCCCCGAGATCGACCACCTTCAGATCTGCGAGCGGGTTGATGCCGGTCTCCGCATCATACGCCCGGATCAACAGGGACATCTTGCGGATTGCGGCCGGGCCCTGGCGCGAGCCGATCCGATGCGGGTGCGCGCCGCAGTCGAACGGCAGGCCGAGGATGACGGCTTTGGCGTCGCCCGGCTCGGTGCAATGCGGAACCCCCATGAAGGTGACCGGAGGCGCAAACGGCGAGCCGACCATCTAGCCGTTCTCCCGGCGGGGCGCGGTGAGGAAATCGAAACCCGCAAGCGTGTGCATGTAGGCGACGGCGTGCAACTCCTCGAGATCGACGAACTCGTCGGGCGCGCCCATGTTGTGCGGTGTCAGGCCGCAGACGATCGAAGCAACGCCGCGCTGGCGGTAGAGCCGCGCGTCCGAGCCGCCGATCCGGTAGTTGGTAACCGGACGGCGGCCTCGCGCCTCCTCGCCGGCCCGCGTCAGGAGCTTGAAGATCTCGTGGTCCGGATCCGACCACAGCGGCTCGCAGCGCCGATCAATGCCATAGCTGATGCCCTCACGCGCTCGGAGCGCCTTGCCGAGCCGTTGCTCGATCTCGGCGACGGTGATGCCGGCGGGAAGCCGAATGTCGATCGATGCCTTGGCGGACGGCGGCATGATGTTGCGGAGCACGCCGCCGTGGAACAAACCGCAGTTGACGGTGACGCGGCGCAGCGTTTCGCTCTCGCCCTTCCCGGAAATCGCCTCGGAAACGGCCGCTGCCTCGCGGATCGCGCGCTCGACCTTGGCCGGAAGCCGTACCGGAAGCTCGCGGAGCTTGAACACCTCGCCAAGCGCGGCGATGAGCCGCTCGATTGCGTTGACGCCGAGGTGGACGTGTGCGCCGTGCGCGGCTTTTCCGGCGGCCTCGATGTGAAGCCACACCATCCCCTTCTCGCCGAACCGCAGCACGTCCGGCGAGCCGGCATCGCCGGTGATCATCGCATCGCCGGCGGCATGGGGATAGTTTTCGAGCAGAAACTGCGTGCCCTGCGTTCCCATCGTCTCCTCGCCGCCGGCGAGCGTGATGACTGCTTCTCCCGCCCAGGCATGGCGCAGCTCGGAGAGCAGCAGCATCGCCAGAATCGAGCAGGCAATGCCGCCCTTCATATCCGCGGCGCCTCGGCCATAGAGGCGGCCATCCCTGATCTCGCCGCCGAGCGGATCGACCGACCATTCCGGCCGGTTCCCGATCGGGTAGGTGTCGAGATGACCGTTATAAACGAGACGACGCCCCGGCCCGTTGCCGCGGGCGCGGGCGATCAGGTTGGTGATCGGCGGCACGGACGTCACGACTTCGACTTCGATGCCGTTCCCTGAAAGCAGCCCGGCGGCCAGCTTGGCGATGTCCGAGGTATCTCCGGGCGGGTTCTCGCTGGGAACGCGCACCAGGTCCCGGGTGATGTCGATCAGCCGGTCGCGATTGTCGCGAAGGAGCTCGATCAACGCCTTGCGTGCGTCGGATGCGGCCAAGCCCGGATCTCCACGGTTCGTCACGCGATCTGCATTCGCCGTTCGAGCACTCGGATGAGAAGCGACAACGGCCAGCAGATCAAGAAGTACATCAGCGCGACGAAGCTGAAGATCTCCAACGGCCGGAACGTCGAAGCGCTGAGCTCGGTCGCCCTGCGGGTGATCTCGGCGACCGCGAACACCGAGGCGAGCGAGGAGAGCTTGATCAGATCCACCAGATTGTTGACCAGCGGCGGCAGCACGTTGCGGAACGCCTGCGGCAGGATGATCCGCACGAAGGTGTCGCGCCGGGAGAGGCCGAGCACCTTGGCGGCTTCCGCGTGTCCCTTCGGCACGGTTTGAATGCCGGCGCGGTAGATCTCGCCGAGGAAAGCGGTCGAGTGCAGCGTCAGCCCCAGCACGGCGGCCGAGACTGCGTCGATCCGGATGCCGAGCAGGATCGGCAGCACGTAATAGACCCAGAACAGCTGCACCAGAACCGGCGTGTCCCGGAACAGCTCCACATAGGTCGCGGATGCGAACGACACCAGCCGGGATTTCGAAAGCCGTCCGAGCGCCACGAACATCCCGAGCGCCATCGAGAACGCCAGCGCGAGGGCCGAGATAAGCAGCGTCAGGTAGAGTCCCTCCAGGAGGAACGGCAGATTGTTGTAAACGGCGTCGAACCGGAAGGTGTAGGTCACGGCGCGACCTCCCTGCAGTGTTTGTCGAGGCGTGGCGCGGCAGCCGGTGTCGGCTGCCGCGCCGGTGAAGTCGGTCGTCCCGGGGAGTACGAGGCGGCGCCTGTCAATTCAGGTTCACGACCGGCTCGAGGCCGTTCTTCCTGGCCGCATCCAGCAGGCGGCCGTCGCGCTTGATCGTCTTGACGAACAGATTGACGTAGTTGAGCCAGACTTGATCGCCGGGCGCGACCACGTAGGCGTACGGGGTCACGGCGAGCGGTTCGGACGGGTTGATGATCTTCGCCCAATCCTGGGTCGCCTCGAGTTTCTTTGCGACCGGATAATCGGTCATCAGCACGTCCGCGCGGGCGGCCGCGACCTCGCCTTCACGGGTTGCCGGCGGCTGCACGGAGAGCACCTTGGCCTTTTTCAGGTAGGTTTTCATGAAGTTGTCGACGTAGCTGCCGAGCTGCGTGGCGACGACGATGCCGTCCTGGTCGAGGTCACCCCAGGCTTTGATCTTGGGATGGTCCTTCTTGGTGACGCCGTAGATGCTGGTGATGATGTAAGGGTCGCTGAACTCGACGGCGCGGGCGCGGGCCAATGTGGCGCCGACGCCGAACATGCCGATATCGCATTTGTCGGCCTGCAGATCGGCGATGAAGGCCTGGAACGAGCTTTCCACGAACTCGAGCTGCGCCTTGAGCTCGCCCGCGAATTCCCTGGCGATGTCGATGTCGATGCCCTCGAGCTGACCCGTCTTGGGGTTCTTGTAGGAGATGGCGTAGTACTCCGGCCAGATGCACACGCGCAGTTTTTGCGACTTCACGATGCGATCGAGGTGGGATTCCTTCTGCTGCGCGGCCGCCGGGGGCGCGCCGAGCATCACGGCCGTTGCAAGCACGGCGGCCGCTACCTGCAGCCGACCGAGGCCGGCAAGACTTGACCACTGCATGTTCCCCTCCTTCACCCGATGGGATTGAGAATGCGCGACAGGAATCGTTTCGTGCGCTCGTGTCTCGGACTCTTGAATATTTCGCCCGGCGGTCCTTCCTCGATGATTTGCGCGTCGCTCATGAGCACTACGCGGTCGCAGACCTCGCGAGCGAACGTCATCTCATGGGTCACGACCACCATGGTGGTGCCTTCCTCGGCGAGTTGCCGCATCACGCCCAGCACCTCGTGAACCAGCTCGGGGTCGAGTGCCGACGTGACTTCGTCGAACAACATGACGTGCGGGCTCATGGCGAGCGCGCGGGCGATGGCGACGCGCTGGCGCTGACCGCCGGACAGCCGTGCCGGATACTCGTCGCGCTTGTCGAGCAGGCCGACCTTCCGGAGCAGCGCCTCGGCGACCGCGATGGCCTCGGCGCGGCTCATGCCTCTCACCCGCATCGGAGCCTCGATGACGTTGCCGAGCACGTCGAGGTGCGGCCAAAGATTGAAGTCCTGGAACACCATTCCGATCTCGGGCCGGTTGCGGCGGATTCGTCGCTCGACCGCAGGATCGGCAGGCGCGCAGGCGATCACCTTGCCTTCCATGAGGATGCGGCCGGACGTCGGCGCCTCGAGCAGGGCAAAGCAGCGCAGCAACGTGCTCTTGCCGGAACCGCTCGGCCCGATGACGCAGACCACCTCGCCCTTGGCCACCGTGAGCGACACGTCGCGGAGTGCCTCGAGGCTGCCGAAGCGTTTGCCGAGGCCCTCCGCCCAGATGATCGGCTGATCGAATCCATGCGGGGCCGCCTCGGCACGGACATTAGCGGTGCTCATGGTCACGCGACATCCAGCCAGCTCTGTCCAAGATCGATCCGGGCTCCGACGCGCGGGTGCGCAATGGAATGGGATCGTGCGGAGAATGGCTTATGATGTCAAATAGACCAACCGGCCAAACAATTGTCGCTTGCGCTTGTGCCATCGAGGGCTGTCGCCGCGACGCTCTCGTATCGGCATCGCGGGACGGGTCGAGCGCGGCGAAATCCATCGCGGACGATCTGGGAGTTGGCGGGTTTCGCGGTGCTCGACCCGCCTACGATTTCCCGTACACCGGCACGATGGCGCCGCGGGTCACCTGGTTGCCCGGCGAGGCGAGGAACAGGATCGTGTCCGCGACCTCCTCGACCTTGGGCCATTTCGCATGATCGGCTTTGGGCATCGCGGCGCGGTTCGCCGCCGTGTCCATGATCGAAGGCGCGACCGCGTTGACCAGAATGCCCTTGCGGACGACTTCCTCGGCGAGTGCGACGGTGAGCGCCGCGACCGCGGCCTTGCTGGCCGTATAGGCGGTCATGCCGGCGCCGGTGCGCCATTCGATGGCGCGGCTCGCCGCGACGTTGACGATCCGCCCGCCGTTGTTTCCCATTGCCCGCACCGCCGCGCGGCAGCACAGATGCGCGCTGACGAAATTCATCTCGACCTGCCGCAACAGATCCGCCTTACCGGTCGCTTCGATCGGCGCCGCCGCGAAGCCGCCCGCGATGTGGAGCGAGGCCCATAGCCGCGGCGCGCCGGCATAGAGCGTTTCGACCGCGGCCTCGTCCGCAAGGTCCACGGGCGCGGAAAGTTTTACGGCCGCGTGATCGCGGTACTTGAAGCGCTGCGCCGCGTCGCGGGTACGGCACGGAACGTGGCAGATCGCGCCCGCCTCGAGCAGTGCGCCCACGACTGCGGTGCCGAGCGCGCCGGCGCCCCCCGTCACCACCACGTGTCGATCTTTAAAATCCATGCGACCCGCTCCCACTGGAGATCTGGCCGATCATCATTGCACCGTTTCCCCCGGCGCAACACGCCTGAGTGCGGCGGCACAGGTTCGCGGATCAGTCCCCGAAACTATTATTAGGATTGTATTTAATCCTGACACGGCCACATATTGCAATTTGCCGAATTGAAAAGGCAATAAGTGCCGACATTCAACGGCCTACGATTTTTTATACCTCCAAGAATCGACACTTTTTCGCGCTTGGCGCCGGTTTTCCGACCTCCGCCCGGGCCGAAAATTCCGGGATATCGGCGCCGCACCAATGCGCTTGAGCGCAAGCGGCAAAGCGCGCCATGCTGCGATTCGCTCGGGTGCCCGCGTGAAAGAATCGGGCGCCGCGGCAGGAGACCAGATGGCCGATTTCGACCTTGCCGTCATCGGCGGCGGCATCAACGGCGCGGGCATCGCCCGCGATGCCGCCGGGCGCGGCATCCGCGTGCTGCTGGTCGAGCAGAACGATCTCGCCTCGGCGACTTCGTCGGCCTCGACCAAGCTGATCCACGGTGGCTTGCGCTATCTCGAGCAGGGCGCGCTGCGGCTCGTGCACGAGGCGCTCGCGGAACGCGAGGTGCTGCTGCGCAATGCCCCACACCTGATCCGGCCGCTGCGCTTCCTGCTGCCGCATCACGACGCGCTGCGCCCGGCCTGGCAGCTGCGGGCGGGGCTGTTCCTCTACGACCGCCTCGGCGGGCGCGAGATCCTGCCCGGCACCGAGATCCTCGACCTCACCCACGGCGACGTCGCCGTGCCGCTGAAACGCCGGTACAAGGTCGGCTTCGAATATTCCGACTGCCGGGTCGACGATTCGCGGCTCGTCGTGCTCAACGCGGTCGACGCCGCCGAGCGCGGCGCGCTCATCCGCACCCGCACCCGGCTGGCCCGCGCCGATCGCGACGGCCTGGTCTGGCGGCTCGCGCTCAAATCGCGCGGCCGCCGCGACATCGTGACCGCGCGCGCCCTCGTCAACGCTACGGGCCCCTGGGTCGCGGTCACGGCGCAGCAGATCCTGCGGCGGGAAACCTCGATCCCGGTGCGGCTCGTCAAAGGCAGCCACATCGTCGTGCCGAAACTATTTGCGCACGACCACGCCTACATCTTCCAGAGCCGGGACGGCCGCGTCGTCTTCGCGATTCCCTACGAAGGAGATTTCACCCTGATCGGCACCACCGACGAGGATTACGACGGCGATCCCGGTGCGGTTGCGGCAAGCTCCGACGAGATCACCTATTTGTGCCGCACCGCGAACGCGTATTTCCGCGAGACCATCGGGCCCGAGCAAGTGGTCTGGGCTTACGCGGGCGTGCGGCCGCTGCACGGGGACCGCACGCAGGCGGCGAAGGACATCAGCCGCGATTATCTGCTCACGCTCGATGCTCCCTATCGCGAGGCGCCGCTGCTCACTGTGTACGGCGGCAAGATCACGACCTATCGCCGGCTCGCCGAGGCGGCGCTCGAGAAGATCGCGGATTTTTTCGTGACCGGGCCGGCCTGGACCGAGCACACGCCGCTTCCCGGCGGGGATTTTCCGTGGGACGGGCTCGAGGCGCTTGTCGCGCGCACGCGCGGGCTGTGGCCGTTCCTGAGCGAGGCGCATGCCAGACGTCTGGTTGCCGCGCACGGGACGCGGATCGATCGCATCCTCGGCCGGGCGCGCAGCCTCGAGGATCTCGGGCCCTGGTTCGGAACCGAGCTCGCCGGGGCCGAGGTCCGACATTGGATGCGGTGCGAATGGGCGGAGCGTGCGGAAGATGTGCTATGGCGCCGCTCCAAGCTGGGCCTGCGGCTCGGCCCAGCCGAGCGCGAAGCGCTGCAGCGCTTCATGGCGGACGCGGGCGTGGCGAGGACCGCCGCGGAATGATCAGGACGTTGTTGGGAGGCTATCGCATATGACGACCCGCTCGCTCCGGGTACCGCATGGGGGATGCGCTTGCCGACCCATGTGATCGCCATCGACCAGGGCACGACCTCGACGCGCGCCATCGCGTTCGGCGCATCCTGCCAGCCGGTCGCGGTCGCGCAGCAGGAATTTCGCCAGATTTATCCGGCGCCCGGCCTCGTCGAGCATGATCCGGAGGCGATCTGGACGACGACGGTCGAGACCGTGCGCGCGGTGATGGCGAAGGCCGGCATCGCGGCGAAGGAGGTCGCGGCGATCGGCATCGCCAACCAGCGTGAAACCACGCTGATCTGGGATCGCTCGACCGGCAACCCGATCCACAACGCGATCGTCTGGCAGGATCGCCGCACCGCCGATTTGTGCGCGAAGCTTGGCGCGGAAAATCACGAGCCGGAGGTCACGAAGAAGACCGGCCTCGTGCTCGATCCGTATTTCTCCGCCACGAAAATCGCGTGGCTGCTCGATCGCGTCGAGGGCGCGCGGAGCGCGGCGCAAGACGGCAAGCTCGCATTCGGCACCGTGGACAGCTTTCTGCTGTGGCGCCTCACCGGCGGCCGGGTGCACGCCACCGACGCGACCAATGCGGCGCGCACGCTTCTCCTCGATATCCGCCGCGGCGAATGGGAGGCCGGCCTGACCAAATTGTTCGGCGTGCCGTTGCCGCTGCTGCCGCAAGTGCGCGACTGCGCCGCGGATTTCGGCATCACCGAGCCCGGCCTGTTCGGCGGCCCGATCCGCATTCTGGGAATGGCCGGCGATCAGCAAGCTGCCACCATCGGCCAGACCTGCTTCGAGCCCGGCATGATCAAGTCGACCTACGGGACCGGCTGCTTCGCGCTGCTCAACACCGGCACTACCGCGGTGAGATCCCGCAGCCGCTTGCTGACCACCATCGCCTATCAGCTCGACGGCGTGCGCACCTACGCGCTCGAAGGCGCGATCTTCGTCGCCGGGGCGGCCGTGCAATGGCTGCGCGATGCCCTCAAGCTCATCGCGAGCGCCGCCGAATCCGGCGAGCTCGCGGCCAAATCCGATCCGGCCGAGCCGATCTATCTCGTGCCGGCGTTTGTCGGGCTCGGCGCGCCGTGGTGGGACCCCGACGCTCGCGGCGCGGTCTTCGGGCTCAGCCGCAACGCGGGCCGCGCGGAATTCGCCCGCGCCGCGCTCGAGGCGGTCGGCTACCAGACCCGCGATTTGCTCGCGGCGATGCGCGCCGATTGGCCCGGCACGGGCAGCACCGTGTTGCGGGTCGACGGCGGCATGATCGCCAACGAATATCTGCTCCAATTCCTCGCCGACATCTTGGCGGCGCCGGTGGACCGGCCGGCGGTTGCGGAGACGACCGCGCTCGGCGCCGCGTATCTCGCGGGCCGCCGCGGCGGCGTCTATCCCGACCTTGCCGCCTTCGCGGCGACCTGGAAGCTCGACCGCCGCTTCGAGCCGGCGATGG
>WNGL01005770.1_pt1 | contig 21562 bp, 18 predicted proteins | sample 5400591 | NCBI WGS metagenome assembly WNGL01 (sample SAMN13153377, study PRJNA577476) | soil metagenome | isolation source: 80 cm soil or saprolite under Garry oak tree replicate 1 | place: USA:California | collected 2016-06-15 | reverse complement strand
AAGGATCGACGCACGTGAAACGACTGATGGCTGCTGTGATGGCGACGGCGACCGTGGGGACGTGGGGATGCGGGTACAACACGATCCAGACGTTGGACGAGCAGGTGAACGCCGCCGCCTCGCAGATCAAGGTGCAGCTGCAGCGGCGGGCGGACCTGGTGCCGAATCTCGTCGAGACCGTGAAGGGGTACGCCAAGCAGGAGCAGACGGTTTTCATTGCGGTGGCCGATGCGCGCGCCAAGCTCGCGGGGGCGGTGCAGTCGGGCGATCTGCAGCAGATGGCGCAGGCCAACGCCGCGCTCACCGCACCGCTGGGGCGGCTGCTCGCGATCGCCGAGAATTATCCGCAGCTCAAGTCCAACGAGAACTTCCGCGCGCTCCAGGACCAGCTCGAGGGCACGGAGAACCGCATCGCGGTGGCGCGCCAGGACTACAACGACGCGGTCAACCGGTACAACGCCTACATCCGGCGGTTTCCGCAGGTGTTGACGGCGAAGCTGCTCGGGAAGGGGCCACGTCCGTACTTCGAGCTGGAGCCCGGCGCCGCGCAGGCGCCGAAGGTGAACTTCTCGAGATAGGCGGATAGGCGGTTAGGCGAATAGGCGGTTAGATGGTTGGTAAGTGAAGGGGGGCTCCGGCGACCGCAGCCCCCCTCATCATTCTCTATCCGCCTAACCGCCTAACCGGCTGTCAGTCCACGATCGCGTCCGGGAGGACGTACTTGATCGGGTTCACCGGCTTGCCGTTGACCCACACCTCGTAGTGCAGGTGCGGGCCGGTGGACAGGCCGGTCGACCCGACGAGGGCGATCTTCTGGCCGCGCTTCACGCGCTGGCCGCGGGCCACGAGGATCTTCGAGCAGTGCGCGTAGCGGGTGACGAGGCCGTACCCGTGATCGAGTGTGACCATGTTGCCGTACCCTTCTTCCCACTTCACGTCGGTCACGATGCCGGAGGCGGGCGCCTCGATCTCGGCCCCCATCTGCGCGGTGACGTCGATCCCCTCGTGCGGTCGCGCGAGATGGAGGATGGGGTGCACCCGCTCGGCCATGAAGGCGCTCGTGAGCCAGCCCCGGGTGGGCATGATCGAGGGGTAAGCGGCGAGCTGCGCCCTGTGGCTCGACAGCGAGTCGTACGCCTGGTTCACCGAGCGCACCAGGATGTTGGCGCGGCGCAGCAGCTCGTCCATGTCGACGCGGGCGGCGAGCGCCTGCTGGCCGTTCGGGCCCAGCGCGGCGAGGCTGTCGCGCTCCGACCAGCTCCCCGACGGGCCGCCGATGCCGCCCCGCTGCACGCCAGCGTCGGTGGGGTTGAGCCCTGCCAGCAGGCGCAGCTCCTGCTCTCGGGCGCTGAACCTGGTGAGCGTGTCGCGCAAACCGACGAGTCGCTCGCGCATGCGTTGGATCTCGTCGGCCAGGAGACGGTTCTCCCGCTCGAGCGCGCGGCTCCGCGTGATGCTGACCCCGCGCGCGATGGCGGCGCCGCCCAGCACGAGGAACAGGAGCGCGATCACGCTCCCGATCCCCACCAGGGCCTTCACCACCGTCTGCGACAGCTCCACGGCGCGGGAGGCTCCCGAGCCGTGAGGCACCAGCATGACGGTCCAGCGTCGCTCCGTTTTCCTGCGCATGCGGCTAATTCGCTACCTCGCGTCAACTGCACATGATCGGCGTCGCATGAAACGGCACCGCCAACCGTAACGCAATGCCGGACAGGGCGTTGGGTCCGGCTCCCGTGGTGGGAGTGCTAACATACGAGCCGCGGCAGAAGCCGTCAACACGCGGCGTCGTGACCTACGTCACCAGCTTCCGGGCACCATGCGGAGTGCGCTCGGGCTTCGGGAAAAGTACCGGCGGTTTGGCCACTTGCAGACGCTCGGCTGAGAGCGACTCGAGGTCGTCCAGGCGAATCGTCTCGAGGGGGGCTCGCTCGCCGAACAGCGCCCAGACCGTTCGGGCCGCGCCGGGGATGAAGGGGGCGGCGAGCACCGCGAGCCGGGCCACGGTGCGGGCCAGGGTCGCGAGCACCGTGTCGAGCTCCGCGTCCCGGCCCGCCTTCGCGAGCTTCCACGGCGCGGTCTCCTCGATGTACCGGTTGGCGCGCGCCGCGAGCTCCATCCACTGCGCCGCGCCCTGCTCGAGCGCGAGCGCGTCCATGGCGCGCGCGTACGCGGCGACGGTCTCCCGCGTCGCCGTCTCGATCGCGGCAGTGTGCGCCGCTGGGTCGCGCGGTACCGTGCCGCTGCGATAGCGGTGCAGCATGGCGAGCGAGCGGGACACCAGGTTGCCGAAGGTGTCCGCCAGCTCCGACGTGTAGCGGGCGTCGAACCGCTCCCAGGTGAAGTCGCCGTCGTTCTCGAACCCGATCTCGCGCAGCAGGAAGTAGCGCAGCGCGTCGGCACCGCGGAAGTCGATCGCCTCGTCCACGCTGAGCGTGCCCCCGCTCGACTTGGAGACCTTGGCGCCGCCCCACTGCACGTAGCCGTGCGCCCACACCTGGCGCGGGAGCGCCAGCTCCGCGCTGAGCAACATGGCGGGCCACAGGGCGCAGTGGAGCCGTGTGATCCCCTTGCCGATCACGTGGAGGTCGGCAGGCCAGAGTCGCTCGAAGCCGGGCTCGGGGAAACCCGCCGCGGTGATGTAGTTGATGAGCGCGTCGAACCACACGTACACCGTGTGGTCGGCCGCGCCCGGGAAGGGGATGCCCCACGGAAAGCGGGCGCGGGAGATGGAGACGTCCTGCAGCCCGTCTTCGAGCAGGCGCAGGATCTCATTCCGCCGGATCGCGGGCTCCACGCGAAACTCCCCCGACGTGATGAGCCCGTGGATCCGCTGGGCGTACCGGCTCAGGCGGAAGAAGTAGTTGGTCTCCTTCATCCGGATGAGATCGAGCGTCGGGTGCTCCACGCAGCGCCCGTTGACGATTTGCGACTCCTGCTTGAACTCCTCGCAGCCCACGCAGTACAGCCCCTCGTACTCGCCCGAGAACAGGTCGTCGGGATGCCGCTCGCGGATGCGGTCGATGAACGCGGTGACGGCCTTGGCGTGCCGCGGCTCGGTCGTGCGGATCCAGTCGTCGTGGGAGCAGGCGAGGCGCCGCCACGTGTCGGCGAAGCGGGCGGCGATGCGGTCCACCCACGCCTGCGGCGCCAGGTGGTTCTTGTCGGCCGCTTGCGCGACTTTCTGACCGTGCTCGTCCATCCCCATCACGAAGTGCACGTCGTCGCCGCGCAGGCGCCGATACCGCGCGATGCAGTCGGCGCCGATCTTCTCGAGGGCGTGGCCCAGGTGTGGCTCGCCGTTCGAGTAGTCGATCGCCGTCGTGAGATAGAACTTAGACACGGGGGGGTCCGCCGGCGGCGGTCGCCTCGAGCTCGCTCGTGAGACGCTCCAGCGCGACGACCCGTGCGTCGCCCGACTCGGCCTGCAGGGTCACGCGCTCGCGGAAGATGTCGACGGCCAGCACGCGCTCGAGCCCGACCGCCGTGCGCAGCACCTTGCCCTCCTTGGGGAAGCGCTTGCGCGCCTGCACGTAGAAGTCGTGCTCGTAGCGGAGACAGCACAGCAGCCGCCCGCACCCCCCCGAGATCTGCGACGGGTTGAGCGAGAGGTGCTGGTCCTTGGCGAGCGACAGGCTCACGGGCCGGAGCTCCGGCAGCCAGCTCGAGCGGCAGTACTGGCGGCCGCAGCGACCCACGCCGTCCAGCCGCTTCGCCTCGTCCCGCGCGCCGATCTGGCGCAGCTCGATGCGCGCGTGGAACAGACTTGCCAGGTCCCGCACCAGCGCCCGGAAGTCGACGCGCTGCTCGGCCGTGAAGTAGATCGTGAGCCTGCGGCGATCCCACTGCCACTCGGCGTCCGACACCTTCAGCGCGAGGCCGTGCGCCTGGGCGCGCTCGCCGACGGCGCGCCGCACGCTTTCCTCTTCGGTGTGGAGCAGGTCCGCCGCTCGGGTGTCGTCGGCGCCGGCGCGGCGCACGATCTTGCGCTCGACGGCCGGCGGGGCCCCCTCCGCGAGCGCGCACCCGTGGCAGCCGCCGCCGCACTTGCGCTCGGCCGTCGCTCCCGTGGCGGAGACCCGGCCGTAGTCGTGCCCGCGCTCGACCTCCACGATCACCGCCTCGTGCAGGGCGAGCGCGTCGTCAAACGGCCAGAGGAAGTATTCCTTGCGGTTCCCTTTGAACCGGACTTCGACGACGGAACTCAACTCATTTCCCGCTGAGTGCACCCATCGAAAGGTACTTCTCCTCGCGCCGTTTGAGGAGCTTGACGATCCGCAGCTTGTCGAGCTGGGCGAGGTGCCGGCGCAGTGCCGAGCCGAGCGTCTCGGCTGTGGCGTCGGGGTCGGCGTGGGCGCCGCCCGGGGGTTCGGGTACGATCTCGTCGATGACGCCGAGCTGCAACAGGTCCTGGGCCGTGATCTTCAGCGCCTCGGCGGCGCGCTCGCGCTGGCTCGCGTCCTTCCACAGGATCGCGGCGCACCCTTCGGGCGAGATCACCGAGTACACGGCGTTCTCGAGCATCAGCACCCGGTCGCCGAGCCCGATGCCGAGCGCGCCGCCGGAGCCGCCCTCGCCGATGATGACCGTGAGGATCGGGGTCCGGAGCCCCGCCATCTCGAGCAGGTTGTGGGCGATCGCCTCGGCCTGCCCGCGCTCCTCGGCGCCGATCCCGGGGTAGGCGCCGGGCGTGTCCACCAGAGTGACGACAGGGGCGTGGAACTTCTCGGCCAGCTTCATCAGGCGTAGCGCCTTGCGATACCCCTCGGGGTGGGCCATTCCGAAGTTGCGCCGCAGGTTCTCTTTCGTGTCCCGCCCTTTCTGATGCCCGATCGCCATGACGGTCTGCCCGTCGAGACGCGCCCATCCTCCCACGATCGCCGGATCGTCGCGGAACAGCCGGTCGCCGTGCAGCTCCACGAAGTCGCTGAAGACGCTGCGCAGGTAGTCCAACGTGTAGGGGCGCTTGGGATGCCGCGCCACCTGGACCCGCTGCATCGGCGTGAGATTCCTGTAGATCTGCACGCGCAGCTCGGACAGCTTCTGCTCGAGCGGCTGCAGCTCCTTCGCCACGTCCACGGCCCCCTCGCCCGCGACGCGCTTCAACTCCTCGATCTGACGCTCGAGCTCCAGCAGGGGACGCTCGAAGTCGAGCGTATGGGTCGCCATCGGTCAGGTCGCCTTCACGAGTTGCACGCGCTCGGCGCCGAGCAGGTCCCGCAGCGCCGCCAGCAGGTCGTCCGCCACCGCCACGCGCAGGGACCGGCTCCGCAGCCGCGCCTGGGTGCCGTTCCCCCCGTATTCCAGCAGCACCGGCGCCGGGCCGGGGTGCGAAGCGCACAAAGCCGCGACCGCGCGCGCCACGTCGGGCGGCGGCGGGTCCGCGCTGGGCCAGCGCAGCGCGATCCCGATCGCCCCGCTGTCCTTCAGCTCGTCCAGCGGGCGGGCCGCGTCGACGATGAACGGGGCCTGCTCCTCGTCCCGGTCCCGCGCGCTGTGACCGCCCGTGAAGAGCAGCGCCCCGTCGGCATGGATCACGTCGTTCAGCTTGGCCCACGCCTCCGGAAAGACCAGCGCCTCCGCGGTGCCGTGGAAGTCCTCCAGCGTGAGCCGGGCGTACTCGGCGCCGCTGCGCTTGGAGATCTGTCGTTTCAAGGCGGTCACCAGCGCGGCGATCGCTACGCGCTGGTCGCTCCACTGGCCCAGCGTCGCCGTCGTCCGGGTCCCGAAAAGCTCCACCTCCGCGCGGTACTTGGCGAGGGGGTGCCCGGAGATGAAGAAGCCGAGCACGCCCTTCTCGCGCGTCAGGCGGTCGTGCTCGGTCCAGGCCTCGACGTCCGGGAGGCGGGATGCGGGATGTGGGATGGGCGTCTCCTCGCCGAACAACGCGACTTGGCCCGAATCGCGGTCCTCCTGGCGGGCTTGCGCCTCGGAGAACTCCGTGTCGAGCGCGGCCACGAGCTGGGCCCGATGCCCGCCGAGCGAATCGCAGGCCCCGGCGTCGATCAACGCCTCCACCACCCGCTTGTTGCAGAGCCGGAGGTCGATCCGCTCGCACAGATCCACGAGCGAGCGGTACGGCCCTGCCGCCCGGCGTCCGGCGATGATCGACTCGATGGCGCTCTGGCCGACGTTCCTCACGGCCCCGAGGCCGCACCGCACCCGGCGTTCGCCGACCACCGTGAACTTGAACCCCGACTCGTTCACGTCGGGCGGGAGCACCTCGAGCCCGAGCTCGCGGGCCCCGGCGATGTATTGCACGACCTTGTCGGTGTTGCCGATTTCCGATGAGAGCAGTGCCGCCATGAATTCGGCGGGATGATGCGTCTTGAGCCAGGCGGTCTGATAGGAGAGAACGGAATAGGCGACCGCGTGCGATTTGTTGAACCCGTACCGGCCGAACGTCTCGATCTGGGCGGCGATGTCCGCGATGCCGCGCCGGTCGTGGCCGCGCGCCACGGCGCGCTCGACGAAGCGGCCGAGCTCCTGCTGAATCAGCTCCTGGTCCTTCTTCCCCACCGCCTTGCGCAGCACGTCCGCTTCGGCGAGCGAGAACCCGGCCAGCACGTTGGCGATCCGCATCACCTGCTCCTGGTAGGTGATGACGCCGTACGTGGGCTTGAGGATCTCCTCGAGCGCGGGGTGGGGGTAGCGCACTTGCTCGCGGCCCAGTTTGCGGTTGATGAAGACGAGGTGCATGCCGGTGTCGAGCGGCCCCGGGCGGAGCAGCGCGTTGGTCGCCACCAGGTCGTCGAACCGGTCGCACTGCATGTTGCGCAGCGTGTCCGTCGCGAGCGGCGACTCGAACTGGAACACCCCGGCGGTGCGCCCCGAGCGGAGCAGCCGGTACACCGCGGGATCCTCGAGGTCGAGCGCGTCCATGTCGAGCGGGCGGCACCTGGGGCGCGATGCAGACGGGGACGTACTCCGTGAGTGGCCCGGGGGCGATCACGATGCCCGCGGCGTGCACCGAGGCGTGCCGGGCCAGCCCCTCGATGCGCGAGCCGAGGTCGAGCACCTTGCGGACCCGCTCGTCCTGCTCGGCGGCCGCGCGCAGCTCCGGCACCTTCTCGGCCGCCTCGGCGAGGCTCAGCGAGTAGGCGGGGCCCGACGGGATCGTCTTGGTGAGCCGATCCACGTCTCCCACCTCGAGGCGCAAGGTGCGGGCCACGTCGCGGAACGCCGCCCGCGCCTTCAACGTCCCGAAGGTGATAATCTGGCCCACCGACTCGCGCCCGTAGCGCGAGCGCACGTACTCGATCACCTCGCCCCGCCGCTCGAAACAGAAGTCGAGGTCGATGTCGGGCATCGTCACCCGCTCGGGATTGAGGAAACGCTCGAACAGCAGGTCGAACTTGAGGGGATCGATGCTCGTGATGCCGAGCGCGTATGCGACGAGCGAGCCGGCGGCGGAGCCGCGTCCCGGGCCCACGGGGATGCCGCGGTCCTTGGCGGCCTTGATGAAGTCGTAGACGATGAGGAAGTACCCGGCGTAGCCGGTGCGGGAGATGACGTCGAGCTCGTACTGGAGGCGCTGCTCCACCTCGGGCGGCACGGGGTCGCCGTAGCGGCGCCGCGCTCCGTCACGCGCCAGGTGCACCAACAGGTCGGTGTCGCTCGCGAACTCCGCGGGACGAGGGTACTGCGGCAGGTAGTAGCGCTTCTCGAAGTCGAACTCGCACAGCGCCGCCAGTCGTGCCGTCTCCGCGATGACGTCGGGGCGGTCCGGGAACAGCGCGCACATCTCCTGCTCCGACTTGACGTAGCTCTCCCGCCCGAAGAACCGGAACCGGTTCGGGTCGTCGAGATCCTTTCCCGTGCCGATGGCGAGCAGCACGTCGTGGGCCTCGGCGTCGTCCTTGCGGAGATAGTGCGCGTCGTTCGTCGCCACCACGGGCACGCCCAGCTCGGCCGCCAGCCGAAACATGCCCTCGGTGACGAGCTTCTCCTCGGGGATGCCGTGGCTCTGGACCTCCAGCCAGAAGCCGTCCGGCCCGAACAGGTCGGCGAAATACCGGGCGCTCGCCTTCGCCGCCTCGTAATTCCCCTGCCGCAGGTACAGGGCGACTTCGCCCGACAGGCAGGCGGCGAGCGCGATCAGCCCGTCCTTGTGCCGCTCCAGCACTTCGCGGTCGATGCGCGGCCGGCGGTAATAGCCCTCGAGGAAGCCGATGGACGAGAGCGCGACGAGGTTGCGGTAGCCGGTGCGGTTGCGGGCGAGAAGCACGAGGTGCGAGTAGTCGGCGGGGGCGCCGCTCAGGCGCTCGCGCCGCTGGCGGCTCCCGAAGGCGAGGTACGCCTCGAACCCGAGGATCGGCCGGATGTTGCGGGCCTTCGCCTCCGCGTAGAACTGCCAGGCCCCGTGGAGGTTGCCGTGATCGGTGATCGCCAGCGAGTCCATGCCGAGTGCCTGGACGTGGTCCAGCAGATCGGGAATGCGGTTGGCGCCGTCGAGGAGGGAGTATTCGCTGTGCGTGTGAAGATGTACGAACGCCATCTCGACTACCGCGCTCCCGCCCGCCGATCGAGCTCCTCGAGCACCCGTTCCAGGGGCAACCGCTTCGCTTCGAGCAGCACCAGGAGATGATAGAGGAGATCGGCCGCCTCGCTGGCGAGGCGCGCGCCGTCCTCGGCGGTGGCCGCGACCACCGTCTCCACCGCCTCCTCGCCCAGCTTCTGCGCGACCCGCGCGACCCCTTCGCCCAACAGGCGCGCGGTGTAGGATCCGTCCGGCCGCTCGCGCGCACGGTGCGCGATGGTGCCGGCGAGGCGAACGAGGGTGCCGCCCGTGGGCTCACCGAAGCAAGTGGGGGCGCCCGTGTGGCAGGCCGGCCCGGTCTGGCGCACGACGTAGAGCACCGCGTCGCCGTCGCAGTCGACGCGCACCTCCGCCACGGCCTGCGTGTGCCCGGAGGTCTCCCCCTTCTTCCAGAGGCCGCCCCGGCTGCGGCTGTGGTAACGCGCCTCGCCGGTGTCGCGCGTGCCCTCGAGCGCCGCCCGGTCGGCATAGGCCACCATCAAGACCTCGCCGGCGATGGCGCTTTGAGCGACGACGGGGACGAGTCCATCGTCCCCGAAGCGCACGTCCTCGATCCAGTTGTGGGCGGTCACGTCGGGAAGATACCGGCGCTTCTGCGCATTGTCAAAATGCCGCGCGGCAATAACTTTTGCGCCGATGCGTTGGTTCGCGAGCGCGTTCGCGCTGGGCCTGATGATGGCCCTGTTTCATCGGCTCACCGCGGGCGGCGCGCTCGAGGCGCGCGCCACGCTCGCGCTCGGGTTCCTGCTACTGGCGGCGCAGCTGGGCGGCGACATCGCGCGGCGGGCGCGGTTGCCCCGCATCACAGGCTACCTGCTGACAGGCTTCGCCGTCGGGCCCGCGTGGCTCGGGCTCGTCCGAGCGGACGAGGTCGGAGCGCTGCGGCTCATCGCGGACGCGGCCGTCGCGCTGATCGCGTTCGCCGCGGGGAGCGAGCTGACGCTCGACACGCTACGGCGCGAGCGCGTAGGCCTGACGCGCCTCGCGGGCGGCGCGATCTTGTTTCCCTTCGCCGCCGTGGCGGCGGTGATGTTCAGTGTGGGCCTGTGGTTTCCGGTGACCGTGCATCAACCGGTCGGTGATCGCCTCGCCGTGGCCCTCGTCCTCGGGACCGTCGCCGCCGCATCCTCGCCGGTCGTGAGCATGGCGGTGATCGGCGAGCTCGACGCGCGGGGCCCGTTCGCCCGCGCTGTCCTCGCGGTCTCGGTCGCCCAAGACGTCGCCGTCATCGTCCTCCTCTCCCTCGTGCTCGCGGTGGCCAGGCTGCTGACGAGCGCCGGCGCGGTCAATCTGCTCGTCGCGGGGACGGCTCTGGCGCACCTCGTCGGCTCGGTCGCCGTCGGCGCGGCGCTGGGCTACGCCCTGGCGGCCTACGTACGCTCCTTCAAGCGGGACACGGCGCTGTTGCTCGTCGCTGCGGCGTTCATCGCCGCGGAAGCCGCGCAGCTGGTGCATCTCGAGACGGTGCTCGTGGCGCTGACGGCCGGGTTCTGTGTGAGAAACTTCTTCCCCGTCGAGAACGAGCGCCTGCGCGGCGCCCTGCGGCGCGGCTCCCTGCCGCTGTACCTCGTGTTCTTCACCCTGGCGGGCGCCGGCCTGCACCTGGAGGTGCTGGCAAACCTGTGGCCTTGGGTGCTGCTCGTCGCAGGGCTGCGGGTGGTGGCCTTGCGCTACGGCGTCGTCTGGGCGGGCCGGGACCCGGCGGTGAGCCCGGTCCTGGCGCGGGAGGGGTGGCTGGGCCTTATCTCGCAGGCGGGAGTGGCGTTGGGGCTCGCCGCCGTGGCGCGACGGGCGATCCCGGGGTGGGGGGTCTCGCTCGAGACCCTGATCGTGGCGATGATTGGGGTCCACGAGCTAGTGGGCCCGATCTGCTTCCGGCGGGCCCTGCGCCTGGCCGGCGAAGTGAGGGAGGGGGAACATGGTGGGGAGAATGCTGAGCCGGATCGGGCTGTGCTCGCTCCTGGCGGCGGGGTGTAGCGAATCGAGCGGGCCGCTGGCCCCATGCACGGCCGGCGCGCCGCTCGTCAACCTCACGGCTGGCGAGTACCGGTCCGCCGACCCCAGGCCCAGCGGCGACTTCGTCCTCCGTGCGGTGCGCGGCGCGGGTTGCGTCGCGTTCGCCGCCAATCAGTCGGGGTCGGACATCGAGTACCTGCTCGTGCCGCAGGCCGCCACGGGGACGCCGGGCGGCAAATCGTCCTTCTGGTTGCGGGGGGCGACGGTGGTGGCGCTCGCTGCCCCTGCGGTCTCCGCCGCGCTCTCCCCTCAGCTCGCGCCGGCCGCCCGGTTCCACGAGTTCCTGCGCGAGAGCGAGCAGCAGCTCTATCTCAACAACCCCCCAACGATCCACCCCTTCACCGCGCCACGCGTCGCCCTGACCCCCCCGAGCCCGGGGGACGTCGGCACCTTCAGCGCCTGCTCGGACCTGAACTGCACGAGCAAGACCACCGTGACGGCCACCGCGAAGCAGGTCGGGGCGCACATCGCCATCTTCGTGGACGACAACGCGCCGCCAGGCGGGCTGAGCGCGGCGGACCTCATCTCGCTGCGCTACAAGTTCGACACGCTGCTGTACGTGCGGGACACCCTGGCGTTCGGCCGGGAGACGGACATCGACGGGAACGGCGTGGTGATCGTGTTGATGACGAACGCCGTGAACCAGCTCGTCAGCGCGTCCGAGTGTGGCGCCGGGTTTGTGGCGGGCTACTTCTACGGCGCGGACCTGATCTTTGGTCAGGGCAATAACGGAGAGGTCTTCTACTCGCTCGTGGCGGACCCGTTGGGGACCTTGAGCTGCCCGCACTCCGTCGCCCAGGTGAACAGCCTCGTCCCGGTGACGTTCATCCACGAGTTCCAGCACATGATCAGCTTCGGCCAGCACTACCTCAGGCGCGCCGGCGCCCCCGAGGTGCTGTGGCTCAACGAGGGGCTCTCGCACTACGCGGAGGAGATGGGAGGCCGCACCTACCTCGACGTGCCGGTGCCGGACACCGCGACGTTTTGTGACTTCGTGCAGGGGGACCTGCACAACGCGGGCCAGTACTTCGGCGCGCCCCAGAACCACTTCCTGCTCGCCACCGAGGGGATCGGGACCCTGGCGGAGCGGGGTGCGATGTGGCTGTTCGTGCGCTACCTCGTCGACCAGACGGCCGCAAGTACCTCACTGGCCGACGCAGACGCGGTCACGCGCCAGCTCGACCAGACGACGTTCACGGGGGCGGCCAACGTGGAGCATGTGACGGGCAGGCCGTTCGCCGAGACGGTGGCGCACTGGGCGCTCGCGAACTACGTGTCCGACCTGCCCGGGTTTCCGGCGCCGCCGGCCCTGCCGGAGCTGCGGTACAAAGTGTGGAGCTTCCGCGCGGACTACTCCACACTGAGCGCGCGCTGCCCGGCGCCGAACGGCATCCCGGGCAGCTTTCCGCTCGCTCCGGCCACGGGGCCGGGCGACGCGGTGAACCTGAGCGACACGCTGCGCGCGGGGTCCGGTCTGTACTACCTGGCGCAGCAGAGCGCCGGGGCGGCGGGCTTCACCCTGCTCTTTAGCGACGGGCGGGGCTTCGCGCTCCCGGACGCGCTCGTGCCGCGGCTCAATGTGATCAGGATCAAGTAATGCGAACTCTGCTCGACGTCGTTCTGCTCGACGTCGTTGTGATTGCATCCCTCACCGCCCAGGCGGAAGGCAGCCCGGTCCTCCTGCTCCCGGCCTCCACCCGGTCGGCGGGGCTGGGTGGGGCGGGAGCGGCGCTCGTTGGGGACGCCGGCGCCGTATTCGCGAACCCGGCCGGGATCGCGACGATCCGCCACCTCTCGGTCGAGGGCTCGTACGAGCGGTATCTCGCGGGCGCGACCCTGTCCGTGGCGGCCCTCGCGTTGCGACTGGGCCGGCTCAACTGGGGCGCGGGCGCCGCGGCCCTCGACTACGGCGCCGGGTCGGCGACCGACCTGCTCGGCGTCTCGTCGCTGGTGTTCCGCACCGGGGTGATTGCGCTCGGCGGGTCCGCCAAGTACCTCCGCCAGGAGGTGGGCGGCTCCAGCGCGGACGCCTGGGCCGGCGACGCCGGCGTCGCGGTCGCCGTCTTCGACATCATGGCGCTTGGCGCGAGCGTCCAGAACATCGGCGGCGGGCGCAGCGGCGCCCCGCCGCTGCCGCGCCGCACGCGGGCGGGGTTCACGATGAATTACGTCGATCCGCAGGGGACCTTCCGGCTGCTCACGACCGTCGAGGGACAGTGGCCCGAGGGCCACGCGGCGGTGCTCGTCGCGGGCCTCGAGGCCGGCGTGGTGGCGCGCGGGGTCGGGATCGTAGGGCGGGTGGGCGGGACGGGCCACTCGGCGCCGAGCGACGCGTCGCCCGTCACTGTGGGCGGCGGGCTGGAGCTGGGCCGCCTGCACCTCGACTACGCCTACCAGGGCTACGACGCGCCGGACGGCGGTCGTCACCGCTTCGGGCTGCGATGGACGCCCTGACGGAGCGGCGCCCACCGCGCTGGGGGCGGCTGGCCCGGCGGATGGCCGCTTGGCTGCTGATCGGCGTCCCGGTGCTGCTCGTGCTGGCGTTGCTGCTGAGCGAGGACGTACGCTATGTGGCGCGGGCGGGGCTGGAGGAGGCGCGCATCCTCTTCCGGCGACGGCCGATCGCGCCGCTCGTGGCGGACGCGCGGACCCCGCCCGAGCTGCGCCGGCGGCTGGCGCTCGTGCTGGCGGCGCGGGCCTACGCGGCGGACGCCCTGCGCCTGTCGGTCGGGGACACGTATACGACCTACGTGGACACGGGCCGCGACACCCTGCTGCTCGTGCTCTCCGCCAGCCGGCGTGACCAGCTGCGCGCCTACACGTGGCGGTTCCCGATCGTGGGCGCCGTCCCCTACAAGGGGTACTTCAGCGCTGAGCGGGCGCGCCGCGCCACGGCGGAGCTGGAGCGCGATGGCTACGACACCTACCTTCGCCCCGCGGCCGCGTTCTCCACGCTGGGCTACTTCAGCGACCCGCTCCTCTCCAACGCGGTAGGCCGCGACACGATGGAGCTCGTGGCCACCGTGATTCACGAGCTCGCCCACAACACGCTCTACGTGAAGAGCCAGACGCCGTTCAACGAGAGCTTCGCGAGCTTCGTGGGGTATCGGGGCGCGGAGGCGTTCTTCCGCGCGCGCGGGGACACGCTGGATGGGAGGCGGGCGGCGGCGCGCTGGCGCGACGAGCGCACGCTCGACGTGCTCTGGTCCGAGCTGGCCCGCCGCCTCGACTCGGCGTACGCCGGCGCGCCCAGCGGTCCGGCGCTGGAGCGGGCGCGGGCGACCCTGTTCGGCTGGGCGCGCGGGCAGCTGACGGGTCCGGTGGGGCAGGGGCTCGAGACTTACGACTGGCGCTGGTTCGCGGACGCGCCGCTCAACAACGCGGTCGTGATCGCCCAGCGGCTGTACCGCATGAACCTGAACCTGTTCGATGCGGTGTACCTGCAGAACAACGCCGACATCGCGGAGACGATCCGCGCCATCCAGGTCCGCGTCTTCACGCAGCCGGACCGCGATCCCTACAAGGCGCTGTACTCCCGACCGGGGGTGCCGGGGGAGGACTAGTTCCCCCTGAGCCGCTCCGCATCCGCCACCCGCTGCAGCGCGATCGCGTACGCGGCCGTGCGCAGCGTCACGCCCTTCACCTTCGCCAGGTCGCGCACCGCCGTGTACGCCTTCGTGATCGTGGCCTTCAGCTCCTGATTGACCCGCTCGTGCGACCAGCGGTACTGCTGCAGGTTCTGCGACCACTCGTAGTAGCTCACCGTCACGCCCCCCGCGTTCGCGAGGAAGTCCGGAACGACGGCAATCCCTCGTTCCTCGAGGATCCGGTCCGCCGTGGGGGTGGTCGGCTCGTTGGCGCCTTCGACCACCACCTTGCAGTCGATGCGCCGCGCGTTGTGCTCCCTGGTGATCACACCGCCCAATGCCGCGGGGACGAGCCAATCGCACGGGACGCTCCACAGCTCGTCGTTGGAGACTGCCCGGCCCCCCGGCCACTCGGTGACGGGCCGTCCCGCCGCGGCGTGCGCGAGCAGTCCGGGGACGTCGAGCCCCGCCTCGTTCACGACCCCGCCGCTCACGTCGCTCACGGCGAGCACCATCGCGCCGGCTTCGGCGACGAGGAGGCGTGCGAGATGACTCCCCACGTTCCCGAACCCCTGAATCACGACGCGGCTGCCCTGGAGGGGGACGCCGAAGTCGCGGGCATATTCCGCCATCACGTACATCACGCCGCGGCCCGTCGCCTCCTCGCGCCCGAGCGAGCCGCCGAGCGACACCGGCTTGCCGGTGACCGCGGCGGGGGTGTAGCCGTGGCGGCTCGAGTATTCGTCGAGGATCCAGGCCATCACCTGCGCGTTGGTGTTGACGTCCGGAGCGGGGATGTCACGGTAGGGGCCGAGCACGATGGAGATGCGCTGGGTGAAACGGCGGGTGAGCCGCTCCAGCTCGAGCTTCGAAAGCCGCTTGGGGTCGACGGTGACGCCGCCCTTCGCCCCGCCGAACGGGATGTCCATGAGCGCGGTCTTCCACGTCATGATGGTGGCCAGGCCCAGCACTTCGTCGTGGTCCGCCTCGGGGTGGTAGCGGATTCCCCCTTTGCAGGGGCCACGCGCGCCGTTGTGCTGGATGCGGTACCCCGTGAACACCTCGATGCGGCCGTCGTCCATCCGGACCGGCACCTCGACCTGCACCTCGCGGAACGGCGCCATCAGGATGCGCCGCATGTAGCTCTCGAGGTTGATCAGGTCGGCCGCGCGCTCGAACTGACTCTCCACGATGGCCTTGCCCGACATCGTGGCGCGGGCGGGGGGAGCGCTCACGAGCACCTCCGGGAAGGGGTCAGGCCGGGTGTAGCCGGCGGCCGGCGCACCGAGCCGCCGGGTGCTGGGCCTCGGACATCGCGTGCGCGGGGTTGGGCATGCGGAGGTGGCGCTGGCCGGCGTCGGTGAGAACGCCGATCACGTCGGTGCCCGCCTCCGCGGGGTCCTCAGCGGGGTGCTCCAGCACGAACGTGAGTCCGGAGCCGTGCTGTCGCACGGCGGCGCCGAGCTGCGCCCAGTTCGCGTCGGCCCCGAGCGGGCGCTCCGCCACGACGAGCGGCGTCGCCTCCGGATCGAACGCGCTGGGGGCGACGAGGGGGGCATTCAAGGAGCGCGCCAGCTGCTCCCAGGCGGGGAGCGCCGGCCCGAGGGCTACGACCTGGCCGAAGCGCCAGCCGGAGTCACGGGCCACCTCGAAGAACGCCTTGACGAGCACGGCGTCGCTCGGCGCTACGGGCCCCGCGTCGGGGGTCAGCACCACCGTTCCCGTGTCGGCGAACCAGCGCTCCGCGGGGCTCAGCTGGTCCGGCCGCCGCGGCGCGTAAAAGACGTAGCGCTGTGTGGCCGCGATCTCGCGCTCCGCCTCCTCCCGCTGCTCGCCGTGCTCCGCGGCCTGGGCGGCGCCCTCGAACGCCACCTCGGCCGCCTGGTAGCGCCCCGCGTCGCGCAGGATGCGGCCGCGCAACCGCAGCGTCTCCGTGTGGGGCTCGAGCGCGAAGGCGCGGTCGAGCGCCAGGAGGGCGCGGTTACGGTCGCCCAGACGATAGGCCGCGTACCCCAGCTCGTGCCATACGAGCGCGAGGTCGGGGTCCGATTCGACCGCTTGGTCCAGCACGGCGAGGGCCTCGCGGTAGCGACCGAGCTCCGTCAGGGCGGCGCCCTTCAGCGTGAGCGCGAACGCCGATTCGCCGAACTGCGCCGCCGCGCCTTCGGCCACGCGCAGCGCGTCGGCCGCGCGTCCGCCGCGCCGCAGCAGCTCGAAATACTCCGCCCAGCAGGGCTTGAGCAGGGGGTGTGAGGCGAGCACCGCGCGATAGGCGTCCGCCGCCTCGGTCACGCGCCCTTCCCGAGCCAGCCAGCGCGCGCGGGCCAGGGCCCGCTCGCTCGGCGCGTCGGGGAACAGCTCGTACTCGGCGGTCGTGCGCATGGCGGAGAATCTATCCGCCGCCGCATCGCTGGCTAGCGGCGCGTCGCCGGTCTAAATTCTTCGCGCCATGGACACGGACCGCCTGCTGCAACAGCTCACGGACTTTCTGCGCATCCCGTCCGTCTCGACGCTCCCCGCGCACAGCGCCGATTGCCGCGCCGCCGCGGAATGGGTCGCCGCGGAGTTGCGGCGATTGGGGTGCCGCGAGGTGCAGTTCCTCGCGAGTGGCACGCATCCCGTCGTGTGGGGAGTCGGGCCCGAGGTGCCCGGCGCTCCCACGCTCCTGCTGTACGGGCACTACGACGTCCAGCCGCCCGATCCGCTCGACGAATGGACCACGCCGCCGTTCCAGCCGAGCGTGCGCGACGGCAGGCTATTCGCGCGCGGCGCCGCCGACGACAAGGGGCAGGTCTTCTGCCTGTTGAAGGCGATCGAGGCGGCCGGCCGCCCTCCCGTGAACTTCCGGTTTCTCATCGAAGGTGAGGAAGAGTACGGCAGCCGCGTCCTGTTCGATCTGCTGCGACGCGAGCCCGAGCGCACCCGCGCGGACGCCGTGCTCATCGCCGACATGGCCTACGTGGCTCCCGGCTGGCCGGCGGTCTACACCGGGCTGCGCGGCCTCTGTTATGCCGAGATCACGGTTCGCTCGGCGAAGTCGGACCTCCACTCGGGGGAGTTCGGCGGTGCGGCGCCGAACGCGCACGAAGAGCTGCTGCGCCTACTCGGCCGGCTGAAGGGGCCGGACGGCAAGATCAACATCCCGGGGCTCTACGCCGCCGTGAAGCGCCCTACCAGGACGGAGCTCACCACCTGGAGAGGCCTGCCCTTCAGCGAGACCCAATTCCTGAAGCAGCGCGTGCAGGCGAAGGCCCTCGCGGGGCTGAAGCAGTACTCCGTGCTCGAGCGGCTGTGGGCCCTGCCCACCTTCGAGATCCACGGCGTCCTGGGTGGCTTCACCGGAGAGGGCGCCAAGACCGTCATCCCCGCGGAGGCGACGGCCAAGGTGAGCCTGCGGCTCGTTCCCGATCAGAAGCTGAAGACCGTGGAGCGGCAGCTGGCGGCGGCGGTGAAGCGACTCGCCCCACGCCACGTGCAGGCGAGCGTCCGCTTCCTGCACGGCGCCGACCCGGCGGTCGTCCCGGTGGACCATCCGGCCTTCCGGCTCCTGGACCGTGCGTTTCGGGAGGTGGTGGGCCGGGGGACCGTCGCCGTGCGAGCGGGCGGCTCGATCCCCGTCGTGCCGGCGCTCGGGAAGAGCGGCGCGCCGGTCGTGCTCACGGGCATCGGCTTGCCCGACGACCGGCTGCACGCCCCGAACGAGAAGCTGGACCTGAAGCAGCTGTGGGACGGGATCAAAGTCTTCCGCAGGTTCTACGAGCTTCTGGGAGCAAAGGCGTAGCGGTTCAAACCCTGCGACTCTTGCCTTACGCTTTCTTGCTTAGGTTTCTCAGTCGATTTATCTCGTGCTGCGTTAAGCCCCGCCCCCCGTACCGCTCCTCCAGCCACGGGTCGCCCCGCATGTGGTACCCGTTCTGTTCCCAAAAACCGGGCATGTCCTGCTCCAGGAGCTCGAGGCCGCGCACCCACTTGGCGCTCTTCCAGAGGTAGAGGTGCGGCACGAGCAGGCGCGCGGGCCAGCCGTGCTCCGGCGTGAGCCACTCCCCGTCGTGCTTCAGGGCGATCAGGTTGTCCGGGCGGTCCAGGTCGGTGAGCGGCAGGTTGGTGGTGAATCCCTGCTCCGCGAGGACGAGGCAGTACTGCGCGTCGGCCCGGACGCCCGCCCGCTCGAGCAGTAGCTGCACCGCCACTCCCTCGAATGTGTTGCCGAGGCGGCTCCAGCGCGTGACGCAGTGCATGTCGCACCGCACGCTCTTGCGCGGCAGCGCGAGCAGCGCTTCGTAGCTCAGGGTGAACGGACGGTCCACCGCCCCGGAGACGGTGAACGTCCACCCTTGAGTGTCGACCCGCGGAACGTCGCCGTAGTGGAGGACGGGCCACTTGGTCGTTACGACCTGGCCGGGGGGAAGACGATCCTGCGACACGGACGACTTCTGTCGTAAGGCGTCGAGCAACTTGCTCACGTGTGATTTCCCAGGCTGAAGCCCAGACTCGGCGCGGCACTGTCCTGAAGGACAGGGTGCTTCAGCACAGGGTCTCGCCGAGCGCACCCTTCAGGGTGTGAGATACGACGGGCGACAGCTCTGCGGATGTCGCACTGACGCCGAACGCCCGCTCGAACCCCCGGACCACCGCCGCGAGCGTCTGCTCCCATACCGTTTCCCGCTTCCCGCGTCCCGCGACCGTTAGGGAGTCTTTTGGGGTTTCCCGTTCTACCGACGTCATCACGACCTCCGGAATCCCGCACGCCACGATGCGGTCGAACTGGGCGAGGTCCGTCGTCACGTTGAGGGCGAAGCCGTGCCACGTGACCCATTGCTTCACGTGCACTCCGATGCTCGCGATCTTGCGGACGCCTCCCTCCCGGCGGACCCACACGCCGGTGTGGCCGGGGTTGCGCGCGCCCGCGACCCCGAGCTCCGCCAGCGCGTCGATCAGGGCCTGCTCGAGCGTGCGCAGGTACCAGTGCAGGTCCTTGCGGTACCCGGCGAGGTCGAGAATCGGGTAACCGACGAGCTGGCCGGGGCCGTGGTAGGTGACGTCGCCGCCCCGCTCCACTGCGAACACGTCGATCCCCTCGGACCGGAGCAGGTGGGTCTCGCGGGCGGTCCGGCCCAGCGTGAGCACGGGGGGATGCTCGAGCAGCAGGAGAACGTCCTGCGGGAGCCGGTCCTCGAGGCGCGCCTGGGCGAGGGCGCGCTGCCATGCGAGCGCCTCGGCGTACGGCACGACGCCCGCCCGGATCACCTCGATGCTCCGTCGGGTCACTCCGGATCCCTCAACGCATCGTCTCGGCTGCCTCGCACGGCCCACGCGCTGGCTGCGCCACCGAGCACAAAGCTCGCGACTCCCCACACTGCGAGCCCGGCGAGGCCGAGCAGGCGGTCGATCGGCCAGGCGATGAAGCCCAGGAGCAGCGCGCCAACGGCCGATAGCGCTCCGATGACTCCGCGCTGCCACAGATTGTCCAGCCAGCGGCTGCGGCGCCAACCGAACGTCGCGCCGACCGCGAGGCCGGCCATGGTCCCGGCGAGAATCGGATCCGCGGCGCCCTCCTGGTAGTTCGGAGCGCTCACGTGGTGCTCCAGCGTTCGCACGATGACGAGAGCGGCTACGATGGTGCCCCCGCCGAGCCCAGCGCCGCACGCCAGTGCGCCGAGACCAATCGCGAGCGGGTCTTTCACAGGTGCACCACTCGGCCGAGGGAGTCCAGGGCCGCTTCGGCGACGGCCTCTGACATCGTGGGGTGGGCGTGGATGGCGAGCTCGACCTCCTCCACCGTGTACTCGTTTTCGCGGGCTACCGCCAGCTCGTGGATCAGCTCCGAGGCGGGGCTCCCGACGATGTGTGCCCCCAGGATCTCGCCGTACTTCTTGTCCCGGATGATCTTCACGAAGCCTTCGGTCTCCCCCGTCCCCCGCGCGCGCCCGTTCGCCGAGAAGGGGAATCGTCCGACGACGTAGTCGAGCTTGCGCTCCTTGCACTGGTCCTCGGTGAGACCGATGCTCGCGACCTCGGGGTGGCAGTACGTCACGCTGGGGACGTTGTCGTACTTGATCGGGTGCGGCTTGCGCCCCGCGATCTGCTCGGCCACGACTACGCCCTCGCGGAACCCTTTGTGCGCCAGCATCGGCGGGCCCGCCACGTCGCCGATCGCGTAGACTCCCGGCGTGGTCGTCTGGAGGCTCGGATCGACCTTGATGAAGCCGCGATCGTTGAGCTGCACGCCGGCTTCCTTGAGGCCGATGTTCTCGGTATTGACGGCGCGGCCAGCGGCCATCAGGACGACCGCGGCCTCCACCTTCTGCTTGCCGCCGTTGGCCTCGATGTCCAAGGCGACCCGGTCCTTGCCGACGTTCGCCTTCGTCACCTTCGCCCCCGCGAGCACTTCGATGCCCCGCTTCTTGTAGCTCTTCGTCAAGGCGTCCGAGGCTTCTGCATCCTCGAGCGGCAGGATGCGAGGCAGGACTTCGATGAGCGTCACCTTTGTACCGAAGGCTTGGAAGATGTCGGCGAACTCCATCCCCACCGCTCCGGCGCCGACGACGGCCAGGGACGCAGGTGCCTGCTCCAGGAACAGCGCCTCATCGGACGAGATCACGGTGGTCTTGTTGATCTCGAGCCCGATCTGCGGCAGCCCCTTCACCCGGGAGCCCGTCGCGATGATCACCGCCTTCCGCGCCTCGTAGCCGTCGCTCCCGACCTTCACTTTCTTTCCGGGCTGGAGCACACCCGTTCCCTTCACGACCGTCACCTTGTTCTTCTTCATCAGAAACTCGACGCCCTTCGAATTCTGGTCGCTCACCCGGCGGGAGCGCTGCATGGCGACGCCGTAGTCCGTCTTGACGGCGCCCGCCTCGATGCCGAACTCCTTCGCCTCACGCAGCAGCTTGGCGATGTAGGCCGAATGCAGCAGCGCCTTGGTGGGGATGCAGCCGATGTTCACGCATACTCCGCCCAGCTTCTCTTTCTCGATCAGCGCGGTCGCCAGGCCCAGCTGCGCAGCGCGGATGGCGGCGACGTAGCCCGCAGGGCCGCCGCCGAGGATCAACACGTCGAACTGGTTCGCCACTGGAGTCCCCTTAGAGCAGCATTGCGAGTGGGTTCTCGAGCATCTGCTTCAGCGTCTTCAGGAACACCGCCCCCGTCGCTCCGTCGATGACCCGGTGGTCACAGCTGAGCGTGAGCCGCACGCGCCGCCGCGCCACGATCGTGCCGTCCGCCACGACAGGCTTCTGCGTGACCGATCCGACGGCGAGGATCGCGGCCTCCGGCGGGTTGATCACCGCGGTGAACTGGTCGATGTCGAACATGCCGAGGTTCGAGACCGAGAACGTGGACCCGGTGTATTCCTCGGGCCTGAGTCGCCGGTTGCGGGCCCGCTGCGCGAGATCGTGCGCCTCCCGGCCGATCTCCCGCAGGC